>Ga0105048_10002892_pt1 | contig 28061 bp, 31 predicted proteins | sample MAT05_FD_78382 | JGI IMG/M metagenome (GOLD analysis project Ga0105048, IMG submission 78382) | Freshwater microbial communities from Lake Fryxell liftoff mats and glacier meltwater in Antarctica - MAT-05 | ecosystem: Environmental > Aquatic > Freshwater > Ice > Liftoff microbial mat | place...
ATGCTGCAGTCGAACTTCAAGGGCCTGCAGCGCATGGCCAACCTGTGCAACACCGCCATCCCGGCGCGCATCGCCGAACTCTACGAAGGCCTCGATAACGACGCCGAGACGCGCGACCTTGTCACCGCGCACGTCGCCGCCGATCTCTGCCAGCGCCTGGCAGAGCAGGGCGTCGACCACTTTCACTTCTACACGATGAACCGCGCGGGCCTTTCGCTCTCCACCTGCCGCCTGCTCGGCATCAAGGCAGAGACGCGGCCATCATGAGCAATGGCATGAGCGATCCCGCCATCCGCATCGCGCTTGTGACGCTGGGAGTCGAAGACCTTGCCCGCGCCGCCGCCTTCTACGAGGCGATGGGGCTGAAGCGTTCGCGCGCCTCGCAGGCGACGATCCATTTCTACGACATGGACGGCGTGGTGCTCGGGCTGTTCCCGAATGCGTTGCTGGCCGAAGACGCAGGCGTGCCCGCCGATGGCCACGGCTTCCGCCGCCAGACACTCGCCTGGAATGTCGCTGACGCTGCCACGGTCGATGCCGCTTTCGCGCGCGTGCTTGCAGCAGGCGCCGTCAGCCTGAAGCCGCCGTACAAGACCAGCTGGGGCGGCTATGTCGGCCACTTCGCCGATCCCGATGGCCACCTGTGGGAAGTCGCCCACAACCCGTTTTTCCCGCTCCACCCCAATGGCGCGGTCTCTGTTCCACCCCCACGCGAAGGAGGTCAGAAATGACCCGCGCTGAACGTATCGCGAAGCTCAGGCAATCCGCCAAAGAGCGCGTCCTGATCCTCGACGGATCATGGGGCGTGATGTTCCAGAAGATGGGCCTCACCGAAGCCGACTATCGCGGCGACCGCTTTGCGACGCACGCCGGCCAGATGAAGGGCAACAACGATATCCTCTGCCTCACACGGCCCGATCTCGTGGCGCAGCTGCATACGATGTATTTTGACGCCGGCGCAGACATCTCGGAGACCAACACCTTCTCCGCGACCACAATCGCTCAAGACGACTATAAGCTCGACGCGAAAGCCGTCTGGGACATCAACTATGAAGGCGCCCGCATCGGCCGGGAGGTCGCGGACGCCTTCTCGAAGAAGCAGCCGAACAAGCCGCGCTTCCTCGCCGGCTCGATGGGCCCGCTCAACAAGATGCTGTCGATGTCCTCAGACGTGAACGACCCCGGCGCGCGTCTGGTAGATTTCGACGAAGTCTACCACGCCTATCGCGACCAGGTGAAAGCGCTCAACGAAGGCGGGGTGGATCTCTACCTGATCGAGACCATCACCGACACGCTCAACTGCAAGGCCGCCATCAAGGCAATCATGGACCTCGAAGCCGAAGGCCTCGAACACCTTCCGATCTGGATCTCCGGTACGATCACCGATCGCTCCGGCCGCACGCTCTCGGGCCAGACGACCGAAGCCTTCTGGAACTCCGTGAAGCACGCCAAGCCGTTCGCCGTGGGCTTCAATTGCGCGCTGGGCGCAGACCTGATGCGCCCCTTCATCGCCGAGATGTCGCGCGTGTCGGATACGCTGGTCGCGGCCTATCCGAACGCCGGCCTGCCCAACGAGATGGGCCAGTATGACGAGCAGCCCCACGAAACCGCGCACTCGGTCGAGGAGTGGGCGAAGGAAGGCCTCGTCAACATCCTCGGCGGTTGCTGCGGCACGACGCCGGATCACATCCGGCATGTCGCCGAAGCCATGAAGGGCGTGAAGCCGCGCGTGCCGCCGGTGCGTCCGCATGCGCTGCGCCTTGCCGGGCTCGAACCGTTCGAGCTGGCCTGATGGCCTGCGTGAGTGGTTGGGAATGATATGTCAGTCGTGGTTGGCCACATCGAGGCGATCTATCGCTATCCTGTGAAGTCGATGCGCGGGCAGAAGCTCAACGCGTCGGCTCTGGGTTGGCATGGCATCGAGGGCGACCGGCGTTTCGCGTTCCGGCGGCTCGGCGTGCCCGGCGGCTTTCCCTGGCTGACGGCAGGTCGAATGCCCGCACTCCTCGGCTTCACGCCGCAGCCGCGCGAAGATGGCAACGCCGATGCGCCGCCAACGCACGTGCTGACACCGGAAGGCGAGCAGATGGAGCTGATGGGCGAGGCGCTCGCCACAGACGTGGCGCGGCGGCATGGTCATCCGGTCGAGATGATGCAGCTCAACCACGGCATATTCGACGAGGCGGCAGTGTCGGTGATCGCCGCCGGAACTGTCGAACAGATCTGCCGGATGGCGGAGGTCGACACCGACGTGCGCCGGTTCCGGCCGAACATATTGGTGCGCACACCGCGGAACATTGCGTTCGAGGAAGACGGCTGGGTCGGCGGCGTGCTCGCATTCGGCGAGGGCGACGATGCGCCCGCCGTCAGCGTGACCATGAGCGACCTGCGCTGCCTGATGGTCAATCTCGACCCGGATGGCGGGCCCACGGCGCCGCAGGTGATGAAGGCGGCGGTGCACGCAAACAAGAACAATGCGGGTGTCTATGGCGCGGTCAAGGGCGCCGGGCGCCTTGCGGTAGGGCAGGCAGTCGTGCTTCACCGCGAAAGCATTGCTACGGCAGCGCCGATGCAGCAGAGAAGCGCCTGATGGCCAAGTTCTACGACAGCCTGAACGACAAGCATGTCGCCTTCATCAATGCGCAGAAGATGTTCTTTGTCGCCACTGCGCCTCTGTCGGATGCGGGGCGAGTGAACCTGTCACCCAAAGGCTATGACAGTTTCCGCATCATCGGCCCCAATCGCGTCGCCTATGCTGACCTTGGCGGATCGGGCGCAGAGACGCTGGCGCATGTGAACGAGAACGGCCGCATCACCTTCATGTTCTGCGCCTATGACGGCGCGCCAAACATCATGCGGCTCTATGGACGCGGATCGGTGATGCAGTTCAACCATCCAGGCTTTGCCGAACAGATCGCGAAATTCCCGCCCGGTCACGAACGCGCCCGCGACATCATCTTCGCCGACATCACACAGGTGCAGGACAGCTGCGGCTGGGCCGTGCCGTTCATGGACTTCAAAGGCGAACGCGACCAGCTCCGCCGCTACATCGACCACATGGAACTCGACGCCTGGCACGAGAGCCGCCTGACCAAGAACTCGCAGAGCATTGATGGCTTGCCAGCGATGACAAGACCGAAGGCCGCCGAATGATGCGGATCGCGACAGCTGCGTTTGCAATGATCGGCCTTGTCGGCTGCGTCTCGGTCTCCACCGAAACCATTGCCGCGCCGGAGCTGCGACAGATGGTGCGCGTCTACGCCACCGCGCCCTACGCCCGCATGATCGTCATCCCCGCTGGGTACGAAACCATCCGCCTCCCGGGCATGGTCGCCGATCCGATTGAGCCTGCGGCCGATGGCAAGCCCGCCGTGTGGGGCGACACCGAGCAGCAGGCCGAAAGCGTGTTCGGCAAGATCAGGGCCGCGCTCGCCGAGATCGGTGCAGGCGAGGGCGACGTTGTCGCGATGACCGTCTATCTTGTGGCGCCGCAAGGCGCCGATGTCATGGATTTCGCCGGCATGGGCCGCGCTTACGCCCGTCACTACGGAAACGACGCACAGCCGCACCGACCTGTGCGTTCTACCGTCGAAGTCGCAGGCCTCGTTGTGCCAGGAATGCTGGTCGAGATCGAAGCAACCGCCGCGCGACCGCAGTCCGATATCGCGCTACCGCTGAAATAGAGAATGCCCATGTCAGAGTCTGCTCCGCGGCCCACCGCGAACTTCATCAATATCGGCGAGCGCACGAACGTCACCGGATCGGCGGCGTTCAAGAAGCTGATCGTCGAGGGCAATTTCGCCGAGGCGGTCAACGTCGCGCGCCAGCAGGTGGAAAACGGCGCGCAGATCATCGACGTCAACATGGACGAAGGCCTGCTGGATTCGAAGGCCGCGATGCGCACCTTCCTGCGCCTCATCGCGGCCGAGCCCGACATCGCCAAGGTTCCGATCATGGTGGATTCCTCGAAGTGGGAAGTCATCGAGGAGGGCCTGAAGAACGTCCAGGGCAAGGCGATCGTCAACTCGATCTCGATGAAGGAAGGCGAGAAGCAGTTCCTCGGCCAGGCCCGCAAGGCGCTGAGCTATGGCGCAGCCGTCGTCGTCATGGCGTTCGACGAGCTGGGGCAGGCCGACACCGCCGCGCGCAAGTACGAGATTTCAAAGCGCGCCTATGACTTGCTGGTCGGCATCGGCTTCCCGCCGGAAGACATCATCTTCGATCCCAACATCTTCGCCGTCGCGACCGGCATCGAGGAGCACAACAACTACGCCGTCGACTTCTTCGAGGGCGTGAAGATGATCAAGCAGAACCTGCCTTACGCGCGCACGTCCGGCGGTCTCTCCAACGTGTCGTTCTCGTTCCGCGGCAACGAGCCGGTGCGCCGCGCGATGCACTCCGTCTTCCTCTATCACGCCATCAAGCTCGGCTTCGACATGGCGATCGTGAACGCCGGCCAGCTCGACATCTACGACAACATCGATCCCGAACTGCGCGAGCGCGTGGAGGATGTGATCCTCAACCGTCGCGAGGATTCAACGGATCGCCTGCTGGAAATCGCCGAGCGCTATCGCGGCCAGAAGGGCGAAGTTCAGAAGAAGGACCTCAGCTGGCGCCAGAAACCGGTTAAGGATCGTCTCGCGCACGCGCTGGTCAACGGCATCACGGAATTCATCGTCGAGGACACGGAAGCCGCCCGCTTAACGGTCGAGCGCCCGCTGCACGTCATCGAAGGTCCGCTGATGGATGGCATGAACATCGTCGGCGACCTGTTCGGCGCCGGCAAGATGTTCCTCCCCCAGGTGGTGAAATCCGCGCGCGTCATGAAGGCGGCCGTCGCCCACCTCATGCCCTACATGGAAGAAGAAAAACTTCGCACCGGCATGGCCGACAAGTCCAACGGCGTAGTCGTGATGGCGACCGTGAAGGGTGATGTGCACGACATCGGCAAGAACATTGTCGGCGTGGTCCTGCAATGCAACGGCTACAAGGTGATCGACCTCGGCGTGATGGTGCCGGCCGAAAGAATCCTCGAAGTTGCCGCCGCAGAGAATGCCGACATGATCGGCCTCTCTGGCCTCATCACGCCGTCGCTCGACGAGATGGTCTACTTCGCCTCCGAGATGCAGCGCCTCGGCATTCACAAACCCCTGCTGATCGGCGGCGCCACGACCAGCCCGGCGCACACCGCCATCAAGATCGAGCCGATGTTCAAGCACGCACCCGTCGTGCATGTGCTCGACGCCAGCCGCGCAGTCGGCGTGGTGAGCCAACTGATCAGCGACGACTCGCGCGACAAGTTCTGGGCGGACATACGCGACAAGTACCAGAAGATCCGCGACTCGCGCTCAGGCGGGCAGGCGAAGGCGCGTGTGTCGCTCAAGGATGCGCGTTCACTGGCGCCGAAGATCGCGTGGGACGGATACACGCCGCCCAAACCCAGCTTCCTCGGCACGCGCGAGATCGAGGCCGATCTTGCAACGCTCGTCCGCTACATTGACTGGACGCCGTATTTCGCCAGCTGGGATCTCGTCGGCCGCTATCCGATGATCCTCAAGGACGATGTCGTCGGAGAAGCAGCCACCTAGCTCTGGAACGACACGCAGGCCATCCTGCAACGCATGATCGGCGAGCAGTGGATCAAGGCGAAAGGCGTCGTCGGCTTCTGGCCCGCCAACCAGGACGGCGATGACGTCGTCCTGTGGTCAGACGAGTCTCGCACGAACGAAATCGCCCGCTTCCACACCCTGCGACAGCAGATGGAAAAGACAAACGAGAAGGGTCAACTTGCCCTCTCGGATTACATTGCGCCGAAATCGCCGGACTATGTCGGCGGCTTTGCCGTCACCGCCGGTCATGGCGAACTCGCGAAGGCGAAGGAATTCGTCGACAAGGGCGACGACTACTCCTCGATCATCGTGAAGGCGCTTGCTGATCGCTTTGCCGAAGCCTTCGCGGAATACCTGCACAAACGCGTGCGCCGCGAACTGTGGGGTTATGCGTCCAACGAAGGCCTCACGAACGAAGACCTGATCGCCGAAAAGTACCAGGGCATCCGTCCGGCGCCGGGCTATCCCTCGCAGCCCGACCATACCGAAAAGAAAACGCTGTTCGACCTTCTCGGCGCCACCGAGAAGGCCGGCATCGAACTCACCTCAAGCTATGCGATGAACCCGCCCGCGTCGGTCTCCGGCATGTACTTCTCGCATCCCGAGGCCGTCTATTTCGCGGTTGGCCGCATCGAGAAGGACCAGGTCGAGGACTACGCAAAGCGAAAAAGCTGGGACCTCGCGACGGCGGAACGCTGGCTGCGCCCGATCCTGAACTATTAGCGCTCTGAGGCGGCGCCCCGTTGTAAGCAAGATCTTGATCAGTACCGACGTCACGCTGACCTCGATATCAATCCGCTCGTCATGACTGTTGCTACTGGATACAGGTTTTGTGAGCCGGTTCTGAATTGCAGTTCTGGGCGAAGGCGTCCTCAGAAGGCGAAGACAGGGGCGGGCTGTGGCCCGCAACGCTTTTTGATTGACGTGTGGGGTAATCCCCAATCTCATCCCCAGAAGTGTGTGAATGCCGTTCCAATCTCGCGAGAGTTGAGGCAGGTGATTCACACATAAAAAAGGACGGTCGGGCCACATCGTGAGCACGCCGCAAGGGGAGGACGTAGCGTGATCAAATGGAAAAGGGCAGCTGCCCTGGCTGCCAGCGCTATTGCGCTGTCCCAGGCCGCTCACGCGCAGGATACTGTCCAGCCCACACAGGCCGCAGCCGAGTCAGCAGTCCAGGCATTCGAGCCCGCCTACTTCGCGCGCTTCAACCCGGTCACCGCGTTCGACATGGTGCGCCAGCTTCCCGGCTTCTCGATCGATAACGGCAGCAGCCTGCGCGGCTTCGGCGCGACGGCCGGCAACGTGCTCATCGATGGCCAACGTCCTTCGACGAAGGCAATCTCGATCTCCGACGAGCTGTCGCGCATCTCCGCGCGTGATGTTGCGCGCATCGAACTGATCAGCGCATCAGCCGCCGGCGATCTCGACATCAAGGGCTACACCGAAATCGCCAACGTCATCCTCAAGGAAGCCACCGGCGTTCAGGAAAGCACGACGTTCGCCGGCTTGCTCTACTATTCGGGCGACCACCTGTCCGAGCGCGTCGGCGCGACACGTTCGTGGAAGGGCGGCGAATTCACCGCCCGCCTGCAACTTCAGGGAACCAGTCTGGCGCAGCGCACCGAAACCGACACCGACTTCTTCATCGGCCGCAGCACACCCGCCGGCAGCCGTGAAGAGTTCGGCCAGCAATATCTTGGCGAGCTGCTGATCAACGGCTCACTGAACTGGAATGCCGGTCCCCGCGATACATTCAACATCAACGCCCGCATCATGCCGCGTTCGTTCAACGTGCAGTCCGGCGCGACGGATCGCTCGGTAGCAGGTACGCCGACCCAATACATCGCCGATGACTACGCCGAGCAGGACATCCTCTATCTCGACGTCGGCGGCGATTGGGAGCACCGCTTCTCGCCCGAGAACAGCCTGAAGCTGATCATGGTCAACTCCTTTCTCGGCTGGAGCCCGGACGAGCTGTTCGAGGTCTTCCCCGGAACTGGCCCGCGCGCCCTGGCGACGCGCATCACATCCGACAACACACGCGGCGAGCACGTGCTACGCGGCGTGTGGACGACCAAGCCAAACGCCGAACACACGATCGAACTCGGCATGGAAGCCGCGTTCAACTACCTCGATACCGATCGCAATATCGCAAACGCCATCGGCGCCGGCCCATTCATACCGCAGGCTCTTCCGGTGGCTTCCACGCGCGTCGAGGAATTGCGCGGCGAGGCCTTCATCAACGACAACTGGCGCATCAATCCGCAACTGACGCTGGAAGCAGGTTTCACTTTCGAGGCCTCACGCATCACGCAGACGGGCGATGCCGAGCAGGAGCGCGACTTCACCTATCCGAAGCCACGCCTGGTCGCCACCTGGCAGCCGACGGCCGAAGACAAGTACACATTCGGCGTAACGCGCGAAGTCGCCCAGCTGAACTTCTCGGAATTCGCGAGCACCATCCAGCTCGTGCAGAACCAGCTCACCATCGGCAACCCGGACCTCGAGCCGCAACAGACCACGCAGCTCTTCGCCCAATGGAAGCGGCAACTGGGTCCTCGCGGTTCGGTGCAGACGCGCGTCTTCTACGACCAGATCGACGACGTGCAGGACTTCGTGGTCATCCAGACCAGCCCGACCACCTTCTACACCGGCGCCGGCAATATCGGTGAAGGCACGCGCTGGGGCGCTGAGTTCGAGATCACCTATCCGCTTGATGATTTCGGCATCAAGGGCGGCCTCGTGAAGTTCATCACCAACGGCCGCGAAAGCGAAGTCACCGATCCGATCACGGGCGAAGACCGGCCGATCGCCAATGATTTCACCTTCGGCGCCAACATCGAATTCCGGCAGGACATTCCCGAGATGAAGCTCGCCTGGGGCGGCGACTACACCTTCCCCGGCGGCGAGGCCTATGCTTTCAGGCTCAACGAGATCCAGCGCCGCGACTACGGCGATGGTGATCTCGATGTGTTCGTCGAGACAACCTACTGGCAGGGGCTCACCGTGCGCCTCGCAGTCGACAATCTGGGCGACAGCCCAAGCTGGCTCGATCGCAACTTCTACTCGCCCTCGCGTCTCACCTCCAACGTGATCTCCTCGCGCGAATTCCGCGAACAGACCAGCGGGCCCCTGTTCCAGTTGTCCGTCAGCGGTTCATTCTAGCCGAGCGCCAGCACGCCCTTCGCCGCCGCGCGTCCGGTGGCGAAACACGCTTGCAGGAGGTAGCCGCCCGTCGGCGCCTCCCAGTCCAGCATTTCGCCGACCACGAACGTGCGCGGGATCGCCTTCAGGGAATAGTCAGCGTTGACGCTGCCCCACGTCACGCCGCCTGCGGTGGAAATCGCCCGCTCGATTGGCGCTGTCCCCGTCAGCCTGATACGCGCCTGCTTGATGCGATGCGCGAGGCGAAGCGCCTCAGCCGGAAGCTGCGGCCCACGTTCGTCCTCACGCAACAGGCTCGCGGCGACAGGTGACAGGCCCGCCTTGCGCAAGCGATTGGAAGCGGAGTCCTTGCGTCCACTCTCAAGCCGCGACGCCAGCTGCTCGAGGGAAACATCCGGCAGCAGGTCGATCTCCAGCTCCGCCTCGCCGCGCTGTTCTATCTCCGTGCGTATCGGGCTCGAGAGCGCATAGATCGCGCCGCCTTCAATCCCATAGCTCGCCGGCATCGCCTCGCCGCGAGTCTCATGCTCGCCCAGTCGCAGCGCGATATGCTTCAGCGGCTGGCCCGCAAACCTCTCCCGGAACACGGGCGACCACGAAACGACAAAGCCGGAATTCGCCGGCCGCAAAGCGGTGATCTCCACCCCGCGCGCATGGAAAGCCGCCTGCCATCTTCCATCCGATCCCAGCCGCGGCCAACTCGCCCCGCCCAGCGCGAAGATGGTCGCATCCGGCGTTTCCTCGCGCATGCCATCCGGCGTCTCGAACGTCAGCGCATCGCCCTTCCAACCAACCCAGCGCGAGCGCGAGACAAGCTGCACGCCCAGCGCATCGAGCCGCGCCAGCCACGCACGAAGCAGGGGAGAGGCCTTCATCTGCTTTGGAAACACGCGGCCGCTCGAGCCCACGAATGTTTCGATACCAAGTCCGTCACACCACGCGCGCAGGTCATCCGGCGCAAATGCACTGATCGCCGGCTCCAGCGCCACACGCGCTTCGTTATAGCGCGACAGCAAAGTCTCCAGCGGCTCCGAGTGCGTAATGTTGAGCCCGCCGCGACCGGCAAGAAGAAACTTCCGCGCGGGGTTCGGCATGCGCTCGTGAATCGCAACGCGCCAGCCCGCCTGCGTGAGCACCTCAGCCGCCGCGAGCCCCGCGGGGCCCGCGCCAACGACGATCGCGCGCTTGTCTGTCCGATCTGTCATGCGGCCCGATGTGAACCAGCTTCGTCAGGCAGACAACTCATCGACGGGTTGTTCCCGAACTTTCCTCGCCTCTGGGGTGCGCATGATTGCGGGACAGTGGCGCTCGCCTAGGCTTGTCCCGATCGCCAACCAGCGCGGCGCTCGGAGACAGCATGACGGCAGCCATCGCGCATACGTTCGGCAAGGTTAACCTCGCCTGGGTGCGCCTTGAGATCGGCCTGCTCGTCGGCGCGCTGATGATGGGCGCGTAGGGCGCTCACGCGCTTGAGGCCTGCTGCGGCCAATGTGCAGCCCGCAGCCCATTAACTTGACTTTGAGGTCTGTGTGACCGATATGCGCCTCGCGTTCGCACGGTAATCCGTCGTGGGCGATATCGGCGCACCGGCTGCGTGAGGGTCCTGAGACGTAGGATCCGGCCCGGTTAGCGCCCTGAAGAGATCGCATGATCGCCCGCTCGCGCCGGGCAGTCCCATAAAGACAGCGCCCCTCAGAAGGGCCAGCGACGGCGGACCTGCATAGTCAGGCGTCCGCGTGTTCGCGCACACGAAAGAAACCTCCCACTTGACCCAATTCAAGGACCTGAACCTCAACGCCTCGATTCTCGAGGCGTTGACAGCCAAGGGCTATACGCAGCCCACCCCGATCCAGCTCGCCGCCATTCCCGGCGTCATGGAAGGCCGCGACCTGCTCGGCATCGCCCAGACCGGCACCGGCAAGACCGCCGCCTTCGCGCTCCCGATCCTCCACCGCCTCGCCGCCAACCGCAAACCGGCGCCCAAGCGCGGCTGCCGCTGCCTCGTCCTCTCGCCCACGCGCGAACTGGCCACGCAGATCGCAGAGAACTTCAAGGCCTACGGCTCGAAGCTCGGCCTCAGCGTCATCACCATCTTCGGCGGCGTCGGCCATGGCCCGCAGCGCCAGGCGCTTGCCCGTGGCGTCGACATCATCGTCGCCGCTCCCGGCCGCCTGCTCGACCACCTCGGCGAGCGTGACGCGGACCTCTCGCAGACCGAAATCTTCGTTCTCGATGAAGCCGACCAGATGCTCGACATGGGCTTCATCGTGCCGATCCGCCAGATCGTGAAACATCTGCCGAAGCAACGTCAGAACCTGTTCTTCTCGGCCACCATGCCGTCCGATATTGAGAAGCTCGCCAACGAGCTGCTCAACAAGGATCCGGTGAAGGTGTCCGTCGCCCCGCCGTCCACCACGGTCGAGCGCGTCAACCAGCAGGTCGTTTTCGTCGAAGCCGGCCGCAAGCGCGGCCTGCTCACCGAGCTTTTCGCCAAGGCTGAATTCACCCGCGTGCTGGTGTTCACACGCACCAAGCGCGGCGCTGACAAGGTCGCTCGCATTCTCGAAGGCGGCGGCGTTCAGGCGATCGCCATCCACGGCAACAAGAGCCAGGCCCAGCGCGAACGCGCGCTCGCCGAGTTCAAGGCCGGGAAGGTGAGGGCGCTTGTCGCCACCGACATCGCCGCGCGCGGTATTGACGTCTCCAGCGTGTCGCACGTCGTCCAGTATGAACTGCCGGACGTGCCCGAACAGTACGTCCACCGCATCGGCCGTACGGCCCGCGCGGGCAAGGATGGTTCCGCCGTGGCGTTCTGCGCCGAGGATGAACGCTCCCTGCTGCGCGACATCGAGCGCGTCACCCGCCAGAAAATCCCCAGCACCGATCGCCGCAACGATGCAGCGCTGGGTCAGCTGTCGGCCAACGTCACCGACGGCGAGAAGCCGGGCGGACGTGGCGGCGCTCGCGTCGAATCACGCGGCCCGGCCCAGCCGCGCCGTGGGCAGCCGAAGCGCCGAGACGATCGCCGTCCCGATCCGCGCAATGAAAAGCGCACCGATGGCCAACCCGCGGCGCAAACTGCTGAAGCCGGTGAAGGCCGTCAGAACCGCGGACGTCGTGGTGGCGGCGGCGGCAATGGCGGCGCTCCGAAAGGCTGGGGCAATGCTGGTCCGCGCAACGGCGCCAACAACAAGCCGCGCAATGGCAAGCCGGGCGGCAACCACCGCAAGGGTCCGCAGTCCGCCCAACAGGGCGCGACACGTGGCGATGTGCTGAATGTCTCTGCTGGCCGTTCGTCCGGTACGGTTACGGCTGCGTCCGACCTGATGAAGCACCTGTCGAAACAGTAGCGCCCAGAAGCGCAATCGCCGCCGCCCGTGAGGGCGGCGGCGACGCTTCCTTCCCGGCGGGGGGACGTGGGGGGACTAGATCGCCGGGGGCAGGAACTTGAAAACTCTGTGCGGTCATTACTCTTGGGACACCGATGTGTTCCCTGCCTACTCCATGTGGGGGCCGGGCAGACGATTCCAAGGCCTCTGATGCACGCGGCGAACGCCCCCCGATTGCGCCATGCGGTCGCATGTGATCATACACCTTCAGCATGAGCATCTGGTCGCAATTGTCGCTGCTCTCGCGACGCGCGTTCGAGGACGACGCCGCGCCCGTCACAGACGTGACCGCGCTGCAGTGTGCTCCCGATCCAAACGACATTGAATTTACAGCGGCTGTCGTCGGTCTCGGCGCCAAGCTCGCCAAGGCCGATGGCCTCGTCACCATCGACGAGGTTGCAGCATTCTCCCGCGTGTTCCGTGCAGCGCCGGCCGATGAACCTGCAATGCGAAGGGTCTTCGACATCGCTCGGCAGACTGTGCTCGGCTACGAATCCTATGCGCGCAGGATCGGCAAACGATATCGTGATCGCCCCTGCCTGCTCGAAGGCGTACTCGATGCCCTGTTCCAGATCGCCGCATCCGATGGCGTCGTCACCAGCGACGAGCTCGCCTATCTGAAAAGCGTGTCGGACCTGTTCGAGTTCAGCGACGACACATTCCGCCGCATCAAGGCCACCCATCTCGGCCAGGACGCAGACGATCCCTATGGCATTCTCGGCGTGCGCAACGATGCGCCCTTCGACGAGATCCGCGCCGCCTATCGCCAGCTGATGCGGGAAAACCACCCGGACACCATGGCCGGGCAGAAGTTCGCCCCGCGCGAATTCGAGCCGGTGGCGCACGAGAAATCGGCGGCAATCACCACTGCCTACGCACGTATTCGGGCCGAACGCGGTTTTCTCACCCGCGCCGATTGACTTTCCGCCTCCCGCACGCACCTTTTGAGGCGAGGGAGTTCCCCATGACCGAGACTCTTGGCCAGGCTGATTTCGGAACCCGCGCGGTTGCCGGCGTGCAGCGATTCTTCGCATTCCTGGGCAAGGCCGGATTCGGCATTTTCCTCGTAGCCGCCGCCATTTTCACGCTGTTTGCCGCCACCTTCATCGGTCTGATGCTGGCGATCGCTGCGGTATTCCTCACCTTCGCCCGCCCGCGCCGCCGCAAGGGGCAGCCGCCGAAAGGCGACGGGCAGACGCTGGAAGCCCGCCGCACCGCCGATGGCTGGGTAATCGAGCTCTAGAAGCTCTTCAGCTACAAACCGCCCTCTCGCGCCGGCCCGCGCCACGCGGGTAACGTTGCCGCGTTCTCCAGTTTCCCATCCCGATTCTAGGCTGCCATGAAGCCCGCGGATTTCGCCCTGCTTGTCGCCGTGTGCCTGTTCTGGGCGCTCAACCTCGTCATCACTCGCTGGACGGTGACAGAGGGCGACGTGCCGCCGATCTTCTTCGCCGCGATCCGCGTCACGCTTCTCGCCGCCGTGCTGCTGCCGTTCCTGCTGCCTGCGCCACGCCAGATCGGCATCATGTTCCTGATCGCCATGGGCATGGCCGGCGTCCATTTCGCGCTGCTCTTCCTCGGCCTCGCCACGTCCACAGCCGGCGTTGCCTCCGTCATCGGCCAGCTCGGCGTGCCGTTCACCACCATCCTGTCGATCATGTTCCTCGGTGAGAAGATCGGCGTCTGGCGCACCGCCGGAATCCTGCTCGCCTTCGCAGGCGTCATGATCATCGTGGTCGACCCCGGCCAGTTCGCACTCACCATCGGCATCGTCTATCTGGTGGGCGCAGCCTTCGTTGGCGCCGTCGCCAACATCCTGATGAAGCGGATCGACCCCATGCCCGCCATGCGGCTGCAGGCGTGGATCGGCCTGTTCTCCATCACGCCGCTGATGCTGGCTTCGTTCGCCCTCGAAACGGGTCAGGTCGATGCCTATGCCGCTCTCGACTGGCGCGTGTACCTCGCCAGCATCTTCGCAGTCGCAGGCGTCTCCATCTTCGCCCACGGCAGCTTCTACCGCCTGATCAAGAAGTACGAGGTCACTCTCCTGTCCCCGCTCACCCTGATGACGCCCGTGATGGGCGTCGGCCTCGGCGTCCTGCTGCTGGGCGAGGGTGTCACCTGGAACATGATCGTTGGGGGCATAATCGCACTCGCCGGGGTGGGCGTGATCGGCATTCGCCGCAACCGGCGCTTCCCTGAAGCCTCGGTTGGCGACAAGATCAGCCAATGAGTCTCAGCTTCATCCAGGCCCCCAGCCCCAACTTCAACGAGCGGCTCCACCCGCTCGACATGCTGGTGCTGCATTATACCGGCATGCAGGACGGCCCCTCCGCGCTCGCCCGCATGCAGGAAGACGGGGAGCCCCGTGTCTCGGCCCACTACATGGTCGAGGAAGACGGCCGCATCTTCCAACTCGTGCCCGAGGAAAAGCGCGCATGGCAGGCCGGCCGCTCATGGTGGCGCGGCGACGAGGATCTCAACTCCCGCTCCATCGGCATCGAGATCGTGAACCCCGGCCACGAATGGGGCTATCGCCCGTTTCCCGAGCCGCAGATCGCCGCCGTGATCGACCTCTGCAAGGACATCCTAAGCCGCTGGCCGATCCCGCAGAGCCGCATCGTCGCGCATTCCGACATTGCGCCCGACCGCAAGGAAGATCCCGGCGAACTCTTCCCGTGGAAGCGCCTGTCGGAAGAGGGTATCGGCCTCTGGCCACAACACGCCCGCCCCGAACCGTGGATGATGCACGGCGCATCCCTCGGCGACGCCGGCATGACCGTGGAAGGCCTGCAGCAGGCCCTCGCCACTATCGGCTACAAGATCGCCGTCACCGGCTCCTACGACGAAGCCACCGCCGCCGTCGTCCGCGCCTTCCAGCGCCGCTGGCGCCCCGAACGCATCACGGGCGAGGGCGACACCGCAACCATCGTGCTGGCGCATTCGGTAGCCGAGCTCTCCGGAGCGTAACCGGTCCGCAAACCACTGGTGCCCACCCGACACACATCGCGTTGGAACCGCAGTGTGACACATTCGCTAATTCCCCGTTCACCCTTGAGTATGCATCATCTCAATCTGGTAGAACGGAGTCGGCCATGCCTTCCGGTACCTTGCATCGCCTTGTCTACATGAGCACTGCCGTCGGTGTGCTGCGCGCTGAAGAACTCGATCGCATCTATTTCCGCGCCAAATCCGCAAACGCTCAATCCGGCATCACCGGCCTGATGCTTTTCTACGAAGGCGCCTTCCTGCAGGTGCTCGAAGGCCCCATCGCCGGCGTGTCGAGCCTGCTCGAACGCATTCGCCGCGACAGGCGCCATTCAAACCTTATCGTGCTTGAAGCTGGCCCGGTGGAGGAACGCATGTTCCTTGATGCGCCCATGCGCTTCATCGCCGCCCGCAATCTGTCACCCGGCGAGAAGCAGGCTTTCTCCGATCTCCGCCAGGCCGTCAGCACGCGACCTATCTTGCCCGGCTCACCCGCCCCGGGCGCCGACAACGGCCTCGGCGCCCTGATCGCCGCGTTCAACCAACTGCGCGCGGTCTAGCCCCTCGTCAGTAAGCCCGCGCCTTCATTCTTCGACGGGCCCAGGATGAGGCGCTTCTCCATCACCGTTGTCCTGCAGGCCTCATCCTGAGCCCGTCGAAGGACGAGGCCGTGCTCGCGATTGGCGCCCCTCCATCCACATGGCATCCTGCCCGGGGATGACGGAAATCTTCACAGCCATCGAGCAATCGCCGTTCTCGATCTTCATGCGTGAGGATTTCTACGCCTATTTCATCGCGCTGATTTTTCATTCCATCGGCATGGCGCTGCTCATCGGCGGCGGCATCCTCGTCTCGCTCCGCGTCATGGGCCTTGCCCCCGGAGCAAGACTCGAACGCTTCGCTGGCTTCTTCCCTGTCATGTGGGCCGGCCTCGCGCTTGCCGTGCTTTCGGGCATTGCGTTGCTTGCGGCCTATCCCGCGAAGGCGCTCACCAATCCGGTGTTCGGCCTGAAGTTCGCCTCGCTCATCGCCGCGGCCGTACTCATGAGATGGATGGTGCAGCGCTACTTCCCGCTCGCCGCAGCAGGGCAGGCGCTCCCGCCCCGCGCAAAATGGCTTGCCGCTATCACGCTCTCCCTCTGGCTGGGCGGTGTGGTGTTCGGCAAACTGCTGCTGCATACCTCGACCATGCTGATGGTGTCATGATGGACCCCATCTTCAATCCCGATGCGATCGAGACCTGGGCAAAATCGGTCGGCATCTTCCAGCTGATGAACACGCAGTGGGGCTGGCCCACGGCCGAGATCATCCACTTCTTCGGCCTGTGCCTGCTCATCGCCACGGTCGGCATGTTCGACCTGCGCATGATGGGCGTCGCACGCGGCGTCAGCATGAAGGCGCTGCACAAGCTCGTGCCCTTCGGCATCGCGGGCTACGCGATGTGCGTCATCACCGGCTTCATGTTCGTGGTCTCCGCGCCCGGCCAGTACATCTACAATCCTGCCATCCAGACCAAGCTCACGCTGATGGCGATCGCAGGCGTCAACGTCGTGGTATTCTACCTCACCACATCGCGGGCCGTCTCATCGCTGGGCGAATATGATCTCCCGCCCATCCCTGCGCGCCTGATCGGATTTGTCTCGCTGGCCTGCTGGCTCGGCGTCATAACCGCCGGCCGCCTCGTCACCTTCTTCCGCCCACCGGAATTCTGGTGCCTGTGGTGTGTGCCGGGTTAGGCGGGGCCGCTCCTACTCGCCAGCGTCCGGCTTCTGCGCATCAAGCGCCGCGATCTCTGCATCAAGATCGCGGATCTTCTTCTGCAGGATCGGGATCGCCGCCGCATCATTCGTGCCCTGGGCGAGCTGCAACTCCTGCGCAAGACGCGAACGGTCGCGACGAAGCCGGCGGATGGGGGACTGTTTCGACATGGCGGTCTCTTTCTGGCGTTGGGCCGCTTATAACCGGGGTGGAGAAATTCTCCATGGCCTCGTCATGGCTCGTCTTTGGCGGCCGGTGCGGTAGTCTCAGCCCATGACAGCCATCGACGTCACCGACCCGAAGCAGCTCTCCAAGGCCGTGAAGAGCCTCGCGAAATCCTGCGCCGTCATGAAGGCCGCGCACGACCATTGTGGCGTGCCCGAATGGCGAACCCGCCCCGGCGGCTATGACGGTCTCGCCCGCATCATCGCCTACCAGCAGCTCTCCACCAAAGCCGCGGGCACGATCTGGGGCAGGGTGGAAGTTCTGCTCGGCAAGGTCACGCCCGCCAGCGTCCTTGCCGCCGACATTGACGCCCTGCGCGCCTGCGGCCTCTCGCGGCCCAAGATCGCCCACATCCGCTCCATCGCCGAAGCGGTGCAGTCCGGCACGCTCAACCTCCGCCGCGTCGCAAAAGCCAGCGACGCCGACGCGCAGGCCGAACTCGTCGCCGTGAAGGGCATCGGCCCGTGGACGGCGGACGTCTACCTGATGTTCTGCCTCGGCCGCTGGGATGTCTTCCCCCACGCCGACATCGGCCTCAGCGAGGCCTACCGCATGATCACCAACGAGAAGAAGCGCCATCCGCCCGTGAAATTCCTGAAAACTGGCGAACGCTGGCGGCCTTACCGGGGCGTCGCCGCCCACATGCTCTGGTCCTACATCAACCAGGTTCGTGAGGAACAACGCGGCGGGGCGTGACTTTCCTGCCTCGATTAAGGCCCGTTCAGCACGCCAGACCCCATCCGGGGCTTGCCATGTCGCCCCCCTGTCACGATGTTATGAGAGAGAATCGCTCACCCCGGTTGCTGGAGCCATGTGGCGCAAAGCGGGGAACCTGACGGGCCCGGCGGGTCGCGCCGCCAGACCTGTCAAAGTCGACGGGTACACATGACCCAGCTTGCATCACGCGCGCCGCCGTCCCTGGCTCAGAACGGGTGGCCCGCCCTCGTTCTCAACGCCGATTTCCGTCCACTGTCGTACTATCCGCTCTCCCTCTGGCCCTGGCAGGAGGTGGTGAAATCCGTCTTCCTCGAGCGGGTCGATGTGGTCGCGGAATACGACGAATACGTTCACTCGCCCTCGCTCACGATGCGGCTTCCGTCCGTCATCGCGCTGCGCGAATTCGTGAAGCAGGATCGCCAGCCGGCGTTCACGCGCTTCAACGTCTTCCTGCGCGATGGCTTCAAGTGCGTCTATTGCGGTTCGCCCGAGGATCTCACCTTCGACCACCTCATCCCCCGCTCGAAAGGCGGTCGGACAAGCTGGGACAACATCGTCGCCGCGTGCAGCCCCTGCAACCTGCGCAAGGGCGGCCGCATGGCGCACGAGATCCACATGCACCCGTCCCAACGCCCGCATCGCCCCACCACGTTCCAGCTGCAGGAGCAGGGCCGCAAATTCCCGCCCAACCACCTGCACGGCACCTGGCTCGACTACCTCTACTGGGACGTCGAACTGGACACGTAGCCGGACCGCCGGGCAGTTTACCCTGAGGAGCCGCCGCAGGCGGCGTATCGAAGGGCCCGGCAGTCACGGCGAAGCCGCGAACACCGCAGGCTCGCGCCTCGTCCTTAGACAGGTTCAGGATGAGGCGCTTTCTCGCCAATGGTGGTGAAGGCCTAATCCTGAGCCTGTCGATAGGCATCGCGAAGCGATGCGCGCGTAGCGCCGGCCGTGCTCACCGGCCCCTCGATCAATCTTGCCCCCTCCACATCTACCGTCTACAAAGACTGCAAACTGCTCCCCGAGAAGCAGACAGGAGGACACCATGCCGATCCGCGCATTCCGCGCCGCGGTGCTGTGCGTTGCCGCCATCACGCTTGCCGCTCCCGCCTTCGCGCAGACGCCCTACGTCGCGCCGCGCAACGGCATGGGCCAGCCGGATTTCTCCGGCGCCTGGGGCAATGAAAGCCTCACCCCGTTCGAGCGCCCGGTCGCCATCGGCACACGCAGCGTGATGACCCCCGACGAAGTCGCCCGGCGCGAAGGCGGCGCAGACGCCCGCTGGGCCAGCGCCAATGCGCCCACTGCCGTCAATCAGGGCGTGACGCAGGATGGCAGCACGGGCGGTTACAACGCCTACTGGGTCGGCAACAACAACCGCGTCATGCGCGTCGGCGGCGAGCCGCGCACATCTCTGATCACCTATCCCGAAAACGGCCGCATCCCGCCGCGCAAGGCAGATGCGCCGCCAAAGCAGACCAGCCCGCTGCAGACCACCTTCTTCACGCCCGAAGTCGGAGATCTCGACAGCTACGAAGTCCGCTCCGGCGCCGAACGCTGCATCTTCTGGCCCAGCCAGGCCGGCGCCGTTCTGCGCGCCGCCGCCTATAACACCAACTACCAGATCACGCAGGGCACCGAGGCCGTGGCCATCATGGCCGAGACGATCAACGACACGCGCATCGTTCGCCTGAATTCGAAACACAATCCTGCGTCTGCAATCACGCGGCCCTGGATGGGCGATTCAATCGGCTGGTACGAAGGCGACACGCTGGTCGTCGAGACGATCAACTACCATCCCGAGCAGTACTTCTTCTACGCCTCGGACCAGCTCAAGGTCACCGAACGCTTCACGCGCGTGGCCGATGATCGTCTGCTCTACCAGTTCCACGTGGAAGACGCGCTGGTCTGGGCCGAGCCGTGGGGCGGCGAGTACGAATTCAGCCGCTCGCCCGGCGTGTGGGAATACGCCTGCCACGAAGGCAATCACGGCATGTACAACGCCCTGATGATCGGCCGCATGCAGGACGCGGGGCTGATACCGAAGGACAAGTAACGCCTACTGGCCCTCGTATTCAGCTTGGAAGGCGAGGGACAGCCACCAGTCAGCATCTTAAGTTCAAATGCCGGCCTCACGTCCCCACGCAAGATCAACGCTCTAGCGGCGCACTTCAAACGAAAACCCCGGCGCCGAAGCGCCGGGGCCGATAACTTCGTCAGAACTTCGGAAGGGCATAGAGGTTGTTGTCGAACCTTCCGTCCGGCTTCGTCCGCACCCAGCGACGCCCCGTCATGGCGTTGCCAACAGCTTCCAGCTCGATTGTCGGCGAGGCGAGCGTTGCGCCCCTCACAATGTACTGGTGGCCGGCGTCGATCGATGCGGCGACCTGTTTCGGCGTCAGGTCGCCGGCCCCCGTGCGGAGTAGGTCGATTGTACGGTTGATGTCTGGCCCGTCGGGCCGTCAGTGAGTGACTTCATAACGCATCTATTCAGTTCCTTGTTTACGACTTCAAAGGGGACCGGATAGACACTCGCGTTGCGGGGCGCTTCGCATCTACCCGGGATCCCGGCGATCGAAGCTCCTTTCTTGGGCCCGTCGGCGCTCTAACGCCGGCGGGTCTTCGATTTGGAGCCTCGGCGTGACATGCATCCGCGCGTTTAAAAGTAACTGTGCATGCCTCTGCGATGGCGACCGTGCGCCTGATTCGCCTAATTGATGGTAAATGAAGCCTTAACTTCCACAGCATTCGGGGACGCTGTGGATAGACGATGTCTGGCGGGGTTCAGCGCTGCAAGCGGGTCGCACGGGACTTCGCAACAGCTTCCTGAGACACATAAGTCCGGCGCATCAGCTTCAACACCCTGACGCTCCAGCCGGCCATCTCGGCAATCTCGTCGTCCCCGAGGCCCGCGATCTGCAGCCTGGTAACAAACGACCCGCGCAGGTCGTGAAGGTGGCGATCAAGCGAGATCCTGTCGGTCGCGGCCTTCACCTAGTGCGTAACGTAGGCGAGCGTCCTCAACCTACTGGCCCAATCTACTGGTTTGGCGTCTCTTTCCATCCATCGCGCGGACGCACGTCCGTCGCCGTGCCGGCGCCAAGTGCATCACACACGCCGACTTCCAGGCTCGACAGGATGGACGCAATCCGCCACGCGCCATCGAGGTGGACAAGGTCGATCGCGTCGATGCCGCAATGCACCTGCTCGCCATTGTCACGTAGCTCGTACGGCGCCCACACCTGCGCAAGTCCCCCGCGCTTGTGAACGATCGGATTCCAGTAGCGCTCGATGAACGGGTCCGCGTCTTCGTCGGGCTCGATCATCCCGCTGTTCATGAACGGCTCCACCGGTTTCAGCTCGCCCGACTCCGCGCGCTGAAACCACGACACGCCTTCAACGATAACCAGCTCATCCAGCATCACAGCATCATGATTGCCGATCGCCAGCAGGAACATGTCTACGGTTCTCAGGATCGCCTCATCCTCGGCATCCAGCGCCGCTCTGCTCATGGCCGGCGCTGCAGGTGATGTGGGCTGCGGCGCCGTCGTGCACGCTGAAACCGCCGCTACCAGTGCCGCCAATGCGTACTTCATGCTGCAATCCTCGCTGCCGCCGACCTGCACAGACGCTAGCACCCGATTGCCCGCCGCCCTAGCGGTCAGAACCACCGATTGGGGGGAAGCAGCGTGTGCAGAATTGCGGGGCAGCCAAAAAATATCCTGTCCAAAATCAACTCGCTCGCTCCTCAAATTGTAGGACCAAGCCCCGCAGAACTCACCGGCCCCTGAGCCGGGTTATGTTCACCGCATGGAATGGCTCTGGATTATCCTGCGCTACCTCTTCCCACTGGACCCCGTCCGCCTGTGCATCGAGGCCCTGCGTGATCGCACCGCCGCGATGGTCGCCCTCGTGTTCAACGACGAGGCGCTCCACCATCTCGCCAGCGACCCGCTCGCCCGCATCGACCTCGAAGCCGTACTCATCGACTACGAGTCGACGCTGCGCCTCGCCATCGCCGGCCGCGCCCACCAGATCGTCGGCCTGCGCTTCCGCCCCGGCACGCGAACGTTCCCACGCCCCACGCACGCAAGATCACTCGTCGACCTCATCCGCCGCATCCAGATACTCGCGCGAGACTGCGCCAACATCGAACGCCTCGCGCAACTCCAGGCCGTGCGCCTCCAGCGCCAGCGCGACGCCGATCCGCTTGGGCTTGCAGCCCATGGTTCGCCCCGCGGCGGACCCGCAATCAAATCGAACCATGAGGCGGTGGGCGTTGCTGGAGACAGCGCCGCTCTGTTCAGCCTCATCCTGAGCAGCACGCGAAGCGTGCGCCCGTCGAAGGACGAGGCTGAACGGCCCCAAGCGCGAACACGAGCCCCACCCATTTTCGATGTCATCCCAAATCAAACACCCCGCCTCGCAGCTGCCTGCGAGGTCGGGGCCCGTTCTGCGCTTGACAGATCGCGCACATCGAACACTCCTCCAGTCCGGACGGGCAGGGAGAATCCACGATGCCGGACAATCTGATGACGATCATGGCGCCCGTGCTGGCGCTGGTGGTGTGGACGCTGGTTATCCTTGTCTGGCTCTACGTCCGCCGCATCCCGGCCATGCGCAGGGCCGGCATCGACCCGGCCAAGATCAAGGGATCCGAATCCTACGCCAGCCTGCCGCCGATGAATCCCAAGGCCGTCTGGGTCGCCGACAATTACAATCACCTGCACGAACAGCCGGTGATCTTCTACGCGCTCTGCATGTACTCCCATCTCGTTGGCCAGGCCGACGGCATCAACGTCGCGCTCGCCTGGGCCTATGTCGGCGTCCGTGTGCTGCACAGCTTCATCCAGATCACCACCAACTTCGTGCCGCTGCGCTTCGCCGTCTTCAATCTCGGCTCGCTGCTGCTGGCGATCATTGCGGTCCGCAACGTGCTCTGGCTGTTCGGAATCTGAACGTATAAGTGTTGACTTATATAAGCGGCGCCTGTTGACTGCATCTGCAGCATGAGGAGCCGTTCCATGAGCATCGACATCGCCAGCCATCTTGGCGCCATCGCGCGCGTTGTGGAGGATCGCGAGCATCTGGGCCATGCTGTTAAAGTCGTGGTCGCGACCCGCACCTACGACACCACGATCGATGACCTGTGGGATGCGCTCACAAGTCCGGAGCGCCTACCGCGCTGGTTCGCACCGGTCGATGGCGAGTTGAAGCTCGGCGGCCGCTTCCAGGTGAAGGGCAATGCCGGCGGCACGATCACGGCATGCGCGCCGCCACGTTCGTTCTCCGCGACGTGGGAAATGGGCCCCGCCGTCAGCTGGATCAACATCAGGCTCGAGCCAACGAGAACCAGCGGGGCGCACCTCACACTCGAACATCTCTGCCCCCCTTCCGATCACTGGAACACCTACGGCCCCGGCGCGGTCGGCGTCGGCTGGGAGCTCGGCTTGCTCGGCCTCGGCATGCACGTCCGCTCCCGTGAGTCCCGCGACAGCTTCGATGAAAACGCCTGGGGCGCCTCCGACGAAGGCAAGGACTTCATCCGGTCCGTGGGGCAGGGCTGGATCGATGCCGACGCCGCCGGCGGCGAATACAAGACCGAAGCCTCCCAGCGCGGCCAGCGCACCATCGCCTTCTATCTTGGCGAGCCGCCGCCCGGCACATCGCACCCCGGCACGACGGGCAACTGATGCACGCCTTCGACGTCCTCGCTGATCCCGTCCTCCGCCGCATCCTCGAACTGCTGGCCAAATGCGAGCACGCGTCCGGCGAGGTCGTCGATGTGATCGCGGCAGAGTTCGGCATCAGCCAGGCGGCCGTCTCCCAGCATCTCAAGGTCCTGCGCGACTCAGGGTTCGCCACTGTCCGCATCGACGGCTCCCGCCGGCTCTACGCCGTCGATGCCGCTCCCATGGAGGAAGTCGACCAGTGGCTCGGCCAGTTCCGCGTGTTCTGGACCTCGAAGCTGGACGCCCTCGCAACCGAGGTCGCACGGGGCAAAAAGGCGCGGAAAAAGTAGGGTTCTGGCAGCCACTGGACGTGCCCGCAGGCTTGGCCCATATGGGGCGCCTTCCCCGAAGGACCTGCATGGCCAACCTGCCTGAATCCCGCCTGCGCCAGATGATCGACCGCTTCGAGCAGGTCGAGGCGCGCATGGGCGTGGCGACGGAGGCCAAGGAAATCGTCCAGCTCTCGCGCGATCACGCGGAACTCAAGCGCATCGCCGAAAAGGCGCGCGAAGTCCTGCAGCTGCGCAACCAGCTGGTCGAGGCCGAGCAACTGATCGAAGACCCCGGCGCCGACCGCGACTTCGTCAACATGGCGATCGAGGAGCGCGGCGAGATCAAGGCGAAGCTGCCCGATATCGAGCGCGAGATGCAGCTCATGCTGCTGCCCAAGGATCGCGACGACGATGGCTCGGCCATCATCGAGGTGCGTGGCGGAACCGGTGGCGATGAAGCCGCCCTGTTCGCGGGCGACCTCTGGCGCATGTACCAGCGCTACGCCTCCAAGCGCGGCTGGCAGGTCGAACTCGTCTCCGCGACCGAAGGCGAGATGGGCGGCTACAAGGAGATCGTCGCGCAGCTGAACGGCGCGGGCGTGTTCGGCCGCATGAAGTTCGAAAGCGGCGTCCACCGCGTGCAGCGCGTTCCCGCCACCGAGGCGCAGGGCCGCATCCATACATCGGCCGCCACCGTCGCCATCCTGCCGGTGCCGGAAGAAGTGAACATCGAAGTCCGCGACCAGGACATCCGCATCGACACATATCGATCTTCCGGAGCTGGCGGCCAGCACGTCAACAAGACCGACTCTGCCGTGCGCATTACCCACATGCCCAGCGGCATCGTCGTGACGTCCTCCGAGAAGTCGCAGCACGAGAACCGCCGCAAGGCGATGGAACAGCTCAAGATCCGCCTCTACGAAGCCGAGCGCCACGCCAAGGATTCCGCCCGCGCCGCCGCGCGCAAGCTGCAGGTCGGATCAGGCGACCGTTCCGAGCGCATCCGCACATACAATTTCCCGCAAGGGCGCGTCACCGACCACCGCATCAATGTCACGCTCTACAGCCTCGAACATTTCATCGAAGGCGACATCGAGGAAATGCTCGACGCCCTGAGCGCCGAAGACCAGGCCGAACGCCTCGCCGAGATGGAACAGGGCTGACGCGCGGTAAGCGATTGATCCCTCCGCGCGAATGCGCTCATGATCGCGCATGACCCTGTCTCCAGAACGCATCCCCGTCATCGCCGGCATAGGCGAAATCGTCGACCGACCGAAGGACATCGCGCAGGCGCTCGAACCAGTCGCGCTCATGGTCGAAGCCGCGCGCCGGGCCGACGCCGAGGCAAAGGGCCTGCTGCGTGACGTGGACTCGATCGACATCGTCGGCCTTGTGAGCTGGCGCTATAGCGACACGGCCGCGCTGCTCTGCGAGAAACTCGGCGTCGCCCCGAAGCGCGCAGTCTACGGTCCCGTCGGCGGTGAAAGCCCGATCCGCTATCTGCACGAAGCCGCCCGCCGCATCGCGAATGGCGAAAGCGTGGTCAGCCTCGTCACAGGCGGCGAAGCGCAGCACGCGGTGAACCACGCCAAGCGCGCCAATGTCGAACTGCCATGGACGCCCTATGCGGTCGACGCGCCGCGTTTCCAGCGCGCCGCCGACTATGTGCACGCGCTCGCCGTGAAGCAGGGCGTCGCCTGGCCGATCAATGTCTATCCGCTCTACGACGTCGCCAGCGCCCATGCCTGGGGGCAGACGCCGGGGCTGGCGACGGCCGAGTCAGCGCAACTGTGGTCAGCCAACAGCAAGGCCGCCGCGCGCAACCCGTTCGCATGGCTGCGCAAGGAACTGACCCCGGCCGAGGTGGCGACGCCATCCGATGACAACCGCATGATCTCGTGGCCTTACCCCAAGCGCATGGTCGCCAACCCCAATGTGAACCAGGGCTCCGCGATCATCATCACCTCGCTTGCGAAGGCGAGGGCGGCGGGCATCGCTGAAGACCAGCTCGTCTTCATCGGCGCCGGCGCCGTCGCCAACGAGCCACGCGACTGGCTCACGCGGCCGCAATTCACGCAGAGCCACGCACAGGCGGCTGTCCTCAATGCGATGCAGCTTCACGCCGGCGCATTCGGTGCGGTCGAACTCTATTCCTGCTTCCCGGTCGTGCCCAAGCTGGCGCGCCGCACGCTGGGCCTTGGTGTGGATCAGCCCACCAGCGTCACCGGCGGCCTCAGCTTCTTCGGCGGGCCGCTCAACAACTACATGTCGCATGCGGCCTGCGCGATGGTGCGCGAGGTGCGCGGCGGCGCGAAGCTCGGTCTGCTCTACGGGCAGGGCGAGTTCGTCACCAAGCATCACGCGCTGATTGTCGGCCGCGAGCCTCAGGTCCACGGCGGCCAGGCCGACGCGCTGATCGACATGAAAGCGCAGGCCGCCGCCGATCCCATGCTCGGCCCGCCCGTCCCGATTGATGAAACGCCGGACGGCGAAGCGACGCTTGAAACGTTCACCGTATTGTTCGATCCCTCGGGCCGGGCGGACTATGGCGTGGTCATCGCCCGCCTCGACTCAGGCGCGCGCACGCTGGCGCGCGTGCCTGCAAGTCATGTGGCCGAGCTTTCCCTGCTGATGTCCCCCGATAGTTTTCCGGTCGGCCTCCGAGGCAAGGTTACGAAGGGTTCGTCCGGCCTGCCGCAATGGCGCGCCGCTCACGCATGATCTATCGGGCACGCGGGCGTTTCCGCTGGCGAGTCTGCGCGAGCGTGATATCTGAGAACGAATATCAGGAGATCGACCATGCGTCTGCACAGCCTGCTCGCCGTTCCCGCTCTTGCCCTGACTCTCGCCGCCTGCGATGGCGCATCGACCAGCGGCGTTGCTGCTGCGCCCGATCCGGCGGTGGTGAAGGCGGAAGCCGACAAGGCCGTCGCGGAAGCGCTTGCCGCGCGCGACGCCGAGGCGATCAAGCTGCACGGCGAAGCTGGCCCGGCGGTCTACTTCGTCAACCTGCGTGATGGCCAGACGGTCACCTCGCCCTTCCGGGTTGTCTTCGGCGTCTACGGAATCGGCGTGGCTCCGGCGCTCACCGACAAACCGAACACAGGTCACCATCATTTGCTGATCGACACTGAACTGTCGGATGAAGAGAAGCAGTACGCCATCGTCAACGATGCGCAGCACATGCATTTCGGCGGCGGCCAGACTGAAGTGGTGCTCGACCTTCAGCCGGGTCCGCACACGCTCCAGCTCGTTTTCGGCGACATGAACCACGAGCTGCACAAGCCCATGGGGATCATGTCGGCAAAGATCACGATCAACGTGCAGTAAGTCGGACAGCGCCGCTCCGGCGAATTCGCTTCGCTCTCAAGGCGAAAGCACTCGCGCGAATCGGAAGGGGCCCGCGCCTGCGCGCCTACCCTTGAAAATCCTTAATCAGGGCAGGCGCCGCGCAGGGTTATTCTAGGCTTGCTTGTGGTTTGGCGAGCGACCACATCTACCCGCATGAATCACGTTCGCACGTTCATGCTGCTGGCGGCTCTGACGGCGCTGTTTGTTGGCGTCGGCTATCTGATCGGTGGTGCGGCGGGGATGATGATCGCGCTGGCTTTCGCGCTGGTCGGCAACCTGATCAGCTACTGGAACGCCGACAAGATCGTGCTCTCAATGTATCGCGCGCAGGAAGTGCCGCCCGATCACCAGGACGCGCGCGTGCGTGCCTACGCAGCTGATGTGCGTGAGATGGCGCAACGCGCGGGCATGCCGATGCCGAAGATCACGATCATCGAAAGCGAGCAGCCCAACGCCTTCGCCACCGGTCGCGATCCCTCGCACGCCGCTGTCGCCGCCACCACCGGCCTGCTGACCATGCTGGACCGGCGCGAGATCCGCGCCGTGATGGGCCATGAACTCGCGCACGTGAAAAACCGCGACACGCTGACGATGACCGTCACCGCCACCATCGCCGGCGCGATTTCGGCGCTGGCCAACTTCGCTTTCTTCTTTGGCGGCAATGATCGCGAGCGCCCCGGCGGCTTCATCGGCGTGATTGCGATCATGATCCTCGCCCCCATAGCCGCGGGCCTCGTGCAGATGGCGATCAGCCGTCATCGTGAATACGCGGCAGACGAGAGCGGGGCGGAAATCTCCGGCGACCCTGCCTCGCTCGCGTCCGCGCTGCAGAAGATCGACGCCTATGCC
>Ga0105048_10002893_pt1 | contig 28061 bp, 38 predicted proteins | sample MAT05_FD_78382 | JGI IMG/M metagenome (GOLD analysis project Ga0105048, IMG submission 78382) | Freshwater microbial communities from Lake Fryxell liftoff mats and glacier meltwater in Antarctica - MAT-05 | ecosystem: Environmental > Aquatic > Freshwater > Ice > Liftoff microbial mat | place...
GATGTCGGGGTCGATGCAGTGACTCGTTGCTGATCGTAATCGGCAGGACCAGCATCGACGAGCACCACTGCGTCATGCCCTGCGACCATCGTCCACTGTGGATCAGATGTGACATCATCCAGAATATTAAGCGGGGTCGCCCCTGATGCAGCTCCGGTATATACCTCAATCGTTCCTGAACCGGCACTTGTCAGGGTGATCGCAGTTCCGCCTGATGTCATTGACAGTTTAAATGTGTCGCTGCTCGTATTGACGACGTAATACAGAAAATCTGCGAGCAGTGGCGCAGGCAGTGTACCTGACGACTGGATCATGACTGACGTGTTATTGGAAAGCGTCGCACCGGTGAGGATGTCGCCGGATGCCGTTACTGTGCTCTTGGTCCCGTATGTCCTAATATATTTATTGGTTGGGGTAGCGCAGAACAATTCCAGGTCAAGGAACGTTGCGTTGACCTGTGCCGTTCCGTGCAATGCGATGACTGCTTTATTTGCGAACGCCAGTTCCCCTGTGTTGCCCCACACCCCATCAGAGTTGGCGAGTATCCGACCCGGAAGCGTTCCGGTAGTCCCCAGAAGGTTTCCGGTGGTTATTTTCAGATAGCCACTTGTACCGTTCTTGAAATAAAGCATCCCTGGCGTGGAGGCGTGACCATTTACCGTTACTGATGCCATCCCGTTAGCCATGCCAGACTGATCTACATTCAGTAGCACACTATGGGAGGCCGCGATGACGACGGCATCTCCGTTTAGCGGTACAACACCTCCAACCCATGTACCGGTTGCTGACCAAAGGCCGGACGCTGCACTTGTAATTGTAGCCATTACAGAATATCCCTTAATTGATCATCGTTTAGGCTCAAAACAATACCCACCAGCACCGACCAGCATCCTTCCAGCGTTCTCGGAGTTTCTGGAATCATCCCTTTTTGCATCGCCATTTGTGCATAAGAATAAATTAATGCCTGCGCAATCCCGGCCTCTTTCCAAGGAACAGACGATAGGAACTCCTTCGGTGTCATTTCGGGATTATTGCGTATTGATGCAACAGCCTCCCATTTCAGCCGCTCCTTGTCGTCCTCTATTGACAGAAGAATGGAAGGAGACTCTTTAACCGGCGGCACCGTCGATATTCTTTCTGCTATGGCAACAATCAGATCGGTAGGGTCATCATCGACATTCGATAACATAACTATGTCGTTAATGTCATCATGCCCCTCCCTCTGACAACAAAACCTGCACTCAATCCCCGCCAGGGTGTGCGATATTCGGTGGATAATTTTCACGATGCTCCTTGGATTATGTTATTGTAAGAATCGTTCCTGGGGTGGTGTTGTTAAATTTAACGGTGAAAGGTTCTGTGTCGAGCAAAGTCACACTTGAGCCATAATCCCAGAACCCAACAACAGCTTTTGACGGAGATGTCGCAGAATCGTTGTATAAAATTGCGTACCTGAACGGCCCAATACCCCCAGCGGTAGCGGTGAATACAGCCTGTGTACCTGAAACTGTCATTACCCCCGCAGATTCAGCACTTGTTATTGTTGGCGCAATACCTCCGGCAGGATACCCGTTTGCCGATGCAGGTGCAGGATGGGAACCGAGACTCCATCCGGTATCAGTTGCAGCAGTTGGTGCAGTATTAGTCAAGGCTACCTTGTAAACATGTGCAGAGAAATCATGCTTCCCTTTTCCTAATTGCTCTGGGAAATCGTTGAATTTTGTGAACGTTGCCATTTTGTGCTCCTTTTAAATTTCTTTTATTTTCATTTGAACATCATATTCCCATTTATTGCCGTTTGACGTAACGCATCTAAATGAGATCTTATATGGTGAGTCCCCAGCTGTACCAGCCCGGACTAAAACAGAAACCTTGCTTCCGTCGTTGGCGACTGATGCCTGATTGGTGACGGAGGATGACACATCAATGCCAGACTTATCAACTGCGGTTACAGTTTGGCTAGTAATGGTTTCCGGTTCCGTAAAATTTGCGCCGAAGTTCGCATCGATTGTAAACTCTTCGTAAATCTGCTTTGTAAAATTATCCACGGCTACCTCCGGCTCTCCTCCTGTCGAAATTTGTCTTAGTCGAAAGCCTGTCGAAATTCATCTTAGTCATCAACCTTTCAAAATTCATCTTAGTCGAAATTATGCCGAAATGCAAAACAGGAAAATAATTTGAAAATCCCTTTTCTAGCATTGCATCAACGCCTGGAATTAAAATGGTGCCGTAGCCAGCGTTTAGCCTGTACTCCCTGGAAAACAGTGCATCTAGTCCGGACACCGAAACTGCCCCAGTCTCAAGGTTGAGAGATCTTGACCTTTGAAGCGTTGCAGGAATTCCGGATACTGAAAATGCGCCAGGAACCAATACAAGAGATCTGGATACTTGGAGCGTTGCCGGTGCGCCGGTTATTGATATTGATCCTGTCTCAAGATTGAGAGATTTACTTGAAGCCGCATATATTAATTCAGCAGGAGATCCGGCAATTGTTACCGAACCTGGCCCAAGGGTAAGCGCCCTAGCAATCTGAAGATTTGCCAATGCTCCGGTTATCGAAACTGAACCTGGATCAAGATTGATAAACCTGGCGAGTTGGAGCGTTGCAGGAAAACCGGATATTGAAACCGAGCCTGGATCTAACGAAAGAGATCTTGAAAGTTGAAGAACCGCCGAAGATCCGGCAATTGAAACCGAGCCAGGTTCAAGATTGAGAGATTTGCTTAACGCTGTGTATATTAAACTAGCAGAGAATCCGGATATTGAAACCGAGCCTGGATCTAATGCAAGAGATCTAGCTAACTGGATAGTCGCAGGAGATCCGGCAATTGAAACTGCACCCGCCCCAAGATCAAGATATCGGGACCTTTGAAGCGTTGCCGAAAATCCGGATATCGATATGGTTCCTGGATCTAATACAAGAGATCTGGACCTTTGGAGAGTCGCCGGAGATCCAGATATTGTTATGGACCCATATCCAAGATTGAGATCCCTTGCAACCTGTAGACCCGCCGGAGATCCCGATATTGCTATGGCACCCGGCTCAAGGTTGAGCGTATAGCTTGAAACAGATGCACTGTCTTTACCGACTGGCCCACCGTCGGCCCATCGCTGCACAGTATCGGTATATGTTGGTCCAGCGTCGGCCCATCGAAAAGTCAGCATCTACGGAACCGGTGCAAAAAATGGTTCAGCTGTTTGCGGGTTATAGCTCTGATTAATTTGTCCAGGTTGGTACGGTCCGTAAAAATTCGGTTTTGCAGACTCAACAAAATTGCTCGCGAACTTCTCGGCAAAATAGAAACCTGTAAACATTTTGCCAAGATCGATGAAGCCATCTGCTGTTTTTGTCGCCCATGCCCAAACGGGATGAATGGACGGCTGCACTGGTAGCTGGTTATTGAATTTGGCAGACTCACGGACAGACAAGCTTTTCATTATTTGCACATGTACGCCTGGAGAGACCTCGACCATCTCAAATTGCAGGCTAACCGTGGGAAGTGCGGCATCTTTGGCAATCAGCCGATCACGGTTGCGGAGCGTTTGATGTACCTCGTGCTCTTTGGCTACCGAGGCATCGGCAGTATATCCGGCAGTTTTATTTATAACTCCACCACCTTCATTGATCATTGTGTCGGTTATAGGCATGAGCCCACCGCCAGCACAACCTGATAGAAAAAGTGGTATTAAGAATATTGTTTTTTTCATATTGTTCCTCAAATTATTTCCCAGTCCCGAGCGGTCCGACGTTAACCGTTTCCCCGTCTACCGTGATAGTGAAATTCATGAATACAGGCGGAGCTCCACTTATTGGCGCATATGTCCAAGCGTAAGCGGGCGAGTGTGTGCTTTCGATATTCTCTAACGATACCGCCGTCATGGTAAACATGCGGACACCGTACACAATCGGAACGTTGGGGCAATCCATCTTCGTAGTGCTAGCCGAAGCAAGAGTAGAGCAAACCTTCACCCCATCCATATACAATCGAAACTCTTTCGCCGGAGACTCGTAGGTAAACGTCACCTCTATCTTTTTATCAGCCGCCTGTGCCGATACCACAAACCCTAACCAAAATAATGTTGCGATAATTATTTTTTTCATTTCTTCACCTCTAAGTTTTTCTGTTCAAGCTTAGAATATACCGACGTTGCCAGTAAGATAGCTGAATCAATTGTTGGGTTTTTACCGTCTGCAAGCAGGCCACCTAAAATTGCAGCTGTGAGCGAGAGTATCGCAGATGATTTATCCGGGCGCACAAGCGCAGCTTTGACAAGAGCCTCTTCACCTTTTGCAATCATGTATTGCTTGCACATTTCAAAAAACTCACCCTCGTCGATGAATATTTTTTGATTGCTCGAAGGTCTTTCGAAATTGACTGGAGTATACCCTATGCTTGACGCTGCCATAGCCGTTCCCCCTGCATCTGTTGCCAGGATAATGTACGATACACTCCCATCTTTTTTATAAATTATTTTCGTCATTTCTGCCTCATGTTAAATATTCTCTACGTAAAATGCGTTTGAACTCAGCAGCTGTGATCAAGTTTGCATCACGAAGTTTAATCAGCATCTTTTTCAATTTTCTGTTTTCTGCGGTGACTGAAACCTCTTTCATCGCTTTGATTTTTTCAACAACCAACTCGATATGTGTGTCGTTTTTAGCTGCCGCAAATATTCCCAATAAATTTGCATCTCCGATTAACTCTAGAAATTCGCTCAGCGGTATCAACACTCCGGATATCTCCGGCGCTGAATAATCTGCTAGCGGCATTACGCCGGAATAATCGCCAATCACGTTGGTATCGATTATCTCAGTATTTGCAAAAAGCGCAATATCATCTGGATAAACAATCGTGACCCCTGACATGATTACAGGGAATTTAACTTTTCTCATTTTATACCTCCCATATTGTTTTAGCTGGGTTAATTTGCAAAAGCATTGAATTTACGGCTTTGTAGAAACTCGCCTTACTATACCCCAAATGTGGCCCAGGTACATTAACACCTTCGGCATCTATTGGAAAAAAGTAATCGCCAAAGAGTGTGAAACCACTACCGTAGCCTGTATAAAAACTCACTTGCGATAAACCCTGAGTAGTGAAAGGTAGTTTCGTAGAGTCATACAAAAAGCGAAAAAAATGCCCTCCGGTTGCATAATCGCAGGCCATAAGCAATACTTTATTGGTAGGTATTTGGTTTACAGATGAGTTGCTTAATACCCTGGTTGTGGTATTTGCATAAAGAGTATCTTTAACCGAACTAGTAGACATAACGACGAGGAGCGTTGACCCACTCAAGTAATATTTTGTCGTATGCGGCGAATAAGCGCCACTATATGACAGCAGCCCATTTTGCTTTGTACCTGCTGTTATTACTCCGGTGAGTGTGTTAATAGTACAATAAACAGTATTCCAAATCGATGTGCTTTTTTGCGCGAAGATGTGCAATGTGTCGGTTGCTGGTATATACAATCCAGTCCCAACAAACATATCCATTGTGGCCTCTACATTAGCAGGGGTGATTGTCCACACCAACGTCCCGGCGTTATTATAGAGTTTTATCGAAGGGGGTGGATACGAGTTGTCATAGTTAAAAACAATGCAACTCTTATCTCCCTTCTGAGCATTCATGCCGTTAAGAACAGATGAAGTAAGATCAACGCTTGGAGCACAGTTGCTCAAGTCCAAAAAAGGCAAACCTTTACCAGTGAAATAATCAGTAATTTTACTCATTAAATTAACCTCCAGCCAATAGTTGCATCCACATAAATCATATTTATGAAACAATCTTTATTCAAAATTAAATCTTCCGCAAGGCCCATTATCAATTTACCGTTTCTGCCTATTGTACAATTTTTCTCCTGGAACGTCCCTGAATAATCGCCAACGTTGATTTTTTGTCCAGGTGCCGGTGATGCCGGTAGCGTGCCGGTGATTGCTATAGTGCTGGTATTAACAAGGTAATTTATATCAGCCAGAATGTTAAAATTTGCAGTGATTACGTTCACGGTTGGCGCTGCGATTGTAAGCCTCAACCAGTTTCCGGTTACTGACCCAACTGGGTTATCACCGACAATACCTGTACCCTTGCATCGATATGTTGCACCATCGCTCCCAGCTACGCATGCAGGGGTTGTGTAACTTACACCCACTGCCCACAGAGTAACCCCAGCGGCGGCAATGGCTGAAACAGTCGAAGCGGCAGCCATGTCAGCTGAAGTCGCAGCCGATATAGCGTTATTGTTTACCTCAGAAGCAACCGCGTTCATCTCTATTGATACTGCGTTTATGCTCGATGCAATCGTTGGAAAATATGTAAACATCGATTGCATATTTGTATTAAAATTTGCCTGGCTGTCAGATCTTGCAGGTACAATCCCGCCATATGCGACAACAGTTGAGGTGATTGTCACGATAACTCCTCCACATCGATAGAACAATTTGAACGTCTGAAACTCTCATGTACGATTGAAAATGCTTTGAAAAATCCATATATTATTGTTTCTTCAGCCGTTGCATCTCCGATATATACCATCGCTACAGCCCTATGGTCTGCAAGAAGCCTTTGGACGTAAGGCACCCAGGTTTTAGGCATGGTGAGTGAAAAAGATGCAATTTTAGCGTAACGCCGCTCAGTTATTGTCATCCGGCCGGTAACTGCCTCAACACTTTTTGAGCTGTAATCCTGTATGCCAATTTGGGTGCCGTATAGAGTTGTACCCAGATCCCACGTTGTCCCGATTATCAACGATCCAACTGTAATGGCTGCGGCGGTAACAACCACGGTGATTGATGCAGATGGATATGCTGGCAGATCTGTTAAAACAATATTTTCCTTTTTACGAAGTGGAGAGAAACACCATGTGTAAAAATCGACAACATCTGATAGATCCATAAGGCTTGCGGAGTAGTTGTAAACTACCCCAGCAGTTGGGTCTGTCATCGTGACCGTAACTGCGTCAGCCACCATCGCCATTAGCGCTAAAGAATTGCATAGTTCGGCAGGAGTGAGCACAACAGTCATGCTGGCTGCGCATGTAGTCCCAGTACCTGTTTTCCCGTCGAACATGTAATCCTTGTTCACTGCCGCCGCCGTGATAGACGTAACTTTGGGAGATGCTGCCAAACCGATTAAAATTGGTTTTATTGCTTTCATGCAGTCCTCTCCGCTGGCATTCCGTCATAATCGAATTTGCGAAGCGCTAACGCCGTATCCTGTGTGTTTTTTGCAATATAAAAAAGTTCTTGCCGCAATGCCCGTATTTCTGTTGCCACCTCAGAAGATCCGCCAAATTCACCTGAACGAATTTTAGCGGAGAGAATTTTCATGGTGTCCAGATCTATCACACCCTCGCCAAGCCGAAGAGATCCGATACCATCATCGCCACGCGGCACAAGAAGCCGGGTAACAACTCCGCCCCCTGCATGCCCTGCTGTCTCAAACTCGGTCCCGAACCCAGAATAGTTGACTGCATTACCAGAATCGTTACCTGAATCCCTTGGTGTATTTTCCCTGTTAATGTCGTTGCCGAACTGATCTAGCATATTTCCAACCGATCCAACAGCCATCTGAATGGCCGAAACGCTCCCGACTACCTCTCTGGCGGCATCTATAAAAGCACCTCCAACCACACCAACAGCACTCGCCAACATATCAGATCCCATTGATGTTTCGTAAAACGCAACCGCCAAATCAGCAGCAACCGACGGGACTCCATTCATCTCGGCAACGTATGCGGCTGTTGCGTCAATCGCCTCGGCCGTCGCAGGAGCAAACCCAGCCATCTGGAAAATGAGATCGTTAAAACTGAGCCCCGTAGATTTCCAAGCACCACTTGACTCGTCGAAGACTCTAATTGTTTCTGATAATTCGCCGGTTGCGTCTCTGGCAGCGAATTGTGTTTGTGAGAAAGCCATTGCCAATTCATCCGCAAGTGACGGAACCCCCGCCATTTGTGCAACATATGCAGCGGTAGAGTCTATGGCGCTGGCTGTTTTTGGGTTAAGATCGGCCATTTGATCAGCCAGATCCATGATGTTTATTTTGGTTTTATTCCACGTTCCTGTCGAAGCGTCAAATTTTTCAACCATGTAGCCAAAAGCCGTCGTTGTGTTTCCTACTGATTGTTCTCCAACATATGCTGTTTCTTGCATTTCAGCACCTAACACCATAAGCCCCGTAGAAGTGTCGATAGAAACAGTATTGAACTGTTTTAAACTCTCGTTCATTTCTCCAAGCGCATCGGTAGTATTGTGTAACCAACCATCAGCAGGAATTTTCCCTTGTTGAGCTAAATCGGACAACGACAGACCTGACGATTGTAGTTGTGAGTTTACGCCCGGTTGTTGAGGCTCCAAAGCAATCATGAGAGCGAATCCTGCAATTGCACCAATGACCGATGCATTAAGAGCAGCAATTGCGGCACCTGTTGCTGCACCTGCTGCGGCACCTGCCTCGGCAGCAACTACCGGCGCAACCTCAGCCACAACTACCGGCGCAACCTCAGCGGCAACGACGGCCCCACCTGTTGATGTAAGATAAGATCCTACACCTGCAACAGCGGCATCGTATGCAGCTGTCGCCGTGCCGCTAGCGATCAAATCCAATGTTACAGCCCCTTGGTATGCTGAGTATGCACCAAGTCCTGTTTGTACTGTACCGACACCGTAATTGCCTTTACTAATGTTATCTATGCCTGAATACATTCCGTATGCGCCACCAGCAACACCGATGGCACCGCCGACGGTACTAACCAACGATCCAGTGGTGGATGCGCCGCCTGCGAGCGAGCTTGCTCCTTCACCGGCTAGAAACTTCACGCCCTCGGCTGCTATTCCGGAACCCTGCGAGCTAAAATAATCCGCCTCGGTTGCCGCGGGCTTTGCTGTGCTCAACAGTCCCGAAATGCCTCCGATTATTGACCCGAAGGAAGATCCTGATGAGCTAAACATGCTCATAATCTCGCTGCTTGCCCACTCGACTATAATCTTAGCGATTAGATTAATAAAAGCATCCAACATACTGTCGGTAAGCGACTTCCACGCGTCTCCGACGCTTTCAAATCCGCCTTTGAGTCCGGTTGCTAAAACATTGGTAAAATTGTTCATGACATCTTGCCCGAATGACTGCCAAGCCTTCTTCATTGCTTGGAGACTTTCGTTGTGTTTATCTTGAATGATGTTTTGCTGTAAAACGTACCAATCTTTGACCCGTGTTTGGTTGTCCATATCGTCCCAGCTGCTGCGAGTTGGGCATTGTACGATTGTGTCAACCGTTTCATTTCGCTAGCAAGTTTGTTGTTCTCACTGTTTTCAAAAAAAGACTCAAATTCTTCTTTTATTTGTCTCTGCTTTTCGTCATTCTGCAGTGTTATGTTGATTTGTTTTTGTCCGCTTGCGACAAGCTCATCCTCAATTTTTCTTATCCTGCCTTCTTCATCATCAAATGCTTTATCTTTCAGTACCCGTTCATAATCTGTTATTTTTTGTTGCAGCTCCATTTTTGATCCAGCTGCTTTGCGGTATTCAGCCACCTCTGCTTTGATTTTGCTTATTGTATACTCATATGTGTCGAGGGTAGCCTCGTTAATTTTATCGGAGAGATTTCCCTCAAGTTTAATCAGATCTTCTGTATGCTTTCTCGCGGCCTCTACTCGTTTTTCCCCTTCTTTCCTGCTGTCTTCGCTCGATTTTGTTTCTTTCTTTTCCTTGTCGGTATAATATGCACTTTCGGCTTTTGTTATTTTCTCTGCATTCTCAATTGCCCATAGCGCGTTTACTTCAAAAGAATCTTTTTTGTTCGTCTGCGAGACTAAAAATTGCCTGTTGCTCTCTTGCTCCATATCAGCCAAAATCATAAAGCTGTCCTTAGCTACATTCAACGCCGTTCCTTTGTTACCAATAACCTCTATTTGCAACTTCAGTGCTTTGGTTTGATCATCAATTGCGTCTAACTCAGCTTTTTTCGCTTCTCTGGCCTCGTACGTGAATGCGAAACTTTCTGCAACGTCCTTGCGTTTTACCGCAAGATCAGCTAATTGATCCTTGATAAATGCAACACCGGTACCGAGTTCGGTTTGCCACGTCTTCATGTCCTCCCTGCTTGATGACAGCCAGTCGCCAAGAGTTTTGTCAGATGACGCGGCCACAATTGCGAGTCCCTGAACGGATCTGACTAGGCCAGAAACTCCCTCTATCGCACCGGCGGTTAGTGTGATCATACCAGAAAAAAGGCCAAGGATTGCACCCTTGTTTGATTCGACTGTTGACGATAAATCTTTTATCGCGGATACCATTTGGCCAGTTCCGTCGGTGGATTTATCGGCCTCATGAGCAAAAGTTTGAATGACGGTTGTTAAATCTGTCCAGGACTGGTCGATGGTTTGCTTCATCTGGCCAAATTCACTCTCTATTGTCGATTTCTGAGATAAAAGCGCAGTGGTAATCACATCTGATGTTAGCTGCCCTTGCTTTGCCATCTCTCGCAGCTGGCCTATATTTACACCGAGCCCATCGGCTAATGCTTTGGCTAGTCTGGGAGTTTGCTCCATAACCGAGTTAAACTCTTCCCCTCGCAGGACCCCTGAAGAAAGTCCTTGCCCTAACTGCACAAGCGCGGCTGATGATGAAGCCGCTGACGCACCCGATATGATCAACGCTTGATTAATCGTCTCAGTCATTTGGGTTGTTTGCGCTTGAGTAATCCCGAGATCCTGCGTAGCCCTTGCAATAGATGTATAGAGTTTCACCGTTTCACTTTGCGATACGTGAGTACGAAGAGAAACATCATAAAGTTGCTGTTGCACTGCGGCTAGATTTGCTGACCCTGTAGTTACCAGTGCAAGTCTTGATTCGAGCTGGGTATATTGGTCCATGACGGACAAAAGTTGCTTGCCAAAATACACAAGCGACAAACTGCCAAAAATCACTTGGAGTGAAGAAAAGCTGGACGACAGTAAATCACTTGATGCTTTGCCTTTTTTGCCCACATCATCAAGTTCTGATGAAACGCGTTTGAGTCCTGAAACGGCACCCTCATTTTTTACATCAATTACGATGTTGATGGAACTGGTGTTACTCATTTAACCCCCAATCATCGGGCAAGCCGTTTTTAATGCATCCTTAAGTCTGCCTAGGTCAATCCATTCTTCAATCGTCAAATCGTTTGCCTCAAGCGGATATCCTCCACGAACAAGAGCTGCCAGGTGCAAAAGTTTTATTGTGTACTGGCCAAGATCAGAACTGCGCTTCTTTGGGCATTGCGAGCATGCCCAAGTCAGATCGCCTATTTCAAAAAGGCACTTATCCTCTTCGACGGGTGTGCACAGTCCCCGTCGAAGGGCATCGATGTCCTCGGTTACTTTCCCTCGGCATCCTCTCCCCCGAGAATAGATGCTGATCCATCAAATACATGAGCCGCAAGCAGCATCACAAGATCAGACCCGTTGTCTTCAACAAATTTTTTCCATTCAGGCAGGAAGTTTGTACTACCTTCTGAGCTGGAAATAGGCAGATATTTGTCTCCTTCTAACCGCTCAAAATCTCCATCCTTTATTCCTGATAATATTTGAAGACCGAAAGTTATCCTGGATGTAGCTTGGTTAAACTCAACTTTATTGCCTTTGCGCTGTACGGATAGATTAGCGTAAGCCTGCCGCTCTTTCGTTGTCGGCATCCGGTAAAATAGAGTGATGTCCGAATCGCTTAAATTATCGTGTATTCGTAATTCGTTGTTTTGTTTTGCTTCTCTTCGAGCCATATAGTTTCCTCTTATTGTGAGTATCCGGTTTGCAGGTTTTTTACTTTGACAATTACTGAGCCGTAGGTTGCATCTTCAAGCACTTGGATGTTCCCGGCTTCGCCCATTCTTTTGCCATCAACTTTCATGTCAGCGGCTAGAATTGCTAATTTAGGAAAAACAATCTCGACTTGATATTTATTCGACCCATCGTAAAGTGCGCCCTCAGCCAAGATCCTTAGCGCGAACTGGCTGTTGTCGATCACATGCCGCTGTAATATCATTTCCTTCATTTTCCGATCCAGGCTCAACGACTGTTCTCGGCCATCACGGTAAGATGATGATGCGAACGCCCCGCCAGCACCTGGCAGAAATTCTATAGCCAGTTTGTTCGAGAATTTCCATTCAATCCCCCCAATCTCAGAGTTTAAAACACGGCCCCCTGTGATTGCAGTACCATTCCAGGTTCCGCCCATATTGATCTGCAATTCTGAGACCCTGAGCGGTGTTTCCTGAACTTTTGCCGGGAAAGTGAATGCAGCAGCCTCAACCGGAGTATAAAGTATTTTGTAGTTGACCGATGTAGCCGACGCTGCAGGGGCTGTCATTGTTATAGCGGCAGGCACGGCGGCAGAAACAGCAGAGTAAACCACCTCAGTCCAAACCCCAGCGGTGAGTTCAACTTTTATCCGCTGAACATTATCTAGCCTGTCCTGTGCCGTTGCGCCCTGTACCCCATTTGATGCGAGGGTAAGAGACACAAGATTGCCGGCAAGTGATCTAGTTTCCTCGACTACGTTGTCAACGAATTTCCCGGTGCCTTTTATGTCTGCTGACAGTCCAACCCAGTCATCTTTCTTGAAACTGGCCGTAAAACCATCGACGAACATAGACATGAATCGGCGTTTAAGAATAGTCTTGCCGTATCGCTGCATTGCAGAAAAACTCGGCAAAGATCGCTGAAGATCAACATCTCCTTGCAATGGTGTTATTGTGTGTAGGTATCCAGTTCCCGCAGCGGTGGGTGTCGATACTCCCAAAGCGTATGACATAATAAAAGCAAAATGCTGTGGCTGTGCTTTCGGGAACTTAAAATTCCCGCCAGAAGTTGCCCCGTTATCATATATGAAATCAGGCTCTTCCATGCCTGTTGCTTCGTTTGAATTGTTTTCCCTGCGATAACTCAGTGTGAGCAGGTCGTCAACAGATACCGCCAAAGACAATCCCATCGTTTGCTCTGTATTGAGCGCTGTTTCCTTTAGCGCTGCCGATACTGCGCACAGGTTATGATTTGCACGTGTACTAAGCATTGTCTACCTCCTGCGCTTTTACCTGTTTTGGCGTGGGTAATTGCTGATGGATGATCATGGTGAATTTATCAGCCTCCGAAAGCGGGATCTCGGTATAAACCACATCATGAATAAAAGCACGATTTTCAAACGGCCCTTCGACCATCTGGAACCGCTCTTGGTTTGGTTTTAGCAAATATTCAGGCATAAAAAAATCTCCTTATTGTTTATATATTACGTTCCAACGTATAAATTAACGTCCTAGTCATCATCACCAAAAATTGGTTTGTGTCTGTCGTGGAAAGCGTGGACGGCGAATCCTGCCCTATCTCTACCCGCTGAACGTCGGGCAATCCCAATAGGTTGTTAATGAGAGCGTCTGTTGCCGTATCGAGCAGTTGGAAAACCCCACCATTGCCACATAGAGCAGTAAACCCGTCCTCAGACATTTGCACAAATCCGACCAGCTCAACCGTGGCGGTAATCTCTACCATTTCCCCGGCCAACTCTTCCCGCGATATTCCAGCATCCTTTATCCCGATACAAGGTTGCCGGGTGCCCGTTGGCATGTAGTTTACATTCGGAGTTATGTAGCAATCACTCGGCCTGGGCATTACTCCCTGAATTACTGATCTGATGGCTGGCAATAGCGTTTTCATTAAAGCCCTTCCATGTTTCCGCGGTTGAATATTCTTCCTGCTGTTACGAAAGAAGCCCCCGCCGACAATTGCCCCAATACTTTTCTGTCGGTGCTGATCCGTTCAAGCGTTTTAATCGCAGTTTGGTATCGTTCCCGCCTACCATCCGGAGCACCTGACGTATCCAGAGCATACAGATTCCAAATTGCAATATCAACAGCTAAAGTGATAAGGATCGGATTAGAAATCGGCATGGTGTAGTTACCCGCCAGGTAGCTGTCGATTTCTAACCCTGCCGCGTCCAGGGCAGCTTGCACAGTCTCAATGATAACAATTCCGTCGTCATCTTCATCCGTCAACCGCATCAGCTCTGTTTGAGTGATACGGTTGTTCAGATCTGCAATAGTGGCGTAACTCACGATGAGACCTTAATCTTGTTCTTTCGCTCGCTATGAGTGTCTTCTTTTTTTACAACTGTCAGCATTCCTTCATCTCGTAACACTTTCAGCTCAGCCGCTGTAAAAAAATCGTCTTCATATTGTGTCGGGGTCTGCGAATGGGCAATCCCGCCCCTTCGGAATCCTTCTTTTTTGCTGGTAATAGTTATCATCGAGTCCTCCTGTTGGGAGGTTTGGGTTACAAACCTCCCTTTTAATTATGCGTCGGCACCGGTTGAGCCGTAAATCATCTGCCAAAAACCATAGCCACCAGCGGCTCGGGCTTCAGCACCGAATTTGAATTTTTTGCGCATGAACACGTCATCGGCTTGTGGATCTGTTTGCTGCACAAATACCGGCTTTTTCCGCTCCTGATAGATAAACGGCTTGACAGGCTTCGTAGTATCAAGAAGGAACCACGCATCATCGCTCGTTAATCGAGAATCAGTTACCACAGAGATTGTACCCTTGTACGGATTTGCCTTCCCGTCGTCGAGTCTGTCATTATTTGCAAGGATATTTGCAACATCTTCCAGTGCAGGCGGAACCAGTAGAATATTTGGGGTGATATTCAACGGCCTGCCTCCGTCGTCTTTGAATTTTTTCATCGCTGTTCTGCCAACGCCCAGCGACGCAATGGCAGCAGCTTGAGACGCTGCACTGAGTTTTTTTGTACCTAGGTTTGATACAGATACACCATTTACTGGGTGATCAGAATCAACCATGAATTGACCATCGAAACAAAGCAAAGTAAAAACTCCGTTTACCAAGTCGGCTACCATCTCGTCAGGCAATTGTTTTGCTGCAAATCCTGCCATCTGTGCTTGCGGTGCGTATACGCCCAGTTGGTCGTCTTCGATGTCGTTTCTGTCAACCTCTACCGTCGCCTCAAAATCGTTGTTTACTAAGGTGTAGGTGAATGCAGTAAGTGACTTAACGCTTTTGTCGCCAATCCACTTCTTCATTTGTGGAAAATTTGACAGCCATTTGTAATCATTTTGGCTAGTACCGGAAGGAATCAACATTGCAACTTTGTCCCAAAAACTCGGGGCAGCTTCGAACGCTTTGTTGAAGGTTGTTTTCAAATTAATGAAAACAGCAGACAAATTAGAACTGTTAACTATCATTTTTTTTAATCTCCTTATGGTTTGTTATGCTGTGTAAATTAGGCCAGCAGCCCTTAGTTTTGCGTAAAACGCGTTTACATTTGCTTTCAGTGTTGCCAGATCGTCGCCAACGGCTGAATCTGCATGTGCTGCGCTCTGCGGCATTCCAGCCGGAATTCGCACCCATACCCCGTCTGTTGCAACTGCTACAACTAGGCCTGCCATGATCCCTTTCGTCCCTGGGACTTTGGCTACAGTTTGTGAGTTCTCAATAAAGCACAATTTTCCAACATCTGCCACCACTACTGCATTAGTAGCAGAGTTGGTCAGCTTGAACAATTTATTTGAATATACTCTGCATGTTTTATCACCGGCAGATCCAGCGGAGTTATCAACCGAGTGATCTGCAACGCCGAACACCCTTATTGCAGCAGCATCAGCAGCAGCGACAATAAAACCTGTAGCATTTACTCCCACCATTTTTCCACCCTCAATGGAGGTCGATGCTGCAACCGACATTGCGAGTAAAATACCGTCCTTTCTTTCTGTCATTCTTTCAGCCATAATATTACCTCGTTATTTAATTTTATTTGCCGTACTTTTCAAGATCTTCTGCCGAGTTTCCGAACATCTCCGCAATTTGCTTTTGCTCGCTGTTTAGAGACTTTTTATCTCCGTCGATTGATTTGTCGTCTAGCCCACTATCAGCCCCGATAGTGGGCGCGGATGCACAATAATCAGTAAATCTGTCCAGCCCGCCTTCTTGCATGCACTGCGCTTTGTGGTATTCGGAAGTTGCAGGTGTAATTTTCCCATCCTTGAGCGCCTGGGAAATTGCAGCATTAACCGCCGTTTCAACCTTCTCCCCTTTCATTGTGATCAGGAGTGATTCGGCGTTAGTCGCTTTTGCAAGTGCTGCATCAAAATCCGCACGTGGCACAAATTTGTCCAGGCTTGGATTGTCTGCCCTGTTTGTGGCCGATACAAGCTCTGCTTTAAGCAATCCTGCTTTGATTATTGCTTCAGTCTCGCTTGTGCTCTCAGGCAGCGCCAATGCCGCCAGTAATGCTTTTAACATATCATGCTCCTCTGGGGTATTGGTCCCCTGCTGTTGATTGAGTGCCGGAAGTTTCAGGTTTGGTTGATTTGTAGCGCCCACTGAAGTTATCCCGACGATTGTACCGCTCCGTTGCTCGTAAATAATCACCGGGCTAAGATAACGGTAAGATTTTTCCTCCACTATTTGCCGACCGGATGCATTCCACTCCACATTGCCCCATATTTCGCCATTTCTCGCTTCAAGCTTTTTAACCCAGCCTATGGCCGGTGCAGGATCTCCGTTTGGAGCTTTGTGCTCCGTACTATGCTCAATGTCTATGGGAATATCCCTAGCCAATGTGTTAAACGCTTCAAGGATTTTGCCCGGATTATCGTTTAGAAAAGTTCTTCCGTCTCTGCCGACAATCCTACCCCCTGGGATAAGCGCCACCCAATCGGGAAGATCACCCGGCAATATTGCAACTGCGTTGATAGCCGTTTTCATTTTTTAACCTCTGTTTGAATAAGATCCAATATCCACAACCTGTCTTTCTCGGCAAGATCCATTTTACCGCCATCGTTAATAGCCAAATATGGCCTGGCCGGGATGGTCACCTTGCGGCCCCGCCCGGCCTTTCCGCCAAATTGATGCACTTCGGCGTAAGGGATTGATCCTGACGTCCCTATTTTTACACTACTCGGTCCAGCCTGAAAATGTATTGAGCCTGACAGGTCGCCAGTTTCGAAAAGTATTTTTTTCCCCGTTATGTATCTCTTCCCTTTGGCAGATAATCCGCCTTTTTTCTTAAAACCTTTGTTCTTTTTGAGCCCAATCAATAACGTAGGCTGAGATAATCTCTGCCACTTAGTACCGTCCGGGGAACTCTCATTTTGAAAATTCTCCATTACTCGCCGTTCGTAGAGTGCTCCGATTTTAGTCATCAGCGGAGATAAATTCGAAACTTTTGTCAGCAACTTATCTATATTGCCAGCAACTTGTTTGTCGTCTATTTTTACTGAGATGTTCATATATTGTCGTCCAGTTTTTTCTGCCACGCCTCGGCAATGTCGGCTGGCATAGAATCTTTTTTTTCTTTGATGCTGGCAAAAAGCTGATCTTTGCCGGCTGTACCAACATTATAATCCCATCCTGGATCTGCCAGGTTTTCCCACCCTTCAGGTCTTTTTTTCGGTACCTCTGAGTCAAGTGCTATTACCGCTTTGCATTTACATCCCCAGCCATTGGGTGGGTAATTTTTCGCCCAGAATCGATCTGTCCTCGGCAGAACTGTTCCGTTCATCGCAACATGGTTCGGCCTGGGGTTTCGCACACTGTCGTTATGAACATATTTTAGGTTTTCAATGCCCCCTGCTTCAAACTGCTGCCATCGCCCTGCCTGGTAAGCGCTGTTTATATTTGTTCGCCAAATCAGGTCGCTCCGCCATGATGGCCCGCCACCTTTTAACTGCCACCCATACCGCTCAAGCAATGGTCGGAATTGAGTCCTAAACTCGCGAATATTCATATCACCTGCGATTGCTTTGTCTGTCATCGATCTTAGCTCAATCAATAAATCAGCTTGATATGCCCCGGCTGAAACAAAAGCCTTCGCTTGCGCTGCGCCTACAAGATCGTCGTACGCAAGAGTAGGAATATTTATTTTATCTCTGAACCACGCTTCGGCCTCTACAAAAGGCAGTTTAAATATATCGTCGTTCATGCGACTGAAAGACGACCGGCGAGGTTTGATAATATTTCAATCCTTGCCAATGTAACCGCCAGTTTATCCGGATTTGTTGCTGCATACAAATCAATCAATCTCTCTCGGAATTGAGCCAGGCTTTCAACATTTCCCAATAGCGCTTCAGCAGCTATTATCAACTCGTCTGCATGATCTTCAGTCATTTTTTTCGTCAATGAAAATAAAGAGGACTCATCGCTCTGCAATTCAACGCTATTTTTTGCCGTAACAACAGGAGTTTTGGCAGGTGCCAATAATTCGGCATCATTCGCCGGTTCGGGAAAACCAAATTTGTCTCGAATGACAGATTGCTCAACTTTGAGCCCGAGCGGGATTAACTCCTTGAGCGCTTGGGTAACAATTGTCAAATTTTCATTCTCTATCGCTCTAAGAATTAACTCAGGATAGTTTTCCTGCGGCCCAAAGTTCAGGTCTATAAATGGCCTTACTAGATCTCTGTTGAGTGTTTCGGCTAATTGTGTTGCATCGTCGTCTCTTATGTCGGCCCTGACTTCTGCCTGTGCTTCGTCACTGCCTAGTTTGCCGGGAGTGCCGGAGGTTGTGGCCGACTGCCCAAGTATTCCCCTGCTCACTTGTGTATCAAGCCAGTCAGCAAGGCTCAAAAAAAGCGAAGATCCTCCAGAGCCTGCTGATTTCCCTGCCTCTATAAATTCAATCTGCATCGATTCAGGTATTACCGCAGCAGCGTCGATCCCAAGGTTAGCAACAGCCATTTTCAAAATATCTACATCCGCTGGTAAAGATCCGGTCTGATATTTACCCAGTCGTAAAGGCATCCCAAAGACCTCAGCGAATGCCATCCAGTCTTTTACTGCATAATTTTTGAGCAGGAACGACAACGCCGCCACCCTGGCAAGGCCACCTCGAATAGGTATGCCTGTTTTTAGGTGCGGCAGGTGTACGATAAATTTGTATGGTGCAAGCTCAATCCCCTCTGCCATGTTCTCCGAATCAATGAGCCTGAGTTGTTTTCGTGATTCTCTATCGAATATGAAGAATCTCGGATCACGCCATTCATACCGTTCAGGAGTCCATGAAGTCCCACGATTCCAGATTATCTCAGCAACAGAATATCCTTTTCCAAGAGCATCAAGAAGATCCTTCAGCAGTCCTCGGAATCCTGATTTTTTGGTTAAAAGCATCACCTCGTCTGCGAGTGAAACGTCTTTAGCTTCATCACTCACAGCCTCGACGGTAACAGGGAGCGACGATACAGCCAGCCTTCTCTTGCCAATCTCGCACCTATAATGCAAGTCTCGTTCTTCCATCTCTTCTGCGAGAGTTAAGAAGTCATTTGCATCACCAGCGGCGGCCCCTTGCAGCAGTGCGGCCAATCTGTATGGGGTTAAACCGTTTGCAGTTGAGTTGTCCCAGACAGTTCGGACACCTGCAAGTGAGGTTGAGGCTAATTCTTTGCTTAAAAACTTACTCTGTACAGGGTTACCCCGATAGTCTAGAATTTGTGACATTACAAGCGTCCCCGTATTCTTTGTATTTCACGTTTGTTTCCAACGGTTGAATAGTTGTATTCAGCTGTCGGTATTGGGCACTCATGATCGATCATGTACCCAATCGCGGTTGTTATGTGCTGATATTCGGAGTCTTCTTCAAGAAAGGAAGAATTTTTTTTAAGTTGAACTGTCGCCAGTCCCTTGTGCGTGTATGGTGCGGCCACAACGTTTACATATAGTGATACGTGGCCGGCTGCGTTCTGGATCTTTGCCCTTACAGCGTTCTGCCGATCTTTTATTGATGGTGCTGCCGGTTTAACCCTGCGAGCGTAAATCCAACCTGCATCACGCAAAACTTTTTCAATTTCGGTGAAGTCGGACGCATGACCGTGTTTCTCGCCAGCGCGTCCGGCAGGATCTCCGTAAATTATAACGTTTTTGTTTTCGTGGTTTTTATATCGCTCAACAAACTCCATAGCGGATTGCCTTGCAACGGCTGATGTTAAAATTATTTCATCCAGGAGATAGAAATCATCTCCACGTTGAACGCCTATACCACTACTCATAGGGGTATAATTAAAATCATGATACCACAATAAGCGCTCATGCGGTAATATTTTCTCATTTGTATAATTTTTTGTACTATAATCTTCGTAAATTCTCCCTGCGGCTGTTGAAAATTCAGCCTCATACTCCTGCCTAAATTGTCTGGGAGACATTTGCCGCTTTGCTGCATCAATAACGTCTTTTGGTAATATATCGGCACTTTTCCAATGGAATAGTTCCCAGTCTGGATCTCCGGCGGATTCCGCGTATTGCGCCATGTCGTAAAAATGGTTTAATCCTTCCGGGACACCGAACAACCAACACCATGCGCGGTAGTTTGGTTTTAACGGATTTACTGTATTGAGTGCCGGGAGCACATTGTATGCCCATGCATCACTTTTAATATTTGCAATTTCGTCGATGCCTCCACCAGTCCACGGAACACCTTCGAACCGTTCCGGCTTGTCGAGGCCGATGACGTGTATCTCTGCGCCATTTCTGGGGTATATGATTAACCCTGATTCAGATGGCTGCCTGGCATGAAGCGCGGACAAGGTAAGTTTTTTTAAATCCTCCCAGAAAATAAGTTTCGCCTGTCCATAAGTTGGAGCACAGGCAAAATATAAGTTGCCAGCGTTTTCCGGCTTCGATGCTTCTTGCGCTAAAAACCTTTTGAACCGTTCTGTTTTGCCGCTCCTCCTGCCAGCTGGCACCACAGGGAATCTGACACCCCGATCAACGGAACCCATAAGCGAAATTTGAACAGGGTGCGCCTTGAGCGGATACCACCTGGCAGATTGTCGGATAAGCGCAGGGGTAAGTGCAGTCAACTTAACCTCGCAATCAAATCTGATATAGCCTGTGCAGCACTATCGTTGTTATTTTCCGGGACATCTTTATTTGCTCTGAGCAATGTTATACCAATTTCGCTCGCCGTATTTGCCACTCGGGATAGTGCGCTCACCATCTGTAGAGGCTCTGGGTTGATAGACATTACAGAGTTCCCATTTTCATCAACCTCAACACCCTCAACCATCTCCGACTGACGGTAAGCCAATTCAAACAGCTTTTTTGCCACTCTAGTACCGTTGTGAGCTGCGCTACCAAGATTCAAAGAAATTGCCAAAAGTTGCGCAGCAAGGTCTTGAGCAACCACTTGAGCAACTCTCGGAAGCTCTTTTAAATTTTTTTCAGCTGCAACTAATTGTAAAGCCGCTTGTTTTATCTGCTTATGTTGAGCAGTTCTGTAACGAATTGTAGACTCTGGGACACCGAACTCCGCCGATAAGCTCCTGGAGCTCTCGCCGCCAGAGAACCGGAGTTCTATCTCTTCCCATTGCCTTTTTTTGAGCTTCATTAAAATTGATCTTTAAAGGGTATTTTCTTTGTACTTTTCTTTCTGTCTTTTACTCGCTTAAGCGCTTTTGATCCTCCGGCAGCTTTTACGTCGGCGTTGTGTTTCCCCCATATGTTAGAACCGCTTGACATTTGCAACCTCCTTTGTGTTTTTCAACAGGATTGTTTGCCACAACTCAGTGCGCCTGAGTGATTTATTTATTGTGGCGTACCTTTTTATGATAGCCTGATGTACGTCGTGGTTAAAATCAAACAGGCTATCGTTATTTTCGATCATGATTTGTTCGATATTCGAAGAAGTTCTTAAATTTGCTGAGCCATGTATTACAATTTTATTTCCTCCTGTTGTTTGAATGAGACAGATCTTTGTGTGCACGCTTGCGACTGCGAGTTGAAATTTATTATCAATATCAAGTTTCTCGTAGATATACTTTACCAGATTTCTTCTTTCATGTGAATAGAAAAAATCCGACACTATAAGGTTCAGTTTTTCGACGTTTCCTGTTTCGAGCAGGCCGGCCAGACTATCCACGTTATCCTGCGACATTGACAGTGTTGAGATTGTCATCTCATCGACATGCCAGCCGTTTTCATATATGAGCGCTTCGATAAAATCACCGAAGATAAAGTTTCCGCTCAGGAGTACAAAATATCGGGAGTCTTTGGGCGGATGACCGATAGCCAAGGCGAGTTTTTTTGCATTATCGTATTTCAGGTAAAATTCCGATATTTCTTCCTCGAATTTTGGTTCCATGTACCGGGATTTATTTATCCCCGCAACAACGTTTACAGCACCCAGTGAAAATATATTAGCCATTATTTGACTTCTCCCGTTCCGATAAAATTTTTTTCTAATTGCTTGATCATTAAATCCGTGCAAAGATTGTGTACCTCAGCCGATGCCATTATTTTACCGGGTTGTTTTCACAATTGTGAAATTTATGTAGCGGCCTGAAACAGTCCGGGCAAAGATTGTGCACCTTTGCCGTTGCCGTTGCCATTATTTTGGCACGGCTCAACTCTTGGTCGTCCAGCCACAAAATCAATCGAAGCGGCAATCTGACAGCGACCTGCATCTTTTTCTCTAATTCCGGTAGAGCCGGTTTTCCGGCCCCTTGCCTCTTTCCACCTCTCATAATTAACCCCCGCGCCTCGTTGCTTTGTTTTTTTGTTTTGTTATCCCCGCTGTGATAGCCGGGGAAAAATGTTAATCGCGTAAATCATAAATATGCAGATCGTTTGCGAAAAACGTCAGTTTTCCGCCTTCCTCGCTCCGTTGCGAGTTTTCGAATACTCCGATCATGAAATCCCCTGCCAGGCGCATAGCTGCCGCGGGATGGACGACAATCACTCCGACGAAATGACCAGCATCCAGAATATCAGAGGTAGTGACGCTGAATGCGTCGCGATCCCCGATGGAGATCAGATCGATGCCCCGAGCTGCGCAAATCTCCATTTGCACCGGGGTTGGGGTGTGTCGTGAAATAAATGCGAATTTTCCTTCGTAATCTCCTCTCATGGCAATCTCACAATGTTAATGTTCATGGTGTTCTTTTTTTTTATTTCCCCGGTAGTGAGCCGGGGGGTTGGTTAATACCAAAGCGTTCTGAACCCACTTTGGGCAGATCCATTGGCCTCGTCCCATAGTTTCATCTGGTCCGTCCCTTCTTCGAAACAGATCCAGTCGGGAATCGGTATTTCCCCATTCTGGATGGACGCTGCAACTTCCAACTGTGAATTTTCTTCTGTCAACTCATTCACAAATACGTCTAGTCTCTTGCTCATTTTGTTTCTCCTTTTTTTATTTGGCTTTATTGCCATCTTGTATGATTAAAGAATACCATTAATCAAAGGTGGAGTCAATAAAAAAAGGGATGCTTTTAAATTTATTATTCGCCACATCGGCAAGAATCAATTTTTTTAGTCACCCCACATGTGGCCATATTTGCCCATACGCTGAATTTGTTACGTCACGTATGCCAGACTATGGGTTTTATGTAAATCTCACGCCTTGCACTACTCCAGTCGCTTCCTAGTGGCATTGCGTTAATCACTGCTGAATATTTCAGATGTCTCGAAAAGTTTAATCACCCTTTCGTATGCATCGCTTTCTATTTTTGCCTCTACATTACAAGGTCTTATTCCTGTTCCATGTCTTGTATCGTTTTGTACACGCCGAGATTCAGCCAGCCACAATTTCACTTTTGTTATTTTATCCATCATGCTCTCGAAGGCTCCTATTTTTTTACCTTGACTGAATCCATCAACGGCCTCCATCCATCACGCGCCCGTTTCTGTAATTCAGACTCTGACATCGCTTGCAGTTCAGTAAGCCTAGATTCCATCATTATTTGACTTTTACTCTTGGTGACAACTTTCCACCGAATAGACATATTTGGATTCATTCCATCAGGGTAAAAACCATGTTCTCGCAAGTGGCGATAGGTTTCTGCAATTGACAACCGGTTTGCCTTCCCGACCTCTTTATCAAGTCGCTTGTCTGGGAAATCTCCACCGTTTGCCTGCGAGGTAGAAATTGCATAATGCTTTTGAAATACAGGCATATTTGCAAATCCGATTAGTTTTTCGGGAGTGACCTCAGTTTGAAGCATTGGTTGAGAAATTAACATTTGGCACCCAAGTTGATTTTATTTTAACTGTGTTTGATTCTTTTGCAGCTTGCAGATACGATTCAAATTTTGTCCCGAAAAGCGTCGTTGGCCGTATGTACTGTTCCATGTCTGGATTGTTTGCCCACTCATAGTTTTTTTCTTTTATAACCTCCTTGAAATCATCGATACGGAATCCTTCGCTCCATCTTGCTCTGATGTGGCTTTTTGTACCGTTGGTGGTGTGCTTGAAAGACTTGCCGGTTACATCGTTGAAGAAGTCAATAATTTCCTTATAAGGGATTTGCTGTCGTGGCTTTTGCCCGACAATAGATGTTTTAGGTTCTGGATCTGGTTCTGGATCTGGTTCTGGATCTGGTTCTGGGGTTAACGAAGTGCTTAACACCACGTTAACGCTACGTTGGATTTGAGTCAGCTTATTGTAAACTAAGCGTGTAACACCAGTGCACCCTTCGTTAACTAATTTTGTGTAAATTGAGTTGTGTGTTTTTGCCATTCGAACAAGCCTTGCCCTGTCTGACCTATCTTGTGCATTGACAACCCACTCTTGCCGTACTTCCCAATTGTGGAGAGAATAGCCATTGTCATTATCAAGAAAACCAATATCAACCAGTGCATCAACAAATGAGCCTGGATCTCCGTCAAAACACGCCTCAATTTCAATGTCATCTTTATCCCAGCACGTAAGATAACCAGAAGGTTTTTCAACAGCCACCCTTGTCCATAGCGTCAGGAGACAAACTATACCTTGATTTCCAAAAAGACGATGAAGCTTCTTTGTCTTTCTGTGTGAAAAAAACGTAGTAGATAACCTGATATCCTCATTCATATTTCATATCCTCATTTGCAAAAAGAAAAGGCAGTTCAAAAAACACGCTCGACGTTGGTATGTGAGGAACCAACCCAGGTCTTAACTGGTCGTGTTTTTTGAACTGCCTTCTATTTTTGATCATCATGTCCCCACTTTTTTTATTTAAAGATTACCAGGATGTCAAACCTGATAAACAAATAGTACAATATTGCTGGTTTTTTTCAATCGCTAAAACTACACATCGGCGGCAACTGTCAAGGATTAGTTGACAGTTGGGGTTTCATTTAGGCAATCGTTAGAACTATATCTAGGGACTGTACTCAACAGTAATCCTATAAATAAGTTTTCCAGTATAAGCATCAGACACCTCAACTGGTTTGCCAAAAATCTTAACATGATCTGCTACAGCATTTAAACAATCCATAGTCACGTCTTGCTTTCCTTGTTTCCATTCTCCATGTTTTTTGATCTCACCAACAAATATAGTGTTTGTAAGTGGGCTTGTTGCTACTCTTAATTTCTTAGGCATAAATCACCGCTTTCCGTTAGAATCCCAAACACGCTTTTTATTGATCGCATGTTTGGTTTTAATTTCCTCAGATAAACTCGTTCCAAACCTATCAAGTAAAGCTATCGCTACAATCGCAACGTCTGCAATTTCTTCTTTCAATTCATTATTGGTTTTGGCACTTAAAACTTCGCCTATTTCTTCTAGCAACTTATCAGCAATGTCTTTTACTGTTGCATTTGGAAACGTTGCTTTATGCCACTTCAATACTTCTTTTTCTATCTTTGTCATAACTGCTCCATAAAACTCTCAAAAGTTAATTGCTCAGAAAATGCAGCAGGTTTGATATCTTTCAGGTTTTTCAACATCTGGCGATAATAAGATGTTTTGAGTTCGGCGGCAATTGCTTTTCGCCCCAACTTGACTGCGGTATATGGTTCCGATCCAACACCTCCAAACGGGCTAACTACTATATCTCCAGGATTGGATCGTAATATTATAGCCCGCTCTATAACATCAAGCTGAAGAGGATGAACATGCCGCTCGTCATCAGGTTCTTTACAATCTTTATAAGGCAGAACGTTCCCCATTCTTATGTCATCCCACACCGAAGAGGCGTATCGTCGCCATATCCAGTGAGAAAAACGGTTTTCGGTTTGCTTTCCTTTCCAGTTTTTGAACTTCAATATTTCTGCAGGCATTTTTTCTTCACCGGCATATTGTGTCAATCCGTGTGAGTGTGTTACTGGTATACGGTTCTCACCTTTTTTCCGAAACATTAACAAGTAATCAGCAGACGCAACCCCACCATAAACACCATCATCGACAATAGTTTTGTGGGAAAGGTTCTTAGTCATTGTACGGTTGCGAACCCATAGTGGCTCTTTCCAGATAGTGTGTCTGGCAATGAATTTAAAACCGATACTTTCATGTAGTCGTATAATGTCACCGGGAAAGTCTATAAGGTGATCGTCTTTCCCGCTGTTGCTCGATGGTATATCTGTGCAGTGTACCGCAGTAATACGTCCAGGCATGGTTATCCGTTCTATCTCTTTAACGCAATATCCATAGTGTTCAAAAAACTCGCTATAGTCGTTATTTGACATATCTCTTTCGTCTGAGCTGTAAACATACAAGCAGCTTCCTGACTTACTGGCAAAAGGTGGCGAATATATACTCATTCCGACTGTTTCTCTGTCGATACCCCGAAGAACAGAGACACAATCACCGTTATATATAGCAAAATCTTTCGTTATTTCTTGGCTAATTACTTCCATGTTGGAGCCTCCATTTTAGTTTGATGACGGTCGATATTTGATATACCAATTGCGTGATTCATTTCTTGGCAAAGATTGTCAAACATTGCTGTTGCCTGTTTAGCTTTTCTTTGCATGTTTTGAACAACTTTTCTTTCGCCCTCAGTCATTACCACATCTACCGTTACCTGTTCTTTTTGCCCAAACCTCCAAAACCTTCTAACACACTGGTAAAACTGCTCATACGAGTGTGAAGGGTATGTCACCATGTGGCTACAGTTTTGGAGGTTTAACCCCCATGCGCCTATTTTTGGTTTTGTTATCAGGTTTTCTATTTCCCCATCAATAAAGGCAAGAAACTTTTCCTCTTTTTTATCATCATTGTCTCTGCCACTTATCTGGACAGATCCCGGTATCATTCTTTGCAAGGTATCTCCCTCCTCGTTTAAGTGACACCATATCATTGATTGTTTGCCATTATTAACCAATGACATAACCCTCTCGCTACGTTCGTTTATTGTTCTTTTTCTTTCTTCCCTTTGCTCTCTCAAGTCTTTTGCTGGCATGGCGAACAACATACCAGGCGCCAACGTTTCTGCCTCAACAATATGTTCGTTTTCGGTCAACAGAGGTAATACAAAATCAGTATCATCAAATCCAAGGTCAGACGGTTTTCTCATTGCTCTAGCCCAAGAACAAACCCATCGCCAAAAAGGAACCTCTGCGTGACCACGGAACCTCCACTTAGGGGCTTCTCCATACATTCGGCGCATTGCTGAATTATTGGAGTCGTTTTTGAAAAACTTGTTGAGCATATCCATAAAACCGAGATATCCAAGTGCTTCTGATGATGTACCAAGTTCTAAATAATCGTTCGGTGCTGCGGTAGCTGTGGTCAATAAACGGAAGGGAATCTTTCTCATAAATTCAGTAACTTCTTTTCTGGTTTTTGCGTCCTGCGATTTAATTCGAGAGCTTTCGTCACAGACAATTCCTGAATAATCTTGCCAGTTGAATTTATCTAACTTCTCATAATTTGTTACGGTTATTTTTCCGGCAACTTTCCCGTCATTTGATCTTTTTACTTCTATGTCAAACTTATTACCCTCCCTGACTGTCTGGCTCGATACTGCTAATGGTGTGACAATCAGCACAGGTTTGTTTGTGTGTTCAACTACTTTTTGTGCCCAGTCTAACAACATCAAACTCTTTCCGAGTCCACAATCGCACAACAGAGCACCACGGCCCTGCAATAGCGCCCACTCTGTCAAGAAAGCCTGAAATCCATACATCATAGGGTTAGGGGTATATTTTTTAATACCATCCGGCGCCTTTGACTGTAATTTTGCTTTTAGAAACTCTGAATATTCCACAATATAAACCTCCGTTAATATTTAAACCAGAACATCTGTGCAGGCTTTACACTTTAAAAATCTTCTTGCTGCTCCATGCCCAGTTGATTTCAGCTTTTTGTCGTACTTTTCACATGTGCCAGA
>Ga0105048_10002896_pt1 | contig 28047 bp, 21 predicted proteins | sample MAT05_FD_78382 | JGI IMG/M metagenome (GOLD analysis project Ga0105048, IMG submission 78382) | Freshwater microbial communities from Lake Fryxell liftoff mats and glacier meltwater in Antarctica - MAT-05 | ecosystem: Environmental > Aquatic > Freshwater > Ice > Liftoff microbial mat | place...
CTGAAGTTCTACGCCAGCGTCCGGCTCGATATCCGCCGCACCGGCAACATCAAGAAGGGCGAAGAAGTCATCGGTTCGGAGACCAAGGTCAAGGTCGTCAAGAACAAGGTGGCGCCGCCCTTCAAGACAGCCGAATTCGACATCCTCTACGGCGAAGGCATCAGCCGCGAAGGGGAAATCATCGACATGGGCGTCGAGGCCCGCATCCTGGACAAGAGCGGCGCCTGGTACGCCTACAACGGCGAAAAGATCGGCCAGGGCAAGGACAACGCCCGCGAGTTCCTGCGCGAAAACGCTGAACTGGCGCGCGAGATCGAAAACAAGGTGCGCGAATCCATGGGCATCCCGCTGCAGGGCGTGGCTGCCGAGTAAAGCCGGCGCCCACCCCAGGCGGCGCGGCATGGGCTTCGGTTCACTGTCGGTCAAGGGGCGAGCGCTGCGCTACCTGTCGCAGCGTGAACATTCGCGTCTTGAACTTGAACGCAAGCTCGCCCGGCATGTGCAAGACACCGAAGCGGCCAGCGCCCAGGCGCAGATTGCCTTGGCGCTGGACCAGCTGGCAGCAGCGGACCTGCTGAGCGAAGCCCGCGCCGCTGAATCGGTGCTCAGCAGCCAGGGCCGCCGCTATGGCAGCCGGCGGCTGAAGCAGGTGCTGCTGCTCAAGGGCCTGGAGCCTGATCTGATCAGCGCCACTTTGCGGCAGGCAAAAGGCACCGAACTGGCACGTGCACGCGAAGTCTGGCGCCGCCGCTTCGGCGAGCCGCCGGCCGACGCCGCCGAACGCGCACGTCAGATGCGTTTCATGGCCGGCCGTGGTTTTGACGGCGACGTGATCCGCCGCGTGGTGCAAGGCGGCGACGGCGACGATTGAGCACAAGCACCGCGGCTGCAAGCTGCCGCGCAAAGCCTTGGTCAGCGGCCAGCAGCACCACGGGCGACGTGAAGCGTGCGCCTGTAAGCCAGTGCTGCAGAGCAGCATGCTAAATTCGCCGCCGCGCTGAGACAGCGCCCTTCCCCCATCCCGACAATGAGCCTTCCGCCAGCGGCGCCCCAGCGCCAGCTCAAGCACCGCCGCCAAATTGACGTGCAGGTGTTTGCGCGTGGCAATGGGCTTTGGGAAGTGGACGCGCTGCTCATCGACACCAAAACGCGCATCGCGCGCATGGCCGAAGGCCCCCGCGCCGCCGGCACGCCCATCCACGAGATGTTGTTGCGGCTGGTGGTGAACGAACAGCTGGACATCCTGGAAGCCGGCTCGGAAACCCGCTGGATGCCCTACACGGGCACATGCGACCAACACGGCGATGCCTACGGCAGCCTGGTAGGCCTGAACCTGCTGCACGACTTTCGCAAGCGGCTGCGCGAAAAGCTGGGTGGCATCAAAGGCTGCACGCACCTGACAGAGATGGCCCAGGTGCTGCCCACCGCCGTGGTGCAGGCCTTTGCCGGCGAAGTGATCGACACCCGCGGTGACACCGATGGTGCCAGCCGCCCTTTCCAGATCGACCGTTGCCACGCCCTGCGCAGCGACGGCGAAGCGGTGCGCCAGCACTACCCACGCTGGTACCGCGCACCCGAACCCCGGGTGGCCCCGAGCCCCGAATGACCCTGTCCCGATTTTGTAAGAGCGAGCGAGGAACCCGATGAAGATTCATGAATACCAGGCCAAGGAGTTGCTGCGTGCCCATGGCATTCCCGTGCCACGTGGTTACGCGGCTTTCACCGTGCGCGAAGCGCAGGAAGCGGCACAGAAGCTGGGCGGCGCGGTGTGGGTGGTGAAGGCGCAGATCCACGCGGGTGGTCGCGGCAAGGGTGGTGGCGTGAAGCTTGCGCGCACACCGGCTGAACTGGAAAAACTGGCCGGCCAGATCCTGGGCATGCAGCTCAAGACCCACCAGACCGGCCCCGAAGGCCAGAAGGTGCGGCGCCTGTACATCGAAGAGGCTGCGGACATCCAGAAGGAGTACTACGTCTCGCTGGTAACCGACCGCGCGACGCAGAAAGTGGCCTTCATCGCGTCGTCGGAAGGTGGCATGGACATCGAAGAGGTGGCACACAGCACACCCGAGAAGATCGTCACCGAGTTCATCGACCCGCTGACCGGTCTTTCAGACGAACAGGCCAAGAAGATTGCCGACTCGATCGGGCTGCCGGCCAATTCCACCGCCCAGGCGATCGATGTCTTCCAGAAGCTGTACGCCTGCTACATGGACACCGACGCTTCGCTGGTGGAAATCAACCCACTCAACCGCGACAGCAAGGGCCACCTGATCGCGCTGGACGCCAAGTTCAACTTCGACCCCAACGCCCTGTTCCGTCACCCCGACATCGTGGCCTACCGCGACCTGGACGAAGAAGACCCGGCCGAAGTGGAAGCCAGCAAGTTCGACCTGGCCTACATCAGCCTGGACGGCAACATCGGTTGCCTGGTCAACGGCGCCGGCCTGGCGATGGCCACGATGGACACCATCAAGCTGTTCGGCGGCGAGCCGGCCAACTTCCTGGACGTGGGTGGTGGTGCGACCGCCGAGAAGGTGACCGAAGCCTTCAAGATCATGCTGGCCAACAAGTCCGTGAAGGGCATCCTGGTCAACATCTTCGGCGGCATCATGAAGTGCGACACCATCGCCGAAGGTGTGATCACCGCCTGCAAGGCCGTGAACCTGAGCGTGCCGCTGGTGGTGCGCATGAAGGGCACCAACGAAGACCTGGGCAAGAAGATGCTGGTCGAGTCCGGCCTGCCCATCATCGCCGCCGACACCATGGCCGAAGCCGCCACCAAGATCGTTGCCGCCGTGGCCTGAGCTGGAGAAACAACATGAGCATCTTCATCAACAAAGACACCCGCGTCATCACGCAGGGCATCACCGGCAAGACCGGCCAGTTCCACACCAAGGGCTGCCAGGCCTATGCCAACGGCAAGGCCTGCTTCGTGGCCGGCGTGAACCCCAAGAAGGCCGGCGAAAGCTTCGAGGGCATTCCCATCATGGCCAGCGTCAAGGACGCCAAGGCCGCCACGGGCGCCACCGTCAGCGTGATCTACGTGCCGCCCGCCGGCGCGGCCGATGCGATCTGGGAAGCTGTCGAGGCCGACCTGGACCTGGTCATCTGCATCACCGAAGGCATCCCCGTGAAGGACATGCTGATGGTGCGCAACAAGATGTTGCGCAAGGAAGCGCAAGGCGGCAAGCAGACGCTGCTGCTGGGCCCCAACTGCCCGGGCCTGATCACGCCCGAAGAAATCAAGATCGGCATCATGCCGGGTCACATCCACCGCAAGGGCCGCATCGGCGTGGTCAGCCGTTCGGGCACGCTGACCTATGAAGCGGTGGCCCAGCTCACCGAAATCGGCCTGGGCCAGAGCAGCGCGGTGGGCATCGGCGGCGACCCGATCAATGGCCTGAAGCACATCGACGTGATGCGGGCCTTCAACGACGACCCCGACACCGACGCCGTGATCATGATCGGCGAGATCGGCGGCCCCGACGAAGCCGAGGCCGCGCGCTGGTGCAAGGCCAACATGAAAAAGCCCATCGTCGGCTTCATCGCTGGTGTCACCGCGCCAGCCGGCAAGCGCATGGGCCATGCCGGCGCACTGATCAGCGGCGGCGCCGACACCGCCGACGCCAAACTGGCGATCATGGAAGCGTGTGGATTCACGATCACACGCAACCCCTCAGAGATGGCCAAGCTGCTCAAAGCGCTGCTGTAACGCAGCCGGCGCAGGCCCGGCCTGCAACAAGGGCCGCCCTGGGGCGGCCCTTTTCTTTGTTGCTGCCGCATCCGCAATTCCCGCAGCAAGGCGGCCCAACCGGGCCACTAAACTGCAACGGCCCCGAACCCCGCCCCGACACCAACAAGAAAGCCGCCCCAGATGGACGCCTTCATGCACGCCGACTTCTGGATCGCCGTCGGCCAGATCATCATGATCGACATCCTGCTGGGGGGTGACAACGCGGTGGTCATTGCGCTGGCCTGCCGCAAGCTGCCGCCGGCGCTGCGCACCAAGGGCATCCTGTGGGGCACGGCCGGCGCCATCGTGCTGCGCGTGATCCTGATCTTCTTCGCCCTCACGCTGCTGGCCATTCCCTACCTCAAGATCGTGGGTGCGGTGCTCCTGGTCTGGATCGGCATCAAGCTGCTGGCCCCCGATGACGAAGGCGGCCATGGCGACATCCAGGCCTCGGACAAGCTGTGGGCGGCGGTGAAGACCGTCATCATTGCCGACCTGGTGATGAGCGTGGACAACGTGATCGCCATTGCCGGCGCAGCCGAAGGCGCGGGTGGCGACCACAAGATGCCGCTGGTCATCTTCGGCCTGCTGGTGTCGATCCCGATCATCGTCTGGGGCAGCCAGTTGGTGATCAAGCTGATGGACCGCTTTCCGATGGTCATCATCATCGGCGGCATGCTGCTGGGCTGGATCGCCGGCTCCATGGCCGTCACCGACCCCGCCGTGCTGGGCTACCTGCCCACCTTGCCGGTGCAAAGGGCCGGCGCCCTGCCCGAAGTGATGGCCGCCGTGCGTTACGGCGCTGGTCTGGCGGGTGCCTTGCTGGTGCTGGCGGTGGGCTTGCTCGTGAAGCGGCGGGCCGCAGCAAAGGCCGCTGAACACGCCAGCTGATCCAGGCCATGCGACCCGGCTCCAACACCGCCTTGCAAGACGGGGCCACGGTCGCGGGCCATCGCCTGTTGCGGCAGTTGGGCCAGGGTACGCAGAGCCGGGTTTTTCTGGCTGAACACCTGGGCAGCGGCCAAGTCGTGGCGTTGAAAGTGGCCTCGATCGGCAACGCCGAAGGGGGATCGAGCGCACGCAGGGCCTTCCTGCAAGCGGCGCAACTGGCGCAGGGCCTGGTGCACCCGCACATCGTGTCGGTGCTGGATGCGGGCGTCGAAGGCCCCTTGGCCTGGCTGCGCATGGAAGCCGTGCCGGGCACCGACCTCACCCGCTACACCCGTTCGCCGCGCCTGTTGCCCGAGGTGCTGGTGCTGCGCGTGGCCGAACGCGTGGCGCTGGCGCTGGCCCACGCCCACCGCCAAGGTGTCGTGCACCGCGACTTGAAGCCCGCCAACGTGCTGGTCGACTGGCCCACCGACACCGTCAAGCTGGCGGACTTTGGTCTGGCGCGAACGGCCGGCGCGGTTCAAACGGGCACCGGCATCGTGCTGGGCACGCCGGCTTACATGGCGCCCGAGCAGTTGGCAGGGTCGCTGCCCAGCGCGGCCACCGACCTGTATGCACTGGGCGTTTTGCTCTTCGAGATGCTGGCCGGCCGGCTGCCGCACGAAGGCCGCAGCATGGGTGAACTCCTGAAGCAGGTGGCGCAGCAGACAGCCCCCGACCTGAGCAGCCTGCGCCCCGACCTGCCGCCTGCGCTGGCCCGCCGGGTGGCCGACCTGGTGGCGCGGTTGCTGGCCAAGTCCGCCAACCAAAGACCTGCCGACGCGGCCGCGGTGGCAGCCGAACTGCATCAATTGCAGATCGGCTTGCCAGGTGCCGGTACGGGCCCGGTTGCAGATGCCGATCGCGGCAGCAGCGCAGGCGCCGGTGCGAAGTCACGCTGATGTGGGTTCCCACGCAGCGGGGCCCGGCCTGTTCCGATGCACAATCGCCGCTCTTGTGAATTCGAAACGCCGCCCCTGCCCGTGCCCATGACGATCGAGCTCCATGCTGCCGTGGACCCCGGCCGGGCCCGCAGCAACAACGAAGATTCGGTGGCCACCGATGACGGCGTGAGCCTTGCGGTGTTGGCCGACGGCATGGGGGGCTACAACGCCGGCGAAGTGGCCAGCAACATGGCCACCAGCTTCATCCGCACCGAACTCGGTCGCTGGTTGCGTGAGGCCAGCACCCAGGCCAGCGATGCCGAAGTGCGACGCGCGATGGACATCTGCGTGGACAACGCCAACCGCGCGATCTTCAACGCCGCCAACTCCAACCCGCAGTACGCCGGCATGGGCACCACGCTGGTGGTGGCCGTGTTCCGCGACAACCGCGTGCTGCTGGGCCATGTGGGCGACAGCCGCTGCTACCGGCTGCGCGAAGGCCGCCTGCAACAGATCACCCGCGACCATTCGCTGCTGCAAGAGCAGATCGACGCCGGCCTCATCACGCCGGAACAGGCCGCGTTTTCCGCCAACAAGAACCTTGTCACCCGCGCCGTTGGCGTCGAAGACACCGTGCTGCTGGAAACCCACCAGCACGATGTGCAGGCCGGCGACGTGTTCCTGATGTGCTCCGACGGGCTGTCGGACATGCTGGACGACGAGGGCATCTTGCAGGTGTTGCAAGCGCACGACTCCCTTGAATCGGGTACTCGTGCGCTCATCGATGCCGCCAATGATGCGGGCGGAAAGGATAATATCTCCGTGATTCTGGGGCGCGCCTCCGGCGGCGCGAGCGCACCGGCCAGGTCCTGGTGGCCCTTCCGGCGCTGAGGCGACTTCGCCTCCCGCAACAAAAAAGGCAGTGCCGCAAGGCACTGAAACCGCTGCAGCCGGCAGTGGACTGAAAAGAGGGCAGGCATGGGCAAGCTGGTGGTATCGCTGGACGGCGTGGTGATCAAGGAGGTGCAGATCACCAAGGACAAGACCACGCTTGGCCGCCGTCCTTACAACGACATCGTGATCGACAACCTGGCCGTCAGCGGCGAACACGCCGTGTTGCAGATGGTGGGTGCCGACGTCTTCATCGAAGACCTCAACAGCACCAACGGCACCTACATCAACGGCAAGGCGATCAAGAAGCAGCTGCTCACGCACAACGACACGGTCGAGATCGGCAAGTACAAGATCAAGTACCTGGTCGACGAGTCCAGCGACTACGAAAAGACCATGATCATGCGGCCGGGCAGTGCCCAACCCGGCATGGGTGCGGGCGGCGCAATAGCTGGGCAGTCGGGTTTTGGCGGTCTGGGCGCACCCGCCGCGCCGCCGCCGGCCATGCAGCCGGCATCCATCAAGGTGCTCAACGGCGCGGCAGCCGGCCGCGAAGTGGTGCTGACCAAGGTGGTCACCACCGTCGGCAAGCCCGGCGTGCAGGTGGCGTCCATCACCAAGCGACCCAACGGCTACGCCTTCGCGCACGTTGAAGGCGCCAACAAGCCCAGCATCAACGGCGTGCCCATCGTCGGCGACTCGGTGCCCCTGCGCAACGGCGACGTGATCGAACTCGCCGGCACCCAGATGCAATTCATCTACCGTTAGACCTGACAAGGTCGAAGCGTTCGCTTCGGCCTTGCAGGTCTAACTCGCCTTGTCCGGGCGAACACTGCGTGCCGCTCAACTCGTCGGGGTCGGGTGCAAGGTGACACGGCGTGACAGGGTTCACGATCTGGGCGAGGTGTTTGCCTCATGGGGTATCTGGTGCGGCGATGTGCCTTGCGCGGGGTCGGGCCAAAGCTCAGCATGCGCCTCTTCCCCGCCTCCAGACCCAGCGGCCTGGTTCAGGGGCACCCCCACACGCACTGACTTTCCCATGCAGATCCGCGTCCTCGGTTGTTCGGGATCCATCGCCTCTGGCAGCCGCACCACCTCTTTCCTGCTGGACGACGACGTGCTCATCGATGCCGGCACAGGCGTGGGCGACCTGTCGCTGGAAGAGATGGTGCGCATCGACCACATCCTGGTCACGCACTCGCACCTGGACCATGTGCTGTCCATCGGCCTGCTGGCCGACAGCGTCACCCGCCGCCGCCGTGCCGCCCAGCGCCCGCCGATCCAGGTGCACGCGCTGGCCGCCACCATTGCCGCCTTGCGACTGCACATCTTCAACGGCGTGATCTGGCCCGACTTCACCCGCCTGCCCGACACCACCTACCCGGTGCTGGCTTTCCAGGCCATCGAAGTGGGCCAGGTGCTGAACCTGGGCGAACGCCAGGTCGAAGTTCTGCCTGCCCGCCACACCGTGCCAGCCGTGGGTTATGCCGCGCTGGGCAGAAGTGGCGCCTGGGTCTTCACCGGCGACACCGGCCCCAACCCCGAACTCTGGGCCCGGCTGGCAACCCTGCCGATCGCCGCACTGGTCATCGAAACCGCCTTCGGTGACGACGAACAGGCGCTGGCCGGCATCAGCAAACACCTGTGCCCGGCCGATCTGCGCGCCGAACTGGCCCAGCTGAGCACGCCCACCGAGGTCTACATCACCCACATCAAGCCGGGCGAAGTGGACGCCGTGATGTCGGAAATCGCCGCCCAGAGCAGCCCGCACCGCATCCGCGCACTGGCCTCGGGTGACGTGATGCGGCTGCCCGGATAGGTCACCCAGCAGGTGACGGTTTGCGTCACCTCGGGCGCCGGGACGCCCCCCCCCGCGAGACGAAGTGACAGTTTGTGTCACTCGGCGTGGCAGAAGTCGCATGAAACAAGGCGTTTCAAGCTGGCACGCCCCCTGCATCTAGGGGGATGTTCATTACCGTTCACCCCGCCCCCACCCCCCAAGGAGTTTTATCCATGAAGCGTGTTCAACAAGGTTTCACCCTGATCGAACTGATGATCGTCGTGGCGATCATCGGCATTTTGGCGGCCGTTGCGCTGCCGGCTTATCAGGACTACACGGTCAAGGCCAAGGTTTCGGAAGTGATTTTGGCTGCCAGCCAGTGCCGCACGTCGGTGTCAGAGGTCTATCAGACCGCTCAAGCCGGCCCTGGCGCGGGCAACTGGGGCTGCGAGACCACTGGCGCGTCGTCGAAGTACGTCGCGAGTGTCGTTACGAGCGCCGATGGCGTTATTACGGTGACGGCCACCACGGCGCCAGATTTGCGCGGTGCTAGTGGCATGTCGATCACTCTCACGCCGACCAATGCAGCCGGCACAGCACTGACTGCTGCTGCTATCCCTGTGCAAGTCGCTGCGTTCAAGTGTGCACCTACGACCACTGCCATGGGCAAGTGGCTTCCGGGCTCCTGCAAGTAGTCGAAACAGCTCTGTCGTCGAACAAGATATGACGCGAAGGGTGCCCGTTTGGGCACCCTTTTTCTGTTGGCGTACTCAGTGCAAGTGGCAAGTCTATGCATCCTCGACGCTTCGCCGCAAGGGCAGGCGCACAGACAAATGACAGGTCACCACCCCACACCTCGAGCTCTCTGTAACAGCCATTCAGCTGCACACTCGACATCATGTCTGCCACGCTGCACTCGCCCAGAGCCCCGCCGCCGTTGATCCATTACGCGGCGGCTGCGTCGACCCAAAAGGCCGAACCGATCGAGCTGACCATCCTGATGCCCTGCCTCGACGAGGCGAGAACCTTGCCTGCCTGCATCAACAAGGCCAAGGCCTTTTTGGACCGTTCGGGCATCCATGGCGAGATCGTGATCGCCGACAACGGTTCTTCCGACGGCTCGCAGGCATTGGCGCGGTCATGCGGCGCACGCGTGGTCGATGCCCCGCGGCGAGGCTATGGCATGGCCCTGATCACCGGCATCAAAGCCGCCCGTGGCCGATTTGTCATCTTCGGCGACTCCGACGACAGCTACGACTTTTCCGCCCTGGACCTCTTCGTGGCCGAACTTCGACAGGGGGCGCAACTGGTCATGGGCAACCGCTTCAAGGGCGGCGTACGGCCCGGCGCCATGCCCGCACTGCACCGCTATCTTGGCAACCCCGTTCTCAGCTTCATCGGCCGCCTGCTGTTCCGCGCACCCGTGCGGGACTTCCACTGCGGCCTACGCGGCTTCCACCGCGAATCGATACTGGCGCTTGGACTGCGTTGCGAGGGCATGGAGTTCGCCAGCGAGATGGTCGTCAAGTCCACGCTGCACGGTCTGCGCATTGCCGAGGTTCCAACCACGCTCTCACCTGATGGTCGTGACCGTCCGCCCCACTTGCGCAGTTGGCGCGACGGCTGGCGCCATCTGCGTTTTCTGCTGCTGTTCAGCCCACGTTGGCTGTTTCTCTATCCCGGCCTGTCGATGGTCCTGGCAGGGCTTGCCGGCATGGCGTGGCTGCTGCCATCGGCCCAGCCCTTGGGGCCCGTGATGCTGGACGTGCATACGATGCTATACGCCAGCGGTTCCACCATCACTGGCTTGCAGTTGCTCATGTTTGCTTTGTGTGCCAAGGTATTTGCGGTCGAGCACGGCATCCTGCCGGAGAACCGGTTCCTGGCCAGCCTGCGCCAACACATGACGGTTGAACTGGGTGTGCTGCTCGGATTGCTTTTGATGGCTGCTGGCGTCGCTGTCTCGGTCTACTCTTTGGTGGCCTGGGAGGGTGCCCAGTTCGGCGCGCTGGACCCCCGTGTGGGCATGCGCATCGTGATTCCGGCTCTCACGCTTTTCATGGTCGGCGTGCAAGTCCTGTTTGCCTCCATGTTCCTGGGCGTCCTGGGACTGCGCGTCCATGGCATGCGGGCAGCTGACGCCGGGTGAAAGCTTCCACCCCCTTGGCGCCGCACCAAGCCCTGCTGACCGCCAAGGCCAAGCGCATGTCAGCAGGGTCGCCGACGCGTGAACTGGTCAGGGTTGCATTGGTGGCAGCAAGCTGCTGCGTACTGCTCAGCCTGGCACTTGGCCGAGATATCAACTGGGACTACTACAACTACCACGGCTACGCCGCGTTGTCGGTACTTCAGGATCGCCTGGGCCAGGACTTCTGGCCTGCAGGCGTCCAAGGGTATCTGAACCCCCTGCCCTTCCTTCCCTTTGCCTGGATGCAACAAGCAGGATGGCCTAGCGCCGTCGTGGCCAGCGTCCTTGCCGTGATCCAATCCCTCAGCCTGTTGGCTTTGTACGGGATTTCACGCCACCTTGCGCGCGACCACAGCCAACCCTGGCTGAGCGCCACGCTGATGACGGCTTTGGGCGCAGCATCTTGTGTCTTTGCCTCCCAGATCGGCAGCACCTTTGTCGACGCCACCACAACACCCTTGCTGATGGCCGCAATTTGGCTTTTGGTAGCCGGCACATCGAACCGGTCAGTGTTCTTGGCTGCGGGCCTTTCGGGTGCTGCGATGGCGCTGAAGTGGACCCACGCGCCCTTTGCGGTCGGCCTGCTGTTGGCAGCCAGCGTCCGGCTGCTGCAAACGCACGCGGATGGGCCCGTGCGCGCCCGGGGCGCAGCGTTGCTGAGCCTGTCACTGCTGGCCGGCTTCCTGCTGTGCTACGGCTGGTGGGGCTGGCGCCTGCATCAGGAATTCGGCAGCCCTTTGTTTCCTCTGTTCAACGGCATCTTCCAGTCGCCTGACGCCACTGCAGAGTCCGCTTCTTACCAACGCTATGTGCCGCAGACCTGGACCCAGTTGTTCAGCTTGCCCCTCCGCATGATCGAGCACGAACCTTGGGTCTACACCGAGATCATGGCGCCCGACATCAGACCCTTGCTGCTGGTGCTGTTAGGGCCATTGGGCTGGGCCTGGGCCCGCTACCGAAATGGCCGGCTAACTCACTCGCCCAACTCGGCATCAAGACTGCAAGCACTGCCCTTGCCGCTGGTGGTGTTTGTGCTGGTCTCGACCGCTCTGTGGCTGGTCACCTCAACGAATGGGCGCTATGCGGTGCCCTTGCTGCTGCTGCTGGGGCCCATGTTGTACGTGGTCATCGGCAGGCTGATTGGCGAACGCCGAGCCTTGCTGGTCTGCACCCTACTCGTACTGGGGCAGGTGGGCCACTCGGCTGCAACGGGCAATCCACGATGGAGCCCGGGCCAATGGAGCGATGCTTGGTTGCCGCTGGCCCCGCTGCCTGAGAGCCTGACGCGGCAGCCTCAACTCTTCGTCGTTGTGGGTCGACAGTCCGAGTCGTATCTGGCGGCACTGGTGCATCCGGGTTCCGTCTTCGTCAATCCGATCGGATTGGTTTCACTGCGCAATGACGGGCCGGGCTGGAGCCGCTTCACCAGCCGCCGCGACGCTTTTGTCGGGCGCACCCAGGTGGTGTTCCTTCTGAATCCTGAAGACACGCGCGCCGAGATGGTGCTGAAGGCCGAGGGGCGCAACCGCTTCATCGATCGGCTTGCGCTGAAGATGGACGTCGAGCGATGTCAACGCCTGGTACTCAACGCACAGAACGATCCGTACACGTTGCCGAAGAACACCCGCCTGGGCAATGTCCAGGGGCGTCATCTGGCCAGCTGTCCGGCGGTTGCTGCAAAACCGGACGCAGCGCTCGCACACAACCGTGCACTTGCAACTGAAGTCATGGATGCGTTCGAAGCCCGCTGTCCCGCGATGCTGTCGCCGCGGCAGACCCAGATCGAAGGCAACGGCATTTCGTGGGAACGCTACTACGGCAAGTTCGACCTGTTCCTGTCCGTGAACCTTGCCAACGGTCAGATACAGCTGCGACAGGAACGCCAGGTCGACAAAGTCCTGGTGGGGCGTGTACCGATGTGGCGCAGCGATGTCGAGCGCTTCACCTGCCGGCTGCCTCACGGCGGGGAACGGGGCATCTCCACCATGGCTAGTGGGCAATGAAACTGCTCGACATCGGTCTTTGCCTACTCTGCGTGGCTCTGGGCTCAGTCGGGCAAGTCATGCTGCGGGCGGCAGCACTGCAGGCCGCCCACTCCAATGCGGAGGGGCTGGCGCGCTGGACCAGCCTGACCACTGTGCTGGCCCTGGTGCTGTACGCAACAGGCATGCTGCTTTGGTTGTGGGTGTTGGCACGCGTTCCCATCACGCAGGCGTTTGCATTTTTTGGTCTTGGTTTCATTGCGGTTCCACTCCTGGCCCATCGCTGGCTGGGTGACCCGCTGACGCCGCAGATGTTCGCCGGGAGCGCGATCATCATGGGCGGTATCGCGCTCACGCACTGGCCCTCGCGCTGAACCCGATGACCATCGACTACTTCAGCCTCGGACACCCGCTGTCACGACTGCGGTCGCACTACGCCATCCGCGCGCGCCAGCGCATGTTCGAGACCTTCATGGCGTTTGCACAACTCGGGCCGGACAGTCGGGTGCTGGATCTCGGTGTCACTCCCGATGTGTCTTTACCCGAGTCGAATCATTTCGAGCAGGTCTACCCCTGGCCCGAGAAGCTCACGGCGGCAAGCATCGAAGCCGTGGCGGGGTTGCGGCAGCACTTCCCCCGGGTGACCTTCGTCCAGATCCCGGCCGGCCCACTGCCCTTCGAAGACAACGCATTCGAGGCCTGCTTCTGCTCCGCCGTCATCGAGCATGTGGGCTCGCGCGAGGCGCAGGCCGCCTTCGTGCGCGAGATCGCCCGCGTGTCCAGACGCTTTTGCCTAACCACGCCCAACCGCTGGTTCCCACTCGACTTCCACACCATCCTCCCCCTGGTGCACTGGCTGCCGCAGGCACAGCATCAGGCCGTGCTGCGGTCATTGGGCAAGCACTTCTGGGCGCAGACCGACAACCTCAACCTGTTGTCGATGCGTGACTTGCGCGCCATGCTGCCGTCGCCTGTGCAGGGGCGGGTCGAAGGCGTGAAGCTCCTGGGCCTGAACTCGAACCTGGTGTGCCTGGGCGCGCGTTAAGCCACTCCTGAAGATCGAGTTGCAGCCATTCGGCTATGAGAAACCCATACGAAATGTCGGCCACAGCTCCACACATTCGCACCGAGCCCGCCAGCAGCCTGTTCGCCGAAGACGGGCCGGCGGCGCCATTGGCCCGCGGCAAGGACTTTGAGTACGGCACCTGTAGCAACGAATTCGAGTTCGTGCGCACGCAACCTAGCGGGCTGGTCTTTCTACGCGACCGCCCTCACGCCGCCGAACTGGGCACGATCTACCCCGACGACTACGAACCCTATCGCTTCGAGAATTTCCCCGGCCTGCTTCGGAAGGCGCGTAACTTCGTTCAGCGAGGGAAGGTTCGGGTGGTGCGGCAACTCGCCCCTGGAGCCGCCGACATCCTTGATGTCGGCTGCGGTTCCGGCGCTCTCTTGAGGTTGTTACGGCAGTTCGGCGATCCGGCATGGGTGCTGCATGCGAATGAGTTGCATGCCCCTAGCCTGCAGCGCCTGGGTGAACAAGGTTTTGTCACGCATCCCGGTCCGATCGAGAAAGTCGTGGGTGATGGCCGCTTCGATGTCATCGTGCTCAACCAGGTGATCGAGCACTTTGCCGATGTGAACGAGCTCCTGTCTGCTTGTCGGCGCCTTCTGAAGCCTGGTGGCCATCTACTGATCGAAACGCCTTCGACCAGTGGCCTCGACTTCCGCTGGTTCGGCAAGCGCCACTGGGGCGGTTATCACTTCCCGCGCCACTTCTACCTGTTCAATGCGCCGGCCCTTGGACGCCTGCTGTCCCGTCACGGCCTGCAGGTGAGCCGGGTTCACTACCTGGCCAGCCCGGCCTTCTGGACCCAATCGTTGCACCACCGCGTGTCAGAAAGCCGCTGGCCGCGGCTGGCGAGCTGGTTCCACCTGAAGAACCTGCCCTTGACTGCCGCGGTGACGCTGCTTGACCTGGTGCTGGCAACCCTAGGGGGGCGCACCAGCAACATGCGCTTGGTGGCCCAACGTGTCGACTGAGATCCACCCCCGCGACGCCGTCAAGGGGTCTTTGGCATCTCGTGTGCCCCGCGAGCTGTTCAGGCGCGACCTCAAACGCTGCCTGTTGGCAATCTCGGGTGTCTGGGCTGGCATCGGGCTAGCCTGGTGGGCCGCAGCCAGCAGCGGAGGCTGGCTGTTGGCGCCAGCCGTGTTGCTGATCGGCACGCTGCAGTACCACCTCAACGTCATGGGTCACGACGGCTTGCACTTCCTGATTTGCGACCGGCGTCGCGTCAACGATGCTATCTGCCGCTGGCTGCTGCACGGACCCCATGGCGCGCCGCTGGGTGCCATGCGGCGCAACCACCTCAACCACCACACGGGCTTTGGCAGCGATGCCGACCTGGACCGGCAGTACTACGACATGCACCGGTTCAAGAGCGGCATGGCCTTTCGACGTTGGCTCGTTACCGCATTGATTGGCGGCATGACGGTGCCCATCGTGCTGAAGCTGGTGGGCAGCAAGCGCCATGCACCCCGCATCACCCCGGCACCAACAACCCGCCAGACAACGCCAGAGCGGTGGCTCGATCTGCTCTCCGTTGTGGCGTCGCAGGTTTGGATCGCAGGCGCGTGCTGGTTCGTGACCGGCTGGTGGTACGCCTATGCGCTGCTCTGGCTGCTGCCGATGCTGACAGTGATGATAGGCCTGAACTCGATACGGTCCTGCCTGGAACATGCGCAGGCCCGGTCCGAACAGCCCGGCCTGCACTCGTTCAGCTCCCACCTGCTGGAGCGCTTCTTCCTGTCGCCGTTCAACATGAACGTGCACGCTGAACACCACCTGGTGCCCGCTGTGCCGTGGCATCAGTTGCCGGCCCTGCGACGGCATTTGCAAAGTGAAGGTGACTACGGGCGTGTCACGCTCTACCGCAGCTATCTGCAACGGGCGCGGCTGTTGGCCGACGACTGCTCAGCACCCGGTCCACGGTGACCGCTGACAGCGCACGGCGCTTGATAGCATCGCCCGCCCCTTTTCGTGCCGCCGCGACCGGCGGCTCAAGCGAACCCCGTCGATGCGCGTCGCCAATCCCTTTGCCATTGCTGCAGCCACTGCGCCCGCTCTGCTGGCCTACAACGTCCCGCCCTCTCCCACCTTCCTGAACCAGGCCCTGGCCTTCGCGCTGTGGGGGGCGTTCGTGGTGGTGACGGCCTCGACTCCCGGGCGCGGACTGTGGCGCTTGCATGCAGCACTGGGTCTGATGGCCGCGGCGGCTGCCTTCGCCTGGCTTCAAGGTGGCCTGCCAACGAGCCTGGCGCTGTCGGCGATCGGCACGATGGCGGCGGCGGCTGTGCTGGCAGCAGGCGGCGCTTCTGCAGCTTCGCGCGATGATGCCGTGCCCATCTTCGCCGCGTTCAGCTGGGCCTGGCTGATCGCCGGTGCACTGTGCGTGGTGGTGGCGCTCATGCAGGTCTTCGCGCCTGACGTGCCCGACGGCCAATGGATCGCGAAGTCCGGCACCGTCGGTCGCGCCGTGGGCAACATGCGGCAGCCCAATCACCTGAGCAGCCTGTTGCTGTGGTCCTGCATTGCCGTGGTTGCGCTGCTGGAATTGCGTCGCCTGGCGCTGCGGCCGGCCATCGCGCTGATGGCGGCCTGTGTTTTTGCCGTGGTGCTGACCGCCTCGCGCACGGGTCTCGTCAGCGTGCTGCTGCTGGGCCTGTGGGGCTTGCTGGACCGCCGCTTGACGCGGGGCACACGGGCGCTGCTGCTGTGCGCGCCGCTGGTCTACGCGCTGTCTTGGTGGGGCGTGAGCCAGTGGGCCAGTCTGACCGATCACACCTTCGGCGGCGCCGCACGCATGGCCGAAAGCGACATCTCGGGTTCGCGATTCGGCATCTGGAAAAACAGCCTCGCGCTCATTCAGGCTCATCCCTGGGCGGGGGTTGGCTGGGGCGAATTCAACCTGGCCTGGACGCTGACCCCCTTCCCCGGCCGGCCCACCGCGTTTTTTGACCACACGCACAACCTGCCGCTGCAACTGGCCGTCGAACTGGGTTTGCCCCTGGCGGCCCTGGTGCTGGGTTTGCTGTTGTGGGCCATGGGCCGCGCCGCGCTGAAGGCCTGGCGCACCGACGACGACGATGGGCGCGCCCAGCGCTGTGCCGTGATGATGGTGCTGATGGTCGGCCTGCACAGCCTGCTGGAGTACCCGCTGTGGTACGCCTACTTCCTGCTGCCCACGGCCTGGGCAATCGGATTTGCGCTGCGTGAGTCACGACAGCCGGCGGCCGCTTCGACGGTTGACGAAAGCCCGCGCAGGCAGGTTCCCTGGCTGCCCATCGGCGGCGCCGTGCTGATGGCCGGCGCGCTGTTTTCGGTGTGGGACTACAGCCGGGTGAGCGCCATCTTTCAGGCCAAGCCCGGTGACGCACCGCTGGCGCAGCGCATCGCACGCGGCCAGCAGAGTGTGTTTTTCGCCCACCATGCCGACTACGCGGCGGTGACGTCGGGCGTGCCGTCGGCCGAGTCGGCGCAGGCCGATCGGGCCTTCGACCGTGTCAGCCACTACCTGCTGGACACGCGGCTGATGATCGCCTGGTCCAAGTCGCTGGCTGCACGCGGCGAGCTTGACGCCGCACGCCACCTCGCAGGCCGGCTGCGTGAATTCAAGAAAGCCGACGCAGAAGCCTTTTTTGAAGCCTGCCCGGATGCCGCCGTGCCTGCGGCGTCCGGGCTGGCATTTCAGTGCGAATTGCCCGCGCAGCCCAAGATCTGGCAGGACTTTCTGCCGCGCCCAGTGAAAGTCTCGGGACAGGCAGGCCGATGACAGTCGGCCGATGACAGTCGGCCCAGGACAGTCAGGTGGCACAAGCCCAGCGGCTCAAATCAGCGCCAACTGAGCATCCAGTTCAGCCAAACCCACCACCCGAACGTTGGCCTCCAGGTCGTAGCCACGCTGCACCGGCGCAACCACAAAGGCGCGTTCGGGCTTGACGTCTTGCAACGCCTGCCAAAAGCCGCGTGCCGGTTTGGGGGCGGAAGACAGCTTGATCTCGAACGCCAGCGTACGCCCCTGCACCTGCACCACCAGGTCCAGTTCGGCACCCGCCGCCGTGCGGTAGTAGCCCAGCACGGCACTGGCCGGCAGCGCGGCAGCAATCTGCTCGATGACAAAACCTTCCCACGACGCCCCGGCAATCGGGTGGCCCTGCAAGGCCTGCGCATCGGCAATGCCCAGCAGCGCATGCAGCAGGCCGCTGTCACGCACATAAATGCGTGGCGACTTCACCAGGCGTTTGCCCACTGGCGGCAGATGAGGCAGATGTGGCGCCAGCCGGCGCACCATCAGCGCGTCCACCAGCAAGTCCAGGTGCCGCGCCACCGTGGTGTGCGAAGCACCGCCCAGCGCCAGCCCCAATTGCGATGCGTTGAAGGGCTGGCCCTGCAGGTGGGCCAGCATGGTCCAGAAACGGCGCAGTGTTTCTGCCGGCACACGCACGCCCAAGGCCGGCATGTCGCGGTGCAAGAAGGTGCGCACGAAGTCCTGGCGCCAGGCCCAGGACAAGTCGTCGCTCGCCGACAAGTGGCTCAGCGGATAACCGCCCCGCAGCCACAGTTGCTGCAAGCTGGCCAGATCGTGGCTCACTTCGCTGGCCAGGAAGGGTGTCAGTTCGGCGTAGCTGGCACGCCCGGCCAAGGATTCCGATGTCTGCTGCAGCAGGGGCCCCGAAGCCGAGCCCAGCAGCAAAAAGCGGCCCGCTCGGCGGTCGGCGTCAATCTCCGGGCGCAGGGCGCGAAACAGATCGGGCAAGGTCTGCACTTCGTCCAGCACCACCAGGCGCTGTCGCAGCGGCGGGAAGAAGAGCTCGGCCCGCGCCACCGCCGCCCGGTCGGACTCGCGCTCCAGGTCCATGAACAGGGCACCCGGGTGCTGGCTGGCCAGTTGTTGCGCCAACGTGGTCTTGCCCACCTGGCGTGGGCCCAGCAAAACGACGACCGGGCTTCGTTTCAGTGCCTGCTGAGCAAACTGCTCGAGCTTTCGATTGAACATCCTTGCATTTTGATCGTTTGATGATCAATATGCAATGATAAATGAACACGCTCTGGCGCCCATCCAACGCGTGCCGCAGCGCCAAGCCCCTTCAAGCCCCTTCAAGCCCCTTCAAGCGCCTTGCCAATGCCCCGACTTGCCGCCGCTCTTTTCCAGCACCCGGATGCCGCCCATCACCATGCCGCGGTCGGCGGCCTTGCACATGTCATACACGGTCAGCAGGCCCACCTGCACAGCGGTCAGCGCTTCCATCTCGACCCCCGTGCGGCCCAGCGTCTCCACCTGCGCCGTGCAGTGCACGGTGGCGGTGTCGCGGTCCAGTTCGAAGTCCACTGCGACACGTGTGATGGGCAGCGGGTGGCACAGCGGCACCAGGTCGGCGGTGCGCTTGGCGCCCTGGATGGCGGCGATGCGGGCGATGCCGATCACGTCGCCCTTCTTTGCCTGGCCGGTGGCGATGAGCTCGAAGGTGGCCGGCTGCATGCGGATGTGACCGGTGGCGCGTGCAATGCGGTGCGTCTCGGCCTTGCCCGAGACATCGACCATGTGGGCCTGGCCAAGGCCATCGAAGTGGGTCAGCGGTAAGTTCATCGGGCGTGTCTTCGGTGGTTGGGGCACAGCTTCACATGCCGCAACATGCGCGGCAACATGCCGGTGTCATGATAGCCACCGGCACCCTGCAGGCCGCTGGGCAGGGAACGCTTGCGATTCAAGGCCCTCCAAGCGACGCCAGCACCCAACCCGCACACCCCTTGAATTCTGTAAATCCCTGCCCGATTCCACCTTGGCGCCGCCGGCTGGCAGCCGGGCTTGCCGCCGTCACGCTGTTCAGCGCCGTGCTGACACCCGCCCTGGCCCAAGCCCAGGTGCGCCTGCCGGCGCTGGGTGAATCGGCGTCGGACGACCTGTCCATCAGCCAAGAGCGGCGCATCGGCGACCAGATCATGCGCGAAGGCCGACGTGACCCGGCCTATCTGGACGACCCGGTGCTGCTGGAATACCTGCAGCAGCTGTGGTTGCCGCTGGTGGAAGCGGCAAGAAAACAGGGCGACATCAACCCGGAAACCGACCGTGCCTTTGCCTGGGAAGCGTTTCTGGTGCGCGACCGCAGCGTCAACGCATTCGCCATGCCGGGGGGTTACATCGGCGTGCACCTGGGGCTGATTGCGCTGACCTCGGCGCCCGACCAGCTGGCCTCGGTGCTGGCGCACGAGTTGTCGCACGTCACGCAGCGGCACATCGCGCGCAGCATCGCGCCGCAGCAAAGCGCTTCGCTGATGGCGGTGGCGGCCTTGCTGCTGGGGGTCATCGCAGCCAGCCGCAGCAACAGCGTCGACGCGGCCAACGCTGCCATCGCCACGGGGCAGGCGGCAGCTGTCCAGACCCAGCTGAACTTCTCGCGCGACATGGAACGCGAGGCCGACCGGGTGGGCTTCAGCGTGCTCGAGGGCGCGGGTTATTCCACCGCCGGCATGGCCGCCATGTTCGAAAAGCTGGACGCAGCGACGCGGCTCAACGACAGCGGCGGCTTCCCTTACCTGCGCAGCCACCCGCTCACGGTGGACCGCATCAGCGAAGCGCGCAACCGCACCTTGCTGTCGGGCGCACGGTTGCCCCGGCCCACGCTGCTGCACGCCACCATGCAGGCGCGGTCGCGGGTGATGATGGACGACAGCGTGCAGTCTTTGCAGCGCCTGAACGGCGGCAGTTCTTCGCCGCTGCTGTCCGACCGCGTGGGCGCGGCCTATGCCGGCGCGATGGCCGCGTCGCTGCTCAAAGACCATGGCCGCGCACAAGCGCTGGTGACTGAAGCCCAGACGATGGCCGCCACGGCCGTGCCGCGCGAACCGGCGGCAGAACGTGTGCTGATGCTGCTGCAGGCCCAGTTGCAACTGGCGCGCGGCGATGCAGCAGCAGCCGTGGCCACACTGGACAACTTGCGCAACACCGACATCGGCAAAGGCCGCCAGCGGCCGCCGATGCTGCTGCGCGCGCAGGCTTTGCTGGACTTGCAGCGCAGCAACCCTGGTCGCGAAGGCCTGCCAGCCACGCTGCGCGACAGCACGGAAACGCTGCAGACCTGGGTCTCTGACCACAGCCAGGACGCCGCCGCCTGGGAACTGCTGGCCGCCACCAGCCAGGTGCTGGACCTGCGCTTGCGCTCGATGCGCGCCGCCGCCGAAGCACGTGCCGTGGTGGGCGACCTCACCGGCGCCATCGACCGTCTGCGCGCCGCCCAGCAGGTGTCGCGCGGCGCCACGGGGCAGGACTTCATCGAAGGTTCGGTCATCGACGCACGACTGCGCCAGATGGTGGCGCAGCGGCGGCAGCTGCAGCTGGACGCACGCGACCCCCAAGGCCGAGAGCGCAACCCGGAAGATCCGCTGCCGCAGTAGCGCCAGAATGAGCCATCGGGAGGTGGCTCATGGAATCGGGTTCGATGAGGGTGGACCGCTGGCGGCAGCGGCTGGCGCTGAGGCTGGCGCTGTGGCTGGCGCCTCTGCCGGTGGCATTCATGGGCATGGGCATGGGCATGGGCATGGGCATGGGCATCACCGCCGCCCATGCCGCACGGGTCTCGCAGATCACGCCCCAGGGCGAAGTTGGCGAGGTGCGCCAGGTGTCCGTGCGTTTCGACAGTGCCGTGGTGCCCGCCGGCGACCCGCGCGCCGCCGCGCCCTACACCTTGCAGTGCAATGGCAGCAAGCCCGCCGGTGATGGCCGCTGGTTGAACGGCAGCCAGTGGGTCTATGACCTGCAAGAGCCATTGGCATCGGGGCAGCGTTGCACGCTGCAGCCCGCAGCCGGGTTCGTCGCGCTGGGCGGCCCCTTGGCCGATCACAAGGCCCACAGCTTTTCCACCGGCGCGCCGCTGGTGCTGCAGGCGCAGCCCTGGCCGGATTCGACGATCGAAGAAGACCAGCACTTCCTGCTGCGACTGAACGGCGTGCCCGAAGCGGCCAGCGTGCGTGCATCGGCATGGTGTGAGGTGGAAGGTGTGGGCGAGCGCATCCCCGTGCGGCTGATCGAAGGCACCGAACGCAGCGAAGCCTTGCGCCTGATGCGGCGCGACACCGGCAGCGGCCACTTTGTTCTGCTGGCGTGCCAGCGGCCCTTTCCTGCCGAAGCCGGCGTGCGGCTGGTGTGGGGCGCGGGCATCGCTGCGGCCGGGCAGCCGCAGATCGTGTCGCGGCGTGTGCAACGTTTTCAGTGGAAGGTGCGCCCGCGCCTGCTGGCCGAATTCAGCTGCGAACGTGAAAGTGCACGTGCAGCCTGCCTGCCTTTGCGGCCGATGGTGTTGAGCTTCAGCGCACCGGTGTCCCGCGCACTGGCGCTGGCCGCACGGCTGCAACCCACGCAGGGTGCGGCGCTGTCGCCGCAGCTGGATGCGCAGCAGACGGGCCCCACGCTGCGCGAAGTGCGTTTTGCCGCGCCCTTTCCAGAAAACACCCGCTTCAAGCTCACGCTGCCGCCGCAGGTGCAGGACGAAACCGGCCGGCCGCTGGCCAACGCGAGCAGTTTTCCGCTGGACGTGGCCACGGGCGCGATGCCGCCGCTGGCCAAGTTTGCCGGCGCGCCGTTTGGCATCGTCGAAGCCGGCACGACGGCTGGCGAGCCCGCCATGCTGCCTTTGACGCTGCGCCACGTGCAGGCCGACCTGCAAGGCGCCAGCACCAGCGGCCGTGTCGCCATCAAGCGCATCGACCCCAGCGGCAGCGACAAAGACCTGCTGGCGTGGATGCTGCGTCTGCGCAAAGACCACGACGATCAATTCAAGACCCGCGAACAACCGATGCTGGCCAAGGAAGCCGAGGTTCGCCGCGCCGACCTGCCGCAGCTCACCACCACACAGCCACGCGCCACTGAAGTCATCGGCGTGCCGCTGATGCAGCGCGGCTACCACGTGGTGGAGGTGGAGTCGCGCATCCTGGGCCAGGCGCTGCTGGAATCCAAGGCGCCCATGTACGCACGCACCGGTGTGCTGGTGACCAACCTGGGTGTGCACTTCAAGCGCGGGCGCACGTCCAGCCTGGTGTGGGTGACCACGCTGGACCGCGGCCAGCCGGTGGCCGGCGCACGTGTGGCCGTCAATTCCTGCCGCGGCGTGCCGCTGTGGAACGGCACCACGGGCGCCGACGGCACGGCCCGCATCGAACGCGCCTTCGACACCGCGCAGGACGACAACTGCGATGCCGGTGACGGCCTCTTCGTCACCGCGCGCCACGCCGACAAGACGGGCCCCGACATCGGCTTTGTCTTCAGCCGCTGGAGCCGCGGCATCGAAGCCTGGCGCTTCAACATCAGCAGCAACACCAGTGGTGACCAGGCCGCCACCCGACGCGCGCACACGGTGTTCGACCGCACGCTGCTGCGCGTGGGCGAGACGGTGTCGATGAAACACTTCTTGCGCGAAGAAACGGCCAGCGGGTTGGCCTTCGCCGCCGTCGACACGCTGCCGAATGAAGTGGTGCTCACGCACGTGGGCAGCGACGCGGTGGTGAAGCTGCCACTCAGCTGGCCGGCGCGTGGTGGGTCAGGTTCAGGAGGCCCGGCGCGGGCTGCGGAAAGCCAGTGGATCATTCCCAAGACCGCCGCCCTGGGTCTGTACGACGTGGCGCTGCAGCGCGGCGACACGCGCCTGGGCAGCGGCAGTTTCCGTGTCGAAGCCTTCCGCGTGCCGCTGGTGGACGCGCGCCTGTCCGGTCCGTCGGGTGTGCTGGTGGCGCCGGCCGAGGTGGCTTTTGCAGCGCAGCTCAACGCCATGTCGGGTGGGCCGATGCCGGCAGCACCGGTCACGTTGTCGGCGCTGCTGCGCCCGGCGTCTCCGCAGTTTGCGGGTCATGAAGAGTTCAGCTTTGCGGCCGCGGGGCGCGATCGATCTTCCGACGAAGACAGCGCCGACACCGGCGACGGCAGTGTGCTGGTGGCCGACAAGCTGGCCGCCACCACCGACCGCCAGGGCGCGGCGCGCCTGGTGGTGGCCAAACTGCCGGCGCTGACCGGCGCGGCCGACCTGCAGTCGGAACTGACCTTCACCGACCCGAGCGGCGAGGTGCAGACCGTGAGCCAGCGCCTGCGCCTGTGGCCGGCGGCCTTGGTCGTGGGCCTGCGCCTGCCCGGCTGGGCGGCGGCGCGCGGCGAGGTGCCTTTCACGGCGTTGGTGCTCAGCACCGACGGCAAACCGCTGCCAGGCCGCGCGGTGCAGGTGCAGGCCGTGCAGCACACGACCATCAGCACACGTAAGCGCATCGTGGGTGGCTTCTACAGCTACGACAACCGGCGCGAGAGCAAGGCGCTGGGCCTGGTTTGCAGCGGCAACACCGACGCGCAAGGCCGGCTGAGCTGCAATGCCAAGTTGGACGTGTCCGGCGAAGTGGAACTGCAGGCCACCGCCAAGGATGACGCCGGCCGCAGCAGCACCGCCACCGCGTCGGCCTGGCTCAGCAGCGCCGAACAGATGTGGTTTGCGCAGGACAACGACGACCGCATCGACCTGCTGCCCGAACGCCGCGAAGTGGAGCCCGGCCAGACCGCGCGGCTGCAGGTGCGCATGCCTTATCTGCAGGCCACGGCGCTGGTGACGGTGGAACGTGAGGGCATCATCGACGCGCGCGTGGTGACGCTCAGCGGGCGCGAGCCGGTGATCGAGGTGCCGATCCCGAAGTCCGCGGGCACCGGAACGGCGGCCGGTGCCAGCTGGGCGCCCAACGTCGTCGTCAGCGCCTTCGTGCTGCGCGGTCGTTTGCGTGAAGCGCCGTGGTGGAGCCTGTTCACCTGGGGCTGGAAAGACCCCGTCGATTGGTGGCGCGCCTTTCGCTACGAAGGCAAGGAGTGGCGTGCGCCCACCGCGATGGTGGACCTGGCCAAACCCAGTTTCAAACTCGGTGCGGCCGAGTTGAAGATCGGTTTGGCCGAGCACCGGCTGGATGTGAAAGTCAGCACACCGCAGCAGCAGTACGGTGTGCGCGAAACCGTCAAGGCCACCCTCAGTGTGCGCCGTGGCGGCGCGCCGCTGGCCGGCGTGGAGGTGGCTTTTGCCGCCGTTGACGAAGGCCTGCTGGCGCTGCAAGGCAACAGTTCATGGGCGCTGCTGGAAGCGATGCTGCAGCCGCGCCCCTGGGCCGTGGAAACGGCCACCGCGCAAGGCGAAATCATCGGCCGGCGCCACTACGGCCGCAAGGCGCTGCCGCCGGGTGGCGGCGGCGGCCGCAACGCCACACGCGAACTCTTCGACACCTTGCTGCTGTGGCGCGGCACGGTCGTGCTGGATGCCCAGGGCCAGGCCGTCATCGACGTGCCGCTGAACGACTCGCTCACCAGCTTCAAGCTGGTGGCGATAGCCGACGCAGGCACCGACCTTTTCGGCACCGGCAGCACCAGCGTGCGGGTAACCCAAGACCTGCAGATGCTCAGCGGCCTGCCGCCGCTGGCGCGTGCCGGCGACCGATTTGACGCCGGCTTCACGCTGCGCAACACCACGGCGCGGGCGATGACGGTGACGGCGTCGCTGCAGGGCAGAGCTCAGGGCGCAGAGATGGGCACGCAGCCCGCCGCGCAGACCGTGCAGACCGTGCAGTTGGCGGCAGGCGCCGCTGCCGAAGTGCGCTGGCCGGTGCAGGTGCCTGCCGGCGCCACACGCATCGACTGGGAAGCGTCGGCGCAGGAAAGTGGCGCACCCTCCAACCCACCCACCCAACCCGCCGCCGACCGCCTGAAGATCGTGCAAGCCATCGCGCCCGCCGTGCCGCAGCGGGTGTGGCAGGCCAGCCTGCAGGCGTTGGAGGGCCCTGTTTCGCTGCCGCTGGCCGCACCGGCCGATGCACTGCCGGGTTCTGCGTTGGTCAACGTGGCCCTGGTGCCGCGCCTGTCGGGCGAACTGCCGGGCCTGCGGCGTTACTTCGAGACCTACCCCTACAGCTGCCTGGAACAGAAAGCCTCTCGTGCCATCGCACTGCGCGACACGGTGGGCTGGGCGCGGCTGCGCGACGAAGCCGCGGGTTACCTGGACACGGACGGCCTGGCGCACTACTTTCCGCCCGGTGCGGGGTCGGCCGCCACCGGCAGCGACCGGCTCACGGCCTACCTGATCACGGCGGCACACGAAGGCTCTGTGGCCTGGCCCGACACCACGCGCGACGCCATGCTGCAAGGGCTGCAGGCCTTTGTCGAAGGCCGCATCGAGCGCCGCTTCAACGCGCCGCGTGCCGACCTTGACGTGCGCAAGCTGGCCGCCCTGGACGCCCTGGCGCGCCACGGCCGGGTGCAGCCGCGTTTGCTGGGCAGCATCGCGTGGACACCCGCCGCGTGGCCGACGTCGGCGCTGCTGGATGCCTGGAGCCTGTACCGCCGCGTCGACACCTTGCCCGATCGTGAGACACGGCTGGCTGAGTTGCAACGCCTGATCCGCAGCCGCCTGGTGGCCGGTGGCATGAGCTTGAAGTTCAGCACCGAAGCGCAGGACGACTGGTGGTGGCTGATGGACGGCCCCGACGCCAACGCCGCGCGCCTGCTGCTGGCCGCCACCGAAGTGCCGGCCTGGAAGGACGACGTGGCGCAGATATTGAGCGGCACGCTGGCACGCCAGAAGCGCGGCGCCTGGTCCACCACCACCGCCAACCTGTGGGGCGTGCTGGCGCTGGAGCGATTTGCCGCCAAATTCGAAAGTGTGCCGGTGACCGGCCGCAGCACGGTGCAGCACGGCGCGCAGGCGCTGACGCTGGACTGGGCGGTGGCCCCCGGCGGCGACATGCTGCAGTTGCCGGTGGGCGACGGCTCGCCGCTGCGGGCACAGCACGAAGGCAGTGGCCGGCCGTGGATGACGGTGCAGATCTTGGCCGCCGTGCCGCTGAAGGCGCCGCTCTTTGCCGGCTACCGCATCAGCAAGACCGTGACGGCGGTGCAGCGCAAGCAGCCCAACGTGTGGAGCCGCGGCGACATCGTGCGGGTGCGCATCGAGGTCGATGCCTCGGTCGACATGGCCTGGGTCGTGGTCGCCGACCCGGTGCCGGCCGGCGCCACGCTGCTGGGCAGCGGGCTGGGTCGTGACTCGACCATCGCCACGCAAGGCGAAAGGCGCGAAGGCCGAGCCTGGCCAGCCTTCGAAGAGCGAGCGGCCGATGCCTGGCGCGGTTACTTCGACTGGATGCCACGCGGCAAACAGGTGGTGGAGTACACACTGCGCCTGAACACCAGCGGCCGCTTCGGTCTGCCGCCCACGCGAGTCGAGGCGATGTACTCACCCGAGACTTTTGGTGAACTGCCCAACGCAGCGTGGGAGATTGGGCCGTGAAAAGCGTTGCAGTCGCAGCGCGCCTGGCGGCGCCTTCGCTGACTTCGCTGACTTTGCTGATCTTGCTGTTGCCACTGACGGCCCACGCGCTGCCCAGTTTCGACGCCGTGCGCGCCGCGCACACGCCGTCCGATATTCCGCTGCTCAGCCGCCACGGCGTGCCGCTGCAGCAGCTGCGCATCGACAGCAGCGTGCGGCGCGGCCCGTGGCTGGCCCTGGCCGACGTGTCGCCGGCCCTGCGCCACGCGCTGGTGCTCAGCGAAGACCGCCGCTTCTGGGACCACGGCGGTGTGGACTGGCGCGCGCTGGCCGCCAGCGCCTGGGGCAATGCCTGGAACGGCAGGACACGCGGTGCGTCCACGCTGACCATGCAATTGGCTGGCCTGCTGGACGAGGACCTGGCGCGCCCCGCCGGTGGTCGCACCGTGGGCGGCAAGGTGTCGCAGATCGTGCGGGCGCGTGAACTCGAGGCGCGCTGGAGCAAGACGCAGATCCTGGAAGCCTACCTCAACCAGGTGCCGCTGCGGGGTGAGCTGGTGGGCGTGGCGGCCGCGGCGCAGCAACTCTTCGGCAAACACGCCAGCGGGCTGGACGCCACCGAAGCCGCCGTGCTGGCGGTGATGGTGCGCGCGCCCAACGCCAAGGCCCCCGTGCTGCAGCGCCGCGCCTGCGAAGTGCTGCAGCAGCAGACACAAACCTGCGACGGGCTGGGCACGAGCATCGAACAGGCGCTGGCGCGGCGCCCCGGGCCTGCAGCTGGCGAGAGCCTGGCGCCACATCTGGCGCAGTTGATGTGGCGCGAAGAGCTGCGGGTGCGGGCCCGGGCCCGTTCAGCAGCAGCCGGACCACGCGCACTGCACAGCACCGTGGACGCACGGTTGCAGCGCGTGGCGCTGCAGGCCCTGCGCCTCCAGCTGTCTGAACTGCGCGGCCGCAACGCAGAAGACGGCGCCGTGGTGGTGCTGGACAACCTCAGCGGCGAGGTGCTGGCCTGGGTCGGGTCCAGCGGTGCTGGGTCGTCTGCAGCCGATGTGGACGCGGTGCTGGCCCGCCGCCAGCCGGGCAGCACTTTGAAACCCTTTGTGTACGCCACGGCGCTGCAGCAAAAACTCATCACGCCAGCCAGCGTGCTGGACGACGCTCCGCTGCAGCTGGCCACGGCCGGTGCGCTGTACCAGCCGCAGAACTACGACCTCAGCTTTCGCGGGCCGGTGAGCGTGCGCACCGCGCTGGCGTCCAGCCTCAACATTCCGGCCGTGCGTGTGGCCGCGATGGTGGGGCCCGACGCGCTGTTCGACAGCCTGAACCGC
>Ga0105048_10002897_pt1 | contig 28042 bp, 19 predicted proteins | sample MAT05_FD_78382 | JGI IMG/M metagenome (GOLD analysis project Ga0105048, IMG submission 78382) | Freshwater microbial communities from Lake Fryxell liftoff mats and glacier meltwater in Antarctica - MAT-05 | ecosystem: Environmental > Aquatic > Freshwater > Ice > Liftoff microbial mat | place...
CAGCCTGGGCCGGCACGAGGACACCGTGCGACTCGCGATTGACGATGACGGGATCGGCTTCGAGCCGGATCTGCGGCCGGGCCTACGCGCCGGGACGGCCGGCCTGGGCCTGTTCGGGATGCGCGAGCGGGCGAAGCATGTGAGTGGCATGCTGACGATCCGTTCGGGTCGTCACGCTGGGACCGGAATCGAGGTCCGCATTCCGGTCGGGCCGGTGAATCTGGCGGCGGCGTGAGGGTTGGGGGGGCAGGGTCGATTGTCCCTCGTTGGACCGGCTGAGCTCGGAAGGATTTAACCACGGATTTCACGGAACTGCACGGATCAGAGATTTTGATCCGGATTCATTTTGGCGGGGTTGTCGAAGGCCGGTGCCTCGGTTTCATATGCGTGCTACGGTAACCGGTTTTTGGCTGTGGGATGGAAGTTTCTCATCCGTGTAATTCTGTGAGATCCGTGGTCAAACTAGGATTGAGCTAGTCACGGCGGGTCGGAGACCCGCCCTACTTTTCGAGCCGACCGCGCGCGGAGCGCACGGTCCACCTGTGTTAGATAATCGTCAGCCGCACGCTGCTCTCGATGACGCCGGCGGAGATCGCGTAACGCGTGAGGCCGGCGGTGTCATGGATGTTGAGCTTGTCCATCAAATGCTGCCGGTGCTTCTCGACGGTCTTGATGCTGATGCCCAGGGCGCTGGCGACCTGCTTGTTGGCTGAGCCCTCGGCCACCAGTTGCAGCACCTCCGTCTCGCGAGGGGTCAGGCGGGTGCTGTGGGCCTTGGGCAAACCGTCCCGGCCGCGGGGCTTTCCCATGGCCGTGGGCAGGCGCTTGGCGATGGCCGGACTATAGAAGGTGTTCCCCTTGGCTACTTCGCAGATCGCTTGGGCTAAAATCTCGGCGGAGGTCTGTTTTTCGAGGAAACCGGCCGCCCCGGCTTCGTTCATCCGCTCAAGGTATTCGTCGTCACTGTGCGCGGAGAGGATGAGCACCTTGGCCGAGGGGTTGGCGGCGAGGATCTGTCGGGTCGCCTCGAGGCCGTTGAGCACCGGCATGGCGATGTCCATCAGGATGACGTGGGGCTTGAGGGCCGCGGCCAGCTCCACGGCTTCCCGGCCGTCGCGCGCCTGGCCGACTATCTTGAACTGCCCAGCGGCGTTCAGGAGGGCGGACAGGCCTTGGCGAACGATGGCGTGATCCTCGGCGAGTAGGACGGTGATGAGTTTCAAGGCGGTCATTTTGTTATTTTCTCCCGCTTGGTCGCATAGGGAATGGCGGCGTGGACGGTTGTGCCCCGGCCGGCGGTGGACTCGATGGTGAGACTGCCGCCCACCATCTCAATCCGCTCCTTCATGCCGACCAAGCCGAGGCGCTTGGGGTTTTTAGCGTTGAGGATCTTTTCCACGGGAAAGGACTGCCCGTTGTCGCTGATTGCCATTTGAACCCAAGCACCCGCATGACTGATCTTCACGTCGACTTGGGTGGCGCAGGCGTGGCGGGCGATATTGGAGAGGGCCTCCTGGGCCACGCGGAACAGCACGGTGCGCTTGGCCTCGTCGAGGGATTCGACGCCCGCGAAGGCCGTCAGGTGGATTTTGAATTTGTGGCGCGCCGCGAGGCCCTTGCTGAAGGCATGCAGCGCCGGGATCAGGCCGAGATCGTCCAACACCGCCGGCCGCAGTTCCCGGGCAAAGCGATGGATGGCCGTCACGGATCCTTCGACCAGTCGCTGGGTGTGGGCGATCTTGCCCGTGAGTCTCGGGGCGTGCTCCCGTGCGACGCTGGCGAGGACGGCCAGTTCGACATTAATGGCGACGAGCGTCTGGACGACGTCGTCATGCAGATCCCGGCTGATTTTTTTCCGCTCGTCCTCCTGCGCAGAGAGGATCTGGCGGGTCACGTGGCGGAGCCTTTTTTGCATGCCCTGCGACTCCAGGAACAGCGCCTGAATCTGCTCGCGGCCTTGGCGGATGGATTGGACCGAGGCCGCCAAATGCCGGTTGGTCTTGGTCAATTGCACGGTGCGTTTGGCCACCAGCCCCTCCAGGTGATCGGCGTGTTCGGCCAGTAGGGTGCGGGCCTGGCGCAGCGCCTCCTCGGCCTGCTTGCGCTCGGTGATGTCGAAAAAACTGTTGATCGCGCCGGTGATTTCCCCGCGCACGTTGCGGAGGGGGACGAAGTTCGCGATGGCCGTGATCTGCGAGCCCTTGCGCCGCTCGATGACGACCTCCACGTTGCGCGCTTCCGGCACGGTGCCCTTGAGCACGGCCACCACCGGGCAGGCGTCGTTGGGCAGGTAATTGCCGGCGGACCGGTACCTCCGGCAGGAGCCGCAGCCGCAGTACCGCTCGCCGGCGTCCCCCAGCTTCGGGGTCCGGCCCCACAGTTCCACGGCGCGGCGGTTGAACTCCTTGATCATGCCCTTGGCGTCGCACGTATAAACCCCGACCGGGCCCAAGTCGAACAGGGCCCGGTAGCGGGCCTCGCTCTCCACCAGCGCATCTTGCGCCTGTTTGCGCTCGGTGATGTCCCGGATGTTGCACTGGATGACCGTGGAGCCGTCCTCGTCGTAGAGATTGCTGACAAACTCCACGTCGCGGTGCGTGCCATCCTTCGACTTGAGCGGCAGGTCCTCGTAGCGGATGAAGCCCTTGGCCTTCAGGTCTCGGAACGCCTTCCGGTTGGCCGCCTCGTCCTTCAGCAGCCCGATCTGCCAGAGTTCCTTCTTGATGAGCTGCGAGCGCGAATAGCCGAGCAGCTTGACGATGAAGGGATTGGCATCGGTGATTTTGCGCGTGACGGGATCGAGGATCAGGATGCCGTCCTTGGCGGCCTCGAACAACCGGCGATAACGGATTTCCGAGCGCCGCAGGTCGGCCTCGAAGGCCAGCAGCTCGGTGACATCGCGGATGCCCAGGAGGATTTGCTTCGCATGGCCCCCTTCTTCATTCAGCCGGCGCGCGTTGAGCACCAGGCTGCGGCGGCCGAGCTTGGCAAAGGTGTGCGTGACCTCGAAATCGTCGAAGAAACTGTGCCGCGACAGGACGTTCGACAACATGACGCGCAGGCGGGGAATGTTCCAGGCCCCGTGGTCCAGCTCAAAGAGGGAGCGGTCCTGGGCTTCTCCCAACGAGAGCCGGAAGGTGCGGTAGAAGGCCTCGTTGGCGGACTGGAGGCGCAGCGAGGAGTTAAGGATGACCAGCGGATCGTGTACGGTGCGGATAATCGCCGCGGCGTGCTCGTGGGCCTCGGTGACGAGGTGCTGCGTTTTTTTCAGCTCGGTGATGTCCACCAGAACCAGCACCGCGCCATCCACCCGGTTGTCGATCGTGAGGTAGGGGCGCAGGCGGAGCGAATACCAGTGCCCGTTGGCGGACTGCACCTCGTGCTCGTATTCGCGCACCGTGGTGATGACCCGCGTGATGATGGCGTCCAGGTTGGGCAGCAGCAGATTGTGGCGGACATCGCTGAGCGGCCGGCCCACGTCGCCCGCGCGCAGGTTGAATTGCTTTTCGGCCTGGAGGGTGAAGCGGCGGATGGTCAGGTCGCGGCCCAGCAGCAGAATGGCGAGATTGGTCGAGGTCTGGAGATTCGTGAGGTCGCCGTTGAGGCGGTTCAGGTCCAGGTTCCGATGGGTCATCTCCTCGTTGACCGTGGTCAGTTCCTCATTGGTGGACTCCAGCTCCTCCTTGGAGGTTTCCAGCTCCTCGTTGAGGCTCTGCAATTCCTCGTTGGCGGACTGGCCCTCCTCGTTGGCGGACTGCAGTTCCTCGTTCGCCGCCTCCTGCTGCTCCTGGATGGTTTCGAGATAATCGCGGGTCTCGGCCAGGTCCTGCTCCAGGGATACGATGCGATGGGAGACGGCCTGCTGGCCGACCGGGTGGGTGGACGGGGCCGCTTCCGGCGGCTGCACCGACTGCGGGGGATTTTCCGCGCCCTCAAACAGGATGAGAAACCGCCGCTCCTTGAGATTTTTCAGCGGCACCACCTCGAGGTTCACGGGGCGGGTCCGGCCGTTCAGCAGGACCGGCACGTTCTCCTTGCGCACGACGGTGTTCTCTTTTTTGGCGCGGCTGATCGCGGTGCGCAGCGGGAGCATCAGGCCCTCCCGGGCCATCTTGAGCAAGTCGAACCGGGCCTTGCCGGTGGGCGGCTCGAGAAAGGCCCCGGTCGAGCCGCGGAACTGGAGGATCTGCATTTCCTCATCAATGAGCACGCCGGGCGGGGCAAACTGGTTGAGGATCACGCGATCCGCCTCGCGCTGGGCGTTGAGTTCACCCCGGAAGGATTCGCCCGCACCGTCCGGCCGGAGGGGCAACGCCGGCATGACGCGGAGCGAAGACTTGGGCCGGCGACCGGGAGCGCGCTCGCGGACGGGCAGATGAAAGGCGAGGGTCGGGGCTGTTTTCCGGGCGAAGATTTTCTGGCGCTTGTCCAACGGATTGAACAGCTCCGCGAATCCGCCGACCGATTCCGAGGCACCGAGAAACAGGACGCCCTCGGGCTTCAGCGCATAATGAAAGGCGGGCAACGCCTTCTTTTGCAGGCTCGGCTCCAGATAAATCATCAGGTTGCGGCAGCTGATCAGGTCCATGCGCGAGAACGGGGGGTCGCTGATGAGATTGTGCCGGGCGAACACGACCTGCTGGCGCAGCGACTTGATGACGCGATAGCCCCCGTCCTGCGCGGAAAAAAACCGGCGCAGGCGTTCTGGCGACACGTCGGCCACGAGGCCCTTCGCGTAAAGGCCATGGCGGGCCTGTTCCAAGTTCGCGTCCTTCAGGTCGGTGGCGAACACGGACAGCTTGCGGGCACGCGGAATTTTTTCCGCGACCTCCGCGTAGGCCATGGCAAGGGAATACGCCTCCTGCCCGGTGGAGCAGCCCAGCACCCAGACGCGCACCGGATCGTCGCTCCGCTGCTTGAGCAACGGGGCAAACACCTTGCGCTTGAGTACCTCGAATGCCTCGGCGTTGCGGAAAAAACTTGTGACGCTGATCAACGCGTCGGAGTAGAGGGCCTCGAGTTCCTTGGGATTGCCCCGGAGAAAATTGGCGTAGTCGCCCTGCGAATCCTGCCGGTTCAGCACCATGCGCCGGGTGATGCGCCGGTGGATGGTGGCGTATTTATAGAGCGAAAAGTCCACCCCACTGTGATTGCGCAGCAGCTGCAGCACCTTCCGGTAACCCGTGGGCTCCGGCCCGTCCGCGGATTTCTCGTCCAAGCCACCCGCCCGCTCATTCCAGCTCTGGCCGCGGGCGCGCGCGGGGGCCTTGACGGAGGGGTGCCGGGCGATCTGGGCCAGCTCATGCGCGATCCCGGCCGGGGAGAGCACAAAATCCACGCAACCGGCATCCGCGGCGCTGCGCGGCATGGAGTCGTACCTCGCCGTGCGGTCCTGGGCGAAAGTCAGCCCGCCCTCGGCCTTGATCGCCTCGAGGCCCAGCGTGCCGTCGGTGGCGGTGCCGGAAAGGATCACGCCAATGGCCCGCTCCTGCTGGTCCTTGGCGAGGGCTTCCAAGAAATGGTCGATGGCCCGGGGCGCGATGCGATGCGCCGAGCGCGGCTGGAGCTTCAGCGTGCCGCGCACGATCCCCAGGGTCTTGTTGGGGGGAATGATATAAATGTGATTGGGCTCCACCCGCAGGTTGTTCGTGACATCGCGCACCGGCATCGTGGTGGCCTGCTGCAGGATTTTCGCGAGGGCGCTGGGATGCTGCGGATCGAGATGCTGGACCAGCACGAAGCCCAACCCGGTGTCGACGGGCAGGTGTTCCAGCAGCTGCGTGAACGCCTCCAGGCCGCCGGCGGATGCGCCCACGCCGACAATCGGAAACTCCGGGGCGACCCCAGCAGGGCCCTTTGGCAGTTTCTTACGAGGGGGGAGGGTTTTCTTTGGATCAGTTTTCAAGCAGGAGGGGCCCTCGGCTGCCGACGGCTTTGCAAGGTTGAATCAGGTTACAGGTGAGTGAGTTGAGCGTCCGTCTGCCTCCATTTAATGCGAGACGTCGGGCAATAGCGATAGGGTATTGCCTTGTCATCGTGGAGGGAGGCTCGAAGCGGCTTTCAGAGAGGCGGATAGATCTGATGCCACGCGGGACGGATCCGCCTATTCCGCCATGGCCAGTTCGATGGCGCGGCTGGCGGAGCGGAGGACTTCGAGCCGGGCGTAGCGCTTGTTATCGGCCGGGATCAGGTGCCAGGGGGCGTTGGCCTTGTCGGTCAGCGCGAGCATGTCGCCGACAGCGATCTCGTAATCGGCGCGCTTCCGGCGGTTGCGCCAGTCCTCGCCATTCATCTTGTGCGACTTGTGCGGCGTGGCCTCGCGTTCGCGGAAACGCCGCAGCTGCTCCTCGTGCGAGATGTGCAGCCAGTATTTCAGGACGATCGTGCCGTGGTCGGTGAGCGTGCGTTCGAAGTCATTGATCTCACCGAACGCGCGCTGCCATTCGTCGGCGCGACAAAAGCCCTCCAGCCGTTCCACGAGTACGCGGCCATACCACGAGCGGTCGAACACCGCCATGCGGCCGTCGCGGGGGATGTCCCGCCAGAAGCGCCAGAGGTAGTGGGCATGCTTTTCCTCGTCGGTCGGCTTGGACACCGGGATCACGCGGTAGTCGCGCGGGTCAATCGCGCTGGTGAGCCGGCGGATTGCGCCGCCTTTGCCCGCCGCGTCCCAGCCCTCGAAGGCGAATACGAGGGAGCGCCTGGCCGCGAGGGCGGCACGGACCGCACGGTTGAGCCGGCCGAGCCATTTTTCGCGCAACGCGTCGTAATCTCTTTCCGAAAGTTCCTGGTCAAGCGGGAGCGCCTGCAGGCGGCGCAGGCCGGAGGGACGCAGCGGTTCGACCCCGCGCGGTTTTTTTGCCCGGGCGAGGCGTGCCATGCGCTTCTGCTGGGAGTGAAATTCCGTCAGCAGCAGCCGCCCGACCGCGAGGTCCCGCACGCGTTCGTCCCCGGCGTCGATGAGATGCCAGCGCGCGCCGGGCCGGTCGGTCTCGTCGCGAATGAGCTTCGCGGTTTGGTCGAGGCGGTCGTAGATGCGGTGGTGATGCCAGTCTTCCTCTGTGACGCGCCAGGCCGTGGCCGGGTCGGCGCGCAGCGTGCGTAGGCGGCGGCCCTGCGCGTCCTTGGAGAGCTCCAGCCAGACCTTCACGATCAGCGTGCCGCCCTCGGCGAGAAGTTTTTCAAATTCGCGGATGCGGCCTGCGTCGAGGACGATGTGGCTGAGGGCGCGTTCGCTGCGCGCCTCGTCGCGAAGGGTCTCGGTATACCACGAACCGGCATAGAGGCCGATGCGGCCGATACCCGGCAGGCTGCGCCAGAACCGCCACTGAGGCGGGTGGGCGAGCTCGTTATCGGTCGGGGGGTGGTGGGAGAATGTCTCCACGCCGCGCGGATCGAGCCACTCGGCGAGGGTGTTGAGAAGACCGCCGCGGCCGGCGCCCTCGGGTCCGGCGAGGATAAGCAGCACCTTGAAGGGCACTTTCTTAAGCTCCAGCTGCAGCTGCACGAGCTGCTCGCGGAGAACCCGGGCGCGGGCCTGATAGGTCTTTTTGGTCAGCCGCTGCCTTGCTTTCGCCATGCGCTCCCAAACTGGCGCGGGCCCAAGGGATGTCCAGCCGGGGGTGGGGCACGGGGCAGTTTTGTTCCTGAACCGCGGATTTTGCCGAAAAAATCTAAGAAGGGCAGGGGTGGCGCGTTTTCCCCGCATGCGCTCCACCCTCTGCCTGTTCGCCGCGCTCGCCGCGGTCGGTCTCACGTTGTCGTCCCGCCTGTCCGCTCAGAATAACTGCCGGCCTGAGCCACGTCCGACTCGGCCGCGCATGGAGGTGGTTTTTGTCCTCGATACCACCGGCTCCATGAGCGGCATGATCGCGGGCGCGAAGCAAAAAATCTGGGCCATCGCGAACAAGCTCAAATCCGCCGAGCCCACGCCCGAGATCCGTTTTGGACTCGTGGGCTATCGCGATCGCGGCGACGCCTATGTGACGCAGGTGGTCGGGCTGACGACGGATCTCGATGATGTTTACAATCATCTGAACGGCTTTACGGCCGATGGTGGCGGAGACGAGCCGGAGTCCGTCAATACCGCGCTGCACCAAGCGGTGCGCGACCTGCAGTGGAGCGCCGATCCGGAGGTGCTGAAGGTGATCTTCCTCGTCGGGGATGCTCCACCCCACATGGATTACCAGGACGACGTGAAATATCCGGAGACCTGCAAGCTCGCGAACCGGAAGGGGATTTTGATCAACACGCTGCAATGCGGACGGTTGGGCGGCACGGAGCAGGTCTGGCGGGCAATCGCCCGGAACACCAACGGCGCCTACGCCGCGATTCTCCAGGACGGCGGCTCCGTCAAGATTGAGACCCCCTACGATCAGGAAATCATCCGCCTGAACGTTGAGCTGGATGCCACCATTATCCTGTTCGGCTCCAAGGCGGATCAAGCCAAGGCGGCCGAGAATAAGAACCTCCTCGCCCGCATGTCGTCGGAAGCCGTGGCAGACCGCTCGTCGTATCTGGGCAAGGCCGAAGCGGGTTCGGTCATGGCTGGCCAGGGCGACCTCCTCGTCGAGGTCATGAACGGCCGCCAGCAAGTCGACGCCATCGATGCAAAGCAGCTCGACGCAAAGCTGCAGGCCATGGCGCCCGCCGCCCGCAAGGAACTCATTGAGCGGAAAGTGTCCGACCGCCGGGCCCTGCAGGCCGAACTCGCAAAAGTCGTCGCCCAACGCGACGCGGCGGTCGCCGAGAAGCTCAAAAAGCTCGACGGCAAAGAAGGGGTCCTCGAGCTCAATGCCTTCGAGGTGCTGGAAGCCCAGGCCAAGGCCAAGGGTTACCGGTTCGAAAAGTAGCCCTTAGGGGTGGGCGGGCACGTCCTGTGCCCGCATGGGAAGTTGCGGCAGGAGAAGAATGCGGGCACAGGGACGTGCCCGCCCACCCGGGAGGGCAGGTCATGGAACTGCCTGCCTTGGAACCCCTCACGCATGTTACGGCCGGGTTAAATCCGGCCGGCCGGGGCTGACGGGCTGCTGCCGGCTTGCACCGACCGATGGTCGGCTTCACCTTGGTCCCCCTTCCATTCGATTTCCCCATGCCATCCGATTCTTCCAGCGACGAAAACCAGCTCATTAAACGCGTTCACCGGGAGCTGATCGACGACTATGACGAGGAACTGGAGATGGAACGTGAGGACTGGGAGGATACCGATCCCAACTCGCCCGCCCAACCATTGGAGTCGAATGCCTCGCATGGGTCCCGGAACAAATATTTCCGCGAGCTGTTCCGGCTGCAGGGCGAGTTGGTGAAGATGCACGATTGGATCGTGGCGACCGGTCACCGCCTGGTGATTATTTTCGAAGGCCGCGATGCGGCGGGCAAGGGTGGGGCGATCAAGCGCATTACGCAGCGGCTGAACCCGCGCGTGGCGCGGGTAGCGGCGCTGCCGGCGCCCTCCAGCCGCGAGCGCACGCAATGGTATTTCCAGCGGTACGTGGAGCACCTGCCGGCAGCCGGCGAGATGGTGCTGTTCGACCGCAGCTGGTATAACCGCGCCGGCGTGGAGCGCGTGATGGGTTTCTGCACCGACGCGGAATACGAGGAGTTTTTCCGCGCCACGCCCGAGTTCGAGAAGATGCTGGTGCGCTCCGGGATCCAGGTGATCAAGTATTGGTTCTCCATTCCCGATGAGGAACAGGAGTTCCGGTTCCGCTGCCGCATCAACGACCCGTTTAAGCAGTGGAAACTCAGCCCGATGGACCTTGAGTCGCGCAAGCGCTGGGAACTCTACACGAAGGCCAAGGAAGTGATGTTCGAGCGCACGCACATCCCCGAGGCGCCTTGGTGGGTGGTGCAGGCCGCGGACAAGAAACGCGGCCGGCTCAACTGCATCCACCACCTGCTCGCGCAGGTGAAATATTCCGAAGTCGCGCACGAGCCCATCGCGCTGCCTCCGCGCGTTCATCATCCGGATTATCGCCGCGAGCCGATCCAGCCCGATATGATGGTGCCGGAGATTTACTGAGACGTGCGGGCCGGTCGCTCAGACGGCGGGAACCGGCGGCAGGATCGCGACCGAGCTCGCCCGGAGCTCGCGGGGCGCGGCCGCCGTCGCGAGCGGGGTGGAAATCATGCCCGTTACGGGCAATGCGATCAGGCGTGCGCGCTTGGGTGCCGGTTTCGGTGGGGACACCGCGGGTTGCGGTGCGGCGGGTTTTACGGCCACAGGGCGCCGGGGCTTCTCGACGGCGAGCGCGGGCAGTTCGCCCTTCAAGGCCTTGACCGCTTTGCGCAGTTTTTTGGCGTTACGGCGGGCATCCTTGAAAAACTGCTTCGCATTTCGGAAACCGAGTTTGGCGAGCTTGGCTTCCTTCTTCGCGACATCAGCCAGCTTTTGTGCCGCGTCGATCCGGGTTTGGAGTGATTTTTTGGAGGCGGCGGGGTTCATGCGACTCTAAGACGTGGGTCCGACGCGAGGGTTCCAACGATCGCTTCTTTCCGTGCGCCCGGCGAAATTCGCCGTCGTGCCGTGCGTTTTCGGATTTCCTTTTGGACCAGTAACTTAAATGGACGCGCGGTTAGCTTGTTGTCGCACGTTGGATTCCCCGCTCCCGGCAGCTCTTGAAATCGATGCTCCTCGGACTCCCGCATTGGTAGCTGAAATGACCTCCGCTCGAGGTGCCGTTTGTGATTTGCGACTGCGAGTAAAGTGATTTTTAGGCTCGCATGCTGCTGTAGGAGTTCGGTTTCGCGCAAACGAGACGCGTTAAAAAATTGTATGGATCCTACCGCAGTTGGTTTGAAGTTGGGAAAAATTTATCAATGACCGCCGCGACGGGGATTTACCCTTGCCCTCATCCGCGAAAGCTTCGGACATCCCGTGTTCGCATTTCAGGCGACGGCAAAAACCGTCCGCATCATCTCTTCCAAAAAATATTTTCATGATCGTCCCCCCCCCCACCTCCAGCCGCTCGGCCCGCCGTCAACTGGCGTTGCTGAAACACGCTGGCCTGTTTGGCGAGGATACGAAGGGAGCAATTATCCGGCGGGCCTTCACCGCGCGGGATCTGCGGAATGCGTATCGTCTGGTGCACGACGTCTTTGTCGGCACCGGCTTTATGCGCCCGGAGCCGTCGGGCATCCGGCTGCGGATGTTTGAAACCCTTTCGGAAACGGCCACGTTTATCGCGGAGAAAGACGGCGCCGTGGTTGGGGTGCTCAGCGTGGTGGGCGATTCGCCGGACCTGGGGCTGCCGTCCGATGCGGCGTTCAAAGACGAACTGGATGCGCTGCGCCGGACCGGCGCGCGGATTTGCGAGCTGACCAACCAGGCCGTGGCCGAAGAGTACCGCAAGTCGGCAGTGGCGACTGAGCTGATGCGCTGTGCCATCGCGCACGGGATGAACGCCGGCTATGACGCCAGCGTCGCCACCGTGAGCCCGGGACACAATGGGTTTTACCAACTGCTCGGCTTTTGCGGACTGGGCTCGGAGCGCAGCTATTCGCAAAAACTCCATGACCCGGTGGTCGCCATGACGCTGGACCTGGACTTCTATCGGAACTCTGCGCCTGGGGTAGGCGAAATCCGCCAGTTTCTTCACCAACATGGCCGGGCGGATAATCCCTATCTCGATCAAGTTTGCGGCTGGACCAGTAAGGCGAGCTCCTATTTTGGGCAGTCTGAATTGCTGCAGGAGCTGTTTGTGGACGACCGTAATTTCCTCGCCGAATGTTCGGCCAAGGAACTGAAGCTCTTGGAGCAGCGCTGGGGACGGGAAGCGTTTAACAGCGTGGCTTCGGCCTCGCTCATCGCGCTCCGCGAAGAGGCCACGACGATTCCTGCGCGGCAGAGCGATGATTCGACGGTACCGTTCCCCTTCGATCGCGAACCGGGGTTAAATTTTGGGCTTCAGGCCGCTTTTGGCTGAGTGGGGTAGCACCCCCTTCGCACCACGGCCGCCGGCCGGCGCTCGGACCGCGGTCCAGAGCTGAAAACAGATTCTAGCGGCCCAAATACGGAAACTTCCGCTCGTAGTCCAAAGTCATGCCGTCCCCAAAGCTCTCATACGCTTCACAGGTGACATCAAGGGGCGCGCGGACGTAGTGGGAAATCGCGACCTTGAACTTCTGCGGCAATTCGGCGTCGGGCTTAACGCCCGGTGAAAGCTGGATGCGGACGCGGGCCCGTTCCGGGCCGGAGACCAGCCGAAAGTTGACGGTGGTCAGAGCCGCAAGCGTCAGGTCGTGGTAAATGCCTTCCTTGACGGCCTCCGGGTAGACCGGAAGCTGCCCAGCCAAGGCATGGCTACCCCGGCCCTCGATTGCGACGATCGGGACAGCCTGCAGTAACTCCCATGAAATGCCCGCCGCCTCGAGCGCGGGACGGAGTTCGGCGGGGACTCGGATGAAGCGCCCATGATCACCCGTCGCATACCGGATCAAGGGCAGACGCAGTCCGGGATCCAAGGTCGTCAAGACCAGCCGCCCCGCGGCATCGAATTCGACGAAGATCCGGCGCGGATCATAGGTGAACAAGCACGGCACCCAATCCGAAGCACCGAGGATCGCCTCCCGCTGAGCTGGGTTCTCGTGGAGCCAACGCCGCAATGAGATCAAGGCCGTACCGGGTGGCGCTTCAAAAAAAAGGTTCAGCCCAATTTCCCCGACGCCCATGGACGAAACGATGATTCCCTTGGTCTCTCGGAAACTGCTCCCGAGCAGATGTTCGAGGTATTTGCGCCCGTTCTCCGCCAGCGGTTCCTCCCCCACGATGACGTGCACCAGAAACCGCTTCCAGTCCACGCCCGCCTGCGCTCCCAGTTCCAAAAGGTGTTTTATGAACCCGGTTTCACCGACCAGGATGATCTGCGCATAGTGCTGGCCAAATGCGCGCACGAGTCCGACGGCCATGTCGGGGCGGACACTGGTTTCGGCCAGCGTGCAGGCCTGGGTGGAGACTTTGACCCCCATGGGCAGGCAGTTGATCAGGAGGGTGGGCTTTGATCGCACCTGAAACAGCTCGTCGAGCAATCCATCCGTCCACTCCGCAGCCGTGGGCATCGTCCCACGCGACGTCAGGCCGAAGGCGAAGATCCCCGAATGGCCCGAACTGGTCAGCACCGAAGCCAATGGCCCCAGCTCTCCGTCGAGGCAAAGCTGGGCAATTTCGAACCGTTGAAAAGTGGCGCTCTTCTCCAGGATCGGAAGCTGGGAAAAATGGCTGACCTCCGTGATGGCCGGGGTCTGGATCCCCGCCTCGGCCAGCAGCGTCCGGTAGGCGGGCACCCGTTGGGCGGCCCGCTGAAAGGCTTCCAAGGCCAGCTTTGCAGCATTGTCCATCATCACGGGAGACGAAGCTTGGCGCATCGTGGGGCATTACGAAGCAAAAATGCGCAAAAAAACGCGGAACCCGAAGGTTCCGCGTTTTTGATGAAACGAGGTCTGAGCTCAGGCCTTCGCGCGCTTCTGCGAACGGCGGCGGAGGGCGATCATGCCCGACAGGAGGGCCGCACCAGCCAAGCCGTAGGTGGACGGCTCGGGGACCGGCACGAATGCACCGGTAACCGGGTCGTTGCTGCTCACGAGCCAGTCACTTTTATTCGTAACGGTCGTGGTGAATTGAGCGAACAGGTCGGCTGTCTGGCCCGCGACAAACGGGGAGTTGAAGTAGTTCTGGTCAAACGCAGACGCCATCGAGCCACCCGTGACGTTGAGATAGACCTGACCTGTGCCACCCGAGGTAGCATTGTAGGTCGAAGCGAACTCAGTGGCCAAACCGCCCAACGTGCCGTCGTTGTGGATAAATCCGCTCGTGGAAACGGTGGACAGAATCAGGTTGCCGTCAGTAACAGTGCTGTAACCAGAAGGACCGGTGCGGCCACCGCTTCCGGGCGTCGCGTTATACGCAGTATAACCAACCTCGGATTTGTTCTGATAGTACAGGTCGACATGCATACCGACGCCATTGATCTCCTGGAAACCATTGGCGAGCTGGTTCACGTAGAAATCTTTCTCGCCGTAGAACATGATCGTGAGCTGGGCATTCTTGCCACCTTCCGACCAGACGAGATTGCCAGCCAAATCCGTGATACTGAAGATCTGGGCGATACCCCAGCTGTCTTCGTGGCTCAACGAAGCCGATTGCGCCGCACCGTTGATCACGGTGGATTGCAACGCGGCGCCGGTGGCGCCTGCGGCCTGTGCACTGTCAAGAGTCCCGATGCCGCCGCTGACAGATTGGGTGCCCGTGCCGCCCGCGCCATAACCCGCTGACGCACCGAGAGCCATGGGCGCGTACAGCGATCCCATGTCAAAATTGGCGAGATTGATGCGCATCGGGCCGCTGAAAGCGTCCCCGGCATGGTGTAAACCGTCTCCCGAATTGAATTCGTAGGACATGGTGAATTGCGCGCGAGCGGTCGGAGCGAGTCCGACGCAGGCGACGACAGCGGCGAGCATCAGGCCCCCCGTTGAGATCTTAGTTTTGTTTTTCATATGAGTATCAGTTGGCGGTATTGCGGAGTTTGCTTACGGGGGTAAGTTTTGATCGCGATCCGGAGGTGAGAATGTTTTGCTACTGCGAGACAGATTTACCGGAGGAACGCTTCAACATGGGTAACTACGCCCCTCCACTCGTTTCACCTCAAGCGTCAACCGGGCTAATACCCCCTGACCCGGGCATAGGTGAATACCCTAGGTGAAGTCCCCTTTTTCAATTACCAGCGAGCTGCATTAGCGTCCCGAATTCGCCTATTGCCTGCATTTATGGAAGGGTGTTTTACCTATGGAATCGCCATTTTGGCATCCTAATGCACGTGCGTTGCGCCAACGCCAAAATGGCGTCCGAGAAAACGCCTGATAGGCTCGCACCCTTTCAGGCTGACAAAACGGGGTCGGAGACTGACTGGCCTGTTCGGGCCGGTCGCTCAGACAATCGCAGCCGGCGGCGGGAGATTTCCGTTGCGCTCCCGTTGTTGCATTATTTTGGCGGGAAGTGCCCCCTCAGAACGCAGACGATCGCGGTGGCGACTATTTTTCAAACCGGCGACAGCACCACCCCGCGGGCGGGCAAGTAAGGCAGCGCTTCTGCGGCCGGGGAGCCCGGGATCCCGACAAAATCCGCGGCGACTTGACTCACCCGGAACTGCCATTTGCCGTTCCGTTTTTGGAGACCGCCGGACTTGTAGGCGAAAGGGGCTCCCTGCGTCGCGCTCTTGAACCGGATCACGGCGGAATTGCTCGCGTCGATCACGCCAGAAATGCCGACGTCAATGTAATCGCCGACCGCACCCTGGATGTTGCCTGTGAAGTTTTTCTTGTCGCTCCGGCACATCAGCAGGGTCTTCGCGCAGAGGTATTCGTAGGCCACGTGCAGCCGGCCATTGGCCTTGTCCTTCGCCGGCATTACACTGAGGTCGAGGGAGTCGAGGGTGGTTTCGATTTCGACGGAATCCACCGACTCGATGGTAACGTCCTCAAAGGAAAAGATGAATGAGTCGCTGCCGGCGAAAGCCAGGTTGAGTTTTGGCGCCGCGCCAATGCCGATGACCTTGAGCGCGGAGGTGAGGAAGGAGGCTGCGCCCTGCAGTGATTTTTCGCTGGTATGCGAAAGGACGATGCCTTGAAACGGATTGGTCTGCACGCCGTACGTGACGGTCTTGTCCTTCAAGTACGATTTGAGCGGACCGTGCCGTTCCAGGCGGCCGCCGTCGGTCACCGTGTAGATATCGGGCGGCGACATCCCGGGACGGGCCAGAAACACGGGCATGAAGCCACCTTGGTTGAGCGTCTTGACTAGGGCGTCGGCGGGCATGGGATGTAGGGTAGGTTGGGGGTTAGGCGGGAAGAAAGAATGATTGGGCGGGCGCGGGGAACTGGGACAGGTGCGAGCGCAAGGTTTCGCCCATGGCCGTCGGGTCGAACGGCGCGGTGTTCGGTGCAGGCGGGGGAATTGATCCATCCAGAAACCACCGGCGGAAATTCGCGCCCACGTCCCGCAAGACCGCTTCCGGCACCTTTTCGAGCGCCATCACCAGCTGCTGGCGGACGCGATCGGGCGGCATGAGTTTCCCGCTGCCGGCCTCCAGGATCATCCACAGCCGGGCGGACAACCGCTCGGCGGTCTGGGCGGTCGCGGTGGTTTGGCCGGCCAGCTGGTTTTCCACGCTCTCCAGATATTCATCCATCGCCAGGCCGCCGACACTGTAGCGGGTGTAGGCGAAATCGCTGCCGAGTTCGTTGCGGAGGGCATCCTTAATCAGCTGCACCCGGATGCCTGGCGGGGGATGGTGCATGCCATCGAAGTGGATCCCCATCCTTTCGAGACAGTTGAAAATCCGCACGGCCACGAGCGCGCCGGCAAAGGCTGAGCGGTAGCGGTCGGCCACCGGAGCGTACCTGATCAGGAGCTTGATCGCGGCCGAGTCCGCCAAGGTTTCCGCGCCGCCCCATTGGTCGGGTGGGGCCGCGTCGAATGCCTCGTCGCTCTCCATGAAAATGTTCCCCAGCTCATGGGCGATTACGAACAGCACCGCGTGGATTTCCAACTTTTGCGCCATCTCCGCGGCGGCGTCACCTGGCGGACTGGCCGGCCGCAGGAAACGCCTGGCATAATAACCAGCCCGCCAGTCGAGAAAGAGGCGGGAGATGGCGTGGCTGACATCGCCGCGGGAAACCCCGGGCTGCTCCACGTGGGTGGGGGTGGTATGCGTGCCCGCGCCGCAGAGCAGTGCGCACACCATGCCCGAAGAGCTCCATCAGCTCGCTGTAGACCTCGACGGAAAATTCGTTGTTGCCGAGGTTTTCGCGCTTGGCGCGAATGCCCGGCTCACCGACCTCCCCGAGGGCGACGTTGCTCGGACGGAGCATTTCCTGGAGCGACGGCGGCAGGGTGACGGCCAAGCTCGCGAAGAGGGCGGGAACGCGAGCCCGGCCGGTCGACGGCGGAAAATCCTCCTGGCGTTCCTGCAGGAACGCCGGCGCGGCGCGGAGGGGCTGGTTGAGGCCAGAGTCCGGTGCACCCATGCGTTCGAGCTTCTCTCATTATGCCGGGAATTCCACTCAATTGACCGGCTCCGATAACTTACCCGCGAGCTCTCGCGAAGTAAGGAACGATTTGTCCCGCCGCGCTTTCGCCCGCCAGCCGCCGGCCCGGGCTCCGCTGGAACTCCCTGGTTAAAACCTGGCTGCCCGGGCTGGGATCGAACCAGCGACCAAGTGATTAACAGTCACCTGCTCTGCCACTGAGCTACCGGGCAATCTAGTTGATAATTATCGACTTAGGAATGAGACGTTTGACTTTTCTACAGTCGTTTTCTACAGTGGACCAATGAAAATGGGCCAGCCGCAGAAGAAAACAACGTGGCAAAGAACAAGCGTCCAAAACCTCCTTCGAAACCGTCAGAGCGGTCATTACTACGGGAGGTTTACAATCGCCGGCAAGCAAAAATGGTATGTCCTCGACACGGATGTCCTGTCGGTGGCGAAGCTTCGGTTGGCGGACAAGGCTGGTGAGATTCAAAAGCTTCGTGGCACAACGAATAACGTCGAGTCAGGCAACGCGACGATGCATGACTTGATCGAGGTCTTCAAGACGCGGACTCTGGCGAACACGGACATCAAGCCGGCGACTGTGACGGCCCATCTGGGCGCGGTTAAACGCCTCCTCAAGACTTGGCCCGGCATCGACGCACTGGAGCCACATCAAATCACTCCGCCGCTCGTGTTCGATTGGGCGGCGCGGTTCAAGGTCGAGGGCACGAAGTTCCAGCCGTCGGGCGCCAAAGCGCCGCGTCGGGGCAACTCTGCCACGTCGGTCAACAGCGCCATCGACGCCTTGCGGCAGATTCTCGACCTGGCCGTTGAGCGGGGTCAAATTCACGCCAACCCCGTCACCGTGCGTCGCGGCGTGGGCGGTGGACGGTTGAAAAAAAAGATCACAAAAAAGGCGCTTATTCTGCCGAGCCGGATGCAGCTCGGCGCCTTGTTTGCCGCGATGGAGCACAATGGCTCGGTGGGCGGCGGTGGGGCCGAAGCGGCGGATTTTTGCCGGTTCTTGATGATGTCGGGCGCGCGGCTGGGAGAGGTGGCGGTGACCCTTTGGCAACTCGTCTTATGGGAGCGTCAACTTGTTAACTTGCCGGGCTTTAAGTCGGAGACTTCAGCCCGTTTCATTCCCTTGTTCTCGGAGCTGGCGGGGCTGCTCCGGAAGGTCCAGGTCCGGCGCAAGTCGGCCGCCCGGTTTCACCCGGAAGGCACGGCGTTCCTTGCACCGACCGATTCTCTATTCCGCATCAAAGAGTGCCAGAAGACCATTGATGCGGCCTGCAAACGGATTGGGATGCAACGGATCACGCATCACGATTTCCGGCATATCTTCGCGACGACCTGCATCGAAAGCGGCGTGGACATTCCGACGGTGGCCGGCTGGCTCGGGCACAACGATGGCGGCGTCCTTGCCATGAAAACCTACGGGCACTTGCGGCCGGACCATAGCCAAGCGGCGGCGCAGAAAGTTCAGTTTGGTAATGTTGTTGCGGGTCATGGCGTTGCGAAGCCCATCTGAGCAGACTGTAGAACAGACTGTAGAAAGTTTCGGGCGACCCTGAACGCAGATCCCGCGCTTTACAGTTGCACGACCCGGCAAATTGCCGGACAGTGGGCGCATGGCAACTTTGACCGCAAAATCTCCGCGTTCACACCCGACTTCCATGACGCGGCTGGAAGCGAGGGTGCCGCGCGAACTCAAGAAGACCTTGGAGCGCGCCGCCGCCGTCACCGGCCATCCCACCCTGACAAGTTTCATGATCTATACTTTGCAGGCGAGTGCGCGCAAGGTGATCGAGGAACACCAGCAGGCAAAGCTGACCGCCGATGAATCGGTGAACTTCGTGCAGGCATTGCTTGCACCGGCGGCACCAAACGCCGCCCTGCGCAGTGCATTTGGTCGCTACCGCCGTGAAGCTTTCGCCAGCACCTGATGCCCTACCGGTTTGAGCCGCTGACCAAGCAGCACGACCGGGCGGGTTTCCGTTGCGGGAGTCCGCCGCTCAATTCTTACCTCCAACACCTCGCACGCAAGGACACCGAGCGACGCGTAGCCGCCACGTTTGTGATGGTTGAGGAGGTCGCCCCGACGGCGATTGTCGGCTACTACACCCTTTCCGCGTTCACGGTTGAGCTCGCGGAGCTGCCGGAAGAGCTGCAAAGAAAATTGCCCCGCTATCCCCGATTGCCGGCGACGCTGTTGGGCCGCCTGGCGCGGGATGAGCGATTTCCCGGCACGGGCTCGCTGCTCTTGATGGATGCGTTGGCGCGAGCCTACCAGCAATCAGCGCAGGTCGCTTCGCTGGCGCTGGTCGCTGACGCCAAGGATGAGGTCGCGCTAAAATTCTATCGGAAATTTGGCTTCGCACTCTTGGGCAATCATCCCAATCGGGTCTTTCTCCCAATGGGAACGGTTGAACAATTGCTGCTTCCTCCGGCATGAGCCGCCGACGAAGGTCCGTGGGCAGATAAGGTCTATCGGCAAGGACTCCGTCCTCAGCGCGCGAATTGCGGGCAAATCAGGCTCCAGGGTTAGGCCTATTCCGTTTTGCTCATTGGTGTCAAAGTCGGCGCATGAACTCCGAAACTTCATCAGCAGCTCTCATCGCAGCGGAAATCGCCCCGGCGACCCCGTCGCTCGAAACCCTCACTTACTCCGTCACCGAAACAGCCCGCGTGCTGGGGGTCTCTCTGCCCACGGTTTATCGGCTGATCGCGCGTCGCCTGCTCAAGCCGCTGCCGGGTCTACGGCACAAGCGGGTCTCGAAACGGCAAGTGCTCGCCTACGTCAACAGCGGACAATCGCTGTCGGTTTAATGCGGACCGAACAAGCCCCGCTCGTCCTGACCCAATAACCGAAACGGAGTTACCGCACCGGCGAACTCACCGCGCACCTCGTGACCAAGAAGATCCTGGTTTCAGGGAAGCTTATCCGGCGCTTCTGTGCGCGCCACGGCATCGCCCGGGACATGCTTTACGGCCGCCCCGGCGTGCGCGTTTGAGCCCCCGTGTGCTCGTCCACGCCCCCCTGCGATCGTGCAACTAACGGCAATAGTTCTGCCGTGAAATCAAACCAAGAGTCGCAACGCGAGACAGCAAGTGTCCGCATTTCGGCGGCTTCGTCCGCTGGGTCGCCGGTACGACTCCACTCGGCTCACGCGGAGTCTCGGGACGCGAGGGAGCGCAGCCGAGCCGGGAGCCAGAGCGGAGCGGCCAGGTGGCGGGGAGCGCAGGCGGACGGCGGGCGGAGCGAAGGAGCGCGCCCGAGTCTCCGCGCCCGTGCCGCGTCCTCCCAGCACTCCACAAGGCCGCGCCGATCCAGCGCAGCGCGGCGCGGGTTTGTGGCGGTCGGCGAGCCCAGTCAAGTGGCTATCTGGACGAAACTAGCCGGTGCTGTCCGTCTGGTTTCTCCCCGTCGCTGGGGTGCAATGGCGGCGTCACTTACGTCCATCCAAACCTTACCCTTTTGGGGTAAGGAGAACAGCGTCCCCCTGACAGAAAACGTGACTGCGTTTTCATAAGTGAAACCGCGAAGTCGGCTATTTCCCGATGCTTAGTCCCAAACCGCAGATGGATTTACAGAGCGCTTGAGGAGTACGTCGACGAGCATTCGTGCGTAGGCGTTTACCAAGCGGCGGGTCAAACTGTCACTGGCGAATGGTTCGGGAATGTTGCCGACAAGTTCGGTCTGAAGGGAGCAGTCAACGGTGCGGGATTTCTCGCCTTGAGTGTAGGGCTTCATTCGGAAACAGGTCAGCGATAGACGTTGCGAAGTAGCTCTCAACACAGGGAAGTAGGTGAGCCCGTCGGAAATCGCAGCGTCTTTTCTGACTTCACGAACGGTCCCTCCAAGTGCGTAAGGGTAGTGGCTCTGGGTCAGAATGTCCGCATTATCGAGCGGCACAAACAGGGGGTGTGGCAGACAATGCTTGAGCTGGAAAAGCTCGCTGAAACGCGGGAGAGGAAGTCTGGCCAAAACGGGGACCGGGCGACCGGAACTGCCATCGGCGTTGCATCCCGACCCGACCTGCGTGGGGAACTCGATCCGCACCTGCACACGCATTGGGTGGTGCTGGTCTGCGCCTAGGGTAAAACGGATTTTCCGTTCCGTTGGGTGACCACCCGGGTGAAACCATGTTCCAGGGCGAACTGTATTAGCTTGGCCGTTCCGGAGACGTCCAATTTGCGCATGATGTGGCTGCGATGGGTCTGCGCGGTGGTCGGGGTGATGCCGAGCTGCCGGGCGATTTCCTGATCCGAAAATGACTGGCCGATTAAGGACAGGACCACGCACTCCTGTTTCGAGAGGATTTGCGAAAAATGCAGGTCACTCGCACGAGCCCGTTTCGCCTCATCATAGGCCGGGGAATAGAATTTTTCATCCCGGGCGAGAGCCGCGAAAGCGCGTCGCAGGTCGTTTAGAGTCTGGCTGCCATTGTCCACGAATCCATGCGCGCCGGACTGTTCGACGCGGAGGAGGGTGTAGTCATCGCAATGCGAGGAGAGCATCAGCACTTTAGTGGAGGGCCAGCGAGACAGGGTGAACTCCGCGACCTCGAAGCCGTCGCCCTCCGGTAAATGCAAATCGAGCAGCACGCAATCGGGCTGAACTTTGCGGATGATTCGCATCGCCTCCTGCCCGCTGCCGGCCTCGCCGACCACATCGGCCTTGAGCTCTTTCGCGCAGAATATCCGCAGTATCTCGCGGAACATCAGATGGTCTTCGACGAGCACAATGCGCATGGCGATACCTCGGAGTCGGCGGGCGGTGAGTCTGGGTAAAAACCCAGTGAGGTCGGGGGTAAGTGAAGCCTCTGGGCGGTGACATGGCAGTGTCGTCGCCCGGTCAAGCAGTGGCAAGGAAGCGTAATACTTAGATTTAAGTATGCTCCCGCTCGCCCGGGGAGGAGCCGTTTTCTCCTGCTACGGCCCCGGTTTAATTTGGCCCGTCAGGCATACTTAAAAATAAGTATTCTGGACCCTTGATCTGGCGAAATAAAGAGCTCGGGCTTCTGGCCAGAGGAATCGGACTTTCGTCCGGTTCCAATCGTTTTACCCCACCTCAATCCCCGTGCTGGACGCGTGGCCCCGCTGCGCCGCCCTGCTGCATCCAATCCCACCCCGAGTATGAAATCATTTCCTCGTACCGTCGCTTGGCTGTTTTGTTCGGCCTTTGGCGGCTTTTCCCTGTGCGCGCAAACCCCGCCCGCGGCCACTCCCGCGCCGATCGCCGCGGACGCCACGCCCGTGGCTCCAGCCGATGTAACTCCGCCGCCGGCGGCGTCTCCTTCGCCCGAAGAGCAAGCCGCCGCGAAAAAGGCCGTGGTGCTCGCGGAAGCCAGCGAGGCTCTCGGCCTGGTAAGTGCGGCGGAATCCGGCGACCGAAGTCAGTCGTCCCGACTGGCGGCCTTGGTGGACGCGCTGCGGGCCAACCCAGATGTCCCGGAATACGATCGCTATGTGCTGGTGGCCCGCACGACCGCGCTGACGATGAAGCCCGTGGCGAAGGACCGCGCGGCAAAATTCGCCGCCTACGCCGATCTCGCCCGGAAATTGATCGCGGAGTTTCCGAACCAAGCCGAGCCCTATGCCTCGCTGTTGGCGCTGGCCGAAGATTCGCCCGCCATGGGTGCGGCCGGGCAACTCGCCATTGAGCTGATGGATTCCAAGGCCCCGGACACGATCAAGGCCGCGGCGAGCCGCATCCTGGATCGGGAGGCCATGGTGGGGACCCCGTTGGATCTCCCCGCCACGGACGGCAAGGGACAACCGCTGACCTTGGCGCAATTTCGCGGCAAGGTGGTTGTGCTGTACACGTGGACGGGCCGTATTAACGGCTCGGCCGACTGGGTGCAGCGCATGCTCGCCCAAGGCAACGCTCAGGTGGTTTTTGTGGGGCTGAACCTCGATTCGGACACGGGGGCCGCCCAGGCGCAGTTGGCGAAAGTCGCCCCGAATTCGATCCAGATCTACGATCCCACCGGCCCGGACGGACCGGTCGCCGCTTCGCTTCACCTCACGCGCTGCCCTTCGGTCTACCTGCTTGATCGGAATGGGATCCTGCAGGACGTGCACGGCCTGGACCAGTTCGACGCCAAACTCACCAAACTCCTGGGAGTCGCCCACCCATGAAAACGCTCAGCCGCCTCGCCGTCCTCCTCGTTCTCTGCGGCATCCTGGCCCCTTGGGCTCGCGCCCAGATGCCCCCGACGATCACGTTCACCCTGCCGGGTTCGGTGAGCGTCAACGCCACCTATTATCCCTCAATCCAATCTAGCGATGGTGCGGGAGAACTACTGAATCTCACCGTCACCAAGAACGGCACGTATTACGGCAGTTCCTATTACAACTATTGGGATTCGAACCGCTATGTCCTCTACGTGAGTGGCTCCGATACCGCGCCCTCGACGGCCGGAACGATTGCTTGGTATGCCACGTCTGATACGGACAACTATACCGGCACCGGTTCCCAGAATGTAACGGTGACGAAGGGCGACCAAGCAGCCGTTACGATCACATCCAGCAGCTCGGCGACCTACGGAACGACCTATACCGCGACCGCCAGCGGTGGCTCGGGCTCCGGTGCATTGGTTTGGGCGCTCGGCTCGGGATCTACCGCCTCAGGTGCGGCGATCAATTCCAGTTCAGGGGTCATTACGGCCAACAGTTCCGGCACCGTCGTCATTAAAGTCTATCGTGCTGCCGACAGCAGTTACAATCAGTCCGCCACGACCTCGGACTTTACGGTCACGGTCGCGAAGGCGAGCCAGTCCGCCGTCAGCATCACGTCCAGCAGCTCGGCCACCTTCGGCACGACCTACACGGCCACCGCCAGTGGCGGCGATGGCACCGGGGCCCTTGTCTGGGCGCTGGGCTCGGGTTCGACTGCGTCCGGTGCGGCCATCAATTCCAGTTCCGGTGTCGTCACGGCGAGCAGTACGGGAACGGTGGTGATCAAAGTCTACCGGGACACTGACAGCAGCTATAATGCCTCCTCCACCACAGCCGACTTCACGGTCACGGTCGGCAAGGCGAACCAGTCTTCCGTCAGCATCACTTCCGGCAGCACCGGCACCTTCGGAACCGGCTACACTGCGACGGCGTCAGGTGGCTCCGGCACGGGGGCACTCGTTTGGGCGCTAGGCTCGGGCTCGACCGCGCCAAGTCCGGCGATCAATTCCAGCTCCGGCGCCGTGACCAGTTCCGGTGCCGGTACCGTGGTCATCCATGTCTACCGCGCTTCGGACAGTAACTATAACCAGTCCTCCACCACCTCCGACTTCACCATCACCTTTGGGAAGGCGAACCAAGCCGGGGTCAGTATCACGTCCAGTAACATCTACAGTCACGGCAGCAGTTACACCGCGACCGCGAGCGGCGGCAACGGGTCCGGAGCCCTCGTCTGGGCCCTCGGCACCGGATCAACCGCTCCGGGTGCCGCCATCAACTCCAGTTCCGGTGTCATCAGTACTTCCGGCATCGGCACCGTGGTGATCCACGTCTATCGGTCGGCCGACAGTAACTATAACCAGTCAGCGACCTCCTCCGACTTTACCGTTACGGACAATCCCATCAGCCAACCGACGACGGTCACGATTTCGCCGACCTCGGGGACGATTTCCACGGGGACGACGATCACGTTCACGGCCGGCGGGGGCAATGGCACGATCAACTACACGTGGGGGAGCGCCGCATCGGGCACCGGTACGACCAAGGCGGTGACGTTCAATACCGCGGGCACCATCACCGTGACGGTCAAAAACCCCGCGAACCAGTACTACGCGGATTCCAACACCGCCACGGCCACTTACACGGTGCTGAGCGCCACGGGAGACCCGGATAGCGACGGGCTTACGAACGCCGAGGAATTGCTCTTAGGCACGAATCCCAGCGTGGCCGCGACCGATGACACGTCGAACACCCTCGCGTTAAAAACCCATCGCCCGAACTGACCCGGCGGACACCTGCTTTACCCCTGCGACCCCTTACCCCGATGAAGTTAAAATTGTTACCGCTCGTTTGCCTCGGTCTCGTCCCGGCCTTTCTGCTCACCGTCACCTCCCGCGGCCAAGGCGACGGCCGCAAGGCCTACGTCCAGGTTACCCTGCAAGGCAGCAACAGCAGCGGGGTCAGTGACTACCAGATTTATACCGCCGACGAAAAGACTGTCGGTAACATCGTCTTGGCGGACGACCCTGGCACGGCCGCCATCTCCATCGACCAAGCCATGGTGGTAAAACCGGGGCAACTGTATGCCGTCCGCCTCAGTTCAAGTGCCACAGGGAACGAGCCGCCCACGGGCTATGTTTCCGCCTTCGACCTCAACATCCAGGCCCCGCCCGGCTTCACGGTCTTTGTCGGCACCAGTAACAACGCGCTCCCTTCGCTGGCCTCGCCCAAACTCAATATCGCCGGCGCGATCCTTTCGACCAGCGGCAGCGGCTACACGTATTATTTCCAGCTGGTGGACGACCAGGCGCTCTCGCCCGCACCCGCCGGCCGCGTTACACGCCTCGATGTGGGCGACTTTGTCTTCCAGCTCGGTCTCGGCTCGCTCGGCAACGGCAAGTCCGCCGGCCGCCTCGAAATGCGCAACGACGGCCATCCGACGTCCGGAACCTATGGCCTCGCGACAAGCGTGTTCGATTACCACTCGATCTATGTCACGGCCCCCGGCACCGCCGGCTTGGGCTGGGTGAATGTGAGCAGCGGGGTCGACAAGATCGAAACGGGCCAGGTGAAGGTGGTGAGGAGCTACGTCAGTTCGACCAGTTTCACGGTGACGTACTACGCCGGGGACGGCGCCGGTGGTTACAGCGGCACGGCCTACGCCACTTATACGATCGACAAGATTACGAGCGGGTACCCCTCGAACTATCCCTCTGGTTCGGACTGCATGCGGATCACGGAAACTCAGGGCAGTGCGACGATTTATCATTATGTTTTCCGGAGCACTTCGAGCGACGTGTGGACCCTCATCGAAGGTACAGGTACGGAGGAGCGGATCGAGGAGCACACCTCGGCCACCGTCAGCGGGAACCGGCAGGAGACGATCCTCGTCAAGAACAGCGCGACTACGACCATCACGAAAACGGTTCGGACGTGGGTGCCTTATGCGAGTTCGGAAGTCTTGGGTACGGAGCAGATGTGGTCGAATGTCGGAGGCAGCGCGGACCTCACGACGAGCTATACTTACGGGACGACGGGTGCCGGCACGATCGGCAAGGTCGTTTCGATCACGCACCCGGACGGCGGAGTCGTGAGTTTCACGTATTATGACGACGATGCGCGGCTGGGTCAGGTCAAGACGATGACTGAGCCATGGGGCGCTTCCTCCAGCAAGGTGACGACTTACGACTACACCGGCCCTACGTCGGCCCTGAAGGAGTATGTGCTCTCCGCGGAAACCGTCATCGGTAGTCAAACCACGGCGAAAGCGACGCACAGCTATACGTTCAACACCACCTCGGCGGACTCGCGTACACTGGTCCGCCGCACGACGACGAGCTACGCTCTCTCGGGTTCGACCCTGACGACGCTCACGGCCAGCTACATGAAGAGCGACGGCGACTACATCTTTACCGACCGGCCCTACGCGATCCAGTACCCGGACGGGCGCCAGCAATCGTTTCGCTATGAGCATGGCACCTACAGCGGCGGAACGTTTACCGCCGGTACGGGCAATGCCTGGCGCACGTGGATCGTCGAGGGCAGCCACACGGGTGGATCGGCGACGACCAGCATCGCCAGCCTCACCTTCGAATCGATCGGGCTCGTCACCAACCAGTCAACCTTGACGGAAGTCGTGCGCAATTCCGACGACACGATCGTCTACCAAAAGACCTCCGTTTGGAATGGGTCTTCTTTCGATACCTCCACTCCCATCGCATCCACGGTCAACACGTGGACGGACTCCGTCCGCCAAGCCACCTCAACCGCGCTCAACGGCGTGGGCCAATCTTGGACCTGGAATGGCGCCCTGCTTTCCACGGCGACGGATGGCACCGGAATCGTGCAAACCTACACGTACGACACTCTGAACCGGGTTTCCACCGTGACGAAGTCGGGGGTTTCTTCCTACGACAGCTTGCCGGCGCAATACGCCCAGACTCTCACATATGCCTACGACGCCGCCAGCCGGGTGCTCACCGAGACCCATGCGGGCAACAGCCTCACGCGTTCGACCGCCCACACCTACGACGGGGCCGGCCGGGTGCTTTCGACGACGCTCCCCGACGGTGAAGTGACGAGCGTGGCTTATTCCTTTATTTCCGGGGGAAATCAAGTGGTCGCGACCCTGTCCAATGGCGGCACAGTCACCACCCAGACGTATAAGAGCGGCCAGACAAAACAGACCACCGGGGCCACGGATGTGGACCGCTACTTTAGCTATACGGTCGAGACTGACGGTCAAATCACGAGCCGGGTGGACCTGGCTTCATCCAGTTCATCCCGGTGGCGGAAGGTTAAAACCGACTGGCTGGGCCGGGCCACGATCAGCACCCAGCCCGGCTATACCGGCCTGAGCGACATGGTGACGACCAACACCTACGACGGCACGACCGGTCTCCTGACCAAGATCACCCGTACGGGGCTCGCGGATGAAATCCGGGCCTACGGGACCATGGGCCAGTTGATCACCGCCGGCTTGGATGTCAGCGCCGACGGCACTTTGAATTACACCCAGGCCGCCGACAGGGTAACCGACTACAGCGGGAGTGCCTTCGTGAAGATTAGTTCCGACTGGTGGGCTCTGAGTGAGCAGAAGATCTATCCCTCCACCAGCAGTCCGAGCACGTCCCTCGTGACGAACCAGACCTACACCCGGCTGACGGGCTGGAGTTCCGGCCTGGTGGCGGAGACAGACCAGAAAGATCGGTTCGGCAACACGACGACTAACACCTCGACCTTGGACTTCTCGAAAAAACGGGTGACCACCTCGACGACCTATCCGGGGGTGAGTTCGGCCGCGACAAGTCTCACGGTCAACGGGCTGTCCACC
>Ga0105048_10002898_pt1 | contig 28041 bp, 36 predicted proteins | sample MAT05_FD_78382 | JGI IMG/M metagenome (GOLD analysis project Ga0105048, IMG submission 78382) | Freshwater microbial communities from Lake Fryxell liftoff mats and glacier meltwater in Antarctica - MAT-05 | ecosystem: Environmental > Aquatic > Freshwater > Ice > Liftoff microbial mat | place...
CTCAGATCTTGCCGACCAGATCAAGCGACGGCGTCAGCGTGGCCGCGCCTTCGGTCCACTTCGCCGGGCACACCTGCCCGGGGTGGGCGGCGGTGTACTGGGCGGCTTTCAGCCTGCGCAGCGTTTCCTTGACGTCACGGGCGATTTCGTTGGAATGCACTTCCATCGTCTTGATGATGCCGTCGGGGTTGATCACGAAAGTGCCGCGCAGCGCCAGGCCTTCTTCGGGAATGTGCACGCCGAACGCGTTCGTCAGGGTATGAGTGGGGTCGCCGACCAGCGGGAACTTCGCCTTGCCGACGGCCGGGCTGGTCTCGTGCCACACCTTGTGCGAGAAATGCGTGTCGGTGGTGACGATGTAGACCTCGGTTTCGGCTTTCTGGAACTCGGCGTAGTTATCGGCCGCGTCCTCGATCTCGGTCGGGCAGTTGAAGGTGAACGCGGCGGGCATGAAGATCAGCACCGACCACTTGCCCTTCAGGCTCTGCTCGGTGACTTCGATGAACTTGCCGTTGTGGAAGGCTTGGGTCTTGAAAGGCTGGACTTGCGTGTTGATCAGGGACATGGTGTTTCCTTGGGGTTTCAATGGAGGGAACGGGCTGGATTCTTGACAAGTTCGATTGTGGGCATGCCAGATGATTGTCTGGATTGATAGAAAGAATGTCTGTGATTAATTTTCTCTATCGAAGTGCGTCAATTCGCTGCGCCTGCGTCGGTCAGACCTGCGGCTAGAAGAGTGTCTGCGCCAGGAAGGTCAGCGTGCGGCCATGCGCCAGCGCGGCGCTCGGCGCGTGATACGAGGCGCGCGCCCAGCAATTGAAGCCGTGGTGGCCGTCGGGGTACTCGAACACGTCGGCCGGCTTGCCGGCCATGGCGGCGCGCACGCGCGCCACGGCGGCCGGCGGGATGTGGTCGTCGTGGCCGGCGTAGTGGAACTGCAGCGGGCAGGTGATGCCCGTGGCCAGGTGAAGCTGGTCATGGATGCCGCCGCCGTAGTACGCCACAGCGGCGTCGATGTCGGTCAGCGCCGCGGCCATGTAGGCAAGACGCCCGCCCAGGCAGTAGCCGAGCGCGCCCACCTTCGCGCCTGCCACCTCGGCGCGCGCGCGCAGGGCGGCCACGCTCGTCGCGATGTCGGCGGCGGCATCGTTGGGCGCGGCAGCGTAACCCTGCATCAGGGCCAGGGCGCGCTGGCGGTCTTCGCCTTCGTAGCCGAGTTCGACACGCGGCGCCTGGCGCCAGAACACATCGGGCGCCAGCACCACGAAACCGTCCAGCGCGTACTGCTCTGCCACCGCGCGGATGTGCTCGTTGACACCGAAGATCTCCTGCATCAGCAGCAGCCCCGGCCCGCGGCCGGCGGGTGGCAGCGCCAGGAAAGCGTCGAAGCTGCCGCCGGCGGCGGGCAAGCTGATCCAGGAGGTTTCTACGGCGGTGGTCATGGCGGGCTCCGGTGAAGGTTGCGAGGTGTGAAAGTGGCCGGCGGACGGGTTTCCAGCGGGCTCCAAAAGCAGCGCCGTGGAACCGGCATCGCCCGTCCACCGGCGCGACGCACGACGAGCAGATCGTGGCACGCCATCAAGCAAACGCCGTGGATCCGGCTACGCTGGGCCACCCGCCGTCGGACGACACGCAGATCGTTGCACACCATCAAGCAAACGCCGTGGATCCGGCTCCGCCGGTCCACCAGCGTTGCCCCCCTGGGGGGGAGCGCCGCAGGCGCTTCGGGGGGGGGGCAACTTCGGGAGGGTCAATACACCCTGCCTTTCCGATACTGCGCATGCTGCCTGCGTTCCAGCGGGCTGGCCTTGGCCAGCGCCGCCATCGAGGTGGCGGCATGGGCGTGCGCGATGGCCAGGCCTAGCGCGTCGGCGGCGTCCTTGCCGGGCAGGCCGGGCAAGGCGAGCAGCCGCTTGACCATCTCCTGCACCTGCGACTTGCTGGCCAGGCCATGGCCGACGATGGCTTTCTTCATCTGAAGCGCGGTGTATTCGGCCACCGGCAGCCCGCCGCTCACCAGCGCGGCCAGCGCGGCGCCACGAGCCTGGCCGAGCAGCAGCGTGCTTTGCGGGTTGACGTTGACGAAGACGATCTCGACCGAGGTGCATTCGGGCTGGTAGGCCTGCACCACTTCACGCACGCCGTCGAAGATGATCTTCAGCCGCGCTGGCAGATCGCCGCGTGCCACTTCCAGCGTGCTGATGGTGCCGCTTGCGACATAGGCGAGCTTCGATCCGTCGACGTCGATGACACCGAACCCGGTGCGTTGCAAGCCAGGATCGATGCCGAGGATGCGCATCAGGGCCGGAGCTGCAGATACCAGCGCACGACATGGAAGAACACGGGCGCGGCAAAACACAGTGGCGCCACCCGGTCGAGCAGGCCGACCGCGCCGGTGACGCTGGCGGTGTTGCCCCAGTAACGTACGCCGGCGTCCTTTTTAAGCGCCTTCATGACGAACTCGCCCATGGTGCCGGCTGCCCCTGCCACAAGGCCCATCACCGCCGCCTGCCAGGCCTGGAAAGGCGTGATCCAGAACATCAGCGCGCCGAGAGCCGCGCCGGCCAGTGCGCCGCAGGCCCAGGCACGGTAGGAGAAGGAACGGTCGATGCGGCGCGCCACCGGGCGCCGGCGCAGCCAGCGGCTCATCGCCTCCTGCACGATCTGCGCGGTGGCCGCCACGACGACCAGGAAAAACAGCAGGAAGGCGCCGCGCCCCTCGAAGCCGGGCACTTCCAGCAGCAGCAGCGCAGGCGCGTGGCTGAGGCCGTAGACGCAGACCGTGATGCCCCACTGGATCTTCGCGTTGCGCTCCAGGAAGCGCTCGGGGTCGCCGGCCAGCGCGCTGATCATCGGCAGCGCCAGAAAGACGTAGACCGGGATGAACACGGTGAAAAGGTCGAAGCCGCGGATGCCTACGATCACGTACTGCGCCGGCAGCACGACGAAAAATGCCAGCGGCAGGCTGCGGTGGTCGCTGCGCCGGGTGTGCGCCAGCGTGATGAACTCGCGCAGCGCGAGGAAAGAGAACACGCCGAACAGCAAGGTGGCTCCGACTGGGCCCGCCACCCAGGCCAGCCAGAACACCACCGAGCCGACCCACAGGCTGCGCAGGTCGCGCAGCAGGCGCAGGCTGCGCGCGGAGGGCGCGTCGCCGCTGCGCCGCATGGCGCGGTACGACACCGTTGCGGTGGCGAGCGCCAGCAGGCCGAACAGCACCAGAAAGAGCAGCGCAACCTGGTCGCTGACCGACAGCGTGCGCAGCATGTTCATGTGAACACCGGCCGCAGGTCGACCACCGACTGCCGCGCGCGCTGCAGGAAATCGCGTTTGTCTTCCCCTTTCCGCAGATGCAGCGGCGCGCCGAAGGTCACCGTGCACAGGATGGGCACCGGCACCACTTCGCCCTTCGGCATGACACGCTGCACGTTGTCTATCCAGGCGGGGATCAGCTGCACGCCGGGGAACTGCTCGGCCAGGTGGTAGAGGCCGCTCTTGAAGAACTGCGGCTCGCCCTTGTTGCTGCGCGTGCCCTCGGGGAAGATGACCAGCGAGTCGCCACTGATCAGCGCGTCCACCAGGGGCTCCAGCGGGTCCTGGTCATCGGTGCGCTGGCGGCTCACGTAGACGGCGTGGAAGACCTCGGTCGTCAGCCATTTCTTGAAGGGTGACGATGTCCAGTAGTCGCGCGCCGCGATCGGCCGCGTGCTGGCGCGCAGGTCATGCGGCAGCGCGGCCCAGATCAGTACCCAGTCGAGGTGGCTCTGGTGATTGGCGAAGTAGATGCGCTGCTCCGCCTTCGGCGGGCAACCTTTCCAGTGGCCCTGCGCGCCGGTGATCAGGCGGGCGATGAAAGCGAGCAGCAGCCCCATGATGTCGGCACGCGTCATGGCCGGGATGCTAGCCGACGCGCCCGGCTGCGGCGTCGCGGCGTTATCGTGCGTGGCCCGCACGCAGCACGACGCATTGACCCACCGATGACAGATAACCTCCCTCACCTGACCGACCCATCGGGCCTGCCGCGCAACGGTGCGCGCGTGCGCATTCGGCGGCTGAGCACGGATGACCTGCCCACCTTCCAGGCCTGTCGCGCCGACCCGGAACTCGGCCGCTGGCAGGGCTGGCAGCCGATGAGCCGCGAGGCCACGCTCGCTTTTCTCGTCGATGTGCAAGGCGCCGAGGCCTGGGTGGCCGGCCGCTGGTTCCAGCTCGCCGTCGAAGAGCTCGCCAGCGGTCGTTTGCTCGGCGATTTTGGTGTCTGCGTGAACGGCGATGGCAGCGCCGAGATCGGCGTCACGCTGGCGCGCGATGCGCAAGGCCTCGGCCTGGCTACCGAGGCCATCAGGCTGCTGATCGGCCTGCTCTTCGAGCGACCCGGCATCGACCACGTGCGCGGCATCACCGATGCGCGCAACGGGGCTTCGGCCCGGCTGCTGATGCGGGCCGGCATGCGCCACACGCACACCGGGCAGGCCGGGTTCCGCGGTGAGACCTGCACGGAATGGACCTTCGAGCGCCGGCGCGCGGCCGTCGAATTGCGGCTGGCGGTGGTGGCCGACGCGGTGGCGCTGGCGGCCTTCGCGGCGCGCAGCTTCGAGCAGACCTACGGCGATCTGAACCGGCCCGAGGACACCCGCGCCTTCATCGCGACGGCCTACGCGCCGGCCGTGCTGGCCGCCGAGATCGCCGACCCGGCCGTGGCCACCCTGCTGCTGCTGATCGAAGGCAGCGTGCTGGGTTTTGCGCAACTGCTGCGCAAGACAACGCCGCCTTGCGTGGCGGCCTGTGCAGACGCAGTGCTGGCGCTCGACCGTTTTTACATCGACGCCCGCTGGCATGGCCACGGCCTGGCGCCGCGCCTGCTGGCCGCGGTGGCCGGCGCGGCAAGGCAGCAGGGCGCCACAGCCCTGTGGCTGACCGTCTGGGAACGCAATCCGAGGGCCCGCGCTTTTTACCTGAAGAGCGGATTCGCCGATGTCGGACAGACCGTGTTCGTGGTCGGCGAAGACCACCAGAGCGACCGTGTGCTGCGGCTCGACTTGCCGGCGGCCGCCGACGGCCGCTCCCACCATCCCGGGGACCACCAATGAGCCCGACCGACCGCCCCGCCGCCTGGCACCGCGATGAGCTCTTTCACCTGCTGTCGATCTCGGCCACGCTGGCCGGCCTGTGCATCACAGGCGTCACTTTGTTCCATACGGTGGGGCAGGCGACGACACCAGGCACCATCGCCGATGACTTCCTGGCCGGCGCGGCGCTGCTGTTCCTGCTGTGCACCTACATCATCTTCATCGCGCTGCGCTCGCAGAACACCAGCCGGAACCGCCTGCTGGTGCAGGTCGCCGACGTGCTCTTCCTGCTGGCACTGACCGGCATGGTCGTGTCGGGCTTCGTCATGGCCTACACGGTGTGGTGAACCGGCGGCGACCGGTTCACCAGGGCTGGTCGCGGCCCGGGTAGGCGATGCGCGGGAACGGCCAGTGCCCGGCCAGCCAGTCGTGGAAGACCTCGCCGACCCGATCCTCCAGCCCGCTGGCGTTAGGGTCGCTGCGCACCCAGTAAAAGGCTTCCGCATCGAAGCTGGTGCGCGTGGTCGGGTCGAGGTAGCAGCAGCCGAGCACCTGGCGCTCATCGGGCGTCAGCACCGCCCAGCTGAACGACCGGCGCAGCTGGAATTCCTTCTGGTGCCAGCCGAGGTCGACCAGGTCCTGCATCAGCGTCATGTCGGCCTGCGGCCAGCCCCAGCCGGCGCCGAACAGTTGCCACAGGCGCTCGCGGCTGCTCATCACCGCCTCGTAGTCGAGCACCACGTGGTCGACGCGCAAGGGCGTCAGCAAAAACTCGGCCGTGCCCGGCGGTTCGGGTATGACGAAGTCGGGTGCGACGAAGCTCATGGCCGGGTTTTCGATGGTTTCAGTGCCTGAAATGGCGGGTTCCGGTGAAGACCATTGCGATGCCACGCTCGTCGGCGGCCTTGATGACCTCGTCGTCGCGCATCGAGCCGCCGGGCTGGATGACGCAACCGGCACCGGCGTCGATCACGACGTCGAGGCCGTCGCGGAACGGGAAGAAGGCGTCGCTGGCGACTGCGGAATTCTTCAACGTGAGGCCGGCGTTCCCGGCCTTGATGCCCGCGATGCGAGCGCTGTCGATGCGGCTCATCTGGCCGGCGCCCACGCCCAGCGTCATGCCGCCGGCACAGAAGACGATGGCGTTGCTCTTGACGAACTTGGCCACCTTCCAGGCGAACATCAGGTCGTCCATCTGGGCTGCCGTGGGTGCGAGTTTCGTCACCACGCGCAGCTCAGTGCGTGTCACGTTCTTCGCGTCCTGAGTCTGCAGCAGCAGGCCGCCGCCGACGCGCTTGAAGTCGAGCGCGTTGGTGGCGCGCGAGATCGGCACTTCGAGCAGGCGCACGTTCTGCCTGGCCGCGAAGACGGCGCGCGCCTCGGCACTGATGGCCGGCGCGATCAGCACCTCGACGAACTGCTTGACGATGAGTGACGCGGCCGCGCCGTCGAGCGGCCGGTTGAAGGCGATGATGCCGCCGAAGGCCGAGGTCGGGTCGGTCTGCAGCGCCTTGGCATAGGCCTCGGCGGGACTGCCGCCGAGCGCCACGCCGCAAGGGTTGGCGTGCTTGACGATCACGCAGGCGGCGCTGCCTTGCGCCTCGGTGCCGTCGAAGCTTTTCACGCATTCCCAGGCGGCGTCGGCGTCGGCGATGTTGTTGAAGCTCAGTGCCTTGCCCTGCAGCTGCGTCCAGCCGGCCAGCAGGCCTTCGGCGGGTTTGGCCTCGCGGTAGAACGCGGCGCCCTGGTGCGGGTTCTCGCCGTAGCGCATGTCCTGCACCTTGTTCACCTGCAGGTTGTAGACGGCCGGGAAGGCGTGGCGCTGCGGCACCGTGGCCACTGCGTCCTCGGCGCCTTCGGCCAGCGTGCCGAGGTAGTTGGTGATCATGCCGTCGTAGGCGGCGGTGTGGGCGTAGACTTTCTTCGCCAGCATGAAGCGGGTGGCGCGCGTGACGGCGCCGGCCCGCAGTTCGGCCAGCACGCGCGGGTAGTCGGCGGGGTCGATCAGCACGGTCACGTCGGCCCAGTTCTTGGCCGCCGCGCGCAGCATGGCCGGGCCACCGATGTCGATGTTCTCGATGGCGTCTTCCAGCGTGCAGTCGGGCCGCGCGGTGGCCTGGGCGAAGGGGTAGAGGTTGACGACCAGCAGGTCGATCGGCTGGATGCCGTGCTCGGCCAGCGCCGCCATGTGCGCCTGCAGGTCGCGCCGCGCCAGCAGGCCGCCGTGGATGCTCGGGTGCAGCGTTTTCACGCGGCCGTCCAGCATCTCGGGGAAGCCCGTGACCTCGGCCACTTCGGTCACCGGCAGGTCGGCGTCGGCCAGCAGGCGGGCGGTGCCGCCGGTGGACAGCAGGCGCACGCCCTGGGCGTGCAGCGCGCGGGCCAGGTCGAGGATGCCGGTCTTGTCTGACACGGAGAGGAGCGCGGTGAGTTGCGGCATGGTGTGTTCGGTTCTCGGCGGCAGGGGCCGTCATCCTGGTTCAGGGGAGCGTCGGCAGCGCGCCGGCTGCCCGACCGTGCGACCCGGTCACTTCAGCAGTTTGTGATCCAGCAGCTTGCGGCGCAGCGTGTTGCGGTTGATGCCCAGCCACTCGGCGGCCTTGCTCTGGTTGCCTTCGGCATGTTGCATCACCACTTCGAGCATGGGCCGTTCGACGGCGGCGATGACCATGTCGTGCACGGCGTTGGGTTCAGCGCCCCGCAGATCCTTGAAGTACTGCTCCAGACTGCCGCGGATGCAGTCGTCGATGTGCTTGCTGCTCATGCCCAGAGCGCCAGCAGGTCTTCATTGGCGGCGGCACCGGCAGGCGGCTCGGCCACCGGCAGGACGGAATGCCGATGGGCCAGTTCGTCAAAGAACCGTCCCAGCGCCACCGTCTGGGCGTCCATGCTTTCCAGGGTGTTCATCTCGGCTCGGAAGCCCTCGCCGCCGGGCAGGGCGCGCACCGCCCAGCCGATGTGCTTGCGCGCGGTGCGCACGCCGGCATATTCGCCGTACAGGCCGTAATGGTCGAGCAGATGCTCCATCAGCCAGCGGCGCACGTCCTGCGTGGCGGGTGGCGGCAGGTGCTGACCGGTGGCCAGGTAGTGCGTGATCTCTTGGAAGATCCAGGGCCGGCCCTGGGCGGCGCGGCCGATCATCAGCGCGTCGGCACCGGTGGCCGACAGCACCGCGCGGGCTTTCTCCGGGCAGTCGATGTCGCCATTCGCCACGACCGGGATCTTCAGCGCGGCCTTCACGGCGGCGACGGTGTCGTATTCGGCCAGCCCCTTGTAGCCTTGCTCGCGGGTGCGGCCGTGCACGGTGATCATCGCCACGCCGGCGCTCTCGGCCGCCCGCGCAATGCGCAGCGCGTTGCGCTCGCTGGCGCACCAGCCGGTGCGCATCTTCAGCGTCACCGGCACACCGTGCGGTGCGGCGGCGCGCACCACCGCCTCGATGATGGCCAGGGCCAGCGGCTCGTCCTGCATCAGTGCCGAGCCGGCCCACTTGTTGCACACCTTCTTGGCCGGGCAGCCCATGTTGATGTCGATGATCTGCGCGCCGCCGGCGATGTTATGCGCCGCCGCCTCGGCCATCATGGCCGGCTCGGTGCCGGCGATCTGCACGGCGATCGGCGCGCCCTCTCCGGCGTGGTCGGCGCGGCGCGCGGTCTTCAGCGTGCCCCACAGATCCTTGCGCGAGCTGATCATCTCGCTGACCGCGTAGCCGGCACCCAGCCGCTTGCAGAGCTGACGGAAGGGCCGGTCGGTCACCCCGGCCATCGGGGCGACGAACAGGATGTTCGGCAGCTCGTGGGGGCCGATGCGCATGGAGGGGTGCCCTCAGGGGTGCTGAAAAAGGAGGCAGGAGTATAGCGGCTGAAAAACCTCGTCCGGTCGGTTTTCGGCGGGCGCCGTGGGGCGCGCCGGCTGCCCATAATGGTGGCACATGGAACTTTGGCTCCACTCGTTGCTGACCACGCTGGCACTGCCCGAATTCGGCCTGTCGACAGTGTTCGTCGTCGCGCTGATCTCGGCCACGCTGCTGCCCTTGGGCAGCGAACCGGCGGTGTTCGGCCTCATCAAGCTGGCACCCGACCTGTTCTGGCCGGCCATCCTGGTGGCCACGGCGGGCAATACCCTCGGCGGGGCCATCAGCTGGTGGATGGGCTATGGCGCCGAGCGCGCCTATGAACGCGTCAAGCACCGCAAACCGGCCGAACTGCGGGTGCTCAAGTGGCTGGAGCGCTTCGGCCCGAAGGCCTGCCTGCTGAGCTGGCTGCCGGCGGTTGGCGATCCGCTGTGCGCGGTGGCCGGCTGGTTGCAGCTGCCGTTCTGGCCGTGCGTGGCCTACATGGCGGTCGGCAAGTTCGCCCGCTACGTGACCATGACCTCATTGCTGCTTTGGTTCTTTCCGGGCCAGTTCGCGGCGTGAGGGCAAGGACAATCCGGGCACCGTCACCGGCGTCGCCCGACGCCCGCCAGGACCCACCAGGAACGACATGACCGACATGACCAACCCGACGAACCCGGCCTACGACCAGATCACCAGCACCTACACGAAGCTGCACCATTTCGGCCATCTTCAAGCGCTGGCCGGCTGGGACCAGGCCGCCAACATGCCGCCCAAGGGAATGGAGGCACGCGCCGCCGCGTTGACGGAAATGGCCGGCCTGCTGCATCGCATGCGCACCGACCCGCAACTCGCCGCACAGCTGGCGCTGGCCGAAGGCGGGCCGCTCGACGACCTGCAGCGCGCCAACCTGCGCGAGGTGCGGCGCGACTGGCGCAGCGCCAATGCGCTGCCCGAGTCACTGGTGCAGCGCCGTTCGATGGCCACGGCGCGCTGTGAATACGCCTGGCGCCGCCAGCGCCCGGCCAACGACTGGGCCGGTTTCGTCGAGAACTTCCGCCCGGTGCTCGCCATCGCGCGTGAAGAAGCCGCGCTGCTGTCCGCGATGACCGGCCTGTCGCGCTACGACGCCATGATGGACCAGTTTGAGCCCGGCATGACCAGCGCGGTGCTCGACCGCGTGTTCGGCGAGGTGCGCCTATGGCTGCCAGGGCTGATCCGTCAGGTGCGTGACAAGCAGGCGGCCGAACCCGTGATCGAGCCCGTGGGCCCGTTTCCGCTGGCTGCGCAGCGGGCGCTGTGCGAGCAGGTGATCCGGCTGCTGGGGTTCGACTTCGAGGCCGGCCGGCTCGACGTCAGCACGCACCCGTTCTGCGGCGGCGTGCCCGAGGACGTGCGCATGACCACCCGCTTCCGCGAGGACGACTTCCTGGGCGCGCTGATGGGCACGATCCACGAAACCGGCCACGGCCGCTACGAGCAGAACCTGCCGCGCGAGCTGCTCGGCCAGCCGGTGGCGCAGGCGCGTTCGGCGGCGCTGCATGAAAGCCAGAGCCTGTCGTTCGAGATGCAGCTCGGCAGCCACCCCGGTTTCGTCAACCGGCTGGCGCCGATGCTGGTGGCGGCCTTCGGCGCGCAGCCGGCCTTCGAGCCACGCAATCTGCACCGCCTGATGACGCGCGTGAAGCCGGGGTGCATCCGCGTCGATGCCGACGAGGTGACCTACCCGGCGCACGTCGTCCTGCGCTACGAGATCGAGCGCCCGCTGATCGAAGGCCAGATCGAGGCCGAGGACATTCCGACGCTGTGGGACGCGAAGATGATGGAGTTGCTGGGCGTCGACACGCGCGGCAACTTCAAGGACGGCCCGCTGCAGGACGTGCACTGGCCCGAGGCGCTGTTCGGCTACTTCCCGTGTTATTCCCTGGGCGCGATGTACAGCGCGCAGTGGTTCGCCGCGATGCGCCGAGCCATGCCCGACCTCGACGCGCGCATCGGTGCCGGCGAACTGGCCCCGGTCTTCGACTGGCTTTGCGAGAACATCTGGACGCAGGCCAGCCGCTGGCCGACCGATGAACTGGCGTGCCGCGCCAGTGGCGAGGCGCTGAACCCGGCGCACTTCAGGGCGCACCTGGAAGCGCGTTACCTGGGGGACTGACGTGCCGCTTTTGCCTGCGGCCGTGCCGGCGCCTCGCGCGCGGCAAGCGCGTGCGACAGGTCGTCCAGCACCTCGTCCAGACGCTGCAGCGCGCGCGCTGCACGCGTGGCGGCCGGCGCCCGTCGGCCCACCAGCGTGCGGCGCGTGTCGTCGAGCACCGCATCGTCGAGCCGCAGGCCATGGCGCGCCAGCGTGGCCGCCAGCACGCCGCGGCGCTTGCGCAGGTCGGCGCGTGTGCGCTGGTAGGCGTGTTCGGCCAGCCTGCGGCGCTGTGCGTAGCTGAAGGTGTTGGCGAAGAACATCGCCGGGTCGCGGTGGTCGGGCTCGAAGAGCAGCAGGTCGATGCCCGGGTGGCTGGTCTCGTAGCCCTTCATGCCGAGCTCCAGCCGTGAATGGATGAGCGAGCGGAAGGTCTGGCTCATCACCACCGGCAAGCCGCCGTCGACCAGCCTGGGGATGCGCCTGTCGCCGCCGCGCAGCACGCGGTGGCGTTCGGCATGGGTGGCGTCGAAGGGCACCAGCGGGTTCAGGCAGAGCATCAGGTCCAGCCCCATGTCGAGCAGCACGGTGGCGTGCAGCGTCTTCTTCAGCGCGCCGTCCACATACCAGCGGCCGTTCACCGCCACCGGCGGAAACAGGCCCGGCAATGCGCCGCTGGCCGCCGCCGCCACCGAGATCGGCACATGATCCCAGCCGGGCTGGCCGAAAGGCGCAGTGGCGCCGCTGTCGAGGTCGGTGGCCACCAGCACCAGCTTGCGCTTCAGTTGCCTGAAGTCGTTCGTGCGGCCCGGCGCCGACAGCACACGCTTGAGTTGTGCTTCCAGCGCCGCGTTGCTGAAGAGCCCGGTGGGCAGCGCGCGGCTCAGGTGCTCCAGCGCCGACAGCAGCGAGCCGTGGCGCAGCAGATAGCCGCTGGCCGCCTCGGCTGCCAGTCGGGGCAGCATGGCCAGCCGGCGGGCGAATTCGCCCCAGGCCGGGCGGGCGAAGAGCGTGGGGTCGAGCACATCCTCGTCGGGGCCACCGCCCTCGATGAACGCCGTGCACAACTGGCGCGGCGTCATGCCGTTGGCCAGCCCGGCGGACAGGAAGGCGCCCGCCGACACGCCCACATAACCGTCGAGCCGGTTCAGGTCGAGGCCGTCGACAGCTTCTTCCAGTGCACACAGGGCGCCGATCTCGTAGATGGCGCCGAGCGGGCCGCCGCCGGCCAGCGCCAGGCCGATGCGCGGCGTGCTGCCGGTTCGGCGAGTCCGGCGTGGCGATGTCGAGCGTTCAGGCATGAAACTGCGCTTCCTGGGTGATCACCGGGCCCGTGGAGGGCCCAGAAAAAAGGGGCGCCACAGCGCCCCTCGTTCTGAGCCGGCCGGCGCGCTTTCGCGCACTGACCGGCGGCGTTGTTCACGCTGCGGCGGCCTCAACGACCGCAGTCGCCTTGCGCTTGGCGCGCTTGACGGTCGGCTTGACCGCGTCCTCGGCCTTGGCCGCGGTCCTGAGTACCGTCTTGCGCGCAGTCTTCGCGGCCTTCTTGACGACAGCTTCCACTGCCACCGGCTTGGCGGCCGTCGCGGTCTTCGCGGCGCGGGTGGTCTTCGCCGGGGCCGAGCCCTTCGTCAGCCTGGCCACTGCAGCCGCCAGTTCGTCGACCCGCTTGACCAGCGCGTCCACGTCTTTGGCGGTCGGCACGCCGAGCTTGTTCATCGCCTTGGCGGTGCGCGTCTCGAAGATCGATTCCAGCTTGTCCCAGTTCTGCCCGGCTTTGTGGGTGACGCTGCCGGCCATCGCGCTCATCTTGCCGGTGACTTCACCGATCTTCTCTTCGGCCACGGCTTGCGTCTTGCGCTGCAGCGTCAGACCTTCCTTGACCAGCGACTCGAAGACCTTGGAGCCTTCTTCCTGGGCCTTGGAGAAAGCACCCATCCCGGCCAGCCAAATCTGCTGCGCGGATTCCTTCACCGAGCTGGCGAGCTGGCTGTCGAGCAGGCCATTGGCGGGGGATGACTTCTTCGCGGAGATGCTCTTGAGTTTCTTGACCATGATGCTTCCTCGTTGTCTGTTCGGTGGTGTTCACGGCACCGTCTCGTGCCGTGGCGTGAACAGGAATATAGGGTTCACCCGTGGAGGCCGCACCCTAAAAGCCTAGGGAGATGGCTCTATGCTGGCGTTGCGGCGTCGGGTTAGCGCTGTGCTGCCGGGTCGGCTGGCTCGGCCAGAATCTGCCGCTTGTCATCGTCAAAATTCAAACGCCCCGCGAGGAGGACTGCATGCAATATTTTGTGACCGGCGCCACCGGCTTCATCGGCAAACGTCTCGTCAAGAGCCTGCTGTCGCGCCGCGGCACCACAGTGCATTTCCTGGTGCGGCCGGGCAGTGAAGGCAAGGTCGGAGCCTTGCTCCAGTACTGGGGCGTGTCGAAGGCGCGCGCCATCGCCGTCAGCGGCGACCTCACGGCCAAAAAGCTCGGCGTGAGCGCCGACGACCTCAAGGCGCTGAAGGGCAAGATCGATCACCTCTACCACCTGGCCGCCGTCTACGACCTCGAGGCCGACGCCGAGAGCCAGATCCAGGTCAACGTGGAGGGCACGCGCAACATGGTCGAGTTTGCCGGCACCGTCGCCGCCAAACATGTGCACCATGTCAGCAGCATCGCCGCGGCCGGCCTCTACGAAGGTGTGTTCCGTGAAGACATGTTCGACGAAGCCGAGGGCCTCGACCATCCGTACTTCATGACCAAGCACGAGAGCGAGAAAATCGTGCGCAAGGAGTGCAAGGTGCCGTGGACGGTGTACCGCCCGGCCGCGGTGGTGGGCGACAGCAAGACCGGCGAGATGGACAAGATCGACGGCCCGTACTACTTCTTCAAGCTGATCCAGCGCATGCGCCAGATCCTGCCGCCCTGGATGCCTTCGGTGGGGCTGGAGGGCGGGCGCATCAACATCGTGCCGGTCGACTTCGTGGTCGCCGCGCTCGACCACATCAGCCACCACTTCCACGCCAGCGGCAAGTGCTACCACCTGGTCGACCCGATGGGTTACCGCGTCGGCGACGTGCTCGACATCTTCAGCAAGGCCGCGCACGCGCCGAAGATGAACCTGTTCATCAACGCGGCGCTGTTCGGCTTCATCCCGAAGGCCGTGAAGAAGGGGCTGATGGTGCTGGCCCCGGTGCGCCGCATCCGCGCGGCCATCATGAAGGACCTGGGTGTGCCGGACGACGTGCTGATGCTCATCAACTACCCGACGCGCTTCGACCGCCGCGAGACCGACGCCGCGCTGAAGGGCAGCGGCATCGAATGCCCGAACCTGAACGACTACGCCTGGCGGTTGTGGGACTACTGGGAGCGCCACCTCGACCCGGCGCTCTTCATCGACCGCAGTCTGAAGGGCACGGTCGGCGGCAAGGTGGTGCTGGTCACCGGCGGCTCTTCGGGCATCGGCCTGTCGGCGGCATGCAAGTTCGCCAGCGCCGGGGCCGTCACCGTCATCTGCGCGCGCGGTGAGGACAAGCTCGCAGACGCCGTCAAGGAGATCAAGGCCGCCGCCGGCAAGGACGCGAAAGTGTTCAGCTACAGCGTCGACATCGCCGACGAAGCGAGTTGCGCCGAGTTCGTGGCCAAGCTGACCGCGGAGCATGGCGGCGTGGATTTCCTGATCAACAACGCCGGCCGCTCGATCCGCCGCGCCATCGAGGCCAGCTACGACCGCTTCCACGACTTCGAGCGCACCATGCAGCTCAACTACTTCGGCAGCCTGCGCGTCACCATGGGCCTGCTGCCGGGCATGGTGGCCAGGAAGAAGGCGCACATCGTCAACATCAGTTCCATCAGCGTGCTGGTCAACGCGCCGCGTTTTTCAGCCTACGTGGCGAGCAAGGCGGCACTCGACGCCTGGACCGCCTGCGCGGCCAGCGAGTACGCCGACCAGGGCATCACCTTCACGACCGTCAACATGCCGCTGGTGCGCACGCCGATGACGGCGCCGACCAAGATCTACGACAACATGCCTCTGCTCGACCCCGAGGAAGCCGCCGACATGATCGTGCGCGCCTGCATCGACAAGCCGGTGCGCGTGGCCACGCGGCTGGGCATCGCGGTCGAGGTGCTGCACGCCGCCGCGCCGCGCATCACGCAGATCCTGATGAACACCACCTTCCGCATGTTCCCCGACAGCGCAGCCGCGAAGGGCGAGAAGCTGGGCAAGCCGGTGCTGACGCCGGAGGCCATCGCGATGTCGCAGATGATGAAGGGCATTCACTTCTGATGGCTTCGCGGCCGGCTCATGGCTGAACTGACGGTCAGCCAGGTCAATGAAGGCGTCTGGCGGCTGCTGGACGCCCGCGGCCTGCATGTCGGCAACCTGAAGCTGATCGGCGGGCTGTGGAAGTTCAAGGCCCTCGGCTACGGCGAGCACGGCGAGCTGATCCCCGGCGGCGGGCCGCTCACCGACCGCCACAACACGACTTTCAGCCGCGTGGACGCGGCGGAGATCTCGGCGGTGCTGCTGCGCGACTGAGCGGCTCAGCGGCTGCGCGGCTGAGCCTCATTCGTCGGCCAGTTTCAACACCAGCTTGCCGAAGTTCGCGCCGCTGAAGAGTTTGCCCAGCGTGTCGGGGAAGGCCGCCACGCCGCCGGTGACGACGTCTTCCTTGCTCTTCATGCGGCCGTCTTTCAGGTAGCCGGCCATCTCGGCAATCGCCAGGTGGTAACGATCCGCGTAGTCGAAGACGACGATGCCTTCCATGCGGGCGCGGTTCACGAGCAGGCTGAGGTAGTTCTTCGGCCCGGTCACCGCAGTGGTGTTGTTGTACTGGCTGATGGCGCCGCAGATGACGATGCGGGCCTTTTTGTTGATGCGCGTCAGCACCGTGTCGAGAATGTCGCCGCCGACGTTGTCGAAATAGATGTCGACGCCCCGCGGGCAGTGTTCCTTCAGGCCGTCGCGCACCGGGTTGGCGGAGTTCGCGCTCTTGTAGTCGATGCAGGCGTCGAAGCCGAGTTCCTTGACCACCCATTCGCACTTGGCTGCGCCACCGGCGATGCCGACCACCCGGCAGCCATTGATCTTCGCCATCTGGCCCACGGTCTGGCCGACCGCGCCGGCGGCCCCCGACACCACCAGCGTTTCACCGGCCTTCGGCTGGCCGACGTCCATCAGCCCGAAATAGCCGGTCATGCCGGGCATGCCGAGCACGTTCAGCCACTGCGTGACGGAACCCAGGCGCAGGTCGATCTTCGCCAGGCCGCTGCGCTTGACCTGGTCGGCGGCCACGCTGAGGTATTCCTGCACGCCGGGGCCGCCGGTGACGTGGTCACCGACCGCGAAGGCCGGGTTCCTGCTGGCGATCACCAGGCCGATGCCGCCGGCGCGCATCACCTCGCCGATGCCCACCGGCGGGATGTAGCTCTTGCCCTCGTTCATCCAGCCGCGCATCGCGGGGTCGAGCGAGAGGGCCAGGGTCTTGATGAGCACGCCACCTTCGGCGGGCTCGGCCACGGCTTCTTCAGTGAACTGCCAGTCGTTGGCCTTGGGCAGGCCGACCGGCCGTGCGGCCAGGCGCACCTGGTGGTTGATCAGGGTGGTCAGGGTCGCGGTCATCACGTTCTCCGGCTGGGTGGAAGCGCCGGATGGTAGACGCCGGGACGCTGAAGAGGCGTCACTCAGGCGTCATCGCGAAGTCACCGCGAGGTCAGTACGAAGTCATCGCGAGGTCAGCACCAACTCAAGGCGCCTTGTTCAGCGTCGTCACGGTGTAGTTGCCACCGACCTTGTCGGCGACGAAGCGCACTTTGTCGCCGACGGCCACGCTGTCGAGCATCTTGGCGTCGCTGACGCGAAAGACCATCGTCATCGGCGGCATGTCGAGGTTCTTGATCTCGCCGTGCTGGAGCGTGATCTTGCCCTGCGCCTTGTCGATCTTCTTCACCTCGCCCTCAGTGGTGGGCGGCTGTGCGAGCAGCACGCCGCTCAGCAGGGTGGAAAGGGCAAAAACGAGCAGCTTTTTCATGGATTCTCCTGAGTACGAAACGTTCGGTCGGCATTCCCGATGACAGGGTTTGGCGCCGCGGCGCAGCGACCGTTTTGCCGTGTCGGTCAGAGCCTGACCGGCACGACAAGTTCCCCGGCCGGCTGCGGCGGCTTTCCTACAATGGTTCGAACCGCCTCTATGGATGCCGAACATGACCGCCCCCACCCCCACCCACACCCCAGCCCCAGCCCCAGCCCCCGACCACAGCCTGGCCCATATCACGCCGCGAGACCAAGCAGAGATTCTGGCCCAGGCATTGCCCTACATCCGCAAGTACCACGGCAAGACGCTGGTCATCAAGTACGGCGGCAACGCGATGACCGACCCCGCGCTGCAGCAGGACTTCGCCGAAGACATCGTGCTGCTCAAACTGGTGGGCATGAACCCGATCGTCGTGCACGGCGGCGGCCCGCAGATCGACGACGCGCTGTCGCGGCTGGGCAAGAAGGGCACCTTCATCCAGGGCATGCGTGTCACGGACGAGGAGACGATGGAAGTGGTGGAATGGGTGCTGGGCGGCGAGGTGCAGCAGGACATCGTCGGCCTGATCAATGCCGCCGGCGGCAAGGCCGTCGGCCTGACCGGGCGTGACGGCGGGCTGATCCGCGCCCGCAAGCTGAAGATGCTGGACCGCGACGACCCGAACATCGAACACGATGTCGGCCAGGTCGGCGAGATCACCTCCATCGACCCCAGCGTGGTGCAGGCGCTGCAGGACGACCAGTTCATCCCCGTCATCAGCCCGATCGGCTTCGGCGAGAAGAACGAGAGCTACAACATCAACGCCGACCTGGTGGCCGGCAAGCTTGCCACCGTGCTGAAGGCGGAGAAGCTGATGCTGCTGACGAACACGCCCGGTGTGCTCGACAAGGCCGGCAATCTGCTGACCAACCTGACAGCGCGCCAGATCGACGAACTCTTCGCCGACGGCACCATCAGTGGCGGCATGTTGCCGAAGATCGCCGGCGCGCTGGACGCCGCGAAGAGCGGCGTGAACGCCGTGCACATCATCGACGGCCGCGTTCCGCATGCCATGTTGCTGGAAATCCTGACCGATCAGGCCTACGGCACGATGATCCGTTCTCACTGAGAACCCACTGTGGCCTGTGCGTGAGGGTTCAGGATGGCGAAAAGCGCCATGTCGCAGAACTCGCCCTGCGGGTCGCGCTCGTGGCGAAGCAGCAAGCCCTCTTGCCGCAGGCCCACGGTGGCGGCGAAGTGCAGGGCGCGCTTGTTGCGTGCATCGCTCATGGCCTCGATGCGCTCGAAGCCGATGCGAAAACACAGCTCGACGACGGCGAGCACGGCCTCGCGCATCAGCCCGCGGCCGGCTTGGCGCAGGTCGCCGACGTAGCCGATCTCGCCGCGCGCGGCGTCGAAGTCGATGGTGTGCACGTCGATGCGGCCGACCCAGCCGCAGCCCGCGGTCTCGAAGGCGTGGAAGGAGAGGTCGTCACCGGCGGCCACGCAGGCCGCGTCACGTTCGCAGAAGCGGCGCGCCCAATCGATGTCGCGCGGCCGCAGGCCCCAGTCCACAAAGGTCAGCGCCGGCATCGTCGCGGCCACGCCGTCGGCGAAGGCTTCGGCGTGTTCGACACGCGGTGTTTCCAGGCGCAGCCGGGGGGTGAGCAGCAGCCTGCTCGCGGCTTTCAGGTCGTCTCGGTTCATCGCGGGCATCGTGCACCGCGCGAACCGGCGGCGTCAATGACGGCGTCGATGGCGGCGGCAAAGGCGGCGGCAAAGGCGGGCTCGCTTCGGCGATAGTCTGGCCATGCCCAAAATGACGCCCCCGCAGCCCGCCAGGGTCTGGCTGTTCGACCTCGACAATACGCTGCACAACGCCTCGCACGCCGCCTTTCACGACATCAACCAGCGCATGACGGACTACATCGTGCGCGAACTCGGCCTGCCGTTGGCCGAGGCCGACGCCCTGCGCACGCGCTACTGGCGGCGTTACGGCGCCACGCTGCTCGGCCTGGTGCGCCACCATGGCGTGCGCCCCGGCCACTTCCTGCACGACACGCACATCCTGCCGGGGCTGGAAGACCGCCTGCACGGCCATCCGCACGACTTTGCGGCGCTGCGCTCGCTGCCCGGGCGCAAGTACATCGTGACCAACGCGCCCCGCGCCTACACCGCGCGCGTGCTCGGCGCGCTGGGCATCGCGCACTGGTTCGACGGCGTCATCGCCATCGAGGACATGGCGATGTTCGGCCACCTGCGCCCCAAGCCCGACGCCCGCATGCTGCGCCGGCTGGCCGCGCGGCTGGGCGTGGCGCCCGGCCGCTGCGTGCTGGTGGAAGACACGCTGGTGCACCAGAAGGCCGCCCGCCGTGTCGGCATGGGCACGGTGTGGATGCAGCGCTGGACTCGCGGCGCCGGCTGGGGCTCGGCGGCGGCCCCCCGGCTGGCGAGGAGGCCGGTCTACGTCGACCGGCGGGTCGGCACGCTGCGTGATCTGCTGCGCCGCCGCATCGGTTGATCGCAGTGCGGTGTGGCGTGGATTGACATCGCGGCGGCCCGAAATTCAGTGTTTACGAGCCCCAGGGTCCTGCCGGGGCGTGTGCCAGAATGCCCTGAACCCCCACCTGCCAGCCCGCGCTGCGATGTCCGAGACGTCTGAAGTACCTGTCGTCCCCGACACCGCTGGCACCCCGGGCAGCGAAGCGGCGGCGCCCGCGCGAAAACGGCCGCGCCCCGGTGAGCGCCGGGTGCAGATCCTGCAGACGCTGGCCGCGATGCTCGAACAGCCCGGCGCCGAGCGCATCACCACTGCGGCGCTGGCGGCCCGCCTCGAAGTGAGCGAAGCCGCGCTGTACCGCCACTTCGCCAGCAAAGCGCAGATGTTCGAAGGCCTGATCGATTTCATCGAGTCGAGCGTTTTCACACTCGTCAACCAGGTCGTCGAGCGTGACGCCTCGGGCGCCGTGCAGGCGCAGAAAATCACGACCGTGCTGCTGCAGTTCGGTGAAAAAAACCCCGGCATGACGCGCGTGATGGTCGGTGACGCGCTGGTCTTCGAGCACGAACGACTGGGTTCGCGCATGAACCAGTTCTTCGACCGTGTCGAATCGCAGCTGCGCCAGAGCTTGCGGCTGGCGGCCGAGGCGGCCGGCTCGGCCACGCCGACGGTCGACGCGAATGCGCTGGCGTCAGCGCTCACTTCGCTGATCGTCGGTCGGCTGCAGCGTTATGCGCGATCGGGCTTTCGTCGCCTGCCGACCGAATACCTCGACCTGGCGCTGCAGCGGCTGGCGGCCTGAGAGGGGTGGACATCGAGGTCGGCGGCGCCCGGCTGCGTCTGCTGCCGCAGCGCGCGGCATTTCTCCCTGACCATGCCACGCTGCTGATTGCCGACGCCCATATCGGCAAGGCGGTTTCGTTCCGCCGCCTCGGCGTGCCGGTGCCGCGCGGCACCACCGGCGAGACACTGGCCAGGCTCGACGATCTGCTGGCCGGCACCGGCGCACACCGGATCGTCTTTCTCGGTGACCTGCTGCATTCGGCGCGCGGGCGGGGCCAGGCCACGATCGACGCCGTGACGGCCTGGCGCCGCCGCCACGCCAGGGTCGAATTGACGCTGATCCGTGGCAACCACGACCAGCATGCCGGCGACCCGCCGGCATGCTGGGGCGTGGAGGTGCTGGGCGGCCCCTTGCGCCTGGGAGGGCTGGCGCTGACCCACCACCCCGAGCCGCTGACCGGCGCTTATGTGCTGGCCGGCCACCTGCACCCTGCGGTGCTGCTGGGTGGCCGCGCCCATGACCGGCTGCGCCTGCCGTGTTTCCACTTCGGCCCGACGGTCGGCGTGCTGCCGGCCTTCGGCGCGTTCACAGGCATGCACGTCATCGCCCCCGCGCCTGGCGACCGCGTCTTCGTGGCCGCAGGCGACGCCGTCCGTCTTTTGCCCGCCTGACTACACTTCGGAGCATGTCGACTTCCCCCTTCGAATCCCTGATGGCGCGCGCCGAATCGGTGCTGGCGCGTCTTGAAGCCGTGTTGCCGCGTGCCGCTGCGGCGCCCGACTGGGCGGCCTCGGTGGCTTTTCGGTATCGCAAGCGCGCTGGCCTGGCGTTGACCGGCGTGCTGGAACCGGTGCGCCATGTCGCCACCATCCGCCTGTCGGAACTGAAGGAAGTCGATCCGCAGAAAGAGCGGCTGTTGCGCAACACCGCGCAGTTCGTCGCCGGCCTGGGCGCCAACAACGTGCTGCTGACCGGCGCACGCGGCACCGGCAAGAGCTCGCTGATCAAGGCCTGCCTGAACGAGTTTTCGGCGCGGGGCCTGCGGCTGATCGAGGTCGACAAGGCCGATCTGGTCGACCTGCCCGACATCGTCGACCTCGTGGCCGAGCGCCCCGAACGTTTCATCGTCTACTGCGACGACCTCAGCTTCGGTGACGGCGAGCCGGGCTACAAGGCGCTGAAGAGCGTGCTCGACGGCTCGGTGGCGATGGCCAGCGACAACGTGCTGATCTACGCCACCAGCAACCGCCGCCACCTGCTGCCCGAGACGATGAAGGAGAACCTGAGCTACCGCCACACCGAAGACGGCGAGGTGCACCCCGGCGAGGCGGTGGAGGAGAAGATCTCGCTCTCAGAGCGGTTCGGCCTCTGGATCAGTTTCTACCCCTTCACCCAGGATGAGTACCTGGCGATCACGGCGCAGTGGCTGCGTTCGGCCGGCGTGAGCGACGCAGCGATCGCGGCGGCGCGCGCCGAATGCCTGGTGTGGGCGCTGGAGCGTGGTTCGCGCTCTGGGCGCGTCGCGTTCCAGTTTGCGCGGGACTATGCCGGGCGGCATGGTGGGTGAACGCACGGCGGTAGATGTGGCGGTGGGCGTATTGATCGATCCGCAGGGCCGCTTTCTGCTGACCTCGCGCCCCGAGGGCAAGGTGTACGCCGGCTGCTGGGAGTTCCCCGGCGGCAAGCTCGAGGCGGGTGAGACGGTGGAGCAGGCGCTGCGCCGTGAGCTCTTCGAAGAACTCGGCATCACCATCGGCCCGACGCACCCCTGGCAGGTGGAAACGATGGACTACCCGCATGCCCGTGTGCGCCTGCATTTCTGCAAGGTATTCGAGTGGTCAGGGATTTTCGAGATGCGCGAGCAGCAGCGCATGGCCTGGCAGACGCTGCCGGTGACGGTGTCGCCGGTGCTGCCGGGCACCGTGCCGGTGCTGCAATGGTTCGCCGTCGAGCGGGGCTTTGCCGGCGAGACGCATGTGCAAGTTGGCTAGACTTCCGGCATGAACTGGCTGGACCAAGTGAAGTGGGACGCGCAGGGCTTGTTGCCCGTGATCGCCCAGGAAGTCGGCAGCAACGACGTGCTGATGTTCGCCTGGATGAACCGCGAGGCGCTTGCCGAGACGGCGGTGCGTGGCCAGGCCGTCTACTGGAGCCGCTCGCGGCAGCGGCTGTGGCACAAGGGAGAGGAGTCGGGCCACTTCCAGCAGGTGCATGAGATGCGCCTGGACTGCGACGCCGACGTGCTGCTGCTGAAGGTGACGCAACTCGGCCGCAAGCCCGAAGAGCCGTCGATTGCCTGCCACACAGGGCGCCACAGCTGCTTTTTCCAACGTTTCGAGAATGGCGCCTGGCACACGGTGGAGGCGGTGCTGAAAGACGCCGAGAGCATCTACAAATGAGCCCGAGAGAGATCGATATCGACACCGAACGCGGTGGCAACGACACGCTGGCCAGGCTGGCCGCAGTCATCGACTCGCGGCGCGGCGGCGACCCCGACAAGAGTTACGTCGCACGCTTGTTTTCCAAGGGCACCGACGCCATCTTGAAGAAGATCGGTGAAGAAGCCACCGAGACGGTGATGGCCGCCAAGGACGGTGACCGGCAGAAGATCGTCGGCGAGGTGGCCGATCTGTGGTTCCACACGCTGGTGGCACTCAGCGCGTTCGATCTGAAGCCGGCCGACGTGCTGGCTGAACTCGAGCGGCGCCAGGGGCTTTCCGGGCTGGACGAATTTGCCTTGCGCAAAGTACGCGAACGAGAGGTGAAAGAATTATGAACCAGGTTGTCAATGTCGCCTCGCGCGACAGTTCGCTGAAGACCGTCGGTCATATCAGCTATCTGCTGCACACTGTCGTGGCGGTGGGGGCGGTGCTGCCCGGCGCGCAGGCCAGCGTGCTGCTGTTGCTGGTAGCGTTCATCATCGACGTCGTCAAGCGCGGGGATGCTGTCGGCACCTGGCAGGAATCGCACTTCAGCTGGCGCATCCGTACCGTGCTGTGGGCCGGCGGCCTTTACCTGGTCACCGCGCCGCTGTGGTTGCTGTTGGTGGCGCCGGGATGGATCGCCTGGACGCTGATCTCGATCTGGTTCCTCTACCGCGTCGTGCGTGGCTGGATGAACCTGAACGGCAACCGGGCGATGCCGGCATGAGTCGAGCTTCCGACCCGAACTGCATCTTCTGCAAGATCGTCGCCGGCCAGATTCCGGCGCGCAAGGCGTATGAAGACGAGGAACTGCTGGCCTTCCACGACATCCACCCCTGGGCGCCCGTGCATGTGCTGATCATCCCGAAACAGCACATCGTGACGTTGGCCGAGGTCGGGCCCGAGCACCACGCGCTGCTCGGCCGCATGCTCGGCCTGGCCCCGCGGCTGATGCACGAACTGGGCGTGAACAACGGCTTTCGCACGCTGATCAATACCGGCCCCGACGGCGGGCAGGAGGTCTACCACCTGCACATGCACGTGATGGGCGGGCCGCGGCCCTGGCTGAAAGGCTGACGCGACCGCGGCAGCCGCGGGCTGCCTTGTTTTGCCGCGCCGGACGTCCGTCGCCTCCGGTTTTCGGCCCTGACACCGGCGCGTCTTGCCCGCTCACCTAGAATTCAAGCCAACTCTTCAGGAGAACGATCATGGGTTCATTCAGCATCTGGCACTGGCTCATCGTCTTGCTGGTCGTGGTGTTGATCTTCGGCACCAAGAAGCTCAAGAACATCGGCGCCGACCTCGGCGGCGCTGTCAAGGGCTTCAAGGACGGTGTCAAGAGCGGCGGCGACGCCGCGGCCGACGCGCCGGCGACGCCCGCGCAGCAGGTCACCACGCAGCGCGGCAACGACGCCAACACCGTCGACGTCGAGGCCAAGACCAAGTCATGACATGTTCCCGCCGCGCCCGCGTTTGTCCGAGCGCTGAATGATCGACTTCGGCTTCGACAAGCTGGCGTTGATCGGCGCGGTGGCTCTCATCGTCATCGGCCCCGAGAAGCTGCCCAAGGCGGCGCGCACGGTCGGCCATCTGTTCGGCAAGGCGCAGCGCTACGTGGCCGATGTCAAGGCCGAAGTCAACCGATCCATCGAGCTCGACGAGCTCAAGAAGATGAAGAGCGAGTTCGAGGACGCGGCCCGCAACGTCGAGAAGACCGTGAACCAGGAAGTGCGTGACGCGAGCAGCGGTTTCGAGAACGACTGGAAGGGCGCCACTTCGGGTCTCGATAGTCATTTGAGCATCGGCTCGCCTTATGAGCCGCTGATGCCGCCACCGGCCTATCGGCCGCCGAAGAAGAACTGGCGGCTCAAGCGCGGCGCCACTCCGCAGTGGTACAAGCAGCGCACCGGCATCCGCGCCAAGGCGCAGTCGGGCGCGGCGCGCGTGGCGCGTTTCAGGCCGCCCGGCGCCCGTCCCGCGCCATGAGCGACGCGCCCAAACCGAAAGACGAACTCGAAGGCAGCGAGGCGCCCTTCGTTTCGCATCTGGTCGAACTGCGCGACCGGCTGGTGCGCGCCGTCATCGCGATCGGCATCGCATTCGCCGTGCTGGCGTTCTGGCCCGGGCCGTCGGGCCTCTATGACCTGCTGGCCGCGCCGCTGGTGGCACACCTGCCCAAGGGCGCCACGTTGATCGCCACCAACGTCATCTCGCCCATCCTGGTGCCGCTGAAGATCACCCTGATGGCCGCTTTCATGCTGGCGCTGCCGATGGTGCTGTACCAGGTGTGGGCTTTCGTGGCACCGGGCCTTTATTCGCACGAGAAGAAGCTGATGCTGCCGCTGGTGATCAGCAGCACGGTGCTGTTCGTCGCCGGGGTGGCGTTCTGCTACTTCCTGGTCATTCCGGGCATGTCGCGCTTTATCCAGGCTTTCGCGCCGGCAAGCATCACGGCAGCACCAGATATCGAGCAGTATTTCGGCTTCGTGCTGACGCTATTCTTCGTCTTCGGCATCGCCTTCGAGGTGCCGATCGCGGTGATCGTGCTGGCCCGCATGGGCATGGTGACCATCCCTCAACTGAGGGCGTTCCGCGGTTATTTCATCGTTGCCGCCTTCATCATTGCCGCCGTGGTGACGCCGCCCGATGTCATCTCGCAACTGGCGCTGGCCATCCCGATGGTGATCCTCTACGAGATCGGCATCATCGCCGCGCAGGTGTTCATCAAGCACACGCAGGCGCCGGACAGCGAGCCTGCCGTCAGCGATAAACCGACTGAGAACCCCAGCGACAAGCCGGCAGGCTGACGAGCGCGGCGGCCTTTCAGCGTGCCCTGGCCGGTTTTCCGGCTGCCGGCCGCTGAGCCACCGTCAGCGTCAGATCCATCGCCTTGTCGCCGCGTTGCACCCCCACCACGGCCTGACTCTGCGGCACCAGCGCGGCCACCGCCGCCAGCAACTGCGCGGTGTTCGCCACCGGCGCGCTGCCGATGCGCAGCACGACGTCGCCCGGACGCATGCCGCCCTGGCTGGCCGGGCCGTTCTGCAGCACCCCGGTGACCAGCACGCCTGTCTTGATGGGCAGGCCGAAACTCTCGGCGAAGTCGGCCGTCAGTTCGCGTGTTTCGACGCCGATCCAGCCGCGCGTGACCTGGCCATCGCGCACCAGGCTCTCCATCACCTGGCGCGCGGTATCGACCGGGATCGCGAAGCCGATGCCCATGCTGCCGCCGCTGCGCGAGAAGATGGCCGTGTTGATGCCCACCAGGCTGCCGGCGGCGTCGACCAGCGCGCCGCCCGAGTTGCCAGGGTTGATGGCGGCATCGGTCTGGATGAAGTTCTCGAAGGTCGACAGCCCCAGCCGGTTGCGGCCGAGCGCGCTGACGATCCCCGAGGTGACCGTCTGCCCGACGCCGAAAGGGTTGCCGATGGCCAGTACCGCATCGCCCACCTGCAGCAGGGCGATGTTGCCGAAAGTGATGACGGGCAGGCGCCCCGCTTCAATCTTCAGCACCGCCAGGTCGGTTTCGGGGTCGGTGCCGATCAGGCGCGCGCTCGCCTGGCGGCCGTCGGCAAGCTGTACCTCGATCTCGTCGGCGCCTTCGATGACGTGGTTGTTCGTCAGCAGGTAGCCCTCGGGCGAGACGATGACGCCGGAGCCCAGGCCGGTCTGCGGCTGCTGGCGCTGCTGCGCGCCGCCTTCGCCGAAAAAGAAGCGGAATGCCGGGTCGTCGGCGTGCGGGTTGCGCGCCGCCATCTTGCTGGCCACGATGCTGACGACGGCTGGTGCGGCCTGTTTGGCGGCCAGCGCATAACCAGGCAGCGCGCCCTGCAGATAGGCCAGCGCCGGGGCGCCCGAGGCGGGCCGCGCCGGTGCTTCGGCGCTGGTCAGCGTGGGCGCGGGCCGTGCGACGGCAGCGCCCGGTGCGAACGCCGGCAGCCACTGCGGCTTCAGCGTCGTCACCACGAAGAGCAGCGCCACCGCGACAGTGACGGCCTGCGAGAATACGAGCCAGGTTGTACGCCACATGCTGGGGAGGGGTCGGCACCATGGCCGCACGCATTGAAAATGAAGCCGGCCTGCGCGAACTGCCGTGGCCGGACCTGTTGCAGGATTATGGGCCGAGCGGCCTGTTTGCCGAGGCACGGCGCGGGGCGGCCTGCGTCGCCCGCGGCCAGCATGCCAGCATGCATGGCTTTGCAGCGCGCAGGGTGGAGCCTTGGTGAAACCATTGCTGCTGACGATGGGCGATGCCGTCGGCATCGGCCCTGAAATCCTGGTCGCTGCCTTCCTGCGCGGTGAAGCTGCCGGCTGCGTCGTCATCGGCGATCCGGCCGTGGTGCGCCGCGCCGCGGCGCTGCGCCGCGAAGGCGCGGCCATGATTGCAGTCATCGAAAATCTCGTTGACCTGCCCGAGGTGCCGCCCGGTTGCCTGCCGGTGCTGGTGCCGCCCGGCTTGCCCGAGGGCCTGGCAACGCTGCCCTGGGGCCGCATCGCCGCGCCCTGCGGCGCGGCGGCGGCGCGCTGCATCGAGGCCGCAGTGCGTCTGCTGCGCGCCGGCGAGGCTGCCGCGCTGGTCACCGCGCCCATCCACAAGGAAGCGCTCTCGGCTGCCGGCGTGGGCTACCCCGGCCACACCGAGATGCTGCAGACGTTGGCCGCGGAGGGCGGTGAACTGCCGCCGGTTCGCATGATGTTGGCCAACGACGAGCTTCGCGTGGTGCTGGTGACGATCCACGTCTCGCTACGCCGGGCCATCGAACGGCTCGACTTCGACGGCGTGCTCGACACCATCCGCATCGCCCACCAGGCCGGCGTGGCTGCTGGCGTGGCCAGGCCGCGCATCGCCGTGGCGGGGCTCAACCCGCATGCCGGCGAAGGCGGCCTGTTCGGCGACGAAGAGCAGCGTTTCATCGCCCCGGCCGTGCTGGCGGCGCGCGCTGAGGGCCTGGACGCCAGCGGTCCCTATGCGCCGGACACCGTCTTCATGCGCGCCCGCAACGCCCCTGCTCACCCGGGCGAGTTCGACATGGTCGTGGCGATGACGCACGACCACGGGCTCATCCCGGTCAAGTACCTGGGCGTGGAGACGGGCGTCAACGTCACGCTGGGCCTGCCCTTCGTGCGCACCAGCCCCGACCACGGCACGGCGTTCGACATCGCCGGCCGGGGTTCGGCCGACCCGGCCAGCCTGACGGCCGCCATCCGCATGGCGCGCCGGTTGGCTGGCCTTGGCTGACGCTCAGCCCGGCCGCAGCGAGGCCAGTTGCCGCCGGGCGCGAGCCGTGGC
>Ga0105048_10002903_pt1 | contig 28029 bp, 22 predicted proteins | sample MAT05_FD_78382 | JGI IMG/M metagenome (GOLD analysis project Ga0105048, IMG submission 78382) | Freshwater microbial communities from Lake Fryxell liftoff mats and glacier meltwater in Antarctica - MAT-05 | ecosystem: Environmental > Aquatic > Freshwater > Ice > Liftoff microbial mat | place...
CGCAGCCGCGTCAGATCGACGAGGTCGTCGCGCGTCAGCGCCTCGGTGCGCAGGTGCGTGTGGATCAGCCGTAGGCCGCGGAAACGTCCTTGTGCGGCGCGCAGGCGGCCGATGTCCGGCAGCATGATCTTCGCCGCGTCGCCGACGATCACGAAGCCGACCTCGCCCTGCCGATCGACCAACACGCCGACCTGCCGACCGGTGATGTGCGAGACCTCGCAGAGCGAACGCGCGAGCTCGTGCGTGGTCAGCTGATCGAACGGGACCCGCCGACGATAGAGGCGCTCGAGCGCCTTCGTCTCCGCGGTGGCGAGCCCCTGAGTGTTGCCGTGCAGTTGCAAGAGCGGGAAACGTAGTGCGCGCTCACGAGATGCGCCAGCGCTGGCATCGACGCCGGCGCGCATTCTCGAGAGACGCGCGGGGCCGCTCGCGTCTGTCTCAGTGCCAGACGCCGATGCCGATGCCCCAGTCGAAATAGCGGCGCGCGACGTCGGCAACCATCGAGATGCGCCACGCCGTCTCGTCGACTAGGCCGAATACGCTCCAGTCAAAGACGTGGAGATCGAAGCCCGCGGTCGCGTGCATGCGTCCGTTGCCCGCCTCGAATCGCGACGGCTCGTAATAGCCACCAAAGCGCATCTTGAGTCGGTTCGCCCATGGCTCGAGCTCGACACCGACGCGCACGCTCACCGTGACGTCGCGGCCGGACGCGTCACGCACGCCGCGCAAAAATCCCTCGAGGCCGACGCCGTCGTGCGTCGGGCCGGAGACGACGACCTCGCCCGCGAGCAGCGCATAACGTCGCGAGAGCATGCGCAGCTCGGTCTCGCGCCGACGCTCCGTCGATATGATCTCGCGCTCGAGCTGCGCATCCTCGGCGGCGACACGGCGCCGCTCCTGCGCGCGCCAGCGTCGATCCTGCGGTCGTGCGCCAGCGGAGGCGACGCCGCCATTGAGGCGTGACTCACGGACTAGCTGCGCATTGGCGCGCTCGGCGCGGTGTCGTCGGTAGTGCGCTGCGAGCCTCTGCTCGGCGCGCTCCGGATCGATGAAGCGGCGATTGAGCGGCCGGTCGCCGAACTGATACGCAAAGCCGAGCTGCAGCTCCCACGGCAGATGCGCCGCGCGGGGCAGCGCGAGATCGTTCATCGTGACGCCAGTCACGCGCTCGTCGTCGACCGTGAGCCCAGCGCGAAACGCAGCGCCGAGACGCCACGGCTGGCGCGCTAGTCGCAGCAGCGTGCCGACCTCGGGCGCCGTGCCCGCGAGCTCGATCAGCGACTCCCCACCTTCGCTCACGCTGAACATCGCAGTGCGCGCCCCACCGCCGACGACGATCTGGCCGTCGTAGAATCCATATCCGCCGCCGTACGAGCCGGTCACCAGCCCGACGGATACCGCGCGATCATCGAGGCGCACGTCGTATGTGAAGGAGCGCAACAAGAAGCCGAATCCGGCTGTCCCAAGCTGAAATCCGAGTCCGATATCCCCATAAAGAAATCCGTCGTACGCGGCGCTGTTGTCGCCGTTGTTGTCGTAGTCGCTGCCGGAGTACGTCGACGGAATCAAGAAGCCGATGGCCATATCCCACGCGAGCCACGAGGTCTCCCACATCTCACGCGAGGCATAGGACGCCGGATTCCACGCGACACCGCTGATGCCGGTCGCGACAGCGGAATATGCGCCACCGAGTCCGATCATCCGACTCGAGCCGAGCACGGGGCCATTGTGTACATCGATCTCGAAGCTGCGCGGCGCGAGCGGCTGCGCAACGACGCCGCTTGCGCCGAGCAGCAGGCCGCCGAGTAGCAGAGAGATGCAAAGCGCAGACGCCCATAGCCGAGACATCGCTACGCGCCTGTGTTGGCGCGGCGCTGCTCTGCCAGCCGCGCGGCGAGCTCGTCGACGAGCAGCTTCGTTTCGGGGCTCGTCAGCAGCGCCTCCAGCGCCACGGTGTCGGTGATCGGCGTGGGCGCGGGCACACTTCGTCGCATCGCGAGCGAGCGCGCCGCCGCGTCGCGTAGGCGCGCAGCGAACGTCGCGTCTTGCTCTGCGCGCCGCAGCAGCGCGTCGCGCGCGATGAGCGCCAGCTCCGGCTGAGAGCAGACGAGCAGCGTATCGCAGCCTGCGGCGATCGCGCGGCACGCTGCGTCGCCAGTCTCGTAGTGATCGGCGACTGCCTTCATCTCGAGATCATCGCTGATGATGAGTCCGTCGTAGCCGAGCTCGTCGCGCAGCAGGCCGCTGATCACCCGCGGCGACAGCGTCGCGGGGAGCGCGTCATCGAGCGCGTCGAACACGACGTGGGCCGTCATCAGTGAGGGCACGCGCGCTCTTGCCGCGCGGAACGGCGCGAGCTCGACCGAGTCGAGTCGAGCACGATCGTGCGTGAGCCGCGGCAGCGCGAGATGCGAGTCGAGGTGTGTATCGCCGTGTCCCGGAAAGTGCTTGCCGCACGACAGCACCTGCGCGTCGAGCAGCCCGTCCGAGAACGCCAGTGCGTATTCGATGACGCTCGCCGCGTCGCGCCCAAACGCGCGATCACCGATCACTGGATTCGCAGGGTTGGTGTCGATGTCGAGCACCGGCGCGAAGTCCATGGTGAAGCCGAGCGCGCGCAGCTGTCGCCCGAGCACCGCGGCGATGCGCCGGATAAGCGTCGCATCGCCGAGCGCCGCCAGCTGCGACATCGGCGGCAGCGTCAGGACCGGCGCCTTCAGCCGCGCGACGCGGCCGCCTTCTTGGTCGATCGCGATGAGCAGTGGCAGCGCTTTGGGCACGTCTGCGACGAGCTCGGCGTTGAGCGCCTTGACCTCCGCCATCGTGCCGATATTGCGCGTGAACAGGATGTAACCGCCGAGCTCGCCGGCGCGGGCCAGCTCACGCAGCGCGGGCGGCGGGCTGCCGGTCGGGAAGCCGACGACGAGCACTTGGCCGGCGCACGCGGCGAGGTCCAGGTCGGGGAAGGTCGGCACGGCGGCGGAGCGTAGTCGAGGACGGGGGAGCCGTCACTGCATCGGGGAGACCTCACCGCGAAGAAGGCACGCCCTCGGCGCTGGCGGCCGGCATCGTGTCGCTTACCACGTAGATAGCGCCCGGATCCCGCAGGCGTACCTGCGCCGAGCGCGCGCGCAGCAGTCGCAGCGCTTCATTGGCGCTGCGTCCTTCGGTGACGACGACGAGCAGTGGCGCGTTGGCGATGATCTCGGCGGAGAGCGCGAGCGCGTCGGAGCCGTCTCGGCCCTTCACGGGCTGCACTACCGCGCCGGGCGCGCTGGCGGGGGCGAGGGTGAGCATCGTGTCGAGATCGACGACGGCCACGTCGAGCCCACCAGCGAACTGCTCGGCGAACTGCCGGGTGACGCGGTCTGCGGCGCTGGCCTGGTCTTCGCCATCGCAGAACAGCGGCAGCTCGTAGCCGAGCTTGTACTTGCCTTCGAGTACGCCGGAGCGCGCGACCGTGCCGCGCGCTGATCGCACATCGGCCATGGGCACGCAGTACTCGTCGATCCAGGTGAGCTTGAGCCGCGGCCAGACGTTGCCGGGCGACGCGTCCCACTCGTTGCCCTCTTCTCCGGCGAGGCGCAGGCGGAGCATGAGCAAAAAGCCGTCACGCAGCTGGCCGGACACCGCCAGGCGTGCCGCACCGGTCGCGCGATCGGCCATGGTGATGGCATCCGCTGCCGCACGCGCCGCATCGCGCAGGGGATTCTCTGCCGTGATCACTTCCACCACCGGAGTCGCTGCAGACATGTCGTGGCCTCCGATGAGCCACTGGAGCACATCCCGTTCCAGGGCGCGCGCCGCGAAATCACCAATGAATTGCGGCAGCGCATCGTGGCGATACGGATGCATATGGGGCAGCACGCGTCACCGCGCGCACTCAGCGCACGGCAGGCCGCTTGACCTGCGATCTGCGCGCGCTACTCCGCCGCCAGCATGAGCCTCAACGAGTCGCAGCGGGCCGCGGTCGAGCACGACGTCGGGCCGCTGCTCGTGCTGGCAGGCGCCGGCAGCGGCAAGACGCGCGTCATCACGCAGCGTATCGCGCGCATCATCGAGCGCGGCGTGCGGCCCGAGGCGATCCTCGCCGTCAGCTTCACCAACAAGTCGGCCGGCGAGATGGCCGAGCGGATGACGCCGCTCGTCGGTGAGGGTGTCGCCAAGCGCATCGTGCTGTGCACGTTTCACTCGTTCGGTGTCCGGCTGCTCGGCGAGGAGTGGAAAGCGCTCGGCACCGAGGGGCGCTTCGTGATCTTCGATCAAGGAGACACGCTCGGCCTCGTGCGCGAGATCCTACGCGCGGACGTGAAGTCGGGCGCCGCGCGCAAGCTCGATCCAGCGTCGCTCTTGGCGCGCATCAGCAAGTGGAAGAACGACTTCGTCTCTCCCGCGGAGCTGACGCTCGGCGAGTCGGCCGCATCGCGCAAAGCGGCGAAGGAGGGCGTGGAATACGACGACGTCGCGCGCGAGATCTACCCGCGCTACGAGAGCGCGCTGCGCGCGATGCACGCGGTCGACTTCGATGATCTCGTCGTCGCGCCGGTGCGCATCCTGCGTGATCGACCGGACCTGCGCGAGAAGTGGCAGACGCGCTTTCGCTACATGTTGGTCGACGAATTTCAGGACACCTCGCGCTCGCAGATGGAGCTGGTGCGCTTGCTCGCCAATCCTCTGCGCAACGTCTGCGTCGTCGGCGATGACGACCAATCGATCTACGGCTGGCGCGGCGCGGACGTCGGCAACATCCTCGACTTCGAGAAGCACTTTCCTGGCGCGAAGATCGTCAAGCTCGAGGACAACTACCGCTCTCACGCGCCGATCCTCGAGGTGGCCAATGCGGCCATCGCGCGCTCGACGCAGCGCCGTCATGGCAAGACGCTGCGCGCTGCGCGGGGCAGCGGCGACAAGGTGCGGCTGTGCGCGCTCGACGACGGCGAGCTCGAGGCACGCTTCATCGCCGCCGAGATCAAGACGCTGGTCGACGAAGAGAAGCGCCGCTTCAAGGACATCGCGATCCTCTACCGCTCGAACCTGCTCGCGCGGCCCGTCGAGGAGGAGCTGCGCGCCGCGGGAATTCCGTATCGCTTGTTCGGCGGCACACAGTTCTTCGATCGCAAAGAGGTCAAAGACGCGGCCGCGTACTTGCGCGTGATCGTCAATCCGCGCGACGAGATCAGCCTGCGGCGTATCGCCAATTATCCGACGCGTGGCATCGGCGACACCACCATCGAGCGCGTCGAGCGTGTCGGCCGTGCGCGCGATATCCCGTTTGCAAAGGCGTTCGAGCTGCTGCCGACGCTCGACGACGTGCCAGACGCCGCACGGCGCGGCGCAGCCAAGCTGCTCGAGACGCTCGACCGCGCACGCGCGCGCTTCAACTCGGGGGGATCACTCGCGGATGCGACACGCTCGCTGTTCGACGAAGTCGGCCTCAAAGACGCCCTCGAGGACGTCGCCGACAATGCCAAGGCGGGCGCGCGCAAGCTCGGCAACATCGAATATCTGCTCGGCTCGATTGGGCGCTACGAGCGCAACGAGATCGGCGACAAGCCCTCACTCGCGCAGTTCCTCACACGGATCACCATGCGCTTTGACCAAGAAGAAGAAGAGCAGGGGAACAAGGTCACGATGTCGACCTTGCACGGCGCGAAGGGCCTCGAGTTTCCCATCGTGTTCTTCATGGGCATCGTCGAGGGCGTGCTGCCGCACAGCCGCACCATGGACCCGAAGGCGTCCGACGTAGACGCAGCGGACGTCGAAGAAGAGCGTCGCCTCTTTTACGTCGGTGTCACGCGCGCACGCGATCGACTCTATCTGACGCGACCGAAGCGCCGCACTTTGCGCGGGAAGCCGACGATGCTCATTCCGTCACGCTTCCTCGAGGGGATGCCGCAAGAGCACGTCGAGGTCTACGACCGTGTCGTCGCCCGCGCGATGGACAGCGACGAGATCGCCGACCTCGGCGCCGCGTTGCTCGCGAAGCTCGCCGCGCGCTGAACGGCGCGGTGGCCGCGTCGCCGTGTCAGCCGCGGACCGCGATGACGAACAGCGCGCCGACCGCGATCATGCTCGCGAACCACAAAGACGATCGAATCGCGCCCTTGTTGGCGATGAACGCGAGCGTGTAGAGGACGCGGAACGATGGATACGCGTACGCGGCGATCATCGCAGTCTGGCTCCCAGGCGCGCCGAGGTGGGCGAGGATCACCGCGGCGGCGAACATCGGGAATGTCTCGAACGCGTTTTGATGGGCCCAAGTCGCGCGTTGACGCCAGCCATCGAGGTTCTGTTGCCAGACGCGCGTCCCGAGGTTGTCTCGCGGCGTGAGCTTGCCGAGCTTGGCGGAGAGCGTGGTGAGAAACGGCAGAGCCGCCGCGATGACGATCGGAATGACGACGTGAGTCAGGGCTGGCACGGCGCGGATGGTACACGCGAACGCGACGAGGCGGCAGAGCGGTCGAGCGACAGCGTGGCCGATCGCGCGCGCCGAGCGTAGCCGGTGCAAACGTCGCTTGGCACCGCGCCGATTGCGTCCCCACAATGCCGCCGCCATGCGGCTCGCGACACTCCTCGGCCCCGACCTGAAGCAGACGCTCGCCGAGGATCCCGGCGAGCTGCTCGAAGCGCTCGAGGAGTTTCACGCCGAGGACATCGCCGAGGTCGTCTCGGATCTCGAGGACGATGTCGCGCTGAGCTTGATGTTGCTGCTGCCGGAGGAGCTCGCCGCCGAGGTCCTCGAGCGCGTGGACGAGGATGTGCGCACGCGCATCCTGAAGATGCTCGGCACGGACGCGGCCGCCGAGGTGCTCGCCGAGATGAGCCCCGACGATCGCGTCGACGCGCTCCAAGAGCTGCCCGACGACGTCGCCGAGAAGATCCTCGATCGCCTCGAACAGACCGAGCCCGAGGTCGCCGAAGAAGTGCGCGAGCTGCGCGCGTACGACACGTCGAGCGCCGGCGGCATCATGACGACCGACTACGTGTCGTTGCCGCCAGAATCGAAGGTCTGGCAGACCATCGATCACGTCCGCGCGAAGAGCCAGGAGGGCCGCGCCGAGACGATCTCGTACATCTACGTGCTGGCGTTCGGCGGCAAGCTCGTCGGCGTCGTCTCGCTGCGCGATCTGATCCTCGCCGCGCCGTCGAAGTCGCTCGCCGACATCATGACCGAGAACATCGTCCGCGCGCCGCCGACGGCGGACCAAGAGGAGGTCGCGCGACTCATCGCGAAGTACGATCTCTCCGCGGTGCCGATCGTCGGCGAGAACGGCGAGATGCTCGGCGTGGTCACCGTCGACGACGTCGTCGACGTCGTCATCGAAGAGGCGACCGAGGACGCGCAGCGGATGGGCGCCGTCGTTCCGATCACCGACTCCTATTTCGAGACTGGCTACTGGGAGTTCGTGCGCAAGCGCGCCGGCTGGCTGGTGGTGCTGTTCCTCGGCGGGCTGCTGACCGCGACGGTGATGCGCGCGTTCGAGCACGAGATGAGCATGATGATCGAGCTGGTCGTGTTCATCCCGCTGATCATCTCGTCGGGCGGCAACACCGGCTCGCAGTCGTCGTCGCTGGTCATCCGCGCGCTCGCCGTCGGTGAGGTCGTGCCGGGCGACTGGTGGCGGGTGTTCTATCGCGAGGTCTCGATCGGCATGACGCTCGGCGTGCTGCTCGGCGTCGTCGGCTTCGCGCGCGCGTACTTTTTCGGCGGTGAGGGCAGCATCGCCATCGCGCTCGTCGTCTCGTCGAGCGTCGTCGTCATCGTGCTGATGGGCACGGTCGTCGGCTCGCTGCTGCCGCTCGGCATCAAGCGCATCGGGCTCGATCCGGCGGTGTCGTCGACGCCGTTCATCGCGTCGCTCGTCGACGTGCTCGGGCTGCTCGTCTACTTCTCGCTCGCGACGACGATCATGAAGGCGTTTCGGTGAGCGCCGCCGACTCGACTCCAGACACGAGCCCACCGCCGGACGACAGCGCCGCGCGCCTCTCGCCGACGGTCGTACGGCTCGGCTTCGTGAGCCTGCTCACCGATGTCGCGAGCGACATGATCGTCCCGCTGTTGCCGATCTTCTTGACGACGGTCTTGCACGCATCGCTCGGCTTCGTCGGCGCGGTCGACGGCGCTGCAGAGACCGCCTCATCGCTGCTGAAGATCGTCTCGGGTCGCCTGTCCGATAGGGTGACGCGCCGAAAGCCTTTGGTCGTCGCTGGCTATACGCTCGCCGCGCTGGCGAGGCCGCTCGTCGCGCTCGCGTTCTCGCCTTGGCATGTCCTCGCGGTTCGCATCACCGACCGCGTCGGCAAGGGGGTGCGCTCGGCCCCGCGCGACGCGTGGATCGCCTCGGTGACGCCGCCAGCGCTGCGCGGCCGCGCGTTTGGACTGCACCGCGCGATGGACAATCTCGGCGGCTTTCTCGGGCCTCTGCTCGGGTTGCTGCTGCACGTCGTGCTCGGCCTCGATCTGCGCTGGACGTTCGCGCTCGCGTCGATCCCAGGCTTTCTCGGCGTGATCGTCTTGCTCACGGCGCGCGACAGCGACGCGCTCGCGGAACGGGAGCGCGACGCAGCGAGGTCACCACCTGCGCCGCCTCCCGCCTCGACGGCGCTGTCTGCGACGGCACTGTCTGCGACGCCGCTGTCTGCGACGCCTCCCGCCTCGACGCCGCTGCCAGCGGGACCCACCGCGCGTGCGCCACTGCCGCGCGCACTCGTGCTCTTTTACGTCGTCTTGTTCTTCTTCGCGCTCGCGGGCTCGTCGGACGCGTTCGTCATCCTGCGCGCGAAGGAGGCTGGCGCGAGTGACACTTGGGTGTTGCTGCTGTGGACGGGCTTCTCCGGAATGCGCGCGCTGCTGGCGACGCACGGCTCGATGTTGTCCGACAGGTTCGGGCGTCGCGGCACGCTGCTCGCTGGCTGGGTGCTCTACGCGCTCGTGTACATCGCCTTCGCGTTCGTCGATGGCGTCCCCGGATTTGCGGTCGTGCTCGCCGTCTATGCTGGCTTTTACGCGCTCACCGAGGGCACCGAGCGCGCGCTCGTCGCCGACCTCGCGCCGGCGAGCGCGCGCGGTACGGCGTTCGGGATCTTTCACGGTGTGATCGGGCTCGCGGCGCTGCCCGCGAGTCTGTTGTTCGGCGCGATCGCCGATGTCACGAGCTTGCGCACCGCGTTCCTCATCGATGCTGGCATCGCCAGCGTCGCTGCGCTGATGCTCGGCGTATTGCTCGCCAGCACCCGTCGCAGCGCGACTGCCAGCCGAGTTTAGGTAGCGCGCCGCGCGCTGCTCTCTGCGTGACGCATGCGATCCGCGCCGCATACTGCGCCGATGCCGCCTGCTCAGAATCCGGACGCGCCGCCAGTCGGCTCTGGCACCCGCCGTCGTCCGCTCTGGCAGCGGCTGCTGGCGTGGCTCGCGCTTGGGATTGGCTTGCTCGTCCTCGCGTTTGGGATCGCTGGCGCGGTTGCCAACGAGCCACGGCCTCACCCGCTGCCGAGCGATGAAGCGGATCAGCTCGCCCACGCGCTCGAGCGCGCCGTGAATGTGGAGGCGTGGGAGCGGACCGGCGCAGTGCGCTGGTCGTTCGCCGGCAAGCGCTCGTATCTGTGGGACCGCAGCCGCTCGCTCGTGCGGGTGCGCAGCGACGACGTCGAGGTGCAGCTGCGCGGCACCTGGGGTCGCGTGTGGCGCGATGGTGGCGAGGTGCGCGGGCGTGAGCGCAAGACGATCCTCGCGGCCAGCTGGGCGGCGTTCATCAACGACTCCTTCTGGCTGAATCCCTGCGCGAAGCTTTTCGACGACGGCACCACGCGCGCGCTGACCGCGCTCCCGGGCGGCGCTCGCGGGCTGTTCGTCTCGTACGCGTCGGGCGGCGTGACGCCTGGCGACGCGTATCTCTGGGAGCTGCCGCCGGCGGGCCGCGGTGACACGCCGCGCGCGTGGAAGCTGTGGGTGTCGGCGCTGCCGATTGGCGGCGTCGAGGTGAGCTTCGAGCGCTACGTCACGATCGCGACGGGTGCGCGCATCGCCACGCGGCATCGCATCGGCCCGGTGACGCTGGCGATCAATGACCTCGCCGGCGCCGCGACGCTCGCGCAGCTCGAGCCTGGTAACGATCCGTTCGCACGCTTGCTCGGCCCCTGAGACGCGGAGGCGACTGCGCGGACTTCTACATCGGCGCGGGCGACTTCGAGGACGATGACCGCGACGGCGCCCCCGTGCGGAAGCTTCGAGCCGGCCGGCGTTCTTGCGGAGTCGCCTCGACGCGCGTGATAGCGTCGCGACGTGCCGTCGTCACGCAAAGCCGCGAGCTCAGCCGCGACGCTCGACGTCAAGAAGGCGCAGCGTCGGGCCGAGCTGCTGATCGCCGCGCGCGATGTCTTCGCCAAGAAGGGCTACGCGATCGCGACGGTGGACGACATCGTGCTGAGCGCCGGCGTCGCCCGCGGCACTTTCTACCTCTACTTCAAGGACAAGCGCGATGTCTTCGGGGCGCTCGTCGACGACTTCTTCGCGCGCCTCGCGGTGAGCATCCGCTCGATCGACGTCGCGCACCCGACCGAGACGCCGGTCGAGCAGCTGCGCGCGAACCTGTCGCGCGTCGTCGCGCTCGCGCTTTCCGAGCCGGCGATCATGACGTTGGTGCTGCGCGATGTGGCGAGCCTCGAGCCGGAGCTCGGTGGCAAGCTCGAGTCGTTTTACGTGGGGCTGCACCAGCTGCTCGACGAGAGCTTCGCGCTCGGTCAGCGCATCGGGCTGGTGCGCGAGGGCGATCGCCGCGTGATGGTGGCCATTGGACTCGGCGGGCTGAAGGAGCTCGTCTACGACGCGGTGCGCGGAGCGATGCCACGGAGCGCGGAGGTCCTCGTCGACGAGATGATGCGCTTTCTCGCGATGGGCCTGCTCGCGCCGCCGCCAGTGCATTCACTTCCGCGCACCGCCTCGCTCGAGCCGCCGGCAGCGCGTGGGTCCAAGCCCGGCACGCGCGGCGGCCAGCGCTGAGAGACTCAGAGCCGGTCGCGAACGCAAAAAAGGCCGCCACCTTTGCAGGTGCCGGCCTTCTTCACGAGCGCTGCGCTGCGCGACCGCAATCGCACCAGCGCGCGCTACCCGTTCAGCCGCCCGCCGAGCCGCTCACCGAGGCCGAGACCTCGATACTGACCGAGATCGAGCCGGTGGCCGGGACGAGCGCCGTCGCGGCGTTCGACACACACGACGCAGCCGAGAGGCCGAGCGTGCCGACTGCGCCCGGCAGATCACGCGCCGTGCGACCCATCGCGTTGGCGGCCGCCGCGAGACGCTCGAGCTTGAGCTTCACCGCGAGGATGTTGCCGAGGCCCAGCTTGAGCGCTGCCTTGAGGTGGTTGACGCGCTCCTCGAGGTTCGACGAGACGTTGCCCGTGATGGTCACTTCGACCGAGCCCGGCGTGCACTCTGCCTGCGCGCTCATGCGCGCGTCACACGACGCCTGGCACTCCGCCTCGATGCGCGGTGGAGTGACGGTGCCAGTGCAGCGCGGCTCGCTCATCGCGACCGAGCAGCCACCGCGGCACTCGCCCGAGCAGCTCGCCTGCGCGCGAACGACGCACTGGCCCGAGCACGAGCCGGTGCAGCCCGCCGAGCAGGTGCCGCTGCAGGTGCCCTGACACGCGCCGTTGCACGAACCGTCCGCCGCGCGGGTGCGGCAGGTGCCTTCGCAGGTGCCCTGACAGACACCAGTGCAGCTCGCCGAGCAGGTGCCTTCGCACGTGCCCGAGCAGGTGCCGCTCGCCTCGACCGAGCAGCTGCCCTCGCACTGCGCCGAGCAGCCGCCGCGGATCTCGCCGCCCTCGCACTGAATCTGCGCGCTGCCGGGCGTGTAGGTCGCGTCGCAGCTGCCCGCGCACTCGGCGTAGGCGTCGATGCGGACCTCGCAGACCGGCGGCGTCGAGACGACCGCGATACGCAGGCGCGCCGAGCCACGCAGATCGTTCATCTCGGAGCGCAGCTTCGCGCTCACCGCGTCACAGGCGGCCTTGACCGCGGGCGTGTTGCCCGACGCTGCCATCTCGCTCTCGGGAATGCCGAGCTCCGCGCCCATCTGCATGCAGGTGTCCTTCAGCGACGACTCGAGCTGCGCGGCGGTGCCGACGAACGTCGACGTCGCGAGCAAGAACGCTTCGAGCTTGGCCGCTGCCCCGCTCGTTCCGAAGTCCCCGGTGCAGGACGAGTCCGTGCCGCCTGCGCCTGCACCGGAGAGACCGCCGCCGCCCGGCATGCCGCCGAGACCGCCACCACACGCCGCCGAGAGGATCAGTGCCGAGCATAGAACTACACCGAACTTGAGTCGATTCATCATCTGGATCCCCTAGTAGTTCTGCTTCTTCGCGTTGCCGGGCCCAGCTTGCTCGCCGAGACCTTCGACCACGCTGCCGCTCATGTCTTCGTAGCGAAACGCCTTCGAGATGCGCCACGCGGGCCCGTTGTCAGCCCGGATAGTGATATCCACCGCGCCTGCTTCGTCCACCTGTGGCGTGACGGCCACCAGCGTCTGCGGATCGATGATCGTCACGGTTTCAGCGCGTTTCGTGCCGAAGTAGACCGTGTAGCCGATATCGGTGCGGAAATTTGCCCCGAGGATCTTCACCGGCTGGTCGCCGAGTGTGGCGCCTGCGCGCGGGTCGACGTTGAGGATCGCAGTTTCGCCTCCGCCTTCACCGCAGCCCACGGCGGTCGTCGCGAGCACGCCCGTGAGTAGGGCGATGGTGGCGATGAGGCCTGACAGCGAGGCAGTGCGCGCGCGATGACGGTTCGTCATTCTCTCTCCGGTTCGGTGGACCTCGGGACAACGATTGCGGCCCCGTTCGGACGGCCGGCACGATACGTTGCCCCCGCTTCGCAGGTCAAGCCGTGCTTGACACCCAAAGACCCCGCTCTTCACACTGTCGCAACTCCGGCCGGCGACGCGTCACTGCAGCCGGTGACCTGGTCGAGAACGGCACGAAACAGCCCGTGGCGAAACAGAACTTACTGCTCGTCGATGCCGATCCGCGGAGCCTCCGCGTGCTCGAGGTCAGCCTGCGCAAAGCGGGCTACAGCGTAACCGCGACTACAGATGCCCAAGGCGCGCTCGACATGATGGCGTTGTCGGTGCCGGACCTGATCTTGTCCGACACGCGGCTGCCTGGGAGTGACGGCTTCGCGTTCGTGCAGCGCATCCAAGAGCGGCCGGACCTCGCGACGATCCCGTTCATCTTCTTGTCGAGTGATCCGTCGGTCGAGAGCAAGGTCCGCGGCCTCGAGCTCGGCGTCGAGGACTACCTCACCAAGCCGATCTACATCAAAGAGATCATCACGCGGGTGAACCTCGTGCTGCAGCGCAAGCAGCGCGAAGGCCTGAAGAACACGCTGAGCAAGACGCGCTTCAGCGGCTCGCTCGCGGACATGGGGCTCGTCGATCTGCTGCAGACGATCGACATCTCGCGCAAGAGCGGCGTGCTGCATCTGGAGAGCGGCCACACGCACGGAGAGATCTTCTTCCGCGAGGGTAAGATCGTCGACGCGGAGGTCGGGCGCTTGGTCGGCGAGCGCGCCGTTTATCGCGCGCTGGTGTTCAGCGACGGCACCTTCGAGATCGACTTCCGAGCGGTGCGGCGCGAGGAGCGCATTCAGATTTCGACGCAGGGCATCCTGATGGAGGGCATGCGTCGGCTCGACGAGTGGGGCCGCATGCTCGAGCAGCTGCCGCCGCTCGACAGCGTGTTCGAGGTCGACGAGGGCCAGCTGGTGGAGCGCCTCGCGGAGATCCCCGACGAGATCAACGACGTGCTGCGGCACTTCGACGGCAAGCGCGCGCTGCTCTCGGTGGTCGACGCGGCCGAAGCCGACGATCTGGCGACGCTCACCGCGATCTCGAAGCTCTACTTCGAGGGGCTGATTTTCGACAGTGGCCGCCGCGCGTCGATCGTGCCCGAGGACGTGCCGCCGGCGATCTCGGTGATGCCACCGCGCGGCGACGATCACGACGAGGTACACGAGCTCGTGCCGGGTGGCGGCGAGTCACTCGCGCCGCCCCGCATGCCGTCGATGTTGCCAGCGACGACCGACCGTGCGCCGCCTAACGCCCTCGTGGCAATTTCGGCGCACGATGTGCCAGATCGCGCCAGCGCTCCAATCTCCGGAGCTGCACAATCCAACGGAGAATCGCGCGCGACGGTCGGAGGCACGGCCCCTGCATCTTATGACGAGCGCACGAGCACGGCTTCTGATCAGCGCACGAGCGCCGCTGCGGAAGACTTCGACGAGACTACGGAAACGGAAGACCCCCAGGCCGACGATGACACGGGCTCGCACGTCGCGCGGAGCAGCACTCCGGCGATTTTCCCGCCTCCGGCCACGCCCACAGACGAGCCGATCAGGCTGAAAGAAGAGGATGGCATGGCGAAGAAGGGCAAGCGCAAGAAGAAGGCCGGCGGCGCAGATGAGTCCACGGTCGTCGCCCAGCCCGAGAGCGTCGCTGTCGAGAGCAGCAACGTGATCCAGTTCCCCGCCAAGGGTGCCCGTGTCGGCGCTTCCACGGCGCAGCTCGCGATGGGGAGCGGCGCCGTGGTCGCAGAGGAGCACTCCGGCGGCGAGGACGAGCAGGACGACGCGCCGCGCGCGGACGAGACGCGCGAGACGAAGAAGTCGGAGCGCGCCGAGGCCGACGAGATAAAGGCCGCGGAAGCGAAGGCTGCGGAAGCGAAGGCCGTGGAAGCAAAGGCCGCGGAGGCGAAAGCCGCCGAAGCGAGAAAGGCGGCAATCGACGCAAAGGCGACGGAGCCGAAGGGCAAGAGCAAGACGCCGACTCCAGTGCGTGGTGTGTCGACGGGCACGACTGGCCCGCACGGCGCCATCAGCATCACCGGCGAGCACAAGGCGGTCACCGAAGATTTCTTCAGCGCGGAAGCCTACGAGAAGCTCGGCAAGACCGAGCACGAGACGTGGGACGACCTCAAGAGCGGCGAGTTTGCGCCGCCACCGAAGCGCGGCATGTACGTGACGCTGGGGATCGTCGCTAGCTTCCTGCTCCTCGGCGGCGTTTACCTGTTCGTCAACAAGGTGATCCTGCCGCAGCCGGAGGACATCGGCGGGCCGCCGCCGGTCGCAACGCTGCCGACGCCGATCGCAGCACCGAGCGAGGAGAGCTTGCCGAGCGAGCCCGTTGCGGTGGTCGCTCCGGTCGAAGGCGCAGCTCCCGTGGAAGGCGCAGCACCCGTCGAAGGCGCCATCCCGACGGAAGGCGCGCTCCCTGTCGAGGGCGCCGTCGCGGCAGGCACGCCGGTCGAGGGCACGGCTGTCGAGGGCACGCCGGTCGAGGGCACGCCGGTCGAGGGCGCGGCGCCGGTCGAGGGCGCGGCGCCGGCGGTGGCCGTCGCGCCGGTCGAGGCGGCTGGCGACTATGCGACGCTACTCGCCGATGGCCGTCGCCTCCGCGGCGCGCGCCAGATCGCGGCGTTCGAGCAAGCGGTCGCGGCGAACCCGAACGGTGGCGAGGCGCTCGCGGAGCTCGGCTTCCTCTATCTGAATCGCGGCGACAATCGGCGCGCGCTTGAGTACGGCGAGCGTGCCGTAGCGGCGGACCCGACGAGCTCGCAGGGCTGGATCACGGTCGGCGCCGCGAAGCAGGCCCTGCGCGATAGTACGGGCGCACGCGAGGCGTATCGCAACTGCGCCGAGCGCGGTGTGGGCCGCTACGTCCGCGACTGCCGGCAGATGATGTAGCTGTTGAGCGCGTCGCGACGCACAGCGACACGACGGATGCGCAAACAGGGGAGGCGAGTGCCTCCCCTGTTTCATTGGTGCCGAGCCGTCGGCACCGACGGCACTGCGCGCCTCAGTTCGTGCAGGTCGTGAAGAAGTTGCCCGCGGGATAGACGTAGATGCCCGAGTAACACATCTCTTCCGCCGTGCTCTCGCCGAAGCTGATCGCCTCGCCGGGGTTGTCGTACGTGCAGGTGACCTCGATGCGATCGCCAGGGACGAGCGCCACGCCGGGCGCGATGTTCCGGTAGTACTGCTCGTCGAACGTGTAGTCCTCGTCCATCAGGATGACCGGCGCGTCGCTGCCGCGGAGCAGCTGCACGCGCTGGTGCATGCCGGTCTGGTGCATGTGTGGGAACAATGCGAACAGCGTCGTGTTCGCCGTGACGTCGCAGGTGCCCGTCTGCTCGCTCACCGTGCGCGGCGCGACGACGAGCCCGACGTCCTTGCCAGCGAGCGTCATCTCGGCCTCGTGCTCGATCGACGCGCCGTCGATCACCCGCGCTTGCACGGCCGACGTGCCGCTCAGCGGTGTCGTGTCGAAGTTGAACAGGTGCAGGTTCAGCAGCAGCCGCGATCCGGCGGGGATCCGCACCGCGACGCCCTCCGGAAAGATCAGTGGATTGGTGCCGAGGCCGGAGCCGTAGATCATCCGCGGACCGTTGGTGAAGCCGTCGCACTCCGCTGTCCCATCGGGGCCGGCTCCGTCAGGTGCGAAGGTGAGCACGGTGTGGTGGGTGCCGACTGGAATCACCGGGTGAAACTCGCTGACGAAGATCTCGTCGGGGATCGTGACGAGCACGCAGAAGTACTTCTCGTTCATCGGCGGCACGGTCCAGTCGAGGCTCGCGAGGGTGCGCAGCCCAGGCAGCGCGCCCATGTCCGCGGGAGTCGCGCCGAGATCCGCGGTCGTGCCGAGATCCGTGACGGGGCCGGCGTCAGTCATCGGCGTCGCAGTGGCGTCGTCCCCGCACGCGGCGAGCGCCGATGCGATCAGGAGTGCCGAAACGTAAGGAGTGCGGAGCTTGGTAGGTGTCATGTCGGACCTCGTTGAGGGCAGTACGCTCGAGCGCGCTCAGCGTCGCATGGCCGCGCTCGGCTGCCAACGTCGACGCGGAGCCCAAGGCGATCGCAGGTCTGGCGCTGCGGCTGCTACCGTCGCCGTCATGCTCGATAAGCGCCGCGTGCGACCCGTCTGCAATCTCCGCTTCGTCCGCGCGACGCGCACTGTCGCATCGTTCGCGCTGCTGACGTTCGCCTCGCTCCTGTCGACCGCGCCAGTGCGCGCCGACGTGCTCCCGAGCGAAGACTCCGTGCGCTGTCCGCCCGGCGCGTCAGCGGATCCGCACGCCGCGCGCTGCGTCGCCGATGCCTGCGCCGGAGACTGCGGGCCGATCGCCTCGTGTCTGCCGCGCAAGCTGTGCGTGTCGCGCGGCTCGACCCAAGGTGGCTCGGTGACGGTGGTCCACGCGGTCTGCGCGACGACGGAAGACTGCGGCGAGCGCGGCGTGTGCGAGGAGCTCGATGTGTGCGTGTATCCGGGGGACGCAGCGCCGCGCCCGAGCCCCGGACCACGCGGCTGCGGCCAGTGTGGCGTCGCGCGTGAGTCGTCGGGCGCTGTGGCTGGCGTGCTGCTCGCGCTGTTCGCGAGCTGCGCCGTCGCGCTGCGCCGCAGGCGTTGATCGCGCGCGGCGGCGTCACCATACTGCGCGCCATGTCCAACCGCTCGCTTGCCCGCAGCGCGACCGACGCGCTCGTCCTCGACGCCGCTCGCACGCCCATCGGCCGCCACCGCGGTGCGCTCGCGCGGGTCCGCGCAGACGACCTCGCCGCCGATCTGATCTCGGCGCTGCTGGCGCGAAATGTCGGCGCACGCGAGGCCGTCAGCGAGGTGATCCTCGGCGCGACCAACCAAGCCGGTGAAGACAATCGCAACGTCGCGCGCATGGCCGTGCTGCTTGCGGGGCTGCCCTACGAGGTCACCGGCGTGACGGTGAATCGGCTGTGTGCGTCGGGGCTCGAGGCGGTCGTGCAGGCGTCGCGCGCGATTCGGCTCGGCGAGGCTGACCTGCTCGTCGCAGGCGGCGTGGAGTCGATGACGCGCGCGCCGTACTCGATGCCGAAGGCGGACGAGCCGTTCCCACGCACCCCGCCGCCGGTCTACGACACGAGCCTCGGCTGGCGTTATCCGAACCCGCGCATGGCCGCGCGCTTTCCGCTGATCGCGATGGGTGAGACCGCGGAGAACGTCGCGGAAAAATATGGAGTTTCGCGCGCTGACCAAGACGCGTTCGCGGTCGAGTCCCATCGACGCGCGACAGCCGCGTGGGAGGCGGGGCTGTTCGCCGACGAGCTCGTGCCGGTCGCGGTTCCGTCGAGCGAGAAGAAGGGCGAGCCGACGCTCTTCGCCCGCGACGAGTGTGTCCGCGCCGATGCCAGCATCGAGAAGCTGGCGACGCTCGCCGCCGTGTTTCGCAAGGGCGGCAGCGTGACGGCAGGCAACTCGTCGCCGCTCAACGATGGCGCGAGCGCGGTGCTCGTCGGCTCGCGCGCGTGGGCCGAGGCGCACGGCGCGAAGCCGCTCGCGCGCATCGTCGCGAGCGGCGTCGCCGGTGTCGAGCCGAACCTGATGGGCATCGGCCCAGTGCCCGCGACCCGTATCGCGCTGCAGCGCGCCGGGCTCAGCGTCGCCGATCTCGATCTCGTCGAGCTCAACGAGGCGTTCGCCGCGCAGTCGCTCGCGTGCATTCGCGAGCTCGGGCTCGATCCGGCGAAGGTGAACGTGATGGGCGGCGCGATCGCGCTCGGCCATCCGATCGGCTCGAGCGGCGCCCGCATCGTTGGCACGCTCGCGCACGCGATGAAGCGGCGCGGCGCGCGCTTCGGCCTCGCGACTCTATGCATCGGCGTCGGGCAGGGCCTCGCGGTCGTGCTCGAGCGCGAAGACTGAAGAGCTGGCGGCTCGCTACGCGCGGGCTGCGACGATCGCGTCGAGCACTTCGACGACGGAGTCGACGCGTGGTGCGTCGGCGTAGTGCGGATAGTGCGCGAGCGGATCGACCAACACCGCGCGCATACCGGCGGCGCGCGCGCCGTCCACGTCGATCGACGGCAGATCGCCGACGTACATCGCGCGCGACGCCGGCACGCCGATACGCGCGAGCGCGCGGCGGAAGATCTCTGGGTCGGGCTTGCGCACGCCTTCGTGAGCCGAGTCGACCACCGCGACGAAATATTCGCTGAGCCCGACGTGCGCGAACAGCGCGTCGAGCTTGCCCTCGGAGTTCGACACGACGCCGAGCAGCACGCCCGCCGCGCGCGCGCGAGAGAGCGCCTCGCGCACGCCCTCCGGAACGCGGCGCCACAGATTCAGTCGATCGTGCGCGCTGCGCAGGGCGGGCACGATCGCGCGCGCGCGCGGCTCGTCCACGCCGAGCGCGCCGAACAGCGCGACGAAGTAAAGCGACCAGCCGTCCTCGTGCGCGCCGCCCGCCGCGAGCAGCGCATCGTAGTCGCGCTTCGCTCTCGACTCCGCTACACACAGCGCTTCCGCAGCGAAGTCGAGGCCGGCGTCGCGCGCGACCTGCGCGACGACCTCGTGATCGAGGAACACCAGCGTGTTACCGGCGTCGAGCAGCAGCGCGTCGAGCCCCGTGAACGAGGCGCGCTCGAGCGCTCGCGAGCCGCTCACCTCAGAGCAGCTCGAGCAGACGCTTGGCGCGCCCCTCCGCCGCCTCGAGCAGCTCCTTCGCTTCGTCGGCGGGCAGGCGCAGCTGCACGACGAGATCGTCGATCAGCTTCTTCTCCTCGTCGGACTGGTGGCCGTCGATGAAGGTCAGGATGATCGCGTGCTGCAGCAAGACGCGGCGATCGTCGGCGCCGAGATCGGTGAGCGGCACATCGGCGAGCGTGCGCGGCGTCTTCGCGAACTCGCGGATCTGCTCCGCGTCTTCTCCATGGACCTCGAACGCAGACAGCAGCGCCTCGATGACCTCGTGCTCTTCGCCTTCCATGCGGCCATCGGCCCACGCGACCGCGACGAGCGACTTCAGCATGGCTTCTTGGTGTTCCTGCATGGCCTTGGCTCCTTGGGGCGGGACCGTAGCAGACACGCCGGGCGCACGGGAAGCGTGCGCGCGCTGCGTCGACACGCGCGCCGTTGCGCAGCAAAGGTCATGCGCGCTGCGCTACTGATGGACCGCAGACCAGAACGCTTCGGCTCGCTGACGACACACGCGACGCGCATCGAGGAACAGCGGCCGGTCGCGCACGATGCCGAGCAGCGGACAGCGATTGAGCCACTCGAGATCGACGAGCCCGCCGTCCATCGCGCGCCTCAGGTAGGCCTCGGCGCGCTCGACATCGCCGACGGCGGCGAAGAGCTCCGCGCCCGCCTCCATCGCGAGCGCAACGAACCGCGGGCTCGCGGTCGTCGAGCTCATGGTCTCGAACTTCGCTTCGCCGGCCTCCTTCGAGAGATCGCCGAGCAGTAGCCGCGCGTAGAGCACAGAGAAGCGCGCGAGCGGCAGCGAGCTCTCCTCCATCAGCGGGACCAGCGCGCGCACCTCGTCGAGCTCGCCGTACCACGCCGCGATGCGCATCTTCAGCGCGAGCGACGGAGGATGGCCCTCCGCTTCGTGCCGCTCGAGCACCGCGCGGCTCGTCTTCAGATCGCCGGCGAACGCGTACGAGCGCGCCAGATCGACGAACGCGAGCTCGAGCGTCGGGTCGAGCTCGATCGCGGTGCGCAGATGTTTCATGCCGCGCTGCGCGTGGCCGGTCTCGACGGCCATCGTGCCGAATGCGTGGTGCGCAGCGGCGAACGTCGGCGCGATCGTGAGCGCGCGGCTGAGCGCGTGTCCAGCCTCCGCATAGCTCGCGGTGTGTACCGCATAGAGGCCCGCCGCGAGCTGCGTCTCGGCGACGTCCGGAGCGAGCGACTGTGCGCGCGCCACGCTGCGCTCGACTTCGGCCGCCCAATCGCGCGTATCGCCTTCGCGCGGCGTGAACCAGCCGCGCAGCGTCGCGATCGCGTGCGCGGCCACCGCCGGCGTGAAGCCGGGCGCGCGCGCCAGCGCCTCCTCGAACAGCGCGACCGCGCCGCTCGGCCCGCCGAGCTTCGACTGCGACAGCGCGCGCCGACCGCGCATGTATGCGTCGACCGCTTCTGCCGGCGCGTCACCGCGGCTCGCGCCGGCGTCGAGCGAGACGCGCAGCGCCTCGGCCACGCGGCGACTCACCATCTCCTGCACCTCGAACAGATCTTCGAGCGGCGCCTCGAATTTGTCGCTCCACAGCTGCGTGCCTGTGAGCACGTCGATCAGCCGCGCGCTGACCCGCAGCAGCTGGCCAGTGCTCTGCACGGAGCCGTCGACCACGACGTCGACGCCGAGCGCATCGCCAACCTTCTGCGCGTCGCGATCTTCGCGAAAGCGCGCTGTTGCGCCGCTGCCCTTCACGCGCAGGCCGCGTGTGCGCGACAGCACATCCGTCAGCTCTTCGGCGAGACCATCGCCGAGATACGCGTGCTCGCTCGGCCCGCGATAGCGAAACGGCAGCACCGCCAGCGCGCGCGTGCTCGCGCCGAGCCCCGGCAAGCTCTGCGAGCTGCTCGTCTCCGCGCTCGACGCTGGCGTCGACGCGGCCGTCGCCAGCGCCTGGACCCGCACCTCGGTCCGCGCCGTCACGTCGACCGGCGCGCGCGTCGCGTCGTGCGGCGCCGCCGCGCCCGCGAGTGGGCGCTCGGCTGGAGCCGCGCCGATCCCACGCACGCGCAGCCATTCGCGCAGAACATCCGCCACGGCGCGCGCATCCGCGGGGCGTGCTTCCGCGTCGCGGGCGATGCAGCCGAGCACTAAATCCGCGAGCGCGTCGTCGACCGCGACCGCTGCGCGCAGGTCCGGCGGCGGGCGATGCAGCCGGGCGATCGCCGTCGCGATCGGCGTGTCCGCTTGAAATGCGTGCGTCCCGACGATCATCTCGTAGAGCAGCAGGCCGAGCGCGTACACGTCGGTGCGCGCATCGGTGGGCAGGCCCTGCACTTGCTCCGGCGACATGTAGAGCGGCGTGCCGACAGTGCCGACGGTGCGATGCATCGCGGCCTCATCGACGAGTCCGCGCGCGATGCCGAAATCAGTCAGCACGATCCGGCCGCTGGTCTCGACCAGCACGTTCGCCGGCTTGAGATCGCGATGCACCACGCCCGCCGCGTGGGCCGCGCCGAGGCCCTCAGCGACCGCGAGCCCGATGTGCACTGCGCGCTCGATCGGCAGCTGCTTCTCGCGGCCGAGGAGCACGTCGAGATCACCGCCCTCCACGTACTCCATCGTCAGGTAGTGCAGCCCATCGTGCTCGCCGAGATCGTGCACGCGCGCGACGTTCGGGTGCGAGATGCGCCGCGCGAGCCGCACCTCGCGCTTGAAGCGATCGACCGCCGACGCGGATGGCGCGCTGCCGAGATCGAGCGTCTTGAGCGCCACGCGATCGCCGACCAGCGTGTCGAGCGCGCGGTACACCGAGCCCATGCCGCCGCGCCCGAGCAGGCATTCCACGCGATAACGTCCGGCGAACAGCTGACCGGGACGCGGGTCGCCGCTGCGCCCGTCGTCGACCTCGATCGCGACGCCGGCGTCGCTCGCGCTGAGCTCCAGCAGGTCGTCGTCGCGCAGCGCGTTGGAGGTCTCTGGCGGGCTGCGATCGGAAGACACCGAGACGAATCCTACGGGCTCCTGTGCTCCACTGCCACAGCTACGACACACGACGTACACGCGCAGCCGGGGCGCGCGCGACATGCCTGGTCACGCCGAGGTGCGAAGGCTACATTGCCCCGCACATGACGACGTTCTCCTCCCGGTACAAGGCTCCCTTCGCGCCCGGCGGGCAGGCGCCCGTCGACGCTGAAATCGCACGCCGACTCCTCACGCTGGCGCTCTCGCGCGGCGGCGACTACGCAGATCTCTTCTACGAATACGGCGTCTCGGGGAGCTACTCGTACGACGAGGGCATCCTCAAGGCGGCGGGTCGCGCCGTCACGATGGGCCTCGGCGTGCGCGTGATGAAGGGTGACGCGACCGGCTACGCCTATGTCGAAGAGCTCACTTCGGAGGCGATGGATCACGCCGCGCGCACGGCCGCGCAGATCGCTGAGGGTGGCGGTGCGCCCGCGCCCATCGGCGTCACCTCACGCAGCGTCGCCAAGCGCTACGAGGTGCCGACTCTGACGCTCGACGTCGCCGGCATCGAGAAGCGTGAGCTGCTCGCGCGCGCAGATCGCACCGCGCGCGCCGAAGACCCGCGCGTCGTGCGCGTCGATGCATCGTTCAGCGAAGAGATCCGCGAGATCCTGATTGCGTCGTCCGACGGCAAGCTGGTGCACGACGTGCAGCCGCTGATGCGCTTCGGCGTTCGCGTGATCGTCGAGCACGGTGGCAAGCGTCAGTCGGGCTCGTCGGGCGGCGGTGGCCGCTTCGGCATGGAGTACTTCGAGGGGCACACGCCGGAGTGGCACGCGAAGGAGGCGGTGCGTCAGGCGATCGCGATGCTCGACGCGCGCGAGGCGCCGGCGGGCGAGCTGCCGATCGTCCTCGCGCCGGGCGACAGCGGCATTCTCCTGCACGAGGCCGTCGGCCATGGTCTCGAAGCTGACTTCAACCGCAAGAAGACCAGCAACTACACCGACGCCGTCGGCACCAAGGTCGCAAGCGAGCTCTGCACCGTCGTCGACGACGCCACGCTCGCGTTCTCGCGCGGCACGATCAACGTCGACGACGAAGGCAACGAGCCGACCAAGTCGACGCTGATCGAGGACGGCATCCTGCGCGGCTACATGCAGGACCGACACTCGGCCGGCTTCTTTCACACCACGCCCACCGGCAACGGCCGCCGCGAGTCGTTCCGCTCGCACCCGCTGCCGCGCATGACCAACACGCTGCTGCTCGCCGGCAAAGACGACCCAGAGGACATCATCCGCTCGGTCGAGCGCGGCATCTATGCGAAGAAATTCGGCGGCGGCCAAGTGGAGATCTCGAACGGCGATTTCGTCTTCTCCCTGACCGAGAGCTACCTGATCGAGAACGGCAAAATCACGGCGCCGCTCAAAGACGTGAACCTGATCGGCAACGGCCCCGACGTGATGCGCAAGGTCGTGATGCTCGGCCACGACGTCGAAGTCTCCGACGGCATCTGGACGTGCGGAAAAGACGGGCAGTCGGTGCCTGTCGGAGTTGGCTGTCCCACCATCAAGATATCTGCCGTGACCGTCGGCGGATCGCAGATCGGTTAAGCGAGAACAGCATGACGAAACAATCCAACGAGCGTGTCGACGCGCTGCTCGCGCTCGGTGAGCGCATCGTCGAGAAGGCGCGCAAGGCCGGCGCAGACGTCGCCGAGTGCAGCGTGCGGCAGGGCGATCACCTCAGCGTGAAGGTGCGGATGGGTCAGCCGGAGCTCGTCGAAGAGGCGGGCTCGAAGGCGGTGGGCTTGCGCGTGATGGTCGGCCAGCAAGTCGCGGTCACCTACACCAGCGACCTCACCGTGCAGGGAATTCAGCGCTTCATCGAGGACGCGATGGAGCTCGCCCAGCTGTCGCAGCCAGATCCGTTCGCCGGTCCGCCCGATGCCGCGCTGCTGTCGACGCGCGAGCAACACGCTGACCTCGATCTGTTCGACCCGGAGATGAGCGCGCTCGGTGCGGCCGAAGCGCTGCGCCGCGCGAAGGACGGCGAGGCGGCGGCTTTCGCCGTCGACAAGCGGCTGACCAACAGCGAGGGCGGCTCGTTCACGCGCGCAGCGGGCTCGAGCGCGCTGGTGACGTCGGGCGGCTTCCGCGGCGGAGGCGAGGGCACCTATTCCTCGATCGTCGTGTCGCCGGTGGCCGAAGAAGACGCGGTCGATGGCGCGCCGGGCAAGAAGCGCAGCGGCCACCACTGGGCGGCGCATCGCAAGCTGCGCGAGCTGCAGGACGCGGGCGACGTCGGCCGTGAGGCGGCGCGGCGCACTCTCGCGAAGCTCGGCGCGCGCAAGGTCGACACGCAAGAGGTCGCCGTCATCTTCGATCAGGACGCGGCGCGCTCGATGCTCGGCCTGATGGCGGGCGCCGTGAACGGCAGCTCGGTCTGGCGCAAGTCGAGCTATCTCGTCGATCGCGAGGGCACGCGCGTCGCCTCCGATCTCGTGACCATCGTCGACGATCCGCAGCTCGTCGGCGGGCCTGGCTCGCGCCCGTTCGACGGCGAGGGGCTGCTCTCGCGTCGTAACGTGGTGATCGAGAACGGCATGCTGAAGTCGTATCTGCTCGATACCTACAGCGCGAAGAAGCTCGGCAAGCAGAGCACCGCGAGCGCATCGCGCGGCTCGTCGGGCGGCGTTGGACCGGGCACCACGAACTTCGTCCTGCAGCCGGGCACGATGACGGCTGAGGAGCTGCTGCGCTCCACCGATCGCGCGCTCTACGTCACCGACATGATGGGCTTCGGCTTCAACGCCGTGACCGGTGACTTCTCGCGTGGCGCGAGCGGCTTCTGGGTAGAAAAGGGCGAAAAGGTATTTCCGGTGAGCGAGGTTACCATCTCGCTCAACGTCGACCAGATTTTCCAGCGCATCGACGCGGTCGCGAGCGATCTCGACATGCGAACCTCGATCGCGTCGCCGACGTTCCGCGTCAGCGCGATGACGCTCGCCGGCAAGTGAGCGGGCGCGCGCCGCGCGACGAGCATGAGCTGCGCGTGCCGACGGAAAAGCGTGAGCTCCGCCCTCCGACTGACAAGCGTGAACTGCGCCTCCCCGTCGTGGAGCGCTGGCCGACGCGCGAAGAGGCCGCGCGTGCCCGCTGGTTTCAGCCGATCACGCTCGGTCGCGGTGGCCTGCGCGCGGAGACGCGCACTTGGGTGCCGGCGATGGTGCCGTGGCGCGCGACCGACGACGGCTTCGTCAGCGACAACGTCGTCGCGTGGTATCGGCGCTTTGCCGTGGGCCGGCCCGGCGTGCTCGTCGTCGAGGCGACCGGCGTGCGCGACGTGCCGAGCGGCCCGCTGCTGCGCATCGGCGACGACCGCTTCTTGCCAGGGCTGCGCCGCCTGACGGACGCGGTGCGCGAGGCGAGCGGCGGTGAGACGCGGCTCCTCATTCAGTGCATCGACTTTCTCTCGATCAAGCGCCGACCGGAGCGCGAGAAATTCTTGCGCCGTTTTCTCGCGATCGACGCGGAGCTGCGCGCGCGCTTCGAGGACGCGCTCGGCGTCGCCGCACCCGATGCCGACGACACGCTGCGCGAGGCGCTCATCGGGCTCGACGACGCGACGCTCTCGCGCGTGTTGACGCCGCGCGCGATGGAGTCGCTCACGCGTGGGCAGCGGGAGCGCGTCACCGATCTGCATTCGCCGCACATTCGCGCGCTGCCGCAGACGCTGCCGCCGCTGTTCGCTGCCGCCGCGCGGCGCGCACGCGAGGCCGGCTTTGACGGCGTCGAGCTGCACTACGCGCACGCGTACACGATGGCGAGCTTTCTCTCGCGGCTGAACACGCGCACGGACGGCTACGGCGCGACGCTCGAGGGCCGCGTGCGCCTGCCGCTCGAGGTGTTTCGCGCGGTGCGCGCGGAGGTCGGCGCAGACTACGTCGTCGGCTGTCGCTTCCTCGGCGACGAGGTGATCGACGGTGGCTCGCGCGTCGACGACGCCGCGTTTTTCGGCGTTGAGTTCGCCCGCGCCGGCATGGACTTTCTCAGCCTGTCGAAGGGCGGCAAGTTCGAAGACGCGAAGCCGCCGAAGGTCGGCGAGGCGGTCTATCCGTACACCGGCGAGAGCGGCCACGAGTGTATGCCGACGGTGCGCATCGCAGCGCCTGGCGCGTTCAGCCGCAACGTGCCGCTCGCGGCAGCGGTACGCCGCGCGGTGCGCGCAGCCGGCTTCGAGACGCCGATCGTCGCGGCTGGCGGCATCGCGACGTTCGCGCAGGCCGAGCAGATCCTCGCCGACGAGCACGCCGACTTCGTCGCCGCGGCGCGCCAGTCGCTCGCTGATCCCGATTGGTTCCGCAAGCTGCGCACAGGCCACGGCGACGAAGTGCGCCGCTGCCTCTTCACCAACTACTGCGAGGCGCTCGACCAAGCGCACAAAGAGGTCACCTGCCAGCGCTGGGATCGCGATGCTCGAGTGCTGGGCGAGAGCGACGTCGCGCTCAGCCGCGATGGCAAGCGGCGCTTGCTCGCGCCGCCGTGGTCGCCGCGCGACTGAGCAGAGCGCACACTCCCGCGCCTCGAGTCCTCGCGTATGTCGGTCGACGTCGTCGCGCGTCGCGCGTGCGGGCCGCTCAGCTCGAACGAACGGGCGAGTCGGTGCGCAGCAGGCCGAGCCCACCCCGTACCGCCGGCGGATGCGGATTCGGCGGCGGCTGTGGGCGGCTCGTCGGCTGCACTGGCGGCGCGGGCGGCCGAACCGGCGGCGCGGCACCGCCGAGCGGCTGCGGATCGAACGTCGGTTGGATCGGCAGCACTTGGCGCATCTGCCCATCGACCTGTTGTGGGTCGACCGACGGCAGCACCGGCGGCGCTTCACCGCCAATGACTGGCGGGTGTGTCGCGGGCACGATCGCCGGATGCGGGTCGACTGCGCGCACTGCACCGCCGATATGCGGTGGCGAGCTCCCGCCGGTCGGCGGTATCAGCGTCGTCGGTGGTAGCGGCGTCATGACCACGCTGCCGCCCGTCGGCTGCGGCGTGCCGACCGTCGGCGCACCGATCGGCGTGAGCGTCACCGACGACTCGATCTGCGTCGTGTCGCCGCCGAGCATGCCGTTCGGCGAGTCACCGGCGCCGGCACATCCCGCGAGGCTGACCGCGCTCGCGATCGCCGCGGGCGCGAGCAGCGAACGCAGCGTTTCGGTCACGTGCTCGCGCCACGCCGTGCCCTGCGCAAACAGCTCCGCAGCCGACGGATACGCGCGCACCTCGACGCGCTCGTGTACCGCCGCGCGCGGCGCGAGTGCGCGCGCATGATCGCGCGATGCGCGAATGGTCGACGGTCCTGCCTTCTTCGTGCGCCTGCTCATGGCGTGCCCCCGCTCGACGTAGGCCTGACCGGCGGCGGGACGCCGGCCGTGCGCATCGGGCGAATGCTCGGCATGCGGCCGCGCAGCTGCGGCGTGTGGTGATTCGGCACGACGTGTCGGCGTCCCGCATCGACGCCCGCATCGGGGACGCCGCCATCGACGGGCGAGCGGAAGCCCGGATCACAAGGCGCGTGCGCCGGATCCGC
>Ga0105048_10002907_pt1 | contig 28016 bp, 13 predicted proteins | sample MAT05_FD_78382 | JGI IMG/M metagenome (GOLD analysis project Ga0105048, IMG submission 78382) | Freshwater microbial communities from Lake Fryxell liftoff mats and glacier meltwater in Antarctica - MAT-05 | ecosystem: Environmental > Aquatic > Freshwater > Ice > Liftoff microbial mat | place...
TGTGGAACCCTTTCAGGGTTCGTGTTCAGACGGGATATCAACCTGGGGCGGCGTACATCCGCATTCGCGGATTCTCTTGCCCCAGGCTGATATGCGCGAGCCTTTCAGGCTCAGTCGCAGCACTCACATCGTCGATCAACGCCAACACATGCAATGCACAAATGGCACCGCGCACTTCATTTGTCGATGAACGCGATGATCCGTCAAATCTGCGGAATCTGTGATTAAAAACTCTTTCACGGTCGTCGGTGGATTATCGAAGATCAGCGTAGGGACCACGAACTCATTTGGAATCGGAAGGAATTCTTCAAAAAGCACGCAACAAATTTCGGAGGCGGCAGATGATAGTCGCACAGGCCGGGGGAAATGACCGGTCAGGTAATAAGGTGAAGTTCTTTCTGGTCAGCCAGTTGCTGGCCACTTCCCCTGTCTAAAGGGTTTAAGTTCACAGGAGAGTTGACATGCCAGCATACATGAAACTGGGAGACATCAAAGGCGAAGCAACGGACACGGACCATAAGGACTGGATCATTATCGAATCCATGAGTTCGCCAATGTATCGCTCGATTCCGTCCGGTGCGAAGGATCAACAGCGAACAAAGGGTGAAACCACATTGGGCGATATCAGCTGCTCACGACAGCTGGACAAATCTTCAACCAAACTCCAGGAAGCCTGTGCGAACGGAACCTTTTTCAAGGAAGTGGAGATCCACTTTTGCACGACCGTCAAGAACAAGCAGGAACCGTACCTGACGTATAAGCTGAAAGATGTGATCGTCAGCAGCTATTCGTTCCATGGGAACTCTTCCGGCAGCCCACTGCCGTCGGAGCAGATCACCATGGGTTTCACGTCTGCGGAATGGACCTACATCGTTGTCGATCCAAAGACAGGCGACAAGACAGGTCAGGTCCCTGCCAAATACAATCCGGCCGAGGGTCGCAGCTGATCAGGACGAATCGCTACGGAATTGTCGAAGCACGAACATCCTGTCGAGCGGCCTCAGGGCTGAAAATTCGACGGGGTGGTCGTGCTTTTTTGTTGCTTCTCGCACCTGCACAGTCATGTAAGCACCCATGCACAATTTATCGAGCATAATTCGTTTAACGGCGAGCCGTAGGCGCAGGCAATTTACCAGAAAACCGACGCCTTCGGCTAGCCGTTAAACGAAGAAACTCATGCATGGGTGCTTATTATGGTATCGGGGACAGATTGCCGATTTCGGCATCAGCCGGTTCTGCGTCCGTGGGCTCAGGAGACGTGAGCGGATGACTCGCCCCCAGTTGCGGATCATTTTCGCCAGCGTCATCGGGTTCCATTTCTTCCAATGTCGCTTTGCCGTCCACCGCCTGTGCCGCCTTAAATTCCTGCATTGGAGGCAGAGGGTTTGGGTCGTCGGCTAGGTGAGCCTCTTCGCTTGCCGACGACGAAGGACTTGTCGTCATGTCGCCAGCCAACCGCAGGTCCTTATAAACCAGCAGTGCGCCTTTTTCGTAGTTGACGTTCTTCAGAGCCACAGCGTATTCGGCTCGCGACCGAAAGAACTGAATCTCGGCATTGACCAGCCGGCGTTGAGCTTCCAGCAGGCGATCGGATTCAATCTCAATTCCTCTCTGCTTTTGGGTTGTCAGAGCTTTGAAGTATTCGTCCGCTGCCAGATACTGGTTCAGGTTGTTTTGCAGCCCCTGAAAGGCACGCACAGTATCGGCTGTGGCACCGCTCAGGTTGCTTACAATTTCACGCTGCTGCTCCTTCATAATCATGCGTTCGCGGGCGAGCATGAGTTCTGCATGATCGACAGCCGCATGGGCTTTGCGATATCCGATGGGAACGGTGAATTCGACTCCCATCATCCATTCCTGCGTTTCGCCATTTAACAGATTGCCGACGGACGAAGCGGGAGCAGTTCCGCCCTGGTTCCCACTGCCAATCAAATCGTCTCCGAATCCTCGGAATCGATATCGACCGACCGCGTCCAGTCGTGGATTGACAAAATTTCTGGCCGCCAGGAGCTCCAGTTCGCGTTTCTTGACAGCGATATTCTGCTTCTGAATTTCAGGTCGCAGCGTCATCGCCTCGTGCATACTGCTGTCCCAGTCAAAGTAGACGCTGGCCATCGGTGGTTCGTCAGAAGGACGGATTAATGCACCATCGGCTGCAGGAAGTCCGGTGAGCAGTCGCAATCGACGTTCTGCCGCGAGCACACCGCTACCGCCCTGAAGAGTCCCGCCGGTTGCGCCATTTCGCACCTGCGTGCCGGGCAAAATCCGACCTGACAGCGCTTCATCCACTTCTGCTTTCAACTGATAATACTGTTGCCGAGCAAGCGCCTCAGCGGCCGCATCAACGCCGATACCGTTCTTGTTGGACTGTGCTTCTCTCCAGATTACGAGAGCCTGTTCCATCGCTTTCTTGCGAGCGTCGAGTTCCCGGTAGGACAGGTACAAATCCCAATAGGCGTTTTCCACATTGCTGACAAAGTCGGTCAGGGCAATGGTGAAGTCATGCTGATTGATGTCCGCATTTGCTTTGGCGATCAGAATGCCGTTGTAGACTCCGGGCGTTGCGCCGGGGCCTGCAATTCGGTTAAATTCGGTTCCGGCACCCTGAAGCAACGGCTGGCGAAGTTCGCCTTCAACCCAGGTATTCCAGGAACTATAAAAGGTATTCGCCGGAGCATTATTCGAGTCATAATTGTTCACGCTGCGGAACGCCAGCAGCGAGCCAGTGGCAGTGCGTTTTGACAGTTCCAGTTGATAATCGTTCAAATCCTGTTTGAAGAATGTCGCACCACCGGCGAAGAAACTGTTGTTGTAGATTCTGTTGTTGTTGTTGAAATTTGCAGTCGCCGCCAGTTGAGCATCAAAGGCACTCAGCGCGGACTCCATTCCGAAGCGAGGATCCGTTTCCTGGATCTGCGTAGCCAAAGTGGTACGTATTGCGTCGGGGGCTCGAAGAATGACACCGCCGAGATCTCTCATGACAGTTGCGTGCTGCAGAGCATCGCGCAAAACTTCGTCCAGATGGCGATCCACGTACAGAATTTCATTTGCATCGACAACATCTGCGGTGACCGGGGGGGCCGTATGACTGGCTTCATGGAAAACAGGTGGCGCAGGATTATCAATTTCCAGCGTCACGCGATCAACTTCAGTTGTGTCATTTCCAACGGTCTTGTGCCATGTCTGCGACCTTGTTACACAGCCCACAGACGAGACTGACAGCGCCAGGACAAACATGACTGCACTTCGGCGAATACGCGGGGTACAACGGCGAAATGAATCGATCCCGAGGCTTCTGCAGGCAGTTTGCAACATGTTCGTAGATCCATCCACCAACAATGAAAATGTCCAGAGCCATTTATTTGTTCTTCGATCTGAACCGTATGGAATGCGCAGGCCATCCCCCCAGCTTATCCATTGATCGGTTACTGGTCGTAGGGATATCAACAAATATGCGCGTCCAGGCCGATTGTGCGGAGCGATACGGTTGCTGGAACGGAATAGCGATATTTTGCCGCATTTCTTCGGCATGAACTGCCGAACGGTGCCTGGTTTGTTCATACATTTTGCGGTAGAAACGGCATGTCGAGCTTCGAGTGCTGATGATAGTTCTCGATTTCATGTTACCATGCGGAAGCGTTCTGACAGCGACTACGATCGACTCCATCCGCACGGAGAACTCGGTGCATCATCGTTCACATCTGACAGATCAGCTCGACACGACAACTTTGCTCAACGCAGCAGAACAAAGGCGCCTGCGAGGAGGTGGCAAGGCAAGTCTCGTCTCTTGTCTGCTCGACGAGGTGTTTGCTGCGATGTCGGCAAGGTCTGTTCACGTGTGGGAAGTGTTGGCGAATTCGGAGCCACGGCTGCTCTGGCAACGCGGACAGGGCGAAGGAGTTCGAGCGCACGTCTTAAACGCGGTGCTCGGACAGGTGAATCGTGTGTCTCCCGTCGGAGAACCTTCAGCCGACGAGGCAATGACGAATTGGGTGACGTCTTCCGAAGTCGCGGAAGGTGTTCAGATGGTGCTCGATCTGGCCCTCCCGCATGAATTGTTTGATCCGCAGCAGTTAATCGAACTTGTCGATGTGCTGGCGGATCTGCATCGCCGCAGTGCAGTGTCCGTCCTGCTGGAAGACTTCAGACGCACAAGGGAATTGCTTCAGATTCTGGCACGGCTGCACGCAGATCTTGATTCAATTCATGTGGCGACGTGTCTGGCAAGTGATACAGTTGAATTCCTTAACTGCCACCGAGTTTCTGTGGCTCGCAAACATTCGACGACGAGTTGGGAGTTGGTAGCGGCAACAGCTGTCAATCATCCCGATCCGCGTTCAGACGCCAGTCGTCGGCTGTGCGGGATGATCAAGGCTGCGAGCCACGCCGCCGATCAGGATGCAGTCCGTGCGGCGCTAGAGCCTCCTGCAGGATTGATCGGCACATCGGATTCGACTGCGGATGCCATGTTTGACAACCACCGCGTGCGACCGCTCTCGGTCACTGGTCGATGGGAGGATGCAGAATGGGCTGCGGTCTTTGAGGGGCAGGCCGACGGCGCTGCCGTACGATCTGAGTCAGCCTTGAACGAGATCTGCAGTCACGCCGCTCTGGCATTTCAAAACTGCCATGAATACTCAAACGCCGGAATCATGTCAGCGTTTCGAAGGTTGCCGCAGGCGATCCGCCGCCGCCGAATGCTGGTTGCCGGTGGTCTGATCGCCGCTGTAGTTGTCGGACTGCTGGTGCTGAAACTTGACCTGCGGATCGAAGTCATGGGAAAACTCGTGCCATCTGAACGCATATTTGTATTCGCGCCTGAGGATGGTGTCATCACAGATGTCTTCGTTGAAGACGGATCGTCAGTCGCTGAAAAAGATCTGCTTTGTACACTTCGTAACGAAGATCTGGAAATTCAACTTGAGTCAGTTGAAGGCGAAGTTGCGTCAACACAAGCGCGACTTGCCGCATTGGAGTCGCTTCGCGGGGATCGCAGTCTGACTCAGTCCGGAATGCTGTCCATTGAACAGGCCGAACTTAAAGAGCGTTTGATTTCCTTCGAATCACAAGCCGTCATTTTGAATCGCAGAATCTCACGCCTGAAGATGAATGCAACGATGGCGGGTCAGGTCTATGGCGATCGGCTGCAGGAGTTCCTGAAAGGGCGGCCAGTGCAGCGCGGTCAGTATTTGTTTGAACTGGCAAATCCTGCGGGAGGCTGGGCGCTGGACATGAAAATTCCGGAAGTGGATATGCGTCATGTCATCCGGGGGCAGGCGGCAATGCAGGATCCGTTGTTGGTTTCGTTCGCCGTGGAAACCGATCCGGAGAAAGTGTTTACAACGTCGCTCGCGCGACTCTCGGCATCGACGGAAGTCGATGAGTTCGGGCGACTGTCTGTGACCGCATCTGCCATTCCGCGGAAGGAAGATCTCCTGAATCCCCGTCCAGGTGCGGGTGTGGTGGGTTATATTCATTGCGGCAGTCGGTCTGCGGGGTATGTGCTGTTTCGTCGAATGATTGAATCATTCCAGCGTGGCTGGTGGAAGTAGTTAAAGAGAAAGTCACATGATGAAGAACAACCGGAGCGAGATTCGATGTGTCCGTTCCCACCGACACAGCAATTCTTACGGCATTCGCCAAATCGCAGGACTTGTCGCCCTGACACTGATGATCACTGAGTGTGCATCTGCCGATGATCCATTGCCGCCAGGAACAGTGGAGGCACGCGACGTGTTTCTTCGCATTAAGGAATCCGCCGAATTGCCGGCCCTGGAGCGGGGACAGATCAGGCGATTTGACGCTGAACCCGGCGACAACGTCGAACCCGGACAGTTACTGGCGGAACTCGATGATGTTGAAGCAAAGCTCAATATGGAGCTCGCCCGGATCGAACTCGATATTGCTCAGAAACAGTATCAGGAATCCACTGCGGTTCAGATTGCCAGAGCGACTCTGGATGAAGCCCGGCAATTGTTAATTCAAGCGCGGCTTGAGGCGGACGCAGCAAAGTCGATGGCTTCTGCGGATATCGGAATCAGACAAGCCACGTTGGCGAGTGAAGTGTCAAAAGGAGATCTCGACCGAGCCACTGGAGCGCGTAAAGAATTCAGTTCCAGTGTCTCGGAACAGCAAATGGTCAAGCTGACACTCGTCAGGGATCATGATCTGCTGAAGCTGGAGCAGGCTCAGCTTGATAAGTCGGTTGAGACCCTTCGCAGTCGAAGTCGCGATGCAATGGTCGCTCAACAGGAAGCCGCCGTGCAGCGTCTGGAACATGCACTGCAAAAAGCCGGGAGTGAGCATCAGGCAGCTGAATTGAATCTGAACGGTCTGCAAAAGCAATTTGAAATTACGCAGGAGCGGCTCGAGCGAAGAAAGTTGAAGGCTCCGTTTTCAGGCGTAATTGTCGAGCGAAAGCGAAGTCCGGGTGAGTGGGTTGAAACGGGAGAGTCTGTGCTGAGAATGATTCGGATGGATGTGTTGTCGGTGGAGGGATATGTCAGTGCCCACTCGATCACACCAGAGTCTCGCGGACACAAAGTGATTGTCACCTGCGGAAAGTCCGGCAATACCAGGAAAATTGAGGGGGCTGTTGTATTTGTCAGTCCGGAAATCGATTCCGTCAGTCAGCAGGTGCTTGTTCGTGCAGAAATCAGGAACCCGGATCTGCAGTTCCGCCCCGGCCAGCCAGCACAGATGTGGATTGCTCCGTAATGCCTTCAGCTGAAACGTCTTCTGAACCTGCAATTCCATGGCGACTGCGCACTGATCTGCACATTCAGGGGACAGAAGCAGACGCTTCCGCTGCGTGGACGATCAAAGATCCGCTGCGGTTGACTTACTTCTATGCGGAGGCGGAGGAAATGGCGTTTCTCAAGCTGCTGAACGGCCGAGCTTCGTTGAATCGAATCCTCAATCAGCTTCGTGAGCAGTTTCCTGAGTCAGAGTTTTCGTCCGACAATCTGAGACACTTCCTCGTGTCCGCCGTAAACGGCGGACTGCTTCGAGCCTGCGTCCCGGGACACAGCCAACGGCTGAACGAGATGCGGAAGCGACACATGTCGCAGGCTCTGCTGCGCAGAATGATGTCGTTGTTGACGTATCGATTTCGTGGCATCGATCCAACTCATATTTTGAACATCCTTAACCGATCCTTCGGTTGGATCTTTCACATCCGATGCATCATGGCAGGCCTGCTGTTCTGCGTGATCGCGCTGATGATGGTCCTTGCCAGACGCTCGCAGCTGGAAAGTGAACTACCGGAGATTGGAAGTCTTTTCACGGCAACGAACCTGCCGATTCTGCTGCTGTCTGTGCTGTTCGTCAGGATTCTTCACGAAATCGGACACGGTCTGACCTGCCGACACTACGGCGGTGAATGCCATGAACTGGGCGTGCTCGTCGTGGGATTTTTGCCTTTGCTGTATTGTGACGTCTCGGATTCGTGGCTACAGCAGGATCGTCGAAAACGCATCCTGGTTTCTGCGGCAGGCATTGGGACCGAGCTGTTACTGGCAGCCGTGTTTGCAATGCTCTGGACTATCAGCCGACAGGGATTCCTGCACACCTTCTCGCTGAACGTGATGATCGTCAGCTCACTGAACACGATTCTGGTGAATGGAAATCCGCTCTTGAAATACGACGGCTATTACGTGCTGTCGGACTGGCTGGGAATTCCGAATCTTGCTGGTGAATCGAAGGCGGCAGCCATGGCTGTGTTTGACCGTGTTGTACTGGGGCTGCCTGGCACGCTGCTCAGACGACGGTCATCCGGATTCCAATGCGCTATGGCAACATACGGTGCTGTCTCAATCGGCTACCGAGTGCTCATGATCACGACATTGTTGTGGTTTATGTATGGGACACTCAAGAGCTGGCACCTGGAAGCTTTAATCAGCGTGCTGTTGATCAGTGTCGCTGCGGGACTTGTCCTTGCTGCGATTCGCGGAATTCGTGAACGCGCAGTCGCTGTGCGTGTCGAACCCGAGCGGCGATTGCGGGCTGTCACTGGGCTTTCAGTGTTCGTTTGTCTGATGATCATGGCGCTGTTCGTACCCTTCCCGTACTCCGTCGAAGCGCCATTTACATTGACACCGGGTGTAAGTTTACCGATTTACGCCCTGGAAGACGGCACCATTGAACCACAGGTCGCAGCAGGCGCGAAAGTTCGTGCCGGAGATGTCGTTGCGGTGTTTAAGAACGATGCGCTGGATTCGGCGGTCGCTGAGGCGCAGGGGAACTTCATGGAAGCGAAAGCCCGCGCTTCGGCGTTGTCAACGCAAAGATCGGTCAACAGCGAGGCTGCCCGCGCATTACCGGCTGCGGAGAAGGCCCTTTGGTCGCGTGAAGCACGACTGACAAAGTTAACTCAGAAGGAACAGAATCTGACTGTCGTCAGCCCGATTCCAGGAAGAATCTTCCCGGCTCGGAACAAGCCGCGTCCCGGAGCTCATTCGCAGGAGGCGATGGGATGGTTTGGTCAACCCCTGGATCAGAAAATCCGTTCTGTCTGGATGACGCGGCAGACGCTCCTTTGCTGGATCGGCACCGATAAGGATCTGCGAGCTTTGTGCCTGTTGCCAGAGGAGGATATCGAGCTGATTGCCGACGGAGCAGCGGTGACGTTGGTGTTCACATCGTTGCCGGCGGAGTCTATTGCCGGTCGGGTATCTCAACGAAAGACGATTCCCGAGGAGTCGGTCGATCGGGAACTCATCGTGAACGGAATGGTGTCGGTAATGCCCGAGACAACCCGTCCCCGTGAAACACTGTTTGGAGTGGCAGTGTCGCTGGAACTCGAATCTACTGCAGTGTTCCCGCCGCTCTATTCGACTGGATATGCGAAAATTCGCTGTGCTCCGGTCTCACTTGCCGCGCGAGCCTGGCGTTTTGTGTGCCACACATTTACGTTTCAGTAAACGGTTTGAGGTATCGTTCAGTCAAAACTGTGGCAAGTCGGGCAGTCGGGCAATGATCGAACGCATGATGCGGGGTGCTCCACCGCCATATGATACGAGGAGAACGTAATTGCAGTTGCAAAATGCACTGCTGAAACAGCCGTCGTCATGCATCCGCTGGTTTGCCCGCAACGCTCAAGGTTGGCGTCTTCGAAATACAGGGGTTGGTGCATGAGAACATGCGTGTTCCGGTCAGGTCGCGGTGCTCCGAACCGAGGGGGAGTCGAATAATACGCCGGGCTGTACGGATCCATATACTGGCATGCATCATTGACGGGTCGTTCCAATTGTGCATTCGGTGTTGCCGACTGACGCGGCTGAACGGGGGGAGCTGTGCTGAGTCCATTCACACGGACGCGCGACATTGACTGGAACAAAGCCGAAACGCCGAAACCTTCCACGCCATTGCATCTAAGATCGGGAGCGATACTCGTGTAAGGTTGAGCAGACGTGTTCGGCGTCGCGGGCACGCTGCTTTGCGCATTTTCCGATTGTCCCTGCAGCATAGTTGCGGTGTTGAGACATTGAGCGTTTGGCGAAGCAACGGCCTTGATCCCCACCAGTGCATTCAGATCATCCAGGTAGCTTATCGCGGTGGTAGACCCCTCCTCGGGCGATAAGTCCAGGAGTCCTTCATTTGCATACAACCAGTTTGAACCGCCTTGCAGGAGTTGGTTCAGCTCTGCCAGATAGGTGACTTCTGCCTGCGGTTCAGCTTTCCGAGAAGAAATTGCGCTCACCCTGACGATTGGCGATTCGGATGGGGGACGTTCAACATTTACCGGAGCAGAAATACAATCGACCGATACGTACTTCGACTGCACCGACTTTTGTGTTCCAATGTACAGTATCTTCGGGCTGATCTGCCACTCAGTAACTAGGATTTCCTTGTCGGAAAAGATGGCGGAAGTCGGTTTCTGTTCAGGCGTGGATACTGCAATTGGCAGCGGAATGTTAGACACTGGAATCGATGCCGTCCTCACAATCGACACAACCGATTCCTGGCAGTCAGCAACCTGAGGTACCAACCAACAGCCACTCGTAAACAATGCTGCCAGCAGTTGAGTCTGGCCCTTGAGTATCCATGCACGCATTTGTGCCATTCCTACAAGTGTGGACGATTACTTCGCGCAGGAGCGGTGTAACAGTTCTCCCCGTCTGACGATTTCGGCTGTCAGATCAGGCGAAGTTTCCGTGAACCCGACATTTGACACGCCGGTCGCGTAAACGCAATCTATCGGGATGTCACAACCTCGCGTAGTTCGCCCAGTCCTCCTGATTGTGACATCTATGCATTTCTCACTATGTTGCCTTTGGGTTGAGAGTAGTTCTTTACCGGGGACGTGTTCAGATTTATCCTGATGCACATGAATGTCCGATGGATTGATTGATGCAAATCGGCATTTTCCGTCTGATCTCCATCGGTTGTGTCGGAAAGTACCGTAGTTCGTTGCCCAGTTTGGAGTAAATTGCCAATGCCGCCATTCAATATCCGGGAAAGACTTCGGCATCTCTTCGCGCGCCGAACGGAACAGTCCGGCAAAATGAAGCGGACGTTGCGATTGGTGCAGTTGGAAGATCGCCGCATGCTGAATGGGGCGATTGCTGCCGCGGGGATCAGTCTGACAGGCAGCGAAACTTTGACGATATCGCAGGGTGGAAATGTGGATGTGGGTGGAGGTGCTCCTGTTGAAACGGTGAATCTCACACTGACAGACGGCACGTGGAACGGAATCGACGCTGGGCTCAACGGCGGACTCTATGATCTCGACGGAACAGGGAAGATATTGACGGTCGATGCCAGTGTGCTGGGTGATGGTGGATTTGCAGTTGGGGCGGGAAATGCGCTGCACATTCTGGGGGACGCTCCGAATTCGCAACATGTCAACGTCGATCTAACTGGCGTGACTTCGGCAAACAGTTTCATTGCTTCAAATGGCATCACCTTTAGTGGTGGTGAGATGGCGGGCGATGCCGACAGTTTAAGTGTCTCGGGTTATACCGCAGCCACCGTCGATACTTTGACGCTCACGCACACCGGAGCGGAGAGTGGAACAATTGTATTGAGTGATTTAGGCGAGATTTCCTTCTCAGAAATTGAACCGCTGGCGCTCGGAGGCACTGCAGCAAATCTGATCATCAATCTGCCCGCCGGCGCGGATCTTACGGTGCAGTTGATGGATAATGGCATAATGGATGATGGGATTTCCCAGATCTCGGGAGCATTTGAACTCACGACGTTTGCCAACCCGACAGTGTCGCTGACGATCAACGATGGAACGGGAGTCAAAGCAATTTCTGTGCGTGGACTCGACAGTTTCTTTGATGCCAATGTGTCCATTCTGGAAGATGATGCCGTCGATGACAATACGGTCACATTTGAGGTCAACAGCACAGATATAGGTTCCGGAACTCTGCATGTTGAAGCGGGCCCAATCGCCCTGAATGCGTCGATCATCACAACTGGCAATGTGGAATTACTTTCCACCGACTCAATCACAGACGGCAACGCCGGTACCGTAAACATTACGGCCGCTACGGCGACTCTGAAAGCCGTCAACGGGATTGGCAGCGCCGACGAAATTGAAACCACGATTGCCATTCTGGATGCACACAATACGATGTCGGGGTCCATTCGGATCGCTGAGACCAACGATATTCAGGTGCTGCGTATTCTGCAGAACGAAGACGACAACATCACTCTGATCGCTGGCGGAACACTGGAAGTCCTGGCGGTCGGAACAGGAGTCATCATTGATGATGCAGTGAATACGAACGGGGCTGCCGACATTCTGCTGCGTTCAACGTCCGGCAGTTTGCTCATCAACCAGATCATCCGCAACGACAGTGATGATGCAGATGCCGACATCACGCTGGATGCAATCGGACAGAATAGTGACGTGGTTGTGAATGCGGCAGTGACCGCTGCCGAAGGCGATATCACAATCGAAGCGGATGACAGCGTGCAGTTCGCCGCCGCCGGGGATGTGACGGCGCTTGATGCCGGCAATGTGCTGGTGAATGCCAATCGTGCCAACACCATGGGGAACGATGGCGATCAAATCGTGATGGCTGACGGAGCCATTATTAATGGTGGGACTGGTACTGTCACCCTGACAGCGCTGGGCAGCAACAGCGGCAATATCACGCTCGGATCGGTACGCACCGCCAATGCCACGGCAGGTGCCATCGTGATTATCACCGACAACGGCAACATCGTCGATGGTGGAGACACGGACGTCGATATTGTCACGACGAATGCTGGTTCCGGAGTCTCGCTGACAGCCACAAATGGCAGTATTGGCGCTTCGTCGCCGGATGTATTCAAGGGGATTTTCGACCCGATCGAAGTCTCGCTTGCGGGCAATCTGACAGCCTCTGCGCCGCTCGGCTCGGTTGCCATCGCTGGCTCGGTGGCTGGCATACAGACAATTACGGCCCTTACGCTCTACGTGCAATCGGCCGCAGATCTTGACGTCTCCGCAACGGTGTTCACGTTCACAAATCTGGCGTTGATCACAGCGGGGAAACTCACGATTGCCAACACAGGCCTGGCTGTCACCGGGGACCTGCGTATCGAGGCGAATGATGTGGATGCCTCAATCGCCGGCAATCCGGTTCTGCTGGGTTCTGCAGGAACTCGAATTGACCGGCTGCTTTATCGAGTCACCAATGCGGCAGATGAATCGGTTGGTGTGTTCACGGATCAGTTGGATGTCCTGACAGTCTCCAACGTTCAGGTCCACGTCAATGGCGACACACAGTTTAGCGATCTGAATTGTGACCTGACAAGTTTCAACACGAATGGCAATACAGGTGTGATCGTTTCGATTGGCGGAACCATCACTCAGGGGACGCAGTTCGGCACGATTTCAGGCTCCGAATTGAATGACAAATTACTGTCGCAGAACCTGTTGCTGCTCGGCGATGGAACCATCTGCCTTGATCATCATGATAACGACGTCAACACGATTGCCGGTCAGTTGGTGGGCACGTCATCGCTGTTTTTCAACGACATCGACGATCTGATTGTGGGCGCGGTCTCGTCGCTGTATGCAGTTCCCGCCCCGGCATTTCCAGTGCTGGCGTACAACGGGCTGCAGACAACAGATGGCGACATTCATGTTCGTGCCGGAGGCAATCTCAACGTCAACCAGGTTGTGGCAGCCGGGGCCGCTGGAAATGTCCTGCTGGCAACCACAGGTGACGCCAGTGACGTGATTGTGAATGCTGCCGTTTCGAGTGGCACTGGTCATATCACTCTGAATGCCGGTGACGATATCGATCTGAACGCCAGTATCACCACGGCAGGCACGGGATCGGTCTATCTGGCTGCACTCAGCGGAACAGCGGGCGGCGGAGCAGATATCAGCATTGACTCGCCAATCACAGCGGCCAGTGGCGACGTGTTGATCGAGTCCCTGCAGGATATCAGTCAAAATGCCGCTATTTCGACCACTTCCGGTGTGGTGGCATTTTTTGCGTCGCGGGACATCATCCAGAGCGATGCCGGTGATATCACCGCAACTGCTGCTGACGTCATGGTGGTGGCAGACCGTAACTGGACGATGGGCAGTGGTACCGTGATTATGGTCGGCGGGGATTTATCCGGAGCGGATTTTTTGGGTCGAGCCCTGACCGGGACGATTACCCTTGGCCAGATCACGATGACGCATGCAGCCGTCAATCGTGTCGTACTGGTTGCTGGTGTTGACATCGTGGATGCGAATGCGGCTGCCGTGAATATTCAAGAGACTGTGGCTGCTGCCACGACGACTCTGAATTTGCTGGCTGGGGGAACCATCGGCGGTGCGGACGCCGGGAACGGTACGCCACCCGTGAACGACAATGCGATCGACCTGAATGTGGACACTGTGGCGGCAACCGCAGCAACCGGGATCTATCTGAGAGAAGTCGCCGCCGGCCAGAATATTGAGGTGAACAGTGTCCCTGGTGGCGCGCCCAGCGTTTCCGCCAGATCAGTCAATTTCAAGAACGTGCCAGTTTCGGTGTCGCCCGAGTTCCGACTTCCCTCTGCGAACTCACGCGAGGATCTGACAACGACAAACAACGGCCCGATCAAGCTGATTGCGGAGGCTGGCACCATCACGATCAACGGCGGAACCGATACACCAATTCTCGGCATACTCGCAAACGGAACGGGTGATGTTCTGCTCGAGGCCCGTGGCGCGGCGAGTGACATTATCGTGAATGCCAGGATTCTGGCCGGTTCCGGCCATGTGACGTTGAATGCAGGCGACGACATCGACCTGAATGCGGCAATCTCGAAAGGTGGGGCGGGGTCAATCTTTCTGACTTCGGCGGACGGAACCGTCGACGTTGCGGACACGATCAGCATCGACGGAAGTATCACAGCAGGCAGTGGCACCGTGCTGATTCAGTCACCGGGAAACATTCGCCAAACGGCAGCAATCAACGCAGTTGGCAAAGTCGGATTGGTTGCCATCGGAAACATTGTTCAGACGGCGACGGGTGACCTGACATCGACCAGCGGCGACGTGCTGGTCGATGCGGGCGGCAACTGGACGATGGCGAACGGTACGGTCATCAGTGCAGGCGGACAGGATTTTGTCGGGCGGGCGGGTGGCACAATCACGCTCGGTACAATTTCGATGACGAATGCCGCAATGAATCGCGTCGCGTTGGAGGCCGTTGCCGGTGACATTGTTGATGCCAACGGTGCGACAGTCAACATTGAAGAAACAGTCGCGGCAGCAGTGACCAGCGTCAGCCTGCGAGCGTCCGGCATGATTGGAACAGCCGATGCTGCCAATGGCACTCCGTTGGTAAACATCAATGCCATCGATCTGAATGTGGACTCTGTCGCAGCGCTGGCGACGACCGGCATCTATCTGAGAGAAATCGCGGCTGGCGGAGCGATAACGGTTCGCGATGTCCCTGCTGTCACTGTAACAGTTGACGGAGTCGAACAGGTCAATTTCAACAGTACGCGAACTCCCGTTCCTGCTGTAATGAGAACATTAGCTGCGCTTGAGGATCTGAGTACGGGTCCACCCGGTGGTCCGATCAAGCTGGTTGCAGAGAACGGCACAATTACGGTTGAAGGCGGTACGGTGACGCCAGCGATCGGAGTTGTGGCGAGCAACGCTTTTGACATTCTTCTGGAAGCGCGTGGTGCCGCCAGCGATCTGGTCATCAACGCCAGCCTTGCGACTGGCACCGGCCACATCACACTGATTGCAGGACGTGACGTCGATCTGAACGCCACTGCAACAACGGCCGGAACCGGTACTGTCAGCGTGCGGGCTGGCAGAAATGTCGCTGTGGACGCTATTGTCACGACAACGGACGGTGACATTCTGGTCCGAGCTGCCGGAAACATTGGCCAGACTGCTCTCATCACAACGACAAACGGTGACGTCGGACTGGTCACCACGACTGGCAATATCAATCAGACAGCCACGGGCGATGTGACATCGACAAACAGCGATGTGCTGATTGACGCCGGTGGCAACTGGACAATGGCAGATGGGACTGTGATCACTGTCGGCGGACAGGATTTCTTTGGGCGGGCGGGCGGGACCGTCACGCTGGGTACGATTTCGATGACGAATGCCACGACGAATCGCGTGGGTCTGCAGGCGGTCGCAGGTGACATCCTGGACGCCAACGCCGCTGCGGTCAACATCGACGAAACGGTTGCGGCGGCAACGACGAGCATCAGCCTGCGAGCGGGCGGCATGATTGGGGCGCCAGATGCGGGGAACGGCACACCACCCGTGAACAACAACGCCATCGATCTGAACGTCGATCGGGCCGCAGCACTTGCTGGCACGGGTATCTACCTTCGTGAGATCGCAACCGGTGGAGCGATCACCGTACGGGACGTCGCTGCGGCGTCAGTCAGCGTGGCCGTTCAGCAGGTGAATTTCAACAGCACGCAAACTTCCTTGCCCGTGTCACGGTCTCTCGCCGGACTGGAGGATCTCACAACATTACTCCCAGGCGGGCCGATCAAACTTGTGGCCGAAAACGGCACGATCACAATCGACGGCGGGGCGGATGCGATCGGAATCACGGCCAGCGGCGCGGGCGACGTGCTTCTGGAAGCACGCGGTGCAGCCAGCGATTTGATTGTGAATTCCGGCATTTCCGGCAGCACGGGTCATATCACTCTGAACGCCGGTGATGACATAGACCAGAATGCAAATATCTCCACCGGCGGAGCAGGAACCGTCTATTTACTGGCAACGAACGCGACGGCCGATGCAATCCGCGGGATCGACATGCAGAGCGGCACGACCGTGACAACAGGTGGTGGCAACGTGCGGATGGTCGCTGACAACGAAGGCGACATATTGCTGGGGCTGATCAATGCCGGCAGCGGAGACGTCAGTCTGATCGCCGAACGATCCATTCTGAACAACAACGGGCCAATCGCTCTCACTTCCGATGCGGCAAGCGGGCAGAATCAGCTGGTCCTCGCGAGCGCTTCACAATTCGCAGTCGGAGACTTCATTATTGTCCAGGATGGCAACTCAACGACTGAAACGCTGACAGTAACGGCTGTGGTCGGCAACACGCTGACCCTGTCAGGAAATCTGGCAAGTGATTTTGACACGGCTGATGCTGCGACGGTTAGGGCACTCAATGTGCGGGCAAAATCCCTCCGCATGGTTGCGGACGCTCCGGTGACCAACGCTGTGAATCAGGCGGGAATCATTGGTGGGGCTGATCTGGCAAATTCAAATACCGCGAACAACATGAATGCGATCGGCACGCAGGTCACGACACTTGCGGCTCAAAGCGCGGATGGAATGTATGTGTTAGAGACAAATGGGCTGACGGTGGATTTCACAGGCGATATCACAGTGCAGCAGGTGAACTTCAACAGCACCGTCACAGCGAGAAGTGATCTGTCACTCAGTGACTTGACCACGACAGACAACAGTCCGATCAAGCTGCAGAGCGTTACCGGATCGCTTGTTTTCAATGAAGGCGACATCGATAATCAGGCCGTGTCTGCAAAGGCAACGGCGACGTTCTGCTGCAGACTCTCGGCGCCGAAGGCGATATCAACGCAAACGCCCGCATCCTGTCGGGCACGGGACACATCACGCTGAACGCTGGTGATGACATTGATCAGAACGCCGGTATTGCCACGACGGATCCCGGAACAGTGCTCCTCAGTTCCGGCGGCGATATCAGTATCGACGGAACCATTACCACCGTCAGCGGAGATGTGCTGGTTCAAGCTGGTCAGGATCTCAGTCAGACAGCCGCAATTTCGACCATGGCAGGCGATGTCGGGCTCATTGCTTCGCGGAACATTCTGCAAGCGGACACCGGCAATGTCACGACAACCACTGGTGACGTTCTGGTGTCAGCAGGTGGCAACTGGACGATGGGCGGAGCCACTGTGATTGCCGCTGGCGGACAGGATGTTCTCGGACAAGCCGGCGGAACGATCACTCTGGGGGTGATCTCAATTACCAATCCCGCATTAAATCGCGTGGCGTTGAGTGCCGGGGGCGACATCCTGGATGCCAATGACGCTGCTGTCAACATCCAGGAAACCGCGGCTGGCGCCTCAACCAGCCTGAGTCTGAGGGCTGGGGCAGGATCGGTGCGACTGGCGGAGTTGTCCCGGCCGCAAATGACAATGCGATCGATCTGAACGTGGATACGGTGGCTGCGAGCGCTGCCACCGGTATTTATCTGAGGGAGATCGTGGCAGGTGGTGACATCACCGTAGAGAATGTTGCCGCAGTGACTGTCAACCTGGATGCGCCACAGCGTGTCGATTTTAGAAGCTCCGTCACTTCCGTAACAGAAACACGCACTCTCGCGACTCTCGAAGATCTGACAACGACCGCAGATGGTGCCGAAATCCAGGTTGTCGTTCAGATGGGGCGATTGACGGTGAATCAGGGACCAGTTGACGCAGCGGGTGTGACGGCATCTGGTAACAACTCGCAGATCTACCTTGAAGCATCAGGCGATGTGATTATCAACGCAAATATCACCGCCGGAACGCCTGGCGTCACGGCTGTGGACAATACTTCTGCGACACCCGGTGAAGAGATCGTGATTCGTTCCGTATCCGGCAGTCTCATCGTTGGAATTGCAAACCCGGTTACGATTTCGACAGACGAAGATACAGTCGTCGGGAATTCAACCTCCGGAACTTCCGACCAAATTCACCTGTTCACCGGTCCGTACAGCTCATTGAACGTCAACGCGGCTGCCAGTCAGAATCAAGTCACACTGAACAGTGTTGCAGGGTTCGCTGTCGGTGATGTGGTCGCTATAGACGACGGAGACTCCAATCCTCAAGTTCTGAAGATCACGGCAATCGCGGGCAACTCCCTGACACTCAGCGGCAATTTGACGTCGGCCTACAGCATGACTCAAAATGCATTGGTCGAGCGTATCAGCGGTCCCGTACGATTTGGCAATGATGTCACACTTCGCACTGATGGAGGTGTTGCCAATCAATTTTACGACCGGGTTATACCGGGCGGGCCGGGTTCGTCATTCTTCACCTGGTCCGGTGTGCCGTTTGTATCGACTGTGGCACGCTCCGGAACGGACTATGTTGTGACCTTCTCTGTCACAATCAATTCAACCGGCGAAGAGAATCTGCACATGAACATCGACTGGCGTGATCCAACCGGGCCGAGAACTGAGTCGAGAGACTTCCTGACGCCTGGTGTGTACTCAGTTTCTCACGTCTATACGTTCAGTGACTTCCAAGCCTTCGTTGATGCAGGCAACAACACTTTTCTGGTTGATTTTAGTGTGTCGCACAATCAATCGATCCAGGTGTTTGGAGGAACAATTCAGCAGGGTGCAGGTCCGGTGATTGTTGTCCCTGGGCATGTCCTGACAACCACAGACAATCCGACGACCGGAACGAATATCCCAATACCCGCTGACCAGGTCACCGATGACATACTTTCGGACACGGATTTTCACTATGAGGATGGGCTGGTAGAAATTACGATCCCAACATTGTTCCTGCCACCGATCGTCCCGGAGCCTCCGCGTCTGGCACCTCCCGCGCCTCCTGTGGCTGTCCCAAATGTGGTTGTGGCTGTGCTGTTGAATGCGGATCCTGTGGTCGTGGTGGAAACGCCGTTCAGTTCTTTTTCAAAGCAGTCTGACGACTATTTCCAGCTTCGGGACGGAGTGACAGGAAAGGTTATCGAAGGTTACGAACACATTGACGATGAGTTTGGAGAGTTGTTGCTGCAGCCAGCTCGTTTGAGGCAGTGGGTGACCGACAAGCATCTTCAGGATCAGACGGACCTGGAACTCTGGCTTATCACCAGGAAACAAACCGGCAACGGTGCCGTCACCATTGAGCGACCTGTATTGAAATTTGACATCGCCAATGGGCGGCCATTTCCTGCCACAGAACCGATGCCGGAGACAGACTTTAAAGAGCTTAAACTCTTACCAATGCCACTCGACGAAAACTTCAACGACGAAAGTTCTCCGACGCCCGAGGGATCCAATCCGCCGATTGATCTTCAAATTCCCGATGCGGATAGCCCGCAAAAGGATGGAGATACCAATCGTCCGAGTACGAACGGGCAATCTCGACTTGTGCCAGCGGACTCAGAACACGAAACAACGGAATCGGATGATGTGCCAACAGTGACGGCGTCCTCTCTCACAAGCCGTTCTATTTTGACCAGCGTGGCCGTGGCCGCTGTTCTCAATCGGTCCCGCGTGACTTCAATTGCACCCTCAAAAAGCCGGCAATTACTGAGCCGGATGCTGAATCGACAGAGCTGAGAAACGAATCTGCAAAAACACGATGTTGGAGTGGCATTCCGAAGCAGGAATCTGCATCATGCTCGATAGAGTATCCCCTACGGGACAGCCAATTCGTTGTTCCCGCAGGACCTGTCACCAGTGTTTCAGACGAATGGACGTCGCTCATGACGCAGCAAAACTCCCGAGGCAGTGACCGCAGTTCCGGAAACGACGAACGGCACTTTGGAACTCAGATTCCTGCATTCGGCAACGATATCGATCCACCAAAGCAGCCTGAAGACAACATGGATCGAGTCGCACCTGTTCAGAGCCAGTCTGCGGATCATGAGCCACCGGCATTCAGGACACAATTTGCTGCTCCGATTCATCAGCAGGAAGTCTCTGCTCTTCACGAGGGAAAACATTTGCCGTCACTGGCCAGTTTCGAAGCGGTCGGTATGACTCGACGGGCTGATCCGATTCATATGCAGCGCCTCGCCCGGACTTTCACTGGCGATGCACGAGAACGCGGAGCTTCGCAGCAGGTTTTAGCGTCGCGAATTCGTTCGATCGCAGATTCAGAAAAGACAATGATCCTGAATCAGACATCAGGCGACTCAGCACAGCCGGTCGGCAAGAGTACATGGGATCTCCGTATTCACCGTCGCGATGTGCAGGGGCAGATTTCCGGAATCGTCAATCCGATTCCTGCCAGCGGCGAAGCGACAACCGGGCTGCAGTCTGCTCTGGCTGTTGACGACGATGCTCCGGAATATGAAGTCCTGAACCAACTGGGTGCCGGCAATATGGGGATCGTGTACCACGCACGCCAGTTATCACTCAATCGCGAATTGGCGATCAAGACACTCAAGCCGAACTCCACGCAGGCCCAGCATGATCAGGCCATGTTTGTCTCTGAAGCGGTGGTGACGGCAAATCTGGTGCATCCGAATATTATTCCGATTCATGATCTTGGACGAACGGAGGACGGGAAACTGTTCTATTCGATGAAGAAGGTGTCGGGCGTTCCGTGGAACAAAATCATTCGTGAACGGTCTCTGGAAGAGAATCTGGACATCTTCATGAAATTCAGTGACGCGGTCGCTTACGCCCATTCGCGCGGCGTGATCAATCGAGACTTAAAGCCTGAAAATGTCGTCATTGGTGAATACGGTGAAGTCATTGTGCTGGATTGGGGTTTGGCGATCACGACGGAGCGATTTGAAAAACGCCGCAGTGTGCTCGTGGATTTCCGCGGCGGCGCTGGCACTCCCGTCTACATGGCGCCGGAACTGCTGGACGACAATCTGAGCCGCGTTGGGCCGCAGAGCGATGTCTATCTTCTGGGAGCGATTCTGTTTGAGATTCTGGAAGGCTATCCGCCACACTTGCTGCATCGAATGTGGCAGTTGACGCGCCCCGAAGATCAGCTTGCCGCCGTGTATCAGGCAGTGATGTACAACGAAATCGAAGAAGACGTGGTACATCGCGGCGAATTGATGCAGATTGCCCGTAAAGCCATGTCGACAGAGCCAACAGATCGATTTACTTCGGTCGAGGCGATGCAGAACGCCATTCGGGAGTACCGCATCACAGGACGTGCAGAAGAACTGATGAATTCCATTGATTCACGTCAGGACTCGGATTATACGTCTTACCAGACAGCCGTTGCGCTCTACGGCGAAGCTCTGCTGAAATGGCCAAACAACCGACGCGCCCTGACCGGCGATCGGAATGCAAGGCTCGCCTACGCGCAGCTGGCTCAGAAGAAGGGCGACATTGACCTTGGCTTGCAAGTCGTGGCGAATCAGAGTGCTCCGGAGTTTTCTCCGGTCATTGCCAAGCTCAAAAAGACACGACGAATCCGCAACATCATTCGCGGAACATGGGGAGTGACAACAGTGGCTGCGGTTTCATTGTCGTTCTATTGTTGGTTACTTTGGATGGAAGCAGTGCATAGCCGAGACGAACTCGTGGCTGCAAACGGCGAGTTGGCTGTGGTTCAGGAAAAAGCTGAAGGCGAAGAAGCAAAAGCGAGAGCGGCGACTGATGAAGCGGCGACGGCCACTGCTGCGGCAAGAAAGGCAGCCATTGATGCGGAGATGGCAATAGCGGACGCCAAAAAAGCAAAAGATGAAGCCAGTGCTGCAAAGGATGAAGTGAGAGTTGCCAGGAGTGAAGGCGACGTTGCCAGGAGCGAAGCCAAAGTTGCAGCAATGGATGCAGTCACGGCTAAGGCCGAGGCCGAAACAGCTAAGGGCGAAGCCAAAGCGGCATCTGTGGCTGCTGATGCAGCGAAGAGTGCAGTTGCAACGGCGCTGAATGAGAAGCGTAAGTTCGAGCTGGAAGGATTCCAGACGCAGATTGCGACAGCTCAACAACTGAGTGAATTTGACAAAGTCATTCGTTTTGCCAAACAAGCCCTGGAAAAGGTCAAAGAGAATGATCAGATCGGGGCGCAGGAGGAAGTTCTGCGAAAGCAGCTGAAAGCTGCGGAAGACATCACAGGAAATGTAGAGATACCATTGCCCGATCCGCCGACTTCCGCATCCATCAGTGCGGACGGCAGCACGGTTGTTGTCTACGCTGACAGCCTTGAAGAAAAATCTGTTGTGGTGTTTCGAAATGTAGGTGAGTCGCGGGACAATCGCCCGGCACCGCTGCGAATTCCCGTGACGATCAAGGGGAGTGCCAAGGTCGCGGTTTCAAGCGATGGTGGAAACTTTTGCCTCGCGTCAGCCTCAGAAAAGCAATTCTGGCAGCTGCAGAACGAGCGATACGAACGACTGACTCCAAAGAATGATGCTGCCATCAAGCCGATCGAATCGGTCAGTAAGATTTTCTTTTCTCCGGACGGCCACCACTTTTATGTGATCGGCAATGACCTGCACGCGACGATTGATATCTATTCCCTGAATTCCGGAACGTCAGGGCTGTTGTGGCAACAGCAATTATCTGGTGGCGATACGATCGACTTTCGCATTCGCGACGCTGTCCTGTTGCCGGATGAATCGGCATTGATTGTGCAGTTCACGAGTCAGCCGTGTTATGAATTTCGAATCAACTGGTCAAAAGACGGAAAACCGACATTTGACCGGAACCGCTTGTCAAGGAATGCACTGAAGCTGAAGCTGAATATCGCGGCGCTGAGCCCGAAGTCGAGCCCACCGGAAAAATTATTCATATCGCCCGACGGGCAGCGACTGGCCCTGAAGTTTAGCGATACGGTTGTATTTCTTCCCAGAGTTTCAAATCCGACTGCGGATCAGTTTTCATTTGCGACTCCGGAAGAGTCGTCCGAGTTCGAAATCCTGAAAGCCACTTACCCGATCGATGAAGTGCGATTCTCCAGATTCGACAAGCAGCGGCGGATCGCCACAGGGCACGGGACAAAATTTCTCCAGTTATGGGATCTGCAGGGGCACAAATACGAAGCCTGCAAGGTGGATGGATTGTACGAGCATCGCCTGATGAGCGGCGACGTTGCTGCGTGTTTGAGAGGGCATTCCAAAGAGGTGAAGGCGTTTACGTTTGCAGGTGACGATGGTGATCATCTGGTGTCGGTCAGTGCAGATCAATCCATCAGAACATGGCAGATTTCAACGTATGCCGAACTCACCGCGCAGATCAAGAGGATTCGTGAGGCTTTTGAAACAGCGTTGCGCCTTCTCTCGGCACAACTGGTCAGACCAGCGACAGGTAAAAGTGCCGCCGGAATTGCCGACAGGCTCCGGAACATCGAATTGATCGCTGACAGATCTCCAGTCCGGAAATTCGCGGACTACACACTGACCGCAGGACCAAATCCGCAGCCGCCCGCCACCACGTCGCCGATCCGGATTCAACAGGGACAGGCTGTTTACTCAGCTCGATTCAGCCCGGATGCGAAACGGTTTCTGATTGGCGCAGACGATCTGGCAGCACACGCATTTGACAGCGGCACCGGCGAGGAGATCATGACGGCGCCGATGGATCAGTTAGGGCGCAGGGACCTGTTGTTTGATCCTTCCCGCAACATGTTTCTGGAGGGCCACGTATCTGAAATCGCGACCATTCGTTTTCTGCCACCTGACGGTGCTTTGGTTCTGAGCGCCGACTACTTTGGTTCGATTTCTGTGTGGGATGCAGTACCGGATGACAACGGCGCAGGATTCGAACGGTCGCGGCTTTTGTCCGAGTATTCATTCAGCGAGTTCGCCGTCTCGGATGATGGGACGCTGATTCTGGCAGGCGGTGCAGGTACCGAGAATCCAAACAGCAAGCTGACCGAAACCAGGTTGCTGCACAAAGGACTCTTGTGGCGGAAAGAAGACATTTTGCGGTTGCCAGGCCCCGAACCATTTCGGCAGTTTGAGGGCCATCATCCGAATTTTGCGATCACGGCAGTCGGAATTTCTCCGGAATCTACCATGGCTGTCACGGCAGGCCGTCGCGGCAAAATCGTCGTCTGGAATATCGAGACGGGAAACGTCATTGCTGAAATCGATGATCGGCACAACAAGGACCAGGTTGCCGGGATCTTTTTCGAAAACGAATCGCAGCTTGTCAGCGCAGGGTACGACGGAAGAGTCATTCGCTCGACTGTATCAGGTGATACGATCACGGTAAACGAAATCAAGCGAAGCGACGACGATCTCTATCCGAGCTTTATTATTCGACTGCGTCCTTCTCCGGATCGGCTGCGGTTCGCCACGTCCGAAGTTTCACTTTTGAACGGCGCAAACAGAGTCAATGCGGGCCGGCTGAACATCACGATCTGGTCAAACGATGGCAGCACTCGCACATTATTACAACATCCGATCATCATTCCGGACGATAACAAGAAAGTTGCGTTTCGGCATGATGTGTCCTGGTCATCGGATGGCCGGGAATTCATGCTGCTGTATGACGGGGTCATTGCGATCTACGATACTGCCGATTGGAAACTTCTTCGCAGGTTCAAGAGCGATGAACTCGGGGCGCGCCCTGTTCGCGGTGCGTTTTCGCCGTCTGCGGAAGGCCGATCAGATCGAATCGCAACGTTTGATGGCCGGGTCATGCATTTGTGGGATCTGCAGCAGGATGGAACTGGTGGCATCCATGTTGCAGAGTTTCGATCGCATGCGAGCTACTCTGTGACAGCTTCTTATTCGTCCGATGAAAAGTATGTCGCGACTGCGAGTGAGACTCTGCGAGTTTTTGACGCAGTTGAAGACAGTCCGAATCACGGAAGCACGATGTACCGATTGCCGGTCGGTATCCCCCACAAACGTCCGCTCTCGGACACGTCTTTTTCACCAGTCCCGGGGGATTCTCGCCTGGCGACGATCGACCACGACGGAACACTTGCGGTTTGGCAATGGAATCCCGGAGCACCAATGCCTCTGACACCGGTTTTTGACGCCGTGCCGGGTCATAAGAATTCGCCCGACTGGGCACCAGGTCAGAAGTTCAAAAATGTCGCAGTTTGGAATCCCAACGGAAAATCGCTCGCTTCGCTTCAATCCGGACTCATTTTGCATTTGAAGATTGAAGATGGCATTCCCGAGATCATTGATATGCCCTTGCCGAAAGGACTGCAGTGCCGATTCAATCAGTTGCATTTCTCGGACAAGAATCCGTTGTTGACGGCCGGTGGTATTGCGAGGAGCGAAACCACAGGTGAAATGTTCAGTTTCGCGGCTGTCTGGGATGTTTCAAACGACTCGCCACAACTCAATGCGACGATCGGCAAGTCGGATCGAATTCATTCCGTGGAAACTGAAGGGACTTCGCAGAAAGGGATCACGGCGATTGCCTTTAACGACCTGGAGAATGAAATCGTCACCGGTGGAGCCGACCAGCGCCTCATACGATGGCAGTTGCCAGGCAAAGATGACAAATCCATTCCGTCTTTGAGCTACATTGATGAGATGAAGGGGCAGGATAATGAAAACGCTCACGCAGCGATGATTACTGCCCTGGACGTCTCGCCGACCGGCCAGATTCTGAGTGCAGACGAAAAGGGCCATATCATTTTGTGGCCCGCGCCCAAAAACTGAGAACGGCGATCTAAACTGTGCGTCCAGTGGGGACAATGTATACTCCACGCGGTCGTGAGTGAGAGAACTGGCGAGCGGCATGCGTCAGCTTGCCGGTTCAAGTACGAGGTGCCATTGGGCGCACGCCGCTCCGCTCGCCGTTCTCATTTCGGGCCGCACGAAGTATGACTCTTGAGTTGAGTTGCTGCAGATTCTGCTGAAACCAGGCGTTCAGAGAGTCCTGCTGTATGAGCAAATGAGCCCGACGTTGGTGTTGCCTGACGGCAGATTTTACCAATCCGTTACGACCGCTGTGAGCGGGATAAAAGTCTGAGTACATTTTGCTCGCGGATACAAAAACCGATCACAGATTGCCGATATCTCCTGCAGTGAAGCCTTTTTAGTTCAACATGGAGGTTGCGGCGATGTCCAGCGAGGGTCATCACAACTTAGCTAAGTTTCTGATTGTTGGTCTGGCTGTGTTCTGCACTGCTGCACCCGCCGGTTTCGCGCAGGATAAAGGAGCGCCTCCCTGGGGAGAATTCCTGAAACGCTTCAAAAAGGATCCGTTGCTGAAGAAGCCGTTTCACATGTCACCCGAGAGTGAAGTGAAGGGTCTCTCGTCAAAGATCCGTGCCAGAGAACTCGACGTTCCCAATCGAAAGCGCGCGATCCGATATCTGAAGGATCTTGATTGCACTCAGTTCCCTGAATCCAAAGAAATGCTTCTCAGTCTCCTGGATCCAGAAGCGGAAAAGTGGGAAGAAGTTCGCTATGAAGCAGCGATGGGGCTCCGCGATATGCTTGCCCGTCATTCCTGCAATCCGGCTGCCGACAAGAGCGGCAAGAGTGGCAAGAACGACAAGAGCGGCAAGAACGACAAAATACCGAAAGACAAGAGAGCGGATCGTCAGTCGGGGAATTGCGAAGAATCGCTGTGGCAGCAGTGTTGTGATTCAACTGCGACTTCGCAGAAGCGGCTTCGCGGTGAACGAACGAAACCCCAGGAGCCATCCTGTCATTGCACGAATTGCTGTGACGCAGACACGCTCAGTAAGCTCGCGAAAACGGCCTACGAAATGAAGGAGAATGGCTGTTGCTATGAACCTTCGCAGCGAGTTCGAGAAATGGCAGTCGAGGCGATTAAAGCCTGTGGAGTGCCGTGCAACTACAAGCCGTATTATGGCGAGTTCGATGAAGAACCCGGTCCACCGGCCTGGGATGAAGCAGGCGGGACTCCGGATCACGGCGGTGAAGACACGCCTCCGGAGAGAAAAGAAGAAGGACTTGATCCATCACCATCGGATGGTGCCGAGGAAAATGCTCCTGCTCCTGTACCTGCCGTCACGAATGTAGTGACTCCGATCTCAAGACTTACCAACCTGTGCATTGTCTCTCTGGCGAATGGACAGCAGGTCAAACCAAACCCTCAGATTTCAGCAACACACCGAGGACGGATCTACTATTTCGCAACGGAAGGTGCGAGGCAGGCGTTTGTCGGAAATCCGGAACGATACGCCGTCGCATTCGGTGGGTGTGATCCGGTGCAATTCGTCCGGACTCAGCAGGCGGTCGAAGGCAGGTTCCTCGCGGAACATGCAGGCCACTTCTTCATGTTTTCATCGCGAGAGAATCATGAAGCCTTCAAGGCAGATCCGAGCCGCTATCTGCCGAAGTCAGCGGTCGCCGATCGCGTCGCATCCAACCGGTAGCAGCACATGGCGAAACCATTCCAAATGCACCGGCACAGGACATCCATCCTCCAATGGCAAGGACTTAAGGAATTCCGGTTCATCCACAAATGAAGTGCGCGGCAGAGAAATCAGTGATTATCCGATGAGCGCGGACTTCGTGAGATGGAGGGCATAGAGTTTGGCGATGAAGTAATCATGATCGCGGCAACAATAATCTATTCTTTGGATGGCACCTATCTTATTATTGACGCCTTCGCGTCGGCCAGTCGAGATGAGGAAGTCGTACCAGTTGAGGATCCCGGTCCTGTGTTCCTGCAGAGTGTTGGCCGCCGTCAATCCGCGCCGCGTCAGCAGCTTCGCAATTGGCATTGGACGCGATGCGAAAACTGATCACTGTCCTGAACACACTCGCGCGAACCGACCAACGGTGGCAGGATCCTGCAACTGCACAAACGAATACGGCGCTCTGATGATGCTGATGCCAGAACGCCGCCGAAGCGTCATCGACGCACCGAAACAGCAGGCTATCCCTCGCGTAGTTGCCTGCCTGTCGGCAGACCGGCGTCCCCGCAGAGCTGCGCTCCGTTTCACCCGCCGCCGAAAATAATACTCACAAA
>Ga0105048_10002909_pt1 | contig 28009 bp, 22 predicted proteins | sample MAT05_FD_78382 | JGI IMG/M metagenome (GOLD analysis project Ga0105048, IMG submission 78382) | Freshwater microbial communities from Lake Fryxell liftoff mats and glacier meltwater in Antarctica - MAT-05 | ecosystem: Environmental > Aquatic > Freshwater > Ice > Liftoff microbial mat | place...
CACGCCGCCCCACAGCGCGGCGCGGCCTTCGGGCAACGGCAGCCGGGTCTCGAACTGCGTCGCCACCCGCGCCAGGATCTCGCCCTCGGCGCGGCCCTGCAGGCCGTGCAGCGCGATCAGCTGCGCGGTCGAGGCGCGCACCTCATCGTCAAGCGCGGCGGCCAGCGCCTGCTGCGCCCGCGTGGTCGCGTCGTCAGCCGCACCCCCGAGCACGCGTTGCCCGAGCAGCGTGCCCAGGCGCCCGATGCGCTCGGCAAAGCCCGGCGCCGACCCCACGGCCACCGGCTGCCGCGTCGCGGCGATGCGCGCCAGGCTGCGCGCCAGTTGCTGCATCGACGCCTGAAACGTGGCCAGACGCCGTGCCGCCCAGGCCGCGTGCAGCCGCGCCATGGCCGTGGCCGGAGCCGCCGGCAGCGCTGCACCCAGCGCGCGCCACAGCACGCCTTCCTGCACCCAGCAGCGGGCGAAGGCGTCCAGCGGCAGCACCGCACGCACCTGCGGCCAGCGCGCCAGGTGGTGGCGCCAACGTTCGGCATCGGCGGCCTCTTCGGCGGCGGGCCGCGGCGCGCCCATCTGGTTCAGCAGCACCACCACCGGTTTGTCCAGCCAGGCCAGCAGCGCCATCTCGGGGGCCACGTAGCCGGCGCTCTCGGGCGCTTCGGCGGCGTTGACCAGGTAGAGCACGGCGTCGGCCTGCTCGCGCACGTTCTTCAGCGCCTGCTGGCTGGACCAGAACGGGCGGTCGCGCCAGCGGTCCCAGACAGCGCTGAGGAACCAGCCCACCGGGTTGCCCTCCTGGCGCAGGCGGCGCAACAAGCGGCTGCTGTCGCCGAAGCCCGGCGTATCCCACAGCGTCAGCCGGTCGCCCGCCTCGCTGACCAGCAGTTCATGCGCATCGGCGAACTCGGTCACATGCGGTGCGTCGCGCACCTCGCCGATGTCACGGCCCAGCAGCGTGCGCGCCAGCGTGGTCTTGCCGACATTGGTGTGCGAGACCAGGCTCAGCGCAACGGCCCTCGGGCCTTCGGGGCTGTCGCTCATGCGCCGCCGCCCTGTGCCCGCTGCAGAGCCTGTTGCAGCGCAGCCGCAGCCGTCGATGCAGGCTGCGCCAGATCGATGATGACCAGCGGCAGCGCCAGCGCAGCGGCCCAGCGCTGCCAGGCTTCGCGGCGTTCGTCCATGCGTGCGGGCAGATGACCGAAGCGGCGCGCGAAGCCGGCCTCGTCGGCCAGCAGCAGCAGCGGCAGCGCGGGTGCGGCGCGCTGCAGCGTCTGCACGAAGCGCCCCTGGGCTTCGGCCTCGGGTGTGGCGGCCAGATCCAGCAGCACGATCTGCAGCGTGCAGCCGGACGCAGCCGGGCCGGCGGCCTCTTCGTCCCCGGCGGCCGTGGCGGCGGCGACGTCCAGGCGCACGTCGGCGCCCAGTGCGGCGGCCAGCAGCGTGCGCAGCGCCAGGGCCGTGTTGGCATCCGGCGTGGCGGCGTAAGGACGCACCGCCACCCCTGGCGCGCCGCCGCGCTGCGGCAGCAGGCGCTGGAAGTAGGGCTCGGCGAGCGGCAGCCTGATCGCGCGGGCACGCTGCCAGGCCTGTGCGCCGGCGAAGGCGGCCAGCAGCGTGCGCGGCAGCAGCACCAGCAGCGCCAGCGTCACCGAATGCAGGTGGATCCACGGCGCCGCGCTGGCGCCCTGCGCCACCTCCGGCACCGGCAGCCCCGTCAAGGCCGAGGCCGGAGCCAGCAGCCACGACAGCCAGGTCTGCACCTGCACTGCGTCGAGGAAGGTGCTGCCCCAGTGCGTGCGGTAGTCGAAGACCAGCCCGCGCAGGTACAGCCCGCCGATGACCCCCAGCGCAAGCCCGGCGGCGGCGGCGTGCAGCAGCAGCGCCGCGCGCGCCGCCGTCAGCGCGCCGGCGTGACGGGCCCAGAGTAAGCCGAAGGCGGCCCACGGCGCTGATCTGGCGGACTGCGCCGTGCCGATCAGCCGCTGGCGCAGCCAGCGTCGCAGCGGCCCCGGCGCCGACCGCGCACCCGCTGAAGACCGCAGCGCCTGCACGGCCAGCAGCACGTACACGACCAGGTTCCACAGCACCAGCGCCCACACCGGCGGTGCCAGCAGGTCGACTTGCTGCGCCGGGCCGACATGGTCCACCGCGGCCCCCAGCAGCACCGCCAGCAGCGTGGTCAGCAGGACGACGGTGGCGGTGCGCCCCGCAGGCTGTGCAAGCAGCCGCCGGGCGTGGGCGTCGCGTGGCGCCAGACGCTGCATCGCCAGCGCCGCACGTTCGCTGACGAAGCGTGCGGCGTCGGCGCCGGGCGGCAGCGCCTGCTGCGCCGCGCGCGTGGCCCAGCCACGGTCTTCGGCCGTCCACAGCGGGCCTTCGGGCGCCGTCTCGAAGGCCTGCAGCAGCAGCACGCGGCGGGCGGCGGCCTCGTCGATCGGTGTGGGTTGCTCGAGCTCAGGCACGGGCCGGCGCGCCTTCAGGCGAGCGCGCGGCCGATCAGGATCTTCTGCACCTCGGACGTGCCCTCGTAGATCTGGCACACGCGCACGTCGCGGTAGATGCGCTCGACCGGGAAGTCGCTGACGTAGCCGTAGCCGCCGTGCACCTGGATCGCGTCGCTGCACACGCGCTCGGCCATCTCGCTGGCAAACAGCTTGGCCATCGCGGCTTCCTTCAAGCAGGGCAGGCCGGCGTCTTTCAGCGCGGCGGCATGCCAGATCAGCTGGCGCGCGGCCTCGATCTGCGTGGCCATGTCGGCCAGCTTGAACTGCACCGCCTGATGCTGGAAGATCGGCTGTCCGAAGCTCTCGCGCTGCTTGCTGTAGGTGAGCGCGGCCTCGAACGCGGCGCGCGCCATGCCCACCGCCTGGCTGGCGATGCCGATGCGTCCGCCTTCCAGGCCCGACAGCGCGATCTTCAGCCCCATGCCTTCTTCGCCCAGCCGGTTGGCCACCGGAATGCGGCAAGCTTCGAAGCGGATCTGCGCGGTGTCGCTGGCGTGCTGGCCCATCTTCTCTTCCAGCCGCGCCACCACGTAGCCCGGGGTGACGGTAGGCACGACGAAGGCGCTGATGCCCTTCTTGCCGGCAGCCTTGTCGGTGACGGCCATGACGATGGCCAGGTCGCCATGCTTGCCGCTGGTGATGAACTGCTTGACGCCGTCGAGCACGTACTCGTCGCCATCGCGGCGTGCGGTGGTGCGCAGGCCGCCGGCCTCGCTGCCGACATGCGGCTCGGTCAGGCAGAAGGCGCCGAGCATCTCGCCACGCGCCAGCGGCAGCAGGAAACGCTGCTGCTGATCGGCGTTGCCGAAGGCCATCAGGATGCTGCAAACAGGGCAGTTGTTGACGCTCACGATGGTGCTGGTGGCGCCGTCGCCGGCGGCGACCTCCTCCAGGATCAACGCCAGCGCCAGGTAGTCCAGGCCCGCGCCGCCCAGTTCGGCCGGCACCGCCACGCCGTAGCAGCCGAGTGCCGCCAGACCTTTCAGCTCGGTGGCCGGGAAGTGATGCTGGCGATCCCACTCGGCCGCGCGCGGGGCGATGCAGTCCTGCACGTAGGCGCGCACGGCGTCCTGCACCGCGCGGTGGTCATCACTCAGCAGCATCCAGGCCCCCGGGTTCGGTGGCGGGCGCACCATCGCCGCTGCCCGGCTGGCGCACCAGCAGCGTGCCGCGGCCGATGACGCAGGCGCGGCCGGCGATCGACGCCAGGCCGTCCACCTGGGCAATCCAGCCGCTCTGGCGCGCGCTGGGATCGACGGCCATGACGGTCCAGGCCAGCGACAGGGTCTGGTCAGCGAACACCGGTGCCTTGAAGGCGAAGTTGAAGTTCAGGCACAGCACCTCGCGCGGGCCCGACTCGCCGGGCTGCGCGAAGTGCGACGCCACCAACCCGATCAGCAACGAGACGGTGTGCTGGCCGCAGGCGATGATCTCGCCGAAGTCGGCCCGCTGCGCCGCCAGCGTGTCGTGGTGCAGCGGGTTCAGGTCGCCAGTCAGGTTGGCGAAGTCGATGATCTGCTGGCGGCTCAGACGCAACTGGCGCCGGCACTTCTCGCCGACGCGCAACAAGTTCGGCAGGTCTTGCAGGCGGGTGTTCATCGCCTCAGACGAGTTCGACCGCCATCGCCGTGGCTTCGCCGCCGCCGATGCACAGGGCCGCCACGCCGCGCTTGAGCCCGCGCTTCCTGAGCGCGCCCAGGAGCGTGACGACGATGCGCGCGCCGCTGGCGCCGATCGGGTGGCCCAGTGCGCAGGCGCCGCCATGCACGTTGACGATCTCGTGCGGCAGCCTGAACTCGGTCATTGCCGCCATCGTCACCGCGGCGAAGGCTTCGTTGACTTCCCACAGGTCCACCTGGCTCGCGTTCCAGCCGCTGCGCGCCAGCACCTTCTGGATGGCGCCGATGGGCGCGGTGGTGAACCACTCCGGCGCCTGAGCGTGCACCGCGTGGCCCGCGATGCGCGCCAGCGGCTTCAGGCCGAGTTGCGCCGCGGTGCTCTCGCGCACCAGCACCAGCGCGGCTGCGCCGTCGCTGATGCTGCTGGCGTTGGCGGCGGTGATGGTGCCGTCCTTCTTGAAGGCGGGCTTGAGGCCGGGGATCTTGTCCAGCCGGGCCTTGAAGGGTTGCTCGTCCTGGCGCACCACGGTCTCGCCGGCCTTGCCGGGCAGACTGACCGGGGCGATCTCCCAGTCGAAGCTGCCGTCCTCGTTGGCCTGCTTGCTGCGGGTGGTCGAGGCGATCGCGAACTCGTCCTGCGCCTGCCGCGTGAAGCCGTAACGGGCCACGCAGGACTCGGCGAAGACGCCCATTGCCTTGCCGCGCTCGTACGCGTCTTCCAGGCCGTCGATGGCCATGTGGTCGAACATCGTCGCCGCGCCGTAGCGCAGGCCCTTGCGCGCGAACACCAGATGCGGCGCACTGCTCATGCTCTCCATGCCACCGGCCAGCACCACGCGCGCCGAGCCCGCGGCCAGCATGTCGTGGCCGAACATCATCGCGCGCATGCCGCTGCCGCACATCTTGGACAGCGTCACTGCGCCGGTGCTGTCGGGCAGGCCCGCGCGGCGCATCGCCTGGCGCGCCGGGGCCTGGCCCTGGCCGGCCATCAGGCAGTTGCCCAGCAGCACTTCGTCGACCGCCTCGCCCGGCACGCCGGCGCGCTCGACGGCGGCGCGAACCGCCACTGCGCCCAGCTCCCAGGCCGCCAGCGAGGCGAAGTCGCCGAGCAGGCCGCCGATCGGCGTGCGCGCGGCGGAAACGATGACGATGGGGTCGGACATGAGCGGCTCCTGTTTCAGCGGACCGGGACGCTGTCATTGTGCAGTCGCACCGTGAAGCGTTTGGAGGCGTCGTATGGAAACACATCGTGAACGTGGCCGGCCTTGATGCGCTCTTTGTGGCCGTGCCAGAACCCGGCCTCGAGCAGCTCTGCGTGATGCGCGAGGAAGACCTCGCGCACCTTCGGATTGCCCAGCAGAAAAGGGCCGAAGGTCTCGGGGAACACGTCCTTGGGGCCCACCGTGTACCAGACCTCGCCCGACATCTCTTCTTCTTCGTTGCGCGGTGTGGGCACACGGCGGAAGTTGCAGTCGGTGATGTACTCGATCTCGTCGTAGTCGTAGAACACCACCTTGCCGTGGCGCGTGACGCCGAAGTTCTTCCACAGCATGTCGCCGGGGAAGATGTTGGCCGCGACCAGGTCCTTGATGGCGTTGCCGTACTCGATCACCGCGTGCGCCACCTGCTCGGGGCCGGCCTCCTGCAGGTAGATGTTGAGCGGGATCATGCGGCGCTCGATGTACAGGTGCTTGATCACCAGCACGTCGCCGGCTTCTTCCACCAGGCTGGGGCAGAAGTGCTTCAGCTCGGCCACCAGCTCTTCCTCGAAGCGCTGGCGCGGGAAGGCCACGTCGCTGTACTCCAGCGTGTCGGCCATGCGGCCGACGCGGTCGTGTGTCTTCACCAGCAGGTACTTGCTCTTGATCTGCTCGCGCGTGGTGTCCTTCTGCGGCGGGTAGAAGTCCTTGATGACCTTGAACACGTAAGGGAAGGAGGGCAGGTCGAAGACCAGCATCACCATGCCCTTGATGCCCGGCGCGATGCGGAAGCGGTCGCTGCTGTGGCGCAGGTGCGCGAGAAAGTCGCGGTAGAACAGGTTCTTGCCGTGCTTTTGCAGACCCAGCGCGTTGTACAGCTCGTGCCGCGGCTTGCGCGGCATCAGCGAACTCAGGAACTGCACGCAGGCGCTGGGCACCTGCAAGTCGACCATGAAGTAGGCGCGTGCGTAGCTGAAGATCATCAGCAACTCGTCCTCGCCGAAGAGTGCGGCATCCAGTATCAGCCGCCCGGCGCTGGCGCCGTGCACGTTGCCGTCGGCGGTCCTGTGCAGGATCGGCAGCGCGAACGGCGTCTCGTTGAAGCCGTTGATGATGCGGCCCACCAGGTAGGCGCCCTTGTTGCGGAAGAACAGGCTGGAGAGCACCTGGATCTGGAAATTGGCGCGCGGGCGAAAGCCGCCGAGCTCGGCGATCATGGCCTGCACCACGTGATCGACATCGCGCGCCAGGTCCTCGAACGGCGCTGCCAGCTGGAAGTTGTCGACGATGCGCGTCCAGGTCTCGCCCAGCGTGTCGCGGCTGGGGTAGTAGGCGCGGTAGGTCGGCTGCGAACCCGGCTCGTCGTTCTCTATGTACTCGGTGCTGGCCGCAGGACGCACGAAGATGAAGTCGTTGCGGAAATAGCTGCGGTGCAGCAGCTTGACGGTGACCGAGTTGAAGAAGGTCTCGGCCAGCTCGGGCTGGCGGTGGTTGGTCAGCAGGCCGATGTAGTGCAGCTTGGCCTGCTGCCAGGTGTCCATCGACAGCTCCTCGACCTGGAACTCGGCGCGCAGCCGCCCGACCGCCTCGTTCACGCGCAGGTCGTAGAACTCGATGCGCTCGCGCTGCGAGCGCTGCTGGCCGTGCCAGTCGGCGCGTTCGAAGCGCGGCTTGGCGGCGGCGCTGGTCTCGCGGAAGAGGCGGTAGTGAAGGTCGAAACCATCGAGCATCGCCTTGGCGATGTCGAAGGCGCGGCTGTCGGTCAGGCGGTGCGGGAACATCGGCACGGCTGAATCGCCCCGGCTACATGGTTTCGGCAAACAGCTCGCGGCCGATCAGCATGCGCCGGATCTCGCTGGTGCCGGCGCCGATCTCGTAGAGCTTGGCGTCGCGCCACAGCCGGCCCAGCGGGTAGTCGTTGATGTAGCCGTTGCCGCCGAAGATCTGGATGCCTTCGCCGGCCATCCAGGTGGCCTTCTCGGCGCACCACAGGATCACGCTGGCGCAGTCCTTGCGCACCTGACGCACATGCTCGCTGCCCAGCGCGTCCAGGTTCTTGCCCACCATGTAGCAAAAGCAGCGCGCGGCCTGCAGCACGGTGTACATGTCGGCCAGCTTGCCCTGGATCAGCTGGAACTCGCCGATGCTCTGGCCGAACTGCTTGCGCTCGTGCGTGTAGGGCACCACCTGGTCCATCACCGCCTGCATGATGCCGATCGGCCCGGCGGCGAGTACCGCGCGCTCGTAGTCCAGGCCGCTCATGAGCACCTTCGCGCCGCCGTTCAAGGCGCCCAGCACGTGGCTGGCCGGCACCTCGACGTCTTTGAACACCATCTCGCCGGTGTGGCTGCCGCGCATGCCCAGCTTGTCGAGCTTCTGCGCGGTAGAGAAGCCCTTCATGCCCTTCTCGACGATGAAGGCGGTGACGCCGCGCGCGCCCAGTTCGGGCTCGGTCTTCGCGTAGACCACCATCACGTCGGCGTCGGGGCCGTTGGTGATCCACATCTTGCTGCCGTTGAGCAGATACCAGCCGCCCTTGTCCTCGGCCTTGAGCTTCATGCCGATGACGTCGCTGCCGGCGCCGGTCTCGCTCATCGCCAGCGCGCCCACATGCTCGCCACTGACCAGCCGCGGCAGGTACTTTGCGCGCTGCGCCTCGCTGCCGTTGCGCTTGATCTGGTTCACGCACAGGTTGCTGTGCGCACCGTAGCTCAGGCCCACGCTGGCGCTGGCGCGGCTGATTTCTTCCATCGCCACCATGTGCGCCAGGTAGCCCATCGCGGCGCCGCCGTAGGCCTCGGGCACGGTGATGCCGAGCACGCCGAGCTCGCCCATCTTGCGCCACAGGTCCATCGGGAACTGGTCGCTGCGGTCGATCTCGGCCGCCCGCGGCGCGATCTCGGCCTCGGCGAAGTGGCGCACCGCATCGCGCAGGGCGTCGATGTCTTCGCCAAGCTGGAAGTCCAGACCGGGCAGGTTCATGGGGCGGTCTCCGCAAGCCGGCGCGACGTGCACCGGGTGCGGAAGATCATAGCGGCCGGTCTGCTCAGCCGAGGTCGGGCAGCAGCGGGTCGCGCAGTGCGCCGCGCGCCTGCTCGTAGTCGGGCAGCACCGAACGCACCACCTCCCAGAAGGCGGCGCTGTGGTTCATCTCGCGCAGGTGCGCCAGTTCGTGCGCGACCACGTAGTCGATCACCGGCAGGCCGAAGTGCACCAGCCGCCAGTTCAGCCGCACCGAGCCGTCGGCGCTGGCGCTGCCCCAGCGCGTGGTGGCTGCGCTCAGCGAGAGCCGACGCACGCGCACCTTCAGCTGCAGCGCGAAGTGCGCACAGCGCTCTTCGAAGACGCGGCGGGCCTGGCGCTGCAGCCAGCCCTGCACGGTGTCGCGCAACTGTTCGGGTGCGGCGCCCTGCGGCAGGCCGACGTGCAGGGTCAGCCGCGGCACGCCGGGCAGCGTGTTTTCGGCCGTGTGCAGCACCGCGCCGGTAACGCGCGGGTCGATCACCACGATCACCGTCTCGCCCAGGAAGGGCAGCGTCGTGCCGTCGGCCCACTCGATGCGCGCCGAGGCCAGCCGCGCAGTGCGCTCGCGCTGGGCGTGCAGCTTGCGCAGGACCCACGCCGCCTTGCCGCGCAGCGCGGCCTCGACCTCGGGCAGCCCGACCCAGCGCGGCGCGCTGACCGTCAGCCCCTCGGCGCTGATCGAGAAGCCGATGCTGCGCCGGCGCGCGCGCCGCAACTCGTATGCCACACGGTGGCCGGCCAGTTCGAGCTCGCCGTGCGCGCGCGGGTGGGCGAAAACGACCTGCGGCGCCGGCACCGCGGGCTGCGGTCGCGCTGGCGGGGACGCTGGCAAGGGCGCTGGCAAGGGCGCGGGAAAGGACGCGGGAAAGGACGCGGGCGGGGGCACCGCCGCATCGCCAAAAAGCGAAAGCTGCAGCGGCAGCACAGGGTCGGTCGGCATCGTCATCAGACCACGCTGCGGGGGCTCGGGCCGGGCGCAGCGGCACCCGTGTAAGCCTCGGGATCGAGGCGGCGCATCTCGGCCTCGATCCACTGCTCGACTTCCTGCATCAGCTCGTCCGGCAGGCGCCCCGCCACGCTGATCGGCGCACCGATGGAGATATCCACCACACCCGGGCGCAGCAGAAAGCTCTTGCGTGGCCAGCAGCGCGCGGACGTGGTGGCGATGGGCACGATCGGCGTGCCGGTGTCGATGGCCAGCCGAGCGGCACCTGCCTTGTAGCTGCCCTGGCCGCCGCGTGGCGCGCGCGTGCCTTCGGGGAACATGATGACCCACACGCCCAGCGCCGCCAGCCGCTTGCCCTGCGCCGCCACCTTGGCCCAGGCTTCGGTGCGCTTGCTGCGGTCGATGTGGATCATGTCCATGCGCGCCATCGCCCAGCCGAAGAAGGGGATGTACAGCAGCTCGCGCTTGAAGACGTAGGCCAGCGGATGCGACATCAGCGCCGGGTAGGCGAAGGTCTCCCAGGTCGACTGGTGCTTGGAGGCCAGCAGCACGGCGCGCGTGCCCTCGGCGGCGGCCGGCAGGTGGTGCATGCCCTGCACGCGCCAGCGCACGCCGCAGATCGTTCGTGCGCCCCAGATGGCCGTGCGCAGCCAGCCGGCGCACATCCAGTAGACGCCGGTGGAGGACAGCCACAGCGAGCACACCAGCACCGCCAGCGCCCAGGGCACCACGGTGAGTGCCATCCACAGCACGAAGAGCGCCGAGCGCAGCGCGCACAGCACCGTGCGCGCCAGCCCCATCAGCGCAGCACCCCGGCCACCGAATCCTCGGCATGGTGGCGCGCCAGCAGCCGGTCGGCAAACGCCCCCAGCGTGCGGTGCACCTCCACGGCAGGCACCTGTTCGCGGATGCGCTGCAGCCCATGTTCGTCGAGGCCGGCGCTGCGCCCCGACATCACCAGATGCGGCTCGCATCCGGCCGCCTGGGCGGCCAGCAGGTCGCGCAGCGTATCGGCCACCACCGGCACGTCGGCCGCGTCGACGCCGTAGCGCTCGATCACGTCGAGCATCATGCCGGGCAGGGGCTTGCGGCACGAACAGCCTTCCTCGGGCGTGTGCGGGCAGAAGAACACGGCGTCGATACGCCCGCCCACCAGTTGCAGCTGGCGGTGCAGGTGCGCGTGGATCGCGTTCACCGAGGCCATGTCGATCATGCCGCGGCCGATGCCCGACTGATTGGTGGCCACCACCGCGTGCCAGCCGGCGTGGTTCAGCCGCGCCACGGCCTCGAGCGCGCCGGGCAGCGAGGTCCACTCCTCGGGCGCCTTGACATGGTCTTCGCGGTAGGCGTTGAGGATGCCGTCGCGGCCGAGGATGACGATCTTCACCGGGTGCATCGCAGGGCTCCTTCAGGCGGCCAGCCGTGACAGGTCGGCCACGCGGTTCATCGCGCGGTGCAACTGCTGCAACAGCGCGCGCCGGTTGGCGCGCAGCGCCGGGTCGTCGGCGTTGACCATCACGCTGTCGAAGAACTCGTCCACCGGCGCCTTCAGCGCCGCCAGCAGCGCCAGCGACGCGGCCAGGTCGCCGGCATCGAAGGCGGCGTCGGCGCGAGGTGCTATGGTGGCCAGCGCGGCCGCCAGGCCCGCCTCGGCGGGTTCGAGCAGCAGTTCTGTGTGCAGCGCGACGGCGGGCGTCCCGTCGCTCTTCTTCAGAATGTTGGCCACGCGCTTGTTGGCCGAGGCCAGCGCCGCCGCCTCGGGCAGCGCAGCGAAGGCGCGCACAGCCGCCAGCCGGCGCGGGATCTCGCCCCAGCGCTCTGGGCGCAGCTCGACCACGGCGTCCACCTCTTGCGCGCTGTAGCCCTGCTCCCGCAGCGAGGCTGTGAGTCGATCTTCGAGGAACAAGTTGACATCGGTTTGCGCCGCGCCGTGGCCCGCCGGGAAGACGGCAAAGGCGGCGTCGACCAGCGCCGTCAGCGACAGCGGCAGATCACGCTCGATCAGCATGCGGACCACACCCAGTGCGTGGCGGCGCAGCGCAAACGGGTCCTTGTCGCCGGTAGGCACCTGCCCGATGCCGAACAGACCCGCCAGCGTCTCGAGCTTGTCGGCCAGCGCCACCGCCAGGCCGGCCTCGCCGCGCGGCAGCGCGTCGCCGGCGAAGCGTGGCTTGTAGTGGTCTTCGATGGCGGCGGCCACCGCCTCGTCCAGGCCGTCGTGGCGCGCGTAGTAGCCACCCATGATGCCCTGCAGCTCGGGGAACTCGCCCACCATGTCGGTCAGCAGATCGGCCTTGGCCAGCCGCGCGGCCTGGTCGGCCTGCTCGGCCAGCGCCGGGCCGCCGAGTTGCTGGCCGATCACGCGCGCCAGCCGCCGCACGCGCTCGACGCGCTCGCCCAGCGTGCCCAGCCTGCCGTGGTAGACCACCCGCGCCAGCCCGGGCACGCGGCTGTCCAGGGTTCGTTTGCGGTCCTGGTCGAAGAAGAACTTGGCGTCAGCCAGCCGCGGGCGTACGACGCGTTCATTGCCTTCGATCACGCGCGACGCATCCGCTGGCCGGATGTTGCTCACGACCAGGAAACGCTCGGTCAGCCGGCCGTCTGCGTCGAGCAGCGGGAAGTACTTCTGGTTCGCCTTCATCGTCAGGATCAGGCATTCCTGCGGCACGGCCAGGAATTCGGGCTCGAAGCGGCAGACCAGCACGTTCGGCCGTTCGACCAGGCCGGTCACCTCGTCGAGCAGCGCGGCGTCGTCGATCGGCCTGAGGCCCTCGCTGGCCGCGGCGGCCGCAAGCTGGCGGGCGATCTCCTCGCGGCGCTCGGCAAAGCCGGCGATCACCGCGCCTTCGCTCAGCAGTTGCGCCGCGTAGTCGTCGGCGTGCCGCAGGCTGATGCGCTCGACGGCGGCTTCGAAGCGGTGACCCTGCGTGGTGCGGCCGGCCACCAGCCCGAGCACCGAGACCGGCACCACCACGCTGCCGTGCAGCGCCACCAGTCCGTGCGCCGGGCGCACGAACTGCACACCGCTCCAGCCATCGGCCAGCTGGTAGGTCATGACCTTGGGGATCGGCAGCCGCGCCAGTGCGTGCTCCAGCGCCTGCTGCAGGCCGGCGGCCAGCGTCAGCCCCGGCACGCGGGTGTCGAGAAACAGCGTGGCGGCCTTGCCTTCGCCTTCGCAACGCAGGCCGGGGACGGCCGCGGCGTCAGTGCCCAGCGCGCTGAGCCTCTTCAGCAGCGCTGGCGTGGCCTGGCCGTCGGCGTCCAGGCCGACCGCCGCCGGCATCAGCTTGTGCCGCACCGCGCGTTCGGGGGCCTTCGCCAGCACGTCGGCCACCTGCACGGCCAGCCGACGGGGTGAGGCGAAGGCCCTGACAGCAGCCTCTGCGCCTGCGAGCCCGTGCGCTTTCAGCGCCTGCGCCACGCCGCCCGCGAAAGCCTCGCCGAGCGCATTCAGCGCCTTCGGCGGCAGCTCCTCGACGAAGAGCTCGACCAGCAGGTCCTGCGTCTCGGCCATCGCTCAGGCCGCCTGCGTGGCGGTTCGAGCTGCTGTCTGCGCCGCAAGCTGCGCCAGCACCTCGTCGGCCCAGGCCCGCGGCGCCATCGGGAAGCGCAGCCGCGCACGGCTGTCCAGGTAGCTCTGCGCCACGCTGCGCGCCAGGTTGCGGATGCGGCCGATGTAGGCCGCACGCTCGGTCACGCTGATCGCGCCGCGCGCATCGAGCAGGTTGAAGGTGTGCGCGGCCTTGAGCACCTGCTCGTAAGCAGGCAGCGCGAGCGCGCACTCCATCAGGTGCCGCGCCTGGCGCTCATGCGCGGCAAAGGCGGAGAGCAGGAAGTCGACATCACTGTGCTCGAAGTTGTAGGTGCTCTGCTCGACCTCGTTCTGGTGGTAGACGTCGCGGTAGCTCAGGCCCTCGGTCCACTGCAGGTCGAACACGTTCTCCACCCCCTGCAGGTACATCGCCAGGCGTTCCAGCCCATAGGTGATCTCGCCCGTGATCGGCCGGCAGTCGATGCCGCCGACCTGCTGGAAGTAGGTGAACTGCGTCACCTCCATGCCGTTGAGCCAGACCTCCCAGCCCAGCCCCCAGGCGCCGAGCGTCGGGTTCTCCCAGTCGTCCTCGACGAAGCGCACGTCGTTGCTCTTCAGGTCGAAGCCGAGTGCCTTCAGGCTGCCCAGGTAGAGCTCCAGGATGTCGGCCGGCGCGGGCTTGAGCACCACCTGGTACTGGTAGTAGTGCTGCAGCCGGTTCGGGTTGTGGCCGTAGCGGCCGTCCTTCGGCCGCCGACTGGGCTGCACGTAGGCCGCCTTCCAGGGCTCGGGGCCGAGCGCGCGCAAGAAGGTCGCCGTGTGGCTGGTGCCGGCGCCGACCTCCATGTCGAAGGGCTGCAGCAGCGCGCAGCCCTGAGTTGCCCAGTAGGACTGCAGGGTGAGGATGATCTGCTGGAAACTGAGCATGCGCGAGGGTGCCGGAAGGTCCGGCGATTCTAAGGAGACGGGGTCAGGCGGCCGCCTTCTTCGCCGCCACCTTCTTGGCTGCGGTCTTCGCTGCACCCGTGGCCGCTCCCTTGGCTGGAGCTTTCACCGCCCGCGGCTCGAACTCGAACACCACCTTGCCTTCCTTCGGGTCGTAGGCCAGCCGCGCCTTGAACTTGCGCCGCGTCTTGTTGGAGACGAAGCCCTCCAGCAGCGCCGTCTTGCCCGCCTCCAGCAGCCGCGTCACCTCCTCGCGCGCTACCGGCTGCTGCAGGATGATCTTGCCGGTCTTGAAGTCGCAGGTCTGATGCGCGCCCACGGCGTGCTCGCACAGATAGTTGGTGCCGTGCTCGAACACATGGCCCTTGCACTTCGGGCAGGCACCCAGGCTTTGCTGGCCGGAGAAGTCCACCGGCTCGCCGTCGGCCGCGGCCTGCTTGGCCTCGTCGCCGAAGTCGAACTCCAGCTTCCAGTTGTCGATCTCGTCGTCGCGCACCAGCTTGAGCTCGGCGCTGAAGGGCCAGCCGGCCTTCGAGCGGAAGCCTTCCAGCGGGCCGATCTTGCGGTTGGCGATGAAGGCCTCGGCCTCCGCCGTCTCGAAAGCCCGGCCGGCGGGGATCTTGGTGATCGAGAAGCCGCAGCCGGTGTCCTCGGGCGCGCCGGCGGCGCCGGTGCAGGCGAATCGCCGGTAGTTCTCGCGCACCACGCCGCCGCACTGGGGGCAGGGTGTGGCGAGCGTCGCGTAGTCGCCGGGGATGGTGTCGCGGTCGTACTCCTTGGCCTTGCGCACGATGCGCTCGGCCATCTTGCCGATCTCGGCCATGAAGGCCTCGCGCGACAGCCGGCCCTGCTCCATCTCGGCTAGCTGGTACTCCCAGTTGCCGGTCAGCTCGGGCTTGGTCAGGTCCTCGATCGCCAGGCCGCGCAGCAGCGTCATCAGCTGGAAGGCCTTGGCGGTGGGCACCAGGTCGCGGCCCTCGCGCAGCATGTACTTCTCGAAGATCAGGCCCTCGATGATCGCCGCCCTCGTGGCCGGTGTGCCCAGACCCTTCTCGGCCATCGCCTCGCGAAACTCCTCGTCGTCGATCAGCTTGCCCGCGCCTTCCATCGCCGACAGCAGCGTGCCTTCGTTGTAGCGCGCCGGCGGACGTGTCTGCAGCGCCTTCACGTCCACGCTCTCGGTGCGCACCACCTCGCCCGGCCGTACCGGCACCAGGTTGGCGTCGTCCTCTTGCGCCTCCTTGCCGTAGACCGCCAGCCAGCCGGGCTTGACCAGCACCTTGCCGTTGGTCTGGAACTGGTGCTCGTGGCCGGCAGCCTGCACCTTGCTGATGCGCGTGGTGAGCATGAACTCGGCGCTGGGGTAGAACACCGCGAGAAAGCGGCGCACCACCATGTCGTAGATGCGCGCCTCGGCATCGCTCAGCGCATGCGGCGCCTGCAGCGTGGGGATGATCGCGAAGTGGTCCGACACCTTGGTGTTGTCGAACACTCGCTTGATCGGCTTCACGTAGCCCTCGGCCAGGCCTTTCTTCGCGTGCTGCGCCAGTTCCTGCAGCGGGCCGGGCAGCGCTTCGCCGGCGATCATCTCGAAGGTGCTGCGCGCCACGCCGACGTAGTCCTCGGGCAGCGCGCGCGAGTCGGTCCGCGGGTAGGTCAGCACCTTGTGCTTCTCGTACAGCGCCTGGGCGATCGACAGCGTGGTCTTGGCGCTGTAGCCGAAGCGGCCGTTGGCCTCGCGCTGCAGGGTGGTCAGGTCGAACAGCAGCGGGCTGGACTGGTTGCTCGGCTTGGCCTCTTCGGTGACCACCGCGGGCTCGCCGCGGCAGGCCTGCGCGATCGCCTGCGCGTCGGCGGCGCTCCACAGCCTGTCGGCGCGCAGTTCGGCGTCGTCGGCGTTCTTCTTCCACTTCGGGTCGAACCACTTGCCTTCGTACTGGCCGGCCTGCGCGTCGAAGCTGGCGCGCACCTCCCAGTAGTCGCGCGCGATGTGGCGGCGGATCTTCTCTTCGCGCTCGACGACGATCGACAGCGTGGGCGTCTGCACCCGCCCGACGGTGGTGAGGAAGAAGCCGCCGTCGCGCGAGTTGAAGGCCGTCATCGCGCGCGTGCCGTTGATGCCCACCAGCCAGTCGGCCTCGCTGCGGCTGCGCGCGGCGTCGGACAGACCGCGCATCTGCTCGTCGCTGCGCAAGCGCTCGAAGCCGTCGCGGATGGCCGCCGGCGTCATGCTCTGCAGCCACAGGCGCTGGATCGGCTTCGGGTTGGGCTTGTCGCCGAAGGCGTACTGCACGATCAGGCGGAAGATCAACTCGCCCTCGCGCCCGGCATCGCAGGCGTTGATCAGCGCGGCGACATCCTTGCGCCGCACCAGCCGGGACACCGCCGTCAGCCGCGACTTGGCCTTGTCGATCGGCGCGAGGTCGAAGTGCGGCGGGATCACCGGCAGGTTGGCGAAGCTCCACTTGCCGCGCTTCACGTCATAGGCCTCGGGCGCCTTGATCTCCACCAGGTGGCCGACCGCTGAGGTGACCACGTAGCGTTCGTTCTCGTAGTGATCTTCGTGCTTCTCGAACTTGCCCGCGGTGGGCGTGAGCGCACGCACCAGGTCCTGCGCCACGCTTGGCTTCTCCGCAATGATCAGTGTCTTGCCCATGATTTCCCCTGCCTACAATCCGCCGCTCTCGCGCGCCCGCATCTGCACACGCACACACGCGCGCCCATGCTTTCAATGTACCGAATGACCACCCTTGCGCAAGCCCGCCCTCTCCGCCGCCCGGCACCCGTCGTCCCGCAGCGTGCTGACGCCCGCCGCATCCAGGTCCGCCGCTCTGGCGTGCATGGCAAGGGAGTCTTCGCGTTGCGCCTGATCGTCGGCGGCGAACGCATCATCGAGTACCGCGGCGATCGCATCAGCTGGCGCGAGGCCAACCGCCGCCACCCGCACGATCCGGCGCAGCCCAACCACACCTTCTACTTTCACGTCGATGACAAGACGGTGATCGACGGCCACCACAACGGCAACGCGTCGCGCTGGATCAACCATTCCTGCGCCCCCAACTGCGAGGCGGCGGACGAGCAGGGACGCATCTACATCGATGCGCTGTGCGACATCCATCCCGGCGAGGAGCTGTTCTTCGACTACGGGCTGATCCTCGAGGGGCGCCAGACGCCGAAGGTGAAGAAAGAATACGCCTGTCATTGCGGCAACACCGTGTGCCGCGGCACGATGCTGGCGCCCAAGCGCCGCTAGAGGGTGCGGCGATGAGCGCGCCCGTGCTTCCGGCGCAGCCAGAGTGGGGTGCCCAGACGCTGCAGCAGGCGTTGGGGTTGTGGCTGCCCGGCCTGTCGCTCGAGGTGCTGGCGAGCACCGACTCCACCAACACCCGCTTGCTCGAGCGCGCCCGCGCCGGCGAGGCCCGGCCAGTGCTGCTGGTGGCCGAACAGCAGACCAGCGGCCGCGGCCGGCTGGGGCGGGCGTGGCGCTCCGAGCCCGGTGCCTCGCTGACCTTCTCGCTGCTCCTCGAACTGACGCGCGCCGATTGGTCGGGGCTCTCGCTGGCCGTCGGCGCCGCGATCGCCGACGCGCTCGAGCCGCCGGAGCCACCCAATACGCGCCCGCCGCGTATTACGCTGAAGTGGCCCAACGACCTGTGGCTGCGCGACGGCCCGGGCCGCGGGCGCAAGCTCGGTGGCGTGCTGATCGAGTCGGTGGCGCCGGCCGGGCGTCGCATGGCCGTGGTGGGCGTCGGGCTGAACGTGGCGCCACTGTCCGGCGTGGCAAACGCCGAGGGCCTGTCGCACGGGCTGGCCTGCCTGCGCGAGATCGACCCGGAGGCCGCCGCGCCGGGCGCGCTGGCCCGCGTGGCGCCTGCCCTGGTGCAGGCGCTGCAGCGTTTCGATGCCGAAGGCTTTGCCCCCTTCGCCGCCGGCTTCGCGCGGCGTGACCTGCTGGTGGGCCTGGAGGTCAGCACCAGCGCACCCGAAGCCCCGCGCGGCGTGGCCGAAGGGGTGGACGCGCAGGGCGCCCTGCGCGTGCGTGCCGGCGCGGTGCACCACGTGGTCTCGGGCGAGGTCAGCGTGCGCTGGCCGCCGCCGGCGGAGTCGCCCTGATGCTCAGGCTGCTGCTGGCCGTGGTGGTGCTGGCGAACCTGCTGTTCTTCGCCTGGACGCGCGGCGCGCTGGCGCCGCTGCTGCCGCTGCCGGCGAGCGAGCGTGACCCGGCCCGCCTGCAGCAGCAGCTGAGGCCCGAGTCGGTGACCGTGTTGCCGCCCGCGGCGGTGAGCGACGCGCTGCGCGCCGGGCAGGCCAGAGAGTGCCTGGAGGCCGGCCCGGTGCAGGCCGCCGATGAGCGTGCAATGGACGCCGCGCTGCAGCGCGCCGGCATACCGCCTGAGGCCGTGGCGCGCGTGGCCGTGGTGCAGCCGGCGCAGTGGGCCGTCTATGCCGGCCCCTTCACCGACCCCGCCACGCGAACGCGCCGAGAACAGGCACTGCGTCAGCAGCAGTTCGAGGTGGCGCCGCTGGACGACCGGCGTGCGCCGCAACCCGGGCTGACCTTCGGCCTGCACGCCGATCTGGCGGCGGCCGAAACGGCGCTGGCGGCCCTGCAGCAACGGGGCTTGCGCGATGCGCGCGTCCTCGAGCTGGCGGCGCAGAACGAGGTCTGGCTGCGCGCTGCCGCCGTCGAGCCGGTGCTGCAGGCGCGGCTCGAGGCTGCCGATGCGCTGCCGGCCGGCCTGCGCTTCGGCGCCTGCCGCAAGACGACGCGCTGACAGTTTGCGGCGGCGGTGCTGATCAGCCGTCGCGGTCTGGTCGACGTCCGCGCCGCAGTGCGGCGATGCCCAGGGCCAGCCCCACCAGCCACGGCCAGCCGAGCGCGCCACCGCCACTGCCTGCGCTGGGCGCAGGCGTCACCACCGGCGGAATCACCACCGGAGGCGCGGCCGCCGCCACGTTGACGCGGGTCTCGGCGCTGGACGTTTCGCCTCGGTCGTCGGTCACCGCCAGCCGCACCAGCAGCGAGCCGGCGGCGCTGGGTGTCAGTGCGGCGGTGGCGGCGTTGGTCGCGCTGCTGAAGCCGCTGGCGATGCCGCCGCCGTCGACCAGCGTCCAGGCCCAGGCGTTCACGCTGCGGCCGCCGCCGAGCAGCGTGCCCAGCCCGCTGAACTGCAGCGGGCTGCCGGCGGTGGGCGATGCGGTCAGCACGTCGATGCGGGCGATCGGCCGGCTGACGGCGGCCACCGCGGCGTCGGCGTCCAGCATGCCGGCGCCGCACAGCGCGGTGGTGCAGTAGCACTGCAGTTGCTGCGTGCTGTCGGGCGCGCGGCAGGTGCGCACCGCCAGGCCGTCGGTGTCGAGCCCGGCGCCGTCGGTCGGGAACGGGCGCGCGGTGCTGATCAGTGCGCTGCGGATTTCGGCCACGGTCAGCGCAGGCCGCGCGCTCAGCATCAGTGCGATCGTGCCGCTGACGATGGGTGTGGCGAAGCTGGTGCCTACCGTGATGCTGAAGCTGTCGCTCCAGGTCGAGCCGCCCGCCTCGGGCCCGCGCAGGCCACTGTTGCGGCCGGCGAGGATCGGGTACAGGCAGGGCTCGCCGACGCCGATGTTGACGCAGTTGCCGGCGGGCGCGCTGATCGTGATCTCCGGTCCCAGATCGCTGAACCCCACCTTGCTGCCAGCGTGGCGCAGCCCGGCCACTGCGATGACGCCGGCGCAGTTGGCCGGCGCACTGACGGCCTGCCCGACGCTGTTGCCGGCGGCGGCGACGACCATCGCGCCGCGCGCCATGACCTCGTTGACCGCGTCCCGGTACACCGCGGTGCAGTTGCCGCCACCACCCAGGCTGAGGTTGAGCACGCGGGCCGGGTTCGGGTTCGCCGGCACACCGGGCACGGCGACGCCTGCGGCCCAGCGCATGCCGGCGGAGATGTCGCTGTCGAAGCCGCCGCACTTGCCGAGCACGCGCACCGGCAGGATGCGCGCGCCCTCGCCGGTGCCGGCGATGCCGGCGATGCCGATACCGTCATCGCTGCGCGCGGCGATGATGGTCGAGACCTTCGTGCCGTGCCAAGAGCTGTTGCTGGTGCCGCAGCCCGAGAAGGGCCCGCCGGCCTGCGCGCTTTCGGCGGCCGTGACCCAGTCGCCGGGGTCGCTGGCGTCGGCGTCGCGCCCGTCGCCGTCGTTGGTTCGGCTGTTGTCGTCGTTGGTGCGGCTGTTGACCATGTCGTAGCCCGGCAGCACCCGGCCGGCCAGGTCGGGGTGGTCGGCGAGAACGCCGGTGTCGAGTACCGCCACCACCACCGAGGGCACGGCGGTGACGCGGTCCCAGGCCGACTGCGCATTGACGGCCGAGCGGAACAGCGCGGTCGGCGGTCGCAGGTGCCACTGGCCGGCATCGGGCCCGCCGGTGCGCGCGGCCAGATTGACTGCCGGGCCGGCGGCATAGAACGGGTCGTTCGGCACGAGGAAAGCGCGGCGGCGCTGATCCGGCACGGCCCAGGCGACGTCCGGATGCAAGGCCAGCCGCGCCGCCAATGTGGCGCTGTCGATGCCCTTGGCCCGCACCACCTGCGAGCGGGCGTCGAGCATGCGCCCGGCCGACAGCGTGCGTCCGGCGCGCGTGGACAGCGCGCCGGCGCGCTGCTGCGCCACGCCATCGGGCTCGGCGAAAGAGCGCAGAGGCATCGAGCGCACGATCTCCGCCGTCGGCTTGAAGGCGACGATGACACGGGCTTCGGTCTGGGCCGCCCCGGTCAGCGGGAACAGGGCGGCAAAGGCGAACGTCGCGCCGAGGAGCCAGCGGCTCGCCAGCGAGGGGGTCATGCAGGGCATCCGGTCAGTTCAGGCTTCAGCGCCCGACCACGCGCGCCATCTCCAGCGTCTTGCAGGAGTAGCCCCATTCGTTGTCGTACCAGGCGACCACCTTCAGGAACGTGGGGTCGAGCATGATGCCGGCGTCGGCGTCGAATACGCTGGTGCAGCTCTCGCCGCGGAAATCTGTGGCTACCACCTTGTCTTCGGTGTAGCCGAGCACGCCCTTCATCGGGCCCTCGCTGGCGGCCTTCATCGCTGCGCACACCGCCTCGTAGGTGGTGGCGGTGTCGAGCTCGACGGTCAGGTCGACCACCGAGACGTCGCTGGTGGGCACGCGGAAGGCCATGCCGGTGAGCTTCTTGTTCAGCTCGGGGATCACGCGGCCGACCGCCTTCGCCGCGCCGGTGGAACTCGGGATGATGTTCTCCAGGATGCCGCGGCCGCCGCGCCAGTCCTTGTGGCTCGGGCCGTCCACCGTCCTTTGCGTGGCGGTGGCGGCGTGCACGGTGGTCATCAACCCGCGCTTGATGCCGAAACTGTCGTTGAGCACCTTGGCCACAGGCGCCAGGCAGTTGGTGGTGCAGCTGGCGTTGCTGATGATCGGCTCGCCGGCGTACAGGTGGTGGTTGACGCCGAAGACGAACATCGGCGTGTCGTCCTTGCTGGGTGCACTCTGCACCACCTTCTTCGCGCCGGCGTCCAGGTGCTTCTGGCAGGTGTCGAGCGTCAGGAAGAGGCCGGTGGACTCGATCACCACGTCCGCGCCCACCTCGCCCCAGGCCAGCGCCGCGGGGTCCTTCTGCGCGCTGAGCCGGATGCGCTTGCCATTCACGATCAGCGTCTGCCCGTCCACTGCGATGTCGCCCGCGAAGCGGCCGTGCACGCTGTCGTAACGCAGCATGTAGGCGAGGTAGTCGGGCTCGAGCAGGTCGTTGATGGCGACGATCTCGATGTCCGCAAAGTGCTTCGCGGCGGCGCGGAACACCATGTGCCCGATGCGGCCGAAGCCGTTGATGCCGACCTTGATGGTCATGGTTTCTCTCCTTGGGGTTGCAGCGGGAAGCCTTGCCGTGCGCCGCTCAGCGGCCGAGCACGGAACGCACGGTATCGGCCAGGTCCTTGGCCGTCAGGTGAAAGTGGGCGAACAGTTGCGGCCCGGGCGCGCTTTCGCCGTAGCGGTCGATGCCCAGCACCGCCGCACAGCCGTACTTCCACCAGCCGTCGGTGACACCGGCCTCGATGGCCACGCGGGGCAGCCCGGGCGGCAGCACGCCGGCCTTGTAGGCCACGCTCTGGCGGTCGAACACGTTCGTGCTGGGCACGCTGACCACGCGCACCGCGATGCCCTCGGCCGCCAGCGCGGCCTGCGCGTGCAGCGCCAGATGCACCTCGCTGCCGGTCGCGATCAGCACCGCCTGCGCCTTCTTCTTCAGACCCACCTCGGACGGCTCGGCCAGCACATAGCCGCCGCGCGCGATCTCGTCCAGCCCCGCCTTGGGCAGATACGGCAGGTTCTGCCGCGACAGCAGCAGCGCGCTGGGCCGATCGCTGGTCTGCAGCGCACAGGCCCAGGCGACTGCTGTCTCGGCGGTGTCGGCCGGGCGCCAGACATCCAGGTAGGGGATCAACCGCAGGCTGGCCGCGTGCTCGACGCTCTGGTGGGTCGGCCCGTCTTCGCCCAGGCCGATGCTGTCGTGCGTGAAGACATGGATCACGCGGCGCTTCATCAGCGCGGCCATGCGGATGGCGTTGCGGCTGTAGTCGCTGAAGGTCAGGAAGGTGCCGCCGTAGGGGATGAAGCCGCCGTGCAGCGCCAGGCCGTTCATCACGGCGGCCATGCCGAACTCGCGCACGCCGTAGTTGATGTGGCGCCCCAGCAGGCCGTTGACGCGCAGCGGCGCGCCGTCGTCGCCAAAGCGCAGCGCCGGCGTCGACGAGGTGTTCGTCAGGTTGCTGCCGGTCAGGTCGGCCGAGCCGCCCAGCATTTCGGGCAGTGCCTTCGTGAACGCCTCCAGCGCGATCTGGCTGGCCTTGCGCGTGGCCACCGTCTCGCCCTTGGCTTGCGCCGCCACCGCGGCATCCACCGCCACCTGCGCGAAGGCCGCGGGCAGCCGGCCTTCCATGCGCCGCGTGAACTCGGCCGCCAGTTCGGGGTGGGCCGCGCGGTAGATGGCAAACGCGGCCTGCCACTGCGCGTGCACTGCAGCGCCCGCGGCGCGGCGGTCCCAGGCGGCGCGGATCGGCTCGGGGATGAAGAAGGGCGGGTGGTCCCAGCCCAGCACCGCGCGCGTGGCGCGGATCTCGTCGGCCCCCAGCGCCTCGCCGTGGGCCTTGGCGGTGCCGGCGCGGTGGGGCGAGCCGCGGCCGATGGTGGTGCGGCAGATCACCATCGTGGGCTGGGTGTCGCTGGCGGCGGCCTCGCCGAGCGCGGCGTCCACCGTCTGCACGTCGTGGCCGTCGATCGGGCCGATGACGCGCCAGCCGTAGCCCTCGAAGCGCTGCGTCACGTTGTCGATGTACCAGGGGGCGACCGGGCCGTCGATGCTGATGCCGTTGTCGTCGTACAGCGCGACCAGCTTGCCCAGCTTCCACGCGCCGGCCAGCGCCGCGGCTTCGTGGCTGATGCCTTCCATCAGGCAGCCGTCGCCCATCGCCACCCAGGTGCGGTGGTCGACGATGGTGTGGCCTTCGCGGTTGAATTCCGCCGCCAGCATCTTCTCGGCCAGCGCCATGCCCACGGCGTTGGCGAAACCCTGGCCGAGCGGGCCGGTGGTGGTTTCCACGCCGGGGGTCAGGTCCACCTCGGGGTGGCCCGGCGTCTTGCTGTGCAGCTGGCGAAAGCGTTTCAGCTCGTCCATCGGCAGGTCGTAGCCGGTCAGGTGCAGCAGCGCGTACAGCAGCATCGAGCCGTGACCGTTGCTGAGCACGAAGCGGTCGCGGTCGGCCCAGTGCGGCGCGGCGGGGTCGTGTTTCAGGCGCTTTCCCCACAGCGCCAGGCCGATCTCGGCCATGCCCATCGGCGCCCCGGGGTGGCCGGAATTGGCCTGCTGCACGGCGTCCATGGCCAGCGCGCGGATGGCGTTGGCCAGCATCGACGGTTCGGGGGTGGGGGTGGTGGGCATGAAGGGCGCAGCGCGCGCCGGCACGCTGCCGCAGAGGGAAGGACCGACGATTTTAGGGCGTGCGACGCGTCGGCCTTGCGCTGGCACAGGGCGGTCGGCCGTGCCGCGTTTGCGTGCTGTGCTGGGCAACAATGCCCATCGCCGCTGCCGCCGACCCTTGAAAGCAACCGCCCCCGCGCCCGAGTTCATCACCGCCCTGCGTCGCCCATGCTGACGTGCGCCATCGTGCTGGCGGCCGGCCGCGGCGAGCGGCTGCGGCCGCTCACCGATCACACGCCCAAGCCGCTGCTGTTGGTTCGCGGGCGGCGCCTGATCGAGTGGCATCTGCTGGCGCTGGCGGCGGCCGGGGTGCACGAGGTGGTCATCAACACCGCTTGGCTGGAGGCGCAGTTCCCGCAGGTGCTGGGCGATGGCCGCCGATACGGCTTGTCGCTGCACTACTCCACCGAAGGACGCGACCACGGCGGCGCGCTGGAGACCGCCGGCGGCATCGCCAAGGCGCTGCCCTGGCTGGGCGAGTGCTTCTGGGTCGTCTCGGGCGATGTCTTACTGCCGGGTTTCGGCTTCGATGCCGACGCCGCGGCGCGTTTTGCAGCCGGACATGACCTCGCTCACCTGTGGCTGGTGGACAACCCGCCGCACCATCCGGGTGGCGATTTCGGCATCGACGGGCGCGGCCGTGCGCTGCGCGATGCACCGCAGCGCTTCACCTGGGCCAGCGTGGGCCTGTTCCGCGCCGAGCTGTTCGCCGGCCTGGCGCCGGGCACGCGGCTGCCGCTGCGCCCGCGGCTCGAGGCGGCGATCGAACAGGGCCGCCTGGGCGCCGAGCGCTGGCACGGCGAATGGACCGATGTCGGCACCGCCGAGCGCCTTGCCGCGCTGAACGCGTCAGGCCCTGACGCTTCGCCGGCCGCCGCGTAGCATCGGCCGATGCTTCGCCTGGCGCTGAACGTTGCGGTGGTCGGTGCCGGCCCGGTCGGGCTGGCGCTGGCGCTGCATGCCGCGCGCGCCCTGCCACAGGCGCGGCTGACATTGTTCGACGCGCGGCCCGCCGATCAGGATGTGGCGGCCGACCCGCGCACGCTGGCGCTGTCGCTGGGCAGCGTGCAGTTGCTGCAGCGTCTGCAGGCCTGGCCGGCCGAGGCCGCGCAGCCGATCACCACCGTGCATGTCTCACAGGTGCCGCCTTCGCCTTCGCCGTTCGGCCCGCCGGAAGTGACGCTCAGCGCCGCCGAGGCCGGCGTGCCGATGCTCGGCGCCGTGCTGCCCTACGGCGCTCTCGTGGCGCGGCTGCAGACGGCCTGGCTCAGCGCCGCTGCGGCGCAGCCCGAGCGGCTGCACACGCGAATGGGCACCAAGGTGGACGCGCTGAAACCGCTGCCCGGTGGGGTGGAGGTGGACGCCGGCATCGCCGAGAGCTTCGATCTGGCGGTGGTGGCCGAGGGTGGCGTCTTCGCCGCGCAGGCGCGCAAGGCGCTGGTGCACGACTACCGGCAGACCGCCTGGGTGGGCACGCTCACGCTGGAGGGCGGCGCCGACGGCGTGGCCGGCACCGCCTTCGAGCGCTTCACGCGTGAGGGGCCGCTGGCCCTGCTGCCCCTGCGCGCGCGTGCAGACGCCGCGCCGGGCACCCGCCGCGCAGCGATCGTCTGGTGTGTGGACCATGACGACGACCCGGTGGCCGCGCTCAGCGAAGCGCAGCGCCTGGCGGTGCTGGCCTGCCTGCTGCCGCGCGCGGCCGGGCGGCCGCTGGCGCTGTCGCCGCTGAAGGCTTTCCCGCTCGGCCTCAACGCCGAGCGCACGCTGGTGCAGGGCACGGCGGGCGAGCCCGGGCGCATCGTGCGCATCGGCAACGCGGCGCAGACCCTGCACCCGGTGGCGGGCCAGGGCCTGAACCTGGGGCTGCGCGATGCCTACGTGCTGGTCGACGCGCTGCGTCTGGCCGAGCAGGTGGATGCCGCGCTGGCGCGGGTGGAATGGGCGCGCGCGCCCGACCGCTGGGGCACCATCGCCACCACCGACTTCCTGGCCCGCAGCTTCACCTGGCGCGCGCCCGGCGTGGCCGCGGCGCGCAGCCTGGGGCTGGCCGTGCTGCAGGCCGCGGGGCCGCTGAAGCGGGCGCTGGCGCGGCAGATGATGTTCGGCTGGCGCTGACGCGCCACGGCTTTCAGCTGACCCGTTGGCTGCGGCGCCTACAGCCGCCGATGCGCCAGCGCAGGCAGCCTGCGCCGCACCGACGCCGTGGCCGCATGGTCGATGTCGGCCAGCACGACGCCCTCGCCGTCTGCCTCGCGCACCGCCAGCACCTCGCCCCAGGGGCCGACGATCATGCTGTGGCCCCATGTGCGGCGGCCGTTCTCGTGCGTGCCGCCCTGCGCCGGGGCGATCACGTGGCACTGGTTCTCCACCGCGCGGGCGCGCAGCAGCAGCTCCCAGTGCGCCTGCCCGGTGGTGTAGGTGAAGGCCGAGGGCACGCACAGCAGATCGCAGGGCGGCGTCATCAGCGCGCGGTACAGCTCGGGGAAGCGCAGGTCGTAGCAGACCGACAGGCCCACGCGGAGAGGCCCCGCCTGCAGCGCCACCGGCGTGCTGCCGGCGTCCAGCGTGCGCGCCTCGTCGTAGCGCCGCTCGCCCTCGTCGAAAGCGAACAGGTGCACCTTGTCGTAATGCGCCGCCTCACGGCCGTCCGGCGCATGGACGATGCAACGGTTGAGCGCCCGATCGGCATTGGCGGTTCGTATGGGCAGCGTGCCGCCGACGATCCACATCGCATGGCGCTGCGCCGCCTCGGCCAGAAAGTGCTGGATCGGGCCGTCGCCGGGGGTCTCGGCGTGGGCCAGCTTGGCGCGGTCGTCCAGCCCCAGGATGCAGAAGTACTCGGGCAGCGCGGCCAGTTCAGCCCCCTGCGCAGCGGCCTCGGCCAGCAGCCGGCCGGCGGCCTCGAGGTTGCGTGCCACGTCGGGCGTGGAAACCATCTGCAGGGCGGCGATCTTCATGGTCCGCATTCTGGCGCCACCGCTCTCGTGGCTATCCTCGAGGGCGATCCGCGAGGGCGCCACGGCACCATCGCCCCTACGATCTGCGGACACTCAAACCACCGGAGACTCCCACGCGCCCCACCCGTCGCCAAGTCCTGCAATCCGCTGCCACCGCTGCGGCCCTGTACGGGTCGGGCTGGACAGCCCAGGCCCAGGCCACCGGCCCGCTGGAGAGCGTGAGGGTGATCACCGGCTTCCCGCCGGGCGGCACCTCGGACACCATCTCGCGCCGTGTCGCCGCCCGCCTGCAGCCGGGCTACGGCAAGAGCGTGGTGGTGGAAAACCGCACCGGCGCCGGCGGGCAGATCGCCATCCCGGCGGTGAAGGCGATGCCAGCGGACGGCAGCATGCTCCTGCAGACGCCGATGTCGATGCTCGGCGTCCACCCGCACATCTACAAGAAGCTGCAGTACGACCCGGTGGCCGACCTGACACCGGCCTCGCTGGGGGCCGTGTTCGACTTCGGCTTCGCGGTCGGCCCGGCGGTGCCCGCGGGCGTGCGCAACATCGCCGAGTTCCTGGCCTGGTGCAAGGCGAATCCGACCTTGGCCAACTTCGGCTCGCCCGCCGCAGGCAGCGTGCCGCACTTCATCGGCGTGCTCATCGGGCGCAGCGCCGGGGTCGATCTGAACCACGTGCCCTACCGCGGCACGCAGCCGGCCATCCTGGACATGATCGGCGGCCAGGTGCAGGCGGTGTCCGGCCCGGTGGGCGAGTTCACGCAGCATGTGGCCGCCGGCAAGTGCCGCCTGCTGGCGACCACCGGCAGCCAGCGCAACCGGTTTGCGCCGACCGTGCCGACACTCGTCGAGCAGGGCCTGCGCGACATGGCCTTCAGCGAGTGGTTCGGTTTCTACCTGCCGGGCAACGCGCCGGCCGATGTGGTGCAGCGCGCCAATGCCGCACTGCGCGCCGCGTTGTCGGCGCCCGACACCGTGGAAGGTCTGGCGCTGATGGGGTTGGAGTCGCGCTCGTCGTCGTCGGCCGAGTTGGCCGCGCTGCTGCGCACCGACACCGACCGCTGGGCGCCACTGGTCAAGGCGATCGGCTTCACGGCGGACTCCTGAACGCCGGCGCCAGGGTGGCAGACTGCGCCACCCCGGCAGCCTCGAGATCCCCATGACGACGCAAAGCCCGACGCCGCACGACCGCATCGCTGTCGTCACCGGCGCCGGCAGCGGCATCGGCCGCGCCACCGCGCATGCGCTGCTGGCCGATGGCTGGCGTGTGGTCTGCAGCGGTCGCCGGCTCGACCCGCTGCGCG
>Ga0105048_10002910_pt1 | contig 28007 bp, 22 predicted proteins | sample MAT05_FD_78382 | JGI IMG/M metagenome (GOLD analysis project Ga0105048, IMG submission 78382) | Freshwater microbial communities from Lake Fryxell liftoff mats and glacier meltwater in Antarctica - MAT-05 | ecosystem: Environmental > Aquatic > Freshwater > Ice > Liftoff microbial mat | place...
ACGGAGCGACCAGCTGCTTCGCGGGCACCTGCCGCTGCGGGCTCGGCTACATCTCGTGCGGCAACCGCTGCGTGCGACTCGAGAGCGACGCCGCGAACTGCGGAGGCTGCGGCATCGCCTGCTCCTCGAGCGAGGTGTGCAGCGCGGGCCTGTGCATCTCGAAGTGCCCGGCGGGCCAGAACAGCTGCAACCAGGCCTGCTTCGATTTGCAGACCGACCCCGAGAACTGCGGCGCCTGCGATCGCGACTGCGCGCTCAACGAGCAGTGCATCGGCGGCATCTGCTACTGCTCGGGTGGCCACGGCGTGTGCAGCGGCGTGTGCCGCAACCTGCAGTCAGACCGCGCCAACTGCGGCATGTGCGGCGTGCAGTGCCAGTTCAACCAGGGCTGCGTGGCGGGCCGGTGCCAATGCCCGGTGGGCCAGACCAACTGCAACGGCAACTGCGTCGACCTCCAGACCAACCGCAACAACTGCGGCATGTGCGGCACCCAGTGCGTCGGCAGCCCGCTGACCATCGGGTGCGTGGCGGGCACGTGCACCTGTCAAACCGGTCTCACTCAGTGCGGCAACGTCTGCGTCGACACCCAGTTCGACCGCGCGAACTGCGGCAGCTGCGGCAAAGTGTGCGCGAACACCTTGACTTGCCGCAACGGCAGCTGTGTACCTCCGTAATCATGCGATGGGTGGCGACAGCGGTGTTGATGTGGAGCGCGGCGGCCGGTGCCACCGAGGTGCTCCAGGGCATCGAGTTTCGCGCGGTGACGCTCGAGCCTGGTCAGCGCCGCTCGTTTCGGGTGCCGACCCTCGAGCGGGTCACCGGTACCTCGGGCGCGTGCATCGAAGAGGGCGTCGACACCGACGCTGACGAGACCTTCTGGCTGCTGGCGACCTGCGGCGGCGTACGCACCACGCTGGTGTGGCGAGCCGACGGCAAGCGCATTCACGTGATGGCCTGCGCCGAAGACGAGAAGAACCGGCCGGCGGCGATGGTGAAGCTGCGGCAGAAGGTGCAGCTTGAGCTGAAGGGCTCGAAGCAGCAGACCGCGTGCGTGCGCAATGGCCGCGTCGAACTCTGGGGCTGGGCGAGCTCGGCTGCCGAGAAGGCCCACCTCGACGCGCTCGAGACCCGCTACGGCGAGGCCCAGGTGAAGAGCTTCGTCGAGGTGCTCGAGGTCGAAGAGTGAGCCTCGACGGGCTGCTCGACGTCTTCTTCCCACCCAGGTGCGTGGCCTGCGCCGAGGTGTTGCCCACGCCGGGTTTTTTCTGCGCTGACTGTGCGCCGTTGCTGCTCGAGACGCCCAGCGTGCACTGCGAGCGCTGCGGCGAGCCCGGCCAGTTCGAAGGTGCGCGCTGCCCGCGGTGCACTCAGAGCGTGCCCAGCTTCGATCGCGCCTACGCACCGTTCGAGCACGAAGGCTCGCTGGCCAAGGCCATTCACCGCTTCAAGTACGAAGGGCGCTCCGAGCTCTCCAAGCCGTTGGCCCAGCTGATGGCGAGCGGCGAGGCGGCTCAGCTGCCCGGTACAGTGTGCCCGATGCCGCTGCATGCCTCCCGCTATCGGGAGCGGGGCTACGACCAGGCCACGCTGCTGGCGGTCGAGGTGGCCAAGGTGCTGGGCCGGCCGTATGACGATTCGTTGCTCACGCGCGAGCGGGCGACGGTGCACCAGGTGGGCCTGAGCGAGCTCGAGCGCGACGCGAACGTGCGAGGCGCCTTCGCGGCCTCCAGCGCGGCGCGAGGGCAGCGCTTGGTGCTGATCGACGACGTGCTCACCACCGGAGCGACCGCGCGAGAGGCCGCCAGGGTACTCAAAGAAGCCGGGGCGGCGAAGGTCTGCGTGCTCACGCTCGCCAGGGCCAGGCGGGCGTCGCTTCGCTGAAGCTTTCGAACACGCTCGCCACACCCCGGCATTCGCGTCTAAGACCGCAGGGTGAACGTCGTTCTCGTCTATCTGCGTCTCTACGCCGACGCCTTCGTCAACACCGGCAAGGCTCTGCTCAAAGCCCCGTGGACGCTGGCGTTGCCGATGGGTCTGTTCGTCGCCTTTTGGTTTCTGGCCCAGCTGCTCTCGCCGTTGGGCTCACTGGTCGGCGGGTTTCTGCTCGGCCTGGCACAAGCGGCGGCGGCGAGCGCGTACCTCTATTTCACCGGCGAGGTGGTAGCCAAGAGCGCGGTCACCCTGGCCGAGCTGCGCAAGAGCTTCGGCGTCTACTTCTGGTCGGTGATGGGCCTGGGCTTCGTGCTGTGGATCGCCGACATGGTGCTGGGCGCGGTGCTCCCCGCCACGCCCCAGACCGCCACCATGCTCACCGCGCTGTGGTTGGTCGCGGCCGTCGCGCTCAACGCCGCTCCCGAGACCATCTACGTGAAGGGCACTCGCAGCGGCACCGACACCATCATGACCAGCTTCCGGTTTCTGCAGGAGCACTCGCTGCTCTGGCTGGTGCCCAACGCGCTGCTCATCGCCGGGTTCTGGTACTCGCTGCGCTTCCTGGGCGGCGACCTGGTCGGGTTGATCACCACCCTGCTGCTGCTGGGCGCGGTGTTTCACGTGGCGATGATCTTTCGCGGCACGCTCTACGTCGCGCTCGATGGCAGCACACACCGGCAGCGCATGTTTCACTACCGCCGCGGAGCGTGATCTCGACGGCCTCGGGCCAGCTCAAGCTGCTGCTCCAGAAACGCGCGAAACCCGAGCCCCGCCGCCGCCAACTGCTGGGGTATGAAGGAAGCGCGGGTCAACCCGGGCAGCGTGTTGATCTCGAGAAAGACCGGGCCCTGGCCATCGGCGCTCAGAATCATGTCGGTGCGTGAATAGCCAAAGCACCCCACTGCCTGGTGCGCCACCACCGCCTGGGCCTGCGCCGCACTGCGCTCCGCGTCGGTGATGGGCGCTGGCGTCAGCTCTTCGGTGCCACGACCGAGGTACTTGCCGGCGTAGTCGAACGAGGCGTCTTTCGCGAGGCGCACCTCCGAGACTGGCAACGCGGTCGGCCCGCCAGGCGAATCCACCACGCCGACGGTGAGCTCACGGCCGGTGACAAAGGCCTCTGCGAGATAGCGGAGCTTGAGCTGCGCCAGGGCTTCAGCCGCGGTGGCGGTCTGGGTCGGCGAGCTGAGGTGAATGAGCCCGAAGCTCGAGCCATCGGCCACCGGCTTGAGCACCCAGCGGGCCTGGGTCTGAAGCAAGGCATTCAGGGTGGCCTGCAGAGCGCTGACGTCGTCGGAGGGCTCGATCAGCTGCGCTTGCGACAGCCGAACGCCCCGGCTGCCGGCCAGGGTCTTGGCCTGGGCCTTGTCGAACGCACGCGCGCTGGCCTCCGAGCCGCTGGCGGTGAAGGCGAGGCCTCGCGACTCGAGCTCGCGCTGAATGCTGCCGTTCTCACCGGCGCCGCCGTGGAGCGCCAGAAAGAAGGTCTGGCCCTTGCCCCGAAAGTCGAGCGACGCAGTCAGCGAGGGAAACGAGGCGGCCTTTACGGGCTGGAGCTCGGCCTCGAACGCGCGCTGGTGGGCGGCCAGCTCCTCGGTGCTCAGGTCGAACACAGAGCCATCTTTGGAGAGAAACCACAGATGCGCGTCGGGCAGCTGGCTGCTCACGTTCTGCGCAGAGGCCACCGAGACCAGGCGCTCCGAGGAGGCACCACCAAAGAGAATCACGACATCAGACGTGGGCATATCGGGCTCGAAATTCGCCCGGAACCGGGGCCGCCGCCACTATTTCCCTCGTTGCAGGGTCTTGCTCCCGATGGCGGGGCGTGGTGAAGCCCGCGCCATGTCTCGCAAATACGGGTGGCTGGCGGTCATCGCCCTCAGCGTCATCATCTCCGACCAGGTGACGAAGTTCATGGTGCTCGAGAAGCTCACCACCGCCTTCGACAACACCGCGAACAAGGTCAGCGTTTTCTTCGGCAGCGCTCCCGAGATGGGGCTCGACGGGCTCCACTACCGCCCGAAAGAAGCAGTGGTCCTCTCGAGCGACTTCTTTCGCTTTCGCTACGCCGAAAACCCTGGCGCCGCGTTCGGGCTCTTTCGCAACCTCCCCGAGAATCTGCGCGGCCCGCTCTTTCACGTCGTCTCGCTCGGGGCGGTGATCTTGATCGCCTTCTATTTCTCGAAGCTCACCGGCGCGAAAAACGAAAAGTGGGCCAAGTGGGGTCTGCCGCTCGTGCTCGGAGGCGCCATCGGCAACTACATGGACCGCCTGGCCCGCGGGTTCGTGATCGACTTTCTCGAGGCGCACTGGTTCGAAAAGGCCTACTGGCCGGCGTTCAACGTGGCCGACTCGGCCATCTGCATCGGCGTTGGTCTGCTGGTCATCGACTCGTTCGTGCGCAAAGAGGTCAAGACCCCGGTGCGCGCCACCGCGTAGCTACTGAAGACCCAGCCGCGTCTTGAGCACTTCCAGCTCGCGGCGGGCTTCGTCTCGCTGGTCGAGCAAGGTCAGCATCTCGCGGTGCAATTGCTCATACTGACGGTCGACGTGACGCCACTCCGAGGTCGCGTTGTCGAGCTGTGCCTGGGTGGCGTTCACCGTGCTCTCGAGCGCGGTTCGCGTCGCGTTCCACGCGGTCTCTTTCTCGGCCAGCGCCTGCTTGGCCTGCTCGCCCGCCCGCGCCAGGTGCCCCTCGACCTCGCTCAGCCTCGCGGTCAGCCCGGCCACGCTGCCCTCCAGCTCGCGAATGCGGGTGCGCCCTTCAATCAGCTTCTGCGCGGTGGCCTGGTGCTTCTCGCGCTCTTTCACGTGCGCCCCCTCGGCCTCACCCCGCTTGGCTGCCTCGGCCGCCAGCGCCTGCGCGGCCGCCACGCCCGCCACTTCTCGCTTGGCTACCTCGGCTGCGACGGCCGCTTGCTGCTGCGCACCGAAGATCTCTTTGACCTTGTGAGCCTCGACCTCCAGCTCGGCGACCCGGGTGCGGGCCAACTTGCGATCGTTCTCTACCCGCGCCAGCTCCACGTTCAGGTCATCGCGCCGCGAGCGCAGCAGGGCCAGCTCGCCCTCCAACTGCGTCACGCGCTTGGCCGGGTCGACGAAGCCCGATGAGCTGGGTGACGACGACGCAGGCACCGGAGTCGGCGCCGAAGCGGCCCCGGGGGCACCCTCTTTGGCCGCCAGCGCCTCGCGCGCGGTCGCCAGCTCTTTGCTCACCGCGTTCAACTGCTGAACCAGCTTCACCACCCGAACCGACTCTTCGCCGGTGGTCATGCCGTTGCGCAGCTTGGCGAGGGCCAGCATCGCCTCCGAGTACTCGGCCTCGACATCGACCAACTTCTCTCGCAGCTGCTGCTCGGCGGCCTTGGCCCGCTCGACCTCTTCTTCGAGCGCGCGATTGCGCATCGTCAACATCGCCTCGTCGACCGAGGCCAGACCGGTCTTCTCTTCGACGACCGAGTGCATGCCCGCCGGCACCGTGACCACCGGTTGCACGCGTCGCTCGCCCGCGGTGATCTCCGCCGCGGCGGCCTTGGCCAACTGGGCTTCGAGCCGTTCGATGTGCGCCTGCAGGTGCCGACACCGTGAACGCTCGGCCTCGAGCGCAGCCTGGGTCGTCTTCAGCTCTCCCGCGGCCGCCTGGAGCAACTCAAGCAACTGCTCGGGTTCGTTGCGGGAGCCGACCATGGGCTCCTGCTGTCTACCTCAGGTCACGCAAAGAGAGCTGAACTTCAACCAGCGACGCGCGGTGCGACACCCACACACCCGTTGTCACCCCCCCCGGCGCGTGACGGCAAAGGCCGCTGAGCTCACCGTGGGCTCCCTCGAGAGCCGGGCATCGAAGAGCCGGTCACCCGCTTCGACCAGCGCCTCGGCATAGAGCACGTTCTTTCGCAGGCGTGCCGGCAGGGCGTCGGTGCCCAGTGAGGCTCCGAGCACCGCGCCGGTCATCGCCGCGGCGATATCGACCTCGCCTCCACAGCGCAGCACCATGCCCAGCGCCTGACGGAAGTCGATGGGAGACTTGAGCGCGGCGTAGAGAGCGGTCAACAACACCGGCGTCACGTGCGCCGGCAGCCCGTGCTCGAAGTCGAACTGCGAGGGAGGCACGCCCACCCGGCGCAAGGCCAACAAGGCGCGGTCGGTGTCCCAACTCATCACCCGGGGCAGGAAGAAGAGCTCATCGGCCAGCTCCTGGTCGGTGGGCGCGGCCGCCTTCGAGACCTCTTCGCAGAAGGTCTGCGGCGAGAGGGCCTCACCCGACAGCCCCAGCTGCACCGCGCGCGCAAAGGCCGACACCGCCGCGATGCACAGCGGGTCTTTGTGGGTCATCACCGTCAGCACCTGCGCATCGTGCGCCAGCCGCGGAGGGCTCGATTCACTCCACAGCCCCAACACCACTCCGCGCGAGAGACACGACGGGTCGCGCACCCCCAGCGCGGCGCCGGCGCTCATCCACGGGGTGCCGGCCAACAGCTGATGCGCCGCATCGGTCGCGCTGGTGGGAGGCTGCAGAATCACGCCCTCCTGCCAGAGCCACGACAGGTGCGCCGCCGCCACCCGGCCGTCGATTCGACGCTCGTGGGCCACCGCTTCGGCCACCGCCAACATCATCTGGGTGTCGTCGGAGAACTGCCCTTTGGCGAAGCGGCCCCGCGGGCGCGCGGCGAAGTCTTCGGCCACCGTCGCCATTCGCACCAGGCCAGACGGTGGCAACCCCCGCAGAGGGAAGCCGAGCGCGTCGCCGATGGCGAAGCCCAGCACTGATGCGCGATAGCGGTCCTGGAGCTGAGCGAGGCGGAGCGGCATGACGGAGCCGTCGTGACGATAGGCGTTCTCGAGACCGCGTCGCCACCCCGGCGCGGTGTGCGACTCACGAAAGCTCTCGGCCGTTCGCGTTCGGCGAGCACCTGCGAGCAGGTTCGGCACTGTGAATCGGGGCGACATCGGGTCGCGCGAAGTACCACAACTCGCGCGCGGAGCTCGACGCGAAACGTCTGGCGAGGGTGAGGCATTTTTGCGAACGACTCGAGCGACGTACGCACTGCAGTGAACGCTCGAACCGCTTGACAAAGTGATGCGCGATTCATTGCGAGAAACGGCGAGCGCGCGTACGTGTTCCTCCGTGCCCTCCATCATCTCAGAACGCAGTGAGCGAGCGCTGCTCTCTCTCTTTCCCCGCGCGGTCGGCAGGAGCGATGCCGCGGCATGGTTGGTCGATCAGCTCGTCGACGCGGAGCTGCACCGCACCGGCGTGCCCGACGCGACCGGCGCCTTTCATGCGCTCGCGCTGACCCAGGGCTCGCTGCTCAAAGAAGAGTACGACCTGTCGACCCACGGCCACTCCGACGGCTGGCAGCTGGGCGCGCTGCTGGTCGACCCCATCGAGTTCACCCTCTTTAACATGCGCTACGGCTTCCCCGCGGGTGACGCGGCGCTCAAAGCGATGGTCGGAGCGATGAAGGCCACCTGCCCCACCGCCAAAGTGGTGCGCATTCACACCGACGGCTTCGCCATTCTGTTCGGGCCGACCTCCGAGCGGCGCGTCGAGGCGAGCCTGATCGCCCCGGTTCAAGCAGCGATGAGCGCCGCGGTCGAGGCCGCCACCCCGGTCGAGCCTCAGGCCAAGCGCAACGTGCTCTACACCACCGGGTGCTTCGAGCTGACCGTGGTCGACCCGCCGAACTGGCAACTGCTCGGGCCGCTGGTGTGGGCCGAGTGCGAGCGGGCGCTGACTATCGCCAAGCGTCAGCCCTATGAAGGCGTGCTCCATCGCAGCGTGACGCTCCATGGGCGGTTGCCTGAGCTCGAGTAGTGTAGCTTCGCGCCCCCATGTTCTTCTTTCTGCCCTTCGGGGTTGAAGGCTTCAGAGTTCGCATTCCCCTGGTGTCGGTGTGCATCGCGCTGATGTGCGTGCTGGCGTTTCTCTTCACCTGGGTGGCGAACGACGATCGCGAAGAGGGCTTGAACCAGGGCGAGCTCGCGGCGGCGGTTCGAATGCTCGAAGCCCACCCCTACCTGCGGGTGCCCGAGTGGTTCGCCAAGCAGTACCTCAAGCTGCGAGACCGCCAGGGGCTCGAGGCGGTTCGCCAGGAGTGGCTCAACTCGCATGAGCTGCCCGCCGAGGTCGTCATCGCCGATGAGCAGGCCCAGCTCGATCGCCACTTCGAAGCGGCGATCGCCAGCTTGGATGCGAACCCCATGCGACGGTGGGCCTTCGTGCCGAACCGCGGGCTGCTGCAGGCCGGCCTCATCACCCACATGTTTCTCCACTGGGGGTGGCTGCACCTGCTCGGCAACCTGCTCTTCTTCGCCCTCTGCGCGCCGATGCTTGAAGACGCCTGGGGGCGCTCGCTGTTCGGGGTCGTCTATTTTCTGGGCGGCCTGGCTGCGGTGTTCGCGCAGTTCTTGCTCGACCGGCACACTCCCGGAGCAATGGTCGGCGCCTCGGGCGCCATCGCCGCCTGCATGGGCGCGTTCGCGGTTCGCTTCGCCACCCGCCGGGTGCTGATCGGGTATTTCATTTTCGTCGGGTTTCGATTCTTTCGCGGCGTGTGGCGGTGGTCGGCATGGGTGTGCGGAGTGCTGTGGTTCGGCAACCAGATTCTCGAGCTTGCCATCGGGGGCTCCACCGGAGTCGCGCTGATGGCGCACATCGGCGGGTTCGCCTTCGGTGCCTTTGCCTCACTCGGCATGAAGGCCATCGGGCTCGAGAAAGATCTGATCGGCAGCTCGGAGCTCGATGAGAGCCCGCTCGAACAGAGCTTCACCCGCCAGACCATGCTCGCGCATGCGGCGCTGAGGCAGGGCGATGTCGAGACCGCCCGTCAACGCTTCGGCGAGGTGGCCGCCACCGATGATGACGCCGCGGTCGGTCTGTTGCGACTCGACTTCGAGCAGGGTCGTCGCGAGGCGGCGCTGCGTGGCTTCGATACGCTGATGCTGCGGTTGCTTCGGGCCAAAGCCGAGGGCCGCGCGAGCATGCTGCTGCGCGAGCTGTGGCCACGGCTCGAGCCGGCCGACGTTCGGCCTCCCACCGCCGCCGCGCTCGCCCGCCTGGTCGATGGTGACGGCGGGCAGCACCTGGCGATGCTCCTCTACGAGCGCGGGGGCGACGCGCCGGGCTTCGTCGGGGTCAAGGCGCTGGTGCGTGCCCTCGAGCTGGCCCTGGGCGAGCGCGACGGAGGTCGGGCCACCACGCTGCTCGCCCGGCTCAAGGCACGCTCCGAACTCGGGCCCTTCGCCGAGCAGGTCGACGTTCTCGCGCACCAGGTGCGGCGGCTGGCCACGCTACAAGATGCGCCGGTGAGCGCCGAGAACCCGATGCCCGAGCCGCAGACCGAGCAGGTGCTCATCGCGCCGGTCATCGCCCCCGCGCAGCACGAGCACGGGTTCGTGTTCGAGAAGTTGGCGACCGCTCCCTCGCCCGAGGTCACCCGCTGTGTGATCACCGCCCTCAATGACGATGGCGTCATCGCCCAGCTGTCTGAGGGCGGCGGGTTCGAGACCATCTCCTGGCCGATCATCGTGGCCATCGGCGCTGGCGTGGTGCCCCGGTCGCCCTCGGGCGGCGGCGTGCTGATGGTCGACCTGGTGGTGTCACGAGCGAGCGCTCGCACCGGCCCGAAGTGCTACCGCTTCGACAGCGACTCCACCGCGATGAGCGCCCTCTTCCCCGCGACGACGGCGCAGGAGTGCTACCGCGCGTTCTTCACCCGGGTGCTCGAGCGCACCCAGGCGGTGGTGGCCCTGCCAGAGATCGGCGCCCTCACCGGCCGCGCGTTCTCTCGCTACTCGTCAATCGAGGCCCGCGACCAGGCGCTCTACGCCGGCGGGTTCTGAAAGAACTCCCGTCACGCCAGCTTGTTGCTGCTCACCTAGACCTTGCCGGGCGTCTTGCCGGTGAGGTCGTAGTGATTCTGGAGGCCGGCCGACAGGCAACCAACGTGAGCGCGGTCAATCGACAGATGGGTACACGTGCGCTCAGCGGTCACCGCGGACCCTGGGGTCCAACTGCTCCCTGAGGTTGCTTCGAAGGCCATGCGAGACACTCTTGCGTGCCTACATGCCTCGAGGCCGATCCGCTGTGAGGCCAGAGTGGCGCCCCTTTCGTAGTTTGGCCCGAACGGCGAGAGTTGAAAGGTGGCACGAGCGGTGCTCGTGGGGTTATCGGTATTGAAATTTTCCAACCTGAAAGATGGCCCACAATTGCCGAAAACCTCGCAGTACCTGCTGTTTGTCGCCGTCTTCACCACGTTGAGCTGTGGCGCCCCGTTGGTTGAAGTGGACGCTGGCACCGATGGCGGGCGAACCGGTGACGGGGGCTCGGGTGCCGGCAACGGGTCAGACGGAGGCTTCGGCGGTGGGAGCGGCTCAGACGGAGGCAACGTGAGGACGGATGCGGGTGATGTGGCCCGGCCGCCGGTGGTCACCTCGACTTCTCCCGCGTCTGACGCCGGCAGCGTCGTGCTCAACGCCAGAATCTCAGCCACCTTCAGCACCTCGATGAACCCCGCGACCTTGACCGACACAACCTTCACCGTGAAAGCAGGCACCAACGCAGTCACCGGTGCGGTCAGCACGGTCGGTTCGGCCGTGTTCTTCACGCCCGCGGCAAACCTCACCGCCGGCACCACCTACGAGGCCACCATCGGGGTCGGCGCGAAGAGCGCAGCGGGTCTCGCCCTCGCCGCCCCGTATCGGTGGACCTTCGCCACCGGCTCCGCAGTCGGCCTCGGCCCAGCTCCAGTCGTGCTGGGGAGCGCTGGCAACTTCGTGGTGCTCGCCAAAGCCGCCATCTCGACCGTGCCTCCCTCGGTGCTGACCGGCAACATCGGTGTCAGCCCCGCGGCCGCCACGTTGATCACCGAGTTCGCCCTCGTCGCCGACTCGACCAATATCTTTTCGACCTCGACCCAGGTCGTCGGCAAGGTCTACGCGTCGAACTACGCGGTGCCCACGCCCTCCAATCTCACCACCGCGGTCAGCAACATGGAGAGCGCCTACACCGACGCAGCCGGGCGCCCGCCTCCGAACCAGCTCAACCTCGGCACTGGCGCCATCGGCGGCTTGACCCTCACTCCCGGCCTCTACAAGTGGACCAGCTCGGTCACGATTCTCTCTGACCTGGTCATCTCAGGAGATGAAAACGCGGTGTGGATTTTTCAAATCACCGGTGACCTCACCCTGGCCTCGGCCAAGCGCGTGACGCTGACCGGTGACGCCTTGGCCAAAAACATCTTCTGGGTAGTCGCAGGTCAGGCCACCTTCGGCGCGCGCTCGCACTTCGAAGGCGTGTTGCTCTCGCAGACGGCCATCACCCTCGAGACCGGCGCCACGATGAACGGTCGCGCTCTGGCCCAGACCCAGGTCGCGCTGCAGCAGGCCACCATCACCCAGCCCGCGCCCTGACCTGAGGCGCTGAAGCACCATTTTTTTTCTGACCCTTCGACGCCGGAGGCTTGCCCGCTCCGGCGCTGCACACACCCCTTCAACCCTCTGGAGCTCCGATGCTCGAAATCAACCGTTCACTCAAGAGGTACGTCGTCGGTGCGAGTCTTGCGCTGTGTGCCGTGCCTTTGTCTGCTCACGCCACCGACGTCGCCATCAAGGTCGAACCGGGCGTCACGATTCCGCTCTCCGCGCCGCAGTCGCAGATCTACTCGGCCGGAGCATCACAATCGGTCAAACTGCTCTTTGGCTTGACGCCCTTTCTCGACCTCGGGCCGAGCACCTCGTTCACCATTCTGCCCAACCGCATCTCTGGGCAGGAATCAGGGGTGGCGTGGACCTTCGGCGGCGGGCTGCGGCTGCATCGGCCACACGACGCGGTGAGCTTCTACGGCATTTCACCCTGGCTCGACGCCGACCTGCTGTACGTGCGCACGGGGCCGCTCAACCGACTCGGCTTCGACGCCGCCGCGGGCCTCTCGTTTCCGGTCACTGCGTCGCGCTCGTTCTGGGTGGGGCCGTTCGTGCGATATCTGCATGTCGGCCAACCGGAGCGCGCGGGTTTCGACAACCGCGACGCGAAGCTGTTTACCATCGGGCTCAGCTTTGAATTTGGCACCGGGCTCTCACCCGACGCCTCGGCGAGCTGCCCCGCCTGTGGAGTCAACACCGTCTCCTGCCCCGACTCCGATGGCGACACCGTGCCCGACACCATCGACCGATGCCCCGACGTGAAGGGCCCGATCGAGAATGCCGGGTGCCCTGCGTACAAGAAGCTGGTCGTGCAGAAAGACAAGCTCGAGCTCAAAGAGAAGCTCTACTTCGCCTTCGACCAGGCCACGCTCGAAGAGTCATCGTACCCGGTGCTCGACGAGGTCGTGCAAGCGCTCAAAGACAACAAGAAGTTCAAGGTTCAGATCGAAGGCCACACCGACTCGGTCGGCACCAAGGAGCACAACCAGACGCTCTCTGAGCAGCGGGCCACCACGGTGCTCGACTACCTAGCGGCCCATGGCATCGAGCGAGCACGCCTCGTCTCAAAGGGGTTCAGCAGCTCCGCCCCGACCGACACCAACGTCACGGTCGAAGGTCGTGAGAACAACCGTCGCGTCGAGTTCGTCGTCTTCTTCAACATCATCAACGACGCAAGCGTGGGGTCACCACAATGAAAATACTCAAAACGGCGATGGGCGTCAGCGTGTTGTCTGTCTTCTTGGCCTGCGGCGGTCAATTGGTCGAGTTCGGAGCTGCGTCGAACACAGACTCCGGCACGGGCGGCGGTGTGGGTGGCGGTACCGGCGGAGGCTCCGGCTCCGACGGCGGCCTCGACGGAGGCGACCCGTTCATCACCCCGGCGGTGATCGCCACCACGCCGACCAACGGAGCGTTGGACGTCGGCAGCGGCATCTCGCCCACTGCCAGGTTCAACACCCGGATGGACTCGGCGACCTTCACGGCCGCCACCGTGAGCCTCAAGGGCGCGACGACGGTGGTGCCCGCCAGCATCGTCTTGGTGGGCGACACCCTGACCATCGACCCGACGGCGCCCCTGCAGTCGAGTACCTTTTACGTCGTCACTATCGGGGCCGGGGTGAAGAGCGCCACGGGCAGATCGATGGCGACCACGGTCAGCTGGAACTTCACCACCGAGCCCGCACCGCGAGTGGTCACCAAGAACCCCGCAGCCGACGCGACGAAGGTCGGGCTCGACGTATCGCCCACCGCGACCTTCAGCCAGGTGATGAACCCCGCGACCATCAACGCGAGCACGTTCACCCTCTCGCAAGCGGGCACTGTGGTGACAGGCGCAGTCAGCTACGCCGGCCTCAAGGCCACCTTCAACCCCACCGCCAACCTGCTGGCGAACAAGGAGTACACGGTGACCATCACCACCGACGCGACCAGCCTCGCGGGCACTCCGCTGGTCAGCGCGGTGAGCTGGAGCTTCACCACCGAAGCAGCGCCGACCGTGATCAGCACTACGCCCGCGCCGAACGCGACCATGGTGCAGACCAACGTCTCGGCCACAGCGACCTTCAGCACCGCGATGAACCCCGCCACCATCAACGCCACCAGCTTCACCCTGAAGCAAGGCGTGACGCTCGTGCCCGCGGTGGTCACCAGCCTGGGCAACACCGCCACCATCAACCCCAACGCGAACCTCACCACCGGCCTGCTCTACACCGCGACCATCAGCACCGCGGTCACCAGCGCGGGAGGTGCCCCAATGGCTATGGAGTACGCCTGGTCGTTCACGCCAGGCGCCTCGACCATCGCACCCGTGGTGACGACGACCTGCCCGCTCAACGGTGCCACCAACGTGGCGATCACCACGCCAATCTGCGCCGTCTTCAGCAAAGCGATGGATCCCACGACCCTGAACGCGACCACCTTCGGGGTGAAACAAGGGCTGACCATCGTGGCTGGCACCATCAGCTACGACGGCCCTCCCTTCACGGCGTACTTCACTCCAGCCAGCCCTCTGTCGGTCGACCTGGCCTACACCGCGACCGTCACCACCGGAGCGAAAGACACCACCGGTACACCACTGGCGATGAGCGCGATCTGGAGCTGGAACAACGCCGCCTGCAGCCAATTGCCCATCGCACTCGCCTCAGCGGGCAGCTTCGGCGTGCTCGCAGGCTCGACCATCACCAACACCGGCCCGACGCTGGTGCTGGGTGACATCGGGGTCAGCCCAGGCACCGCGATCAGCGGGTTTCTGCCCGGTGTGGTCGTCGGCGCGAAACACCCTGGAGACCCGGCCGCTGCGCAAGCCGTCGCCGACCTGACCATCGCCTACAACGAAGCTGCAGGGCGCGTGCTCTGCGCGGTGACGGTTGCCGGCAATCTGGGCGGCCAGACCCTGGCCCCGGGGCTCTACAAGTCAACCTCTTCGCTGGCGATCAGCTCGGGCGAGCTCACCCTCGACGCCCAGGGCGACTCCTCAGGCGTGTTCATCTTTCAGACGGCCTCGACGCTCACCGTGACCTCGGGGCGAAAGGTGATTCTGGCCGGGGGCGCGCAGGCCAAGAACGTGTTCTGGCAGATCGGCACCTCCGCCACCCTGGGCTCCACGTCGGTCTTCATCGGTACGGTGATGGCCGATCAGGCCATCACCCTCGAGACCGGCGCGACACTCGAGGGGCGCGCGATGGCACGCATCGCCGCCGTCACGCTCGACAGCAACGCGGTGACGGTGCCGTAGACAAGCGTTTCATCGCTGGCGCAGAAGGTGGGTCGCCTCACGCTCCGGGTCTCGTTCAACCCGCGGCCTCTCTGCCCGAACGCTCAGCCCTGCTCCGTCAGGTGCCCGACGCCCTTCGTCTGATCGCGACCATCTCGGCCTGCGTGGGTATGCGCAAGCGCATGGCTCGCCGTCTGCAGCGCATCACAGAGAAGTTCACGTCAATGCACGCACCCACGGGAGGCCGAGTGCAAATCGATGCAGTGATTCAGGCGACGCTCGACAGTCTCGTTTCCCACGTCTGCATCGTCGATCACCTCGGCACCATCGTGGCAACCAACGACGCCTGGAGCCGGTTCGCCACTGAAAATGGCGCACGGCCCGAGGGGGTGGGTATCGGAGTGAATTACTTTTCGGTCTGTCGCATGACTGATGCGGCTGAGGGACACGAAGCGGAGCAATTCGTTCGTGGGCTCGCCGACGTGCTCGAGGGCAAGGCCAACCGGTTGTTGTTCGAGTACCCGTGTCACGGCCCGAATGAGAAGCGCTGGTTTACCGTGAGGGTGGTTCGCTGCGCCGGTGAGGGGCCGGTGCGGGCGGTGATTGCCCATGAGAACGTCAGCCGCGAGCGTCAAATCGAGCGCGCCTTTGTCGAGGCGAAGAACGCGGCGGAGCAGGCCAACCGGGCCAAGAGCGATTTCCTCGCGAACATGAGTCACGAGCTTCGCACTCCGCTCAACGGGCTGATCGGTATGGCCGATCTGTTGATGGCCACCAACCTCACCGACCAACAGCGCCAGTTCGTCGACATCGCGCGTTCGAGCGGAGCGACGCTGCTGGCGACGATCGGCGACATTCTCGATTTTTCGAAGATAGAAGCGGGTCGCATGGAGCTCGAAGAGATCGACTACGACCTCCACGAGCTTCTCGAGAGCGCGGCAGACCTGGTCGCGGCCCGCGCGGCTGAGAAAGGCATCGAGCTGTCGACTGACCTCGCGACGAGTCTCCCCGACTCTGTGCACGGCGACCCGACGCGCCTCAAGCAAGTCATTCTCAACCTGCTGAGCAATGCCGTGAAGTTCAGCGAACGGGGTGGCGAGGTCTCGATGGAGGCCTCGGTCAGCCAGCGCCACGGTGTTCGGGAGCTTAAGGTCGTGGTCACTGACACGGGGGTCGGCATGACCCCGACTCAGCTCGCCGCGATGTTCAGGCCCTTCGTTCAAGCGGAGCGCTCGACCACCCGGCGCTTTGGCGGCACCGGTCTTGGCTTGTCCATCTCCCGGCGGCTGGTTCAGTTGATGGGCGGGGAGATCCGCGTCGAGAGCGCTCCGGGCGTGGGCTCGCGCTTCGCCGTGGTGATTCCCCTCACCGCGCCGGTCGGCCTTGAAGCGGCTCGAAAGCGCGAGGCCCTGGCCGGGGTTCGCGCGCTGGTGATCGAAGGCCACCCGCGGCATCGGGCGGTGCTTCAAAGGCTGCTCACCGACGCAGGGTGCAAGGTGATGGTGGCCGCCACCGCTGAAGAGGGTGAGCGCTGCTGGCTGGCCAGCGTCGGCGGTGAGACCCGACCCCAGGTGGTGGTGATGGCCCAGAGGCTGCCTGACTCCAGTGGAGAAGCGCTCGCCCGCCGCATCGAAGCCGAGGCGCGAGGTGAGAAAGTGCCGATGGTCTTACTCACCTCGCTCGCCGAGCTGCGGGTGCTCAACGAGCGCTCTCCGTTCACTCGCGCGCTCGCCAAACCAATCAAGCGTGACGCGCTGGTTCGGGTGGTGAGCGAGGCCGTCGGCCGAAGGTCGCCGTCAGCCACCTTGCTGAGGCACGAGTCGCTCAGGGGCAAACGCGTGCTCCTGGTCGACGACAATGCGATCAACCGATTGGTGGCGGTGGCACTGCTCGAGCGTGTGGGGGTCATCGTGACCGTCGCCACCAATGGTCGCGACGCGTTGCTGCGATTGGCGAGCGACCCGGTCGACCTCATCTTGATGTACTGCCAGATGCCCGAGCTCGACGGCTACGAAGCGACGTCGGCGATTCGCAATGGGGCGGTCGGTGCTGCGCTTTCAACCGTAACTATCATCGCCCTCACTGCACAATCGTTCGCCGATGACCGGCGCCGCTGCGTCGAAGCGGGCATGACCGACTATTTGACCAAGCCCATCGATCTCGCCCAACTCGAGGCAATCGTCGAACGGCATCAGCGGCATTGAATCATCCACATGCGCACATCGGCCCACTGAGAACAGCGGTGTGCAGCTCGTGCCGCCGGAGATACGAGGCATTCGTGCGCTCCTACATGACTCCCACGGTGCACAGGCGTGAAGCGGAGTGGAGCACGAGTGTCTCGTGGTCACGAACGGCGTGCGGTTGAGACCCGGCACGCGCGGTGCTCAGGGGCTTCGCAGGGCCCGGTGGTCGACGGTGGCACCGACGGGGGCCGCGCCGGTGATGGCGGGTCGGATGGTGGCGGAGAGACCCGACCCCCGGTGGTCACCTCGACGTCTCCCGCGCTGATTGCCAGCAACTCGTCGCCGATTCGACCAATGTCTTTTCGACCTCGACGCAGGTCATCGGCAAGGTCTACGCGTCGAATTACACGGTGCCCACGCCCTCCAACCTCACCACCGCAGTCAGCAACATGGAGAGCGCGTACACCGACGCAGCCGGGCGCCCGCCTCCGAACCAGCTCAACCTCGGCAGCGGCGCCATCGGCGGACTGACCCTCGCTCCCGGCCTCTACAAGTGGACGAGCTCAGTCACGATTCTCACCGACCTGGTCATCTCAGGAGATGAAAACGCGGTGTGGATTTTTCAAATCACCGGTGACCTCACCGGCGATGAAGTGTCGGAGGTCTTCCGGGAGCGGCGCTTCGAACCGCACCGGCAGCTTGGTGCCAGGGTGCACGAACCCCACGGCGGCTGCGTGGAGCGCATGTCGCGGCAGTCGCAGCTTCGCCCAGGCCGCGTCATCGAGCGTGCTCTTGGTGAAGCGATCGAAAAAATCAGGGTCAGGGCCGTACATCTTGTCGCCCACCAGCGCGAAGCCCGCTTCTCGCGCGTGAATGCGAATCTGGTGCTGCCGACCCGAGCGGGGCAAGCAGCGGAGCACCGCGAACGGCTCGCCGGCTCGCTCGAAGCGCTGCTGCACCTCGAAGCGGGTCTGCGCCGGTTTGCCCACCGCGCGGTCGATGCGCACCGCGATTCGAATCTGCTCGGTGCCTTCGGCGATCGGCGCGTCGACCTCGAACTCGTCAGGCGGGCGCCCCTCGACGACCGCCAGGTACTCTTTACTCACCTCGCTTCGGGAGAAGAGCTCGAAGAGGCGGCGGCTGGCCACCGCGGTGCGCCCGCAGATCACCAGGCCCGAGGTCTCGCGATCGAGTCGGTGCGCCGGGTGCGCCACGAAGCCCGGCCCGTACTTTTCAATCAGCTGACCGACCAGGGTGTTGAGGTGGTACCGGGCGGTGGCGTGAATCGGCAGCCCCGCGGGCTTGTCGAGCACCAACAGCCACTCGTCGAGAAACACCTCCCGCAGCGCAGCGACGTCGGGCACCGTCGGCTCGATCAACATTCTTCGGCGAATGGTGAAGGTCATGCCGCCGAACACGGTGCTCGACGGCTTGAGCGTGCGGCCCTCGAAGACCACGTCGTTCGAAATGATCTCCTGAATGCGGGTGCGCGAGGCCCGGCGAATCTTCTGCATCAGGTATTTGTCGAGCCGCCAGCCGGCGTAGTTGCCCTCGACGGTGTAGTGCATCTCGACGATCTCCTCGACCGATTTCCTGTCCTCGACTGGGGGCATTGAAACGCGATATTCGCCCGCATCATGCCCCTGGTGCCAGCATTGCTCGTGATTCTCGCCGCCGGAGACCCCGAGACCTACGCCATCGTCGACGTTGATGCGCCCGACACCATGCTCGGCCTCTCGGTGCAAACCACCAAGACCGTGCTCGACGCCGCCGCCGCGATGAAGCTCAAGGTGCTCACCCCCGAGCAGGTTCGCGGCAAGCTCACCGACAAAGAGTACGTCGCGTTGATCAAGTGCGGCGGCCAAGTGGCCTGCGTCTCGCAGTACGCCAGCCAGCTCGGCGCGAACAAGTTCGTGCTCGGGTCGATCGGCCGAAATGAGAAGAGCTACCTGCTCAAGCTCTGGCTCATCGACGTGAGCAAGGCCGAGGTCGTCGCCGACGTCGATCGCCAGGTGCTGATCGCCGCGCGTCGCTTTCAGAAAGACGTCGAGCAGGCAGTGCCGCCCCTGCTCCGCGGCGAGCAAGAAGCCCGAGGCACCCTGCGGCTCACCACCAACGTGAAGAACGTGCAGCTCACGCTGAACGGAGAGAGCGTCGGCCCCGCGCCGTACGAGGTTCAGCTGCGGCCCGGCAAGTACGAGGTCAAAGCCGAGCGCACCAAGTACCTCTCGGTGACCCGGCTGGTCGCGGTCGAAGCGAACGAGAAGAACGAGGTCGCCTTCAACCTGTTGCTCATTCCCGGCGCGATACCCGACGAAGAGCCGGTCGCCGGCGGCCCCAAGAAAGACGTGTCGAGCAGCGCTGGCGGCCCGATTCAAATCAGCCTCAAGACCTGGCTCGCCGGCGGCGCAACGCTTGTCGCGCTCGGCATTGCCACCGGCTTCGGCATCGCCACCCGCAGCGGCGACAAGACCATCATCGATGGGTTCGACCCTGTCGTCGGCACCTACCGCGCCACCCGGCAAGACGCGCTTACCGTGCAGAGCAACGCGCTCGCCGCCAACGTGGCCTTCGGCGTCGCCGGAGTCGCCGGCATCGCCACCGTCGTCTTCGCCATTCTCGATGCCACCAGCCCTTCCCCGGTGCAGGTAGCTCCGACCGCCAGCGCTTCGGGCGCCGGTCTCGTCATTGGAGGTCGTTTCTGATGCGCATCGCCGCCGTTCTTCTGGTGCTGGGCCTCGTCGTCGCGCTGGCCTGCGTGCCCACCAGCAACCCCGACACCGGCCGCTACGCCTGCGCCGCCGATGGCGACTGCGGCAACGGCTTCGACTGCCGCGCTCAATTTGATGGCGGTGGCCGCTGCTACAGGCTCGGCGAGTGCATCGACGTCGAGCTCTGCGACGGAGTCGACGACACCTGCGACGGCCGCATCGACGAGACCTTCCCCGATGCGGGCGCGAGCTGTGCCACCACCAAGTTGGGCCTGTGCAAAACGGGCGCGCTGGTCTGCGTCACTGGCGCCGTGAGCTGCGCGCAAACGGTGCAGCCCGCGGCCGAGAAGTGCAACAGCCTCGACGACAACTGCGACGGCGAGACCGACAACGGGTTCGACTTGACCACCGACTCCGCCAACTGCGGGCAATGCGGAGTCAGCTGCGATGCGGGCACCACCTGCGGTGCCTCGAGCTGCCGCGAGTCGGCCTGCGGCGACGCTTTTGACAATGATCTCGACGGGCACACCGACTGCGAAGACGAGAACTGCTTCGCGCGCGTGTGTCAGGCCTCGCCTGAGCCCGCCTGGCATTGCGGTGTCGACGCCGGCGTGCCCGGCTGTTTCCCGTGAGGCCGAATCTCCTTCGCGAGCGCTGGAGCGCCGAAACGCTCGCCCATCAGGGCTTCGACAGCCTCACCATCGATCTCCAGCACGGCCATCGACTCGCAGGCGATGGTGACGATGCTCCAGGCCATCTCGACCACCGCCACGGTGCCGATGGTGCGGGTGCCGTGGCTCGAGCCGGGCGTCTTGATGAAGTCGCTCGACGCCGGCGCCTATGGCGTCATCTGCCCGATGATCAGCAGGCATTCACAACGCGGGCCCCGACGCGGCGCGCGAGCGCATCGCCAAGGGCTTTCAATTCGTGACGATTGCCTCAAATACCAGGCTGCTCGCCGCGGGCGCCCAGCTCGCTCTGGCGAAAATGCGTGACGAGACCCAACGGCGCGAAGTCTAGACACTCTGTCAGACCCCCAAACCGCCGTTCTCGCGCGACACGCCGGCCATTGGGCCGATGTACTGGCCGTTCGAACAGACAATGCCATTGATATAAACGAACTTGTTGCTGTCGTTGAAGGTGCGGCCACCATAGTAGGCGTTGAAGACGGCCGAGGCGGCGCCCATGAAAAGCTCGGGCGGTACATTCGAAATACCACGCAAGCGATCAGGGCTGCCCTTCACAGTGTCGAACGGCTGCCCGGCAGAGTTTTGCAAGGCCCAATCGACGATCGCGGCTGAAGAGCGATGCGCGAACATTGGCGTTTTGGCGGCGCGAATGCCGTCGACCCACCACTCAATAAAGCCGTCGACATTGTGCCCGCCCTCGAGAAAATGGGTACCGACCGGTGGGATTTGGTAGGGCTTCAATGAATTCATCTTCCACCGCATTTCGACGCAGTACCATTTGCGTGGGTAGAGAAAGCCGAGTCCTCCCTGATGGGTGGCGTAGCTTCGCCAGCTCGCGTCCCACCAGCCGACCGGGTTTTGACTTGGTATGGTGACGCCGCCCCCCCCGTTGAAGTCGTAGAGCTCGACGCCAAGCGCGAGGCCGCCCACTGCCGGCCCCGGGGTGCCGGGCTTGTAGTAGCCCTGCCAGAACATCCACCGCCCTTGGTAGCCATGAATGCCAGAGCTTGAGCTGTAGCCGCCACCAGCAGTCGAGGTCGACCGCGCATCGCCGGCGATGCGCAGTGGGTCGAGGTACCTTTCATAAACTGTATGGCCACTCGTGACTTGTTGAATGCCGCCAATGAATTTGCCGGTGCGATCGAGTCGCCGCCAGGTCGCAGTTCGCGGGTCTACACCCAGTTGCTCAGGAAACTTGCCCAGCGAGGAGGCGTCGAGGTTGGTTGAATAAAACTGATGGGCCAGGCCCTCTTCGCTGGCGTCCCACCCATCTCCGAGCAAGACATACATTCGCATGTAGCCATCGACGACTCGGCCGATGTGCTGTTCACGAAACCACAGGTCGAGATCAACCGTGTTGGTGCCGGTCACACTCTGAAACGTCGCCTGCCCATTCTTGATGTCTCCGCCTCCGTACATAAATTCGAGTGCGCCCAGCCCTGGCGCGAGCGGCGAGAACCCGCGCCCAATCGCCAGAGCATCGTCACTGTGCACCACCCGAATCGAGTCGCCGGGCATAGTGCCCATCTTCCGTGAAACGTTCCCCACCAGTTGAGTGCCTCGTGTGCTGTTCACTCGCCGGGGGAACAGGACGTCTCGCTGCGCTTCGGTAGGCGCGAGCACGGCCGCGAAATCTCCCTGACCGGGGGCGGTCGTCCACAGGTAGGGGTCGAACACTGCTTCTGAGCGATTGCCATAAGCGACCATGTTCGGCAGCCATGGGTGGTTGAAACTGCCAGAGCGCTCCTCATCGAGCACGTCGGCCATGATGTCGTTGTCTGTCACCCGCAGCGCTGCGGCGACTGCAGCGTTGGCCATCAAGCCTTCATCGAGCTTGTACGCAGCCGCGAGGCCCGGCATCGGCGTGAGATCGGTGGGCACTTGGGGGTTGACGAGAAAAACCTCGACCTGAAGCGAGATGCCCGCAACGGCCGCGTAGGGTAACTCCAGTGACGCAGAGGTGGGCACGGTGCCCTGCGATGTCAGCCGAAGATCGGGTCGGTCGGCATCGAAGAACTCCAGCACCAGCGGCGTTTCGGGGTCGAAGGCGATTTCGTCGTCTTGGGCGTTGGTGGTGGCCGTCGATTGACGCAACGATGCGGTGTACCAGCACGTCAACCGTTGGTCGGGCGCTCCGACCCGAGAGAGCACCAGCGACGCAGCGGGCCTGGCACCATTGAGCACACCGGTAACGGTGGTTCTCCCCGAACCCGCAATCTTCAGAAAAAACGCACACCAATGGCGATGCTGGTAGGCCCACTTCATCGCCGCTGAAACGTCGATGGTGAGCATGCCCGCGGGGCTTCCTCCGGCCAGCACCACAGAACGCGAGAACGGCGTGGCGCCCTGAGGAGTGCCAGCAGCGTCGAGCCAATCGCCCCCCAGGTTTGACCACGGCCGGCGAGACGAGGCGCACAACAGCTCATAGGTCGAACCCACGACGTGGGCACCCGCGCCGCTGAGGCCATCGAAGGTTGCGAGATTGGCGGGCACGATGACTTTCTGCCCGAGGCTATTGGTGTAGGTGTGGGGCACCGTTCGCGCGTGGGCGCGCTGAAAGAGCAGTGCCTGTTGAAAAAGGTACTTGCCGCTCGGCGGCTGCCCACCATCAGCGCCCGCGTCAGCAACTCCGGCATCAGAAGTGCCGGCATCGCCCCCACCATTGAGGGCTCCCACCACCCCAGAACACGAGGTCGCAGCCATGCCCGCCAAAACCGTTCGCCTCGACATTCGAAGTTTGCGCCTAGTCACGGTTCTCAGAGTAGCCCGGGTAAATGATGTTGTACCGAACACCTCCAACCGAAGGCCGGTTGCGCCTTGGCTGCACTCGCGGGAGGCTGCGCACCGTGTTGAACCGCGCTCTCTTCGCCGCCGCAGTGCTGCTCGCCTCGCTGGCCGGGGCGCAGACCATCGTCCCATTCACCGCCGAGACCCCGACCATCGCCTCCACCTTCGTCGGCGATGTCGCCATCTTCCCCAACACGGCCAACCCGGCGCAGGGCCGCCTGATCGGCACCGACCGGGTGCAGAATGGGCTCTACACCTACTTCTTCGACGGGGGCTACGGCGAGTTCCTCCCGATCGGGCCGATGACCGGCGTCGATGTTCGCACCGGCCTTCGCTACCGCTCCGCGCCGTCAGCTTTGATGGTGGCCACCGGCGTGAACAACGGGCTCTACGTCTACGGCCTCAATGACGCCGGCATGTTGTTCAACGTGCTCGAGACCCCCACCATGATTCCGTTCGGCGCCATCGCCCTCTGGTCACCTCCCGACGGCGGGCTCGAGGCCTTCGTCGACACCAGCAACATGCCTTACGTGCGACAACTGTACTTCCACGAGACCGACGCCGGGCTGATCAACTGGAGCTACGGGCTTGGCACGGTGTTGCCGAGGCCCGTCACCGCGATGGTCGCCGATTCGCGCAACCGGCGGCTCTACCTCTCGGTCGCCAGCGTGGGCATCTACGGGTGGACAATCGACTCCCCCGACGCACCGACCCTGCTCGAACCGATCGACGGTGGCTCGCTCAACGGCGCACCCACCGGCCTCGGCCTCTACGCCCTGCGCGACGGCGGCTCGGTGCTGATGGTCTCCGTGCTCGGCCGCGATGACTTCGCCGCTTACCGGGCCACCACCTCCTCCCTCACTCCGCTGACCCGCTTTCAAATCTCGCGCGGTACCAGCGCGGTGCTGGTGCGCAACAGCCAGTACCTCGACATCAGCCAGGCCACGCTGCCGCACTTCTCTGCCGGGGTGCTCGCGGTGGCCGACCCGAACACCACCACCGGCTCGAACTATAAGCTCATCGGCTGGGAGACCCTGGCCGCGGCCACCGACCCCAAGTTGCCCAACGAATACGACGCCAGCGTGGTCATCGTCGACGCGGGCGCGGTCGTCGACTCGGGAGTGGTGATCATCGGAGGCTGCCCCGACGACCCCGACGGCGGCACCGACGGCGGCACCGACGGAGGTGGCGTTGACGCAGGGCGTCGGCCCTGTGTGCGCGACGCGGGCTCGGGTACCGGGGGTGGCGGAGGCTCGGGCGGCGGCCAAGGGGGCGGTTTCGGTGGAGGAACGGGCGGTTCAGGCGGCGGCTCGGGCGGCGGAGGCGGCGGGACGAGCGATCCCAAGGGCTGTTGCGCGGGTGGCCCGATGGGCGCAATTTTCCCCGGTGCCTTCGTTCTGCTCTGGACCTTGTCGTTCCGTCGTCGCAAAACCTGATCCCTCCATGCGACGTACTGCGTCTTTGATGAACCGAAGTGGTCTGTGGTGTGCGGTGGCGTTGCTGATGACCTGCAAGACGACCGGTGAGGTCGCCCCGAGCAGCTCGCCCGACACCATTCACCTGACCATCGTCGGCACCAACGACGTGCACGGCTGGGTGATGGCCCAGCTCGAGAAATTCCCCCAGGGCGACATTCGCTTCGGCGGCGTCGCCACCTTCGCCGCGTATCTGAAGATTCTGCGCGATGGGAACCCGGGCGGAGTGGTGCTGCTCGACGGCGGAGACCTCTTTCAAGGCACGCTGATGAGCAACGTCACCGAAGGCGCGGTGGTCATCGATGCCTTCAACCTGCTCAACTACGACGCCGCCGCCATCGGCAACCACGAGTTCGACTACGGCCCCATCGGAGCCGTCTCTGCCGTGCAAGTGGGGATGGACGCGTTCGGCGCCCTGCGCGCGCGCATCGCCCAGGCCAAGTTTCCGCTGCTCTCGACCAACATCTACGAAGCGGCGAGCGGTCTGCGCCCAGCCTGGCTGCCCGGCGATGGCACCACCCTCATCGAGCGCAAAGGGGTGAAGATCGGCATCATCGGGCTCACCACCCCGCAGACCCCGACCACCACGTTGCCAATCAACGTCGCCAGCCTGAAGTTCAAGGCGCTACCGGCCGAGGCCATCACTGCGGCGGCCCGGCTTCGAGCGCGCGGCGCCGACGTGGTGATCGCCGCCATTCACGCCGGCGGCAAGTGCATCGACAACCAACACCACCAGGACACTTCGAGCTGCGACACCGACTCAGGCGAGGTGTTCGAGATGATGCGCAACGTGCCGCCCGGCACCCTCGACGCGATCGTGGCCGGCCACACCCACGCTCAGATGTCGCACTTCGTGAACGGCACGCCCATCATCGAGAGCTGGGCGCTCGGCCGCTACTTCGGCCTCATCGATCTCCACCTCGACCCCAAGACCAAGAAGATCATCACCGACAAGACCGAGATCAAATCGGGCCTGGAGATCTGCGAGACCTACGACGCGGCGACCGAAAGCTGCGAGGTGAAGAAGCTGCGGCAGCGCGCTGACGATGTGAAGCCGGTGCGCGCTCACTTTCGCGGCAAGCCCGTGGTCAGCGACATCGAGGTCGCCGCCGCACTCGAGCCCGCCCAACGCCAGGTCGCCGAGCTCCAGAACCGCGACCTGGGCATCTCGCTGCCCGAGACCCTCGGCCGTAACTACGAGAACGAGAGCGCGCTGGGCAGCTTTCTGGCCGATTCGCTGCGCGCGATGTGCCGCGCCGACGTGGCGATGCTCAACCCCGGCGGTCTGCGCGCCGACCTGAAGAAGGGCCCGCTCAAGTACGGCGCGGTCTACGAGGTGCTCCCCTTCGACAACGCCGTTGCCACGCTCGATGTCACTGGCGAGCAGCTCCAACGCCTGCTCGACGCGGCCTACGGCTCGAAGAAGGGCGTCTTTCAAATCTCAGGGCTCGAGGTGAAGCTGGCCCGCTGCCCGCTCGCCAATCGCCTGCGCGAGGTGAGCGTCAACGGCCACGCCCTCGAGGCCAACTCGCACTACCGGGTGGTGATGCCCGACTTCCTCGCCCGCGGCGGCGATGGCTTGGCACCGGTGCTGGCCACCATCGAGCCTCGCCAGGTCGACCTCGGTGAGAATCGCGGCTCCAACCTGCGCGATGAGCTGGTCTCGTGGTGGCAAGCGCAGAAGCCCTCCATCACCGCGCCCAAACCCGGTCGGGTCGCCTTTCTCACCGACGGCAGCGAGTGCAGCGCCGCCACTAAGGTCGACGCTCATCTGGGTGTGCCCTGAGCGCACCTTCACCCGCATCGGGCCGAAGTCGCTGAAAAATCTCGGCAAATCGCGCGTCGGCTCGATTTGCCGCCTCGAAATGCGATGAGAATGTCAGTGCCGTTGTGTATGGTTCGCCCTTACGCGGTGGTGCACCACCCACCGCTCGAGGAGGGCCTTCGTGCTCTACAAAGTGACCCCGATGCTCACGCCGGTCGAAAAGCCGGCCAAAGACCCTGACGCTCCCAAGCAACCCCGCAAGCGGCGAAAGTCAGCCGTGTACGACGGCGAGGGTCACGAGGTGCTCATCACCATGATGTGCCTCAAGTGCCGTCAGATGAAGCCACTCGGCATGTTCGGGCTGCGCAAGATGGCAGACGGGGCCATTCGCAATCAGCCGTGGTGCCGCACCTGCCGTTCGGGTGCCTCAGCCTCGAAGAAGAAGAGCGATGAGCTCGAAGAGACGGTCGAAGCCGCCGACCACTCGCAAGACGCGGCGCTCGCGGCCCTCGCTGAGTCGGCCGCCGCCGCCGAGGCTGAAGACGACGCCTCCGAGAGCGAGGGCGAGGCCGAAGTGGTCGCCGCTCCCGCCACGCCGGCTGAGTAGCTGGGTAAAAAAAGAAACCCCGCTGCCATTGCTGGAGCGGGGCCTCAATTGTGTTTCTGTGGAGGCGGACGGGATCGAACCGACGACCTTCGCATTGCGAACGCGACGCTCTCCCAACTGAGCTACGCCCCCGGTACAAGCTTGCTGCCTGACGCTTCAAACAGCCGCAAACTGACTTCGTGCAACAGGCGCGGCTGACTATGTGATCGATTTCTGAGTGTCAACAGTCGAAATCTTCTCACCAAACCCATGTGCATTCATTTGACTGAGCTCAGTGCGGCTGCCATAAAAACGGCTCTTTTTCCCCGATGCCCCCGACTACGAAGACGTTGAGCCCGGCCGAGCTCGCGAAGCTGGAGCATGCTTTCGCAACCGACCCAGCATCAGAGGCTTATAAGCCTCTGGCCGAGGCTTATCTCGGCATGGGTCGCTTCATGGAGGCGATGGTCGTCTGTAAGAAGGGCGTGAAGGCCCACGCGACCGACCCCGACCCTCGAGTGCTGCTCGCTCGGGTCTACGCCGCGCAATCCAAAGACAAGAAGGCGCTCGAAGAGCTGCAGGGCGCCTTGCAAGTCGCTCCCGCCGACCTCACCGCGCTGCGAATGACCGGCGCGCTCCAGCTCAAGGGCGGCGAGGCCGCACCGGGCCGCGAGAACGTGCTCAAGGCGTTCGCCGCCGCTCCGAATGATGAAGAGACCCTGGCGGTGATGCAGCAGTTCGGCATCGAAGCGCCCAAGCAGGCTCCGCCGCCGCCCGTCGCTGCGCCGCCGATGCTGCACCCCAGCGCGCCTCCCGCCGACAACGGGGGTTCCGTCGGAGCCGATTCAGGGGCCATCGAGCTTCCGCCTCCGCCCGCGCCGAAGAACGGCCCGCGCCGCACCACCGGCCAGACTCCGGCCCTCGCACGGCCAGCCAGCACCGGTGGTCGACCCGCGGTGCAGCGCCGAGCCCGCGCCGACGAAGAGATTTCAGAGGTGAGCGAGGTCTCTGAGTTCTCTCGCACCAGCGCCAAGCGCAAGGCCCGCCGCGGCCCCGCTCGCGCGATGTTCTTCTTGCTGCTCTTCACCGTGCCCCTGGCCGCCGGCGCCTACTACGGCATCGGCCAGTGGAAGGCGAAGAAGGCGCGCGAAGTCAAAGTGAAGATTCAGGCCGCGCAAGACCTGATCAAGTTCGACACCTACGACTCGTACAAGAAGGCCTGCGAGGCCGGCGAGCGCGCGC
>Ga0105048_10002915_pt1 | contig 27991 bp, 24 predicted proteins | sample MAT05_FD_78382 | JGI IMG/M metagenome (GOLD analysis project Ga0105048, IMG submission 78382) | Freshwater microbial communities from Lake Fryxell liftoff mats and glacier meltwater in Antarctica - MAT-05 | ecosystem: Environmental > Aquatic > Freshwater > Ice > Liftoff microbial mat | place...
CCGTCATTGACCCGTCTTTTGGAACGGGGGAGCCCTCCGCGCGCCTTAAGGCTTCTCCCTGGAACTTGCGTTCAGGAGCATGCTCACCGGCACATTTGTGCGAGACGAACTCCATGACATTGATTATCGGATCAAATTTAGAAGGCCCCACCTGACCCCCGGAAACACTCCAAAGGTCAGGATACCACGCGCCAAGCTTACGAGGAAAGACGACCGGTCTTCTTCCACTCCGCAATCCGGCTGAAATGATATTGGAAGTAATAGATGTTGAAGAAGAAGGTCATCACCGGGCTCAGCTTCAAACCGATGTTCTCCACCGTGTTGTAATGCCGTTCGATCGAGGTCCGCATGTTGAAAATACCCAAAATCGCCAAAATGATTCCGGCCAGGTAGCAAACCATGCCCACCAGGATCGGGATAATCGCGAGCGACGAATTCACGGCGGCACCCAGAATCGCGGCAACAATCATGCCTCCAAACAATAGCCCCCAGCCGCCCAGAATCATCTTCATGGCTTTACTCTGCGGGTCAATCTTCTTGACGAACACCAACTGCGTGTAAAACCAATACAGGATGAAAAATCCGCAGAAAGCCCCGATCAGGAGCACTAGCCACCACTGCATCTCAGGGGGAGTCGGCCAAGCGCCCGAAGCCGCCGGATTCGGCGCAAAACCACCGCCCGCCGGAGGACCGCCAAACCCCTGTTGCGGAGGACCGCCAAACCCCTGTTGCGGGGGACCGCCAAACCCTTGCGGAGGACCACCAAAGCCCGGTTGCCCGGCCGGAGGCGCTCCAAACCCGCCTTGCGCCGGAGGCGCTCCAAATGGATTCGCCGCCGCGCCCGGAGCCGCAAACGGATTGTTCTGCATCGGCTGCTGCTGCGGTGGCGTCGGCGGATTCCATACCGGATTGGCGTCCGTCGGCGAGGCAAACGGATTCGGTGCCTGCGTCGGCGCCGTCGGAGGCATAAACACAGGAGCCGGAGCCGCCTGCGGCATCGGCGCCGGCGGATTGAAAAACACCGTCTGCGCCACCCATTGCTCGGAATCCTCTGCCCGAATGGTGTCGTCCGGACCAATTCGCCCTTCGCTCTGATAGCGCTTCAAGTCATCAAAGGAGTAAGGTCCGAAACTCCGGCCTTCTCGCTGCAAGAAATACTTCATATTTGCCTCACGCTTGCCGCAAGACTTCTGCGAGTTCTTTTTCGGGGACCGCGCCCTCTTTGATCACACGCCAATAGGGTTCGGTAATATCAATTGTCGTCGGCCCCATCCCTGGACAGGTACCCCCATCCAAAACAAGGTCCAGACGACCGTCCATCGTACCAAAGACTTCAATGCCGCTGGTACATGTCGGTTGACCGCTTATATTAGCACTAGTGGCAATCAACGGTTGGTTCAACTGCCGCAACAACGCTTGAGCGACCTTCGACCGCGAATGCCGCAGGCCCAAACGACCCGTATTTCCCGTCGCCCGCAGAGGAACTTTCGGTGCCGCCGGCACGATCACCGTCAACGGACCCGGCCAAAACATCCGCGCCAAAACGCGGAACCGGGCCGAGACCTCCGCGCATAACTCCTCGGCCATGGCCACATCGCCAACCAACAACGGCAAACTGCGCGCCGTCTCCCGGCCCTTCGCGGCAAAAACCCGGCCCACCGCCTGCAGGCTGAACGGATCCGCCACCAGCGAATACAATCCGTCGGTGGGAATTGCGACCACTTGACCGCGCAGAATTGCCGCCGCCGCTTTGGCGATCACTGCCTCGTCCGGCTCGGCTTGATCAATTTCGAGTAAGTCTGTAGGCACTGTAAGTTAGCGTTTCTCAATTACGGCGGCGACGTCGAGTGCCATCTGGTAACGCCCAAACGGCGCGCTCAATTGAATCCCTTCCACCATCCATTGCACTTCGCGCGACATCTCCTGCGCAATCGCAATGCCCTCCTGACGGGCCGTCTCGGGATCGGTCAACCGCTGCATCCGCCGCATGAACGGCTCGGGCACCGGCACCCGCAACTCGTCCACCATAAACTGCGCATTCCGGTAACTCGTCAATGGCCAAATCCCGCAGATCACCGGAATCCGGCAATGCTCCGTTCTCTTCAAAAACTCTTCCAGCAACCGAATATCAAATACCGGCTGCGTCACCACATACTCCGCTCCGGCCGCCACCTTGCGCTCAAATCGCCGTACTTCTTCATCAATGTTCAGCGCCCCTGGGTTAGCGCCCACGCCCAACAACAGCGCCGTCTGCGAACCCATCGGGTTGCCGCCAATGTCCAGGCCGTGGTTCAGCTTCGTCACGATATCGGCCAAGCCAATCGCGTCGACGTCAAACACCGCCGTCGCATGCTGGTGGGCACCCATCCGCGGCGGGTCGCCCGTTATGCAAATTAAATTCCGCACGCCTAGCGCGTGTGCGCCCAACAGATCGGACTGCATCCCCAAAATGTTCCGATCCCGGCAGCAGAAGTGCAGCACGGCTTCAATCCCGGCCTGCTCCTGGAAAATCTTACACGTAATCGCCGCCGATAGCCGGGCGCTCGCCCGTGGCCCATCCGGCACGTTGATCACGTCGATCCCCGCTTCTTTACATAACTTCGCTCCCGCCACTTCGCGCGAGGGATCCACCCCGCGCGGCGGCAGAATCTCGACAAAGGTCACAAACTGCTTCGCCGCGAGCTTGGCCCCCAACTTACTCTTCTCCGCTACCGGTACCAGCGGCATCTTCACCACCGGCGGCTTCGATTCGTCCACCGTAATCGGCAGCGATTTATGCCCCGGCTGCAAACTCCGCGCCTCGCTCCGGACTAGCTTGATGTGATCCGGCGTCGTCCCGCAGCACCCGCCGACAATCTTCACCCCCGCCCACAAAAACCGCCGCGCGTACTGCGACATGTATTCCGGAGAACACAAATAAATCTTTCGCCCTTCCACGTCCGCCGGATGCCCCGCGTTCGGCATCGCCGACACCGGCTTCTCGGTGCACTTCATGATCCGCTCAATCGTCTCGAGCGTCGCCTTCGGCCCCACTGAGCAGTTCAGCCCGATCACGTCCACCGGCCATTGATCCAACAGCGCCGTGAAGTCTTCCGTACTCGTGCCGTCCAGCATCGCCCCGTCGTCGTTGATCGTCACCTGCGCAATGATCGCCAACTCCGGACCCGCCGCCTCCCGCACCACCTGCACCACTTCCCGCAACTCATCGATCTGATAGAAGGTTTCGAGCACGATCAAGTCGACGCCCGCCTCGACCAACACCGCCGCCTGCTCGGCGAAAATCGCTCGGATCTCCTCCGGCGTCGTGTGTCCTGCCGAACCCACCCGCAATCCGCTCGGACCAATCGAACCCGCCACAAACGCCATCTCGCCCGCCGCTTCCCGCGCCAGTCGAACTCCCGCCTGATTGATCGCGACCAGCTTCTCACCCAAGCTAAAAGTCGCCAGCCGCGCCCGATTCGCCCCAAACGTGTTGGCTTCCAGAATCTGCGCCCCGGCCTTCACATACGCCTCGTGAACTTCCTTGACTAAGTGCGGCGCCGACAAGTTCAATTCATCGTAACAACGGTTGATGAAAACCCCTTTCTCGTACAACATCGTGCCCATCGCCCCATCGGCCACTAACACCCCTTGGGCGAGCGCCTCTCTAAACTCTTTCGCGCGGGTCTTCGGTAAGGTAGCTGTACTCATAACAATCCTCAAGTTTACCAGCCAGTCACATCCACCGGGGCACCGCTGGCCACCCCCAGTCGTTTCGCCGCCGACCCCTCCCTCAGCACAATCTCCAAATACCCCGCCGAACCCATCACCGCGTACAACTCGCCGTACTCACACTCGGCATAATGCGTCGCCCGCTTGGCCACCTTCTCAAATCCCACCACCAATTCGAACGGCCGATCCGCCAACCAACCGAACTCCGCCAGCGTCAGACTCGTCACCAGATTCCCAAACCGATCCACCCGCAGCACCGACCCACTCCACTGCCGCTTCGAAATCCGTTGATTCGTCCCCAGGTTCAACCGCAACGCGTCCTTCACCAGCTTGCCAAACTTCGCCGGCACCAAACCCGCCGCCAAGTGAGCCGCGCACGCCGCAAACACGTCCCGGCCGTGGAAGGTCGCGCTCACCGGCTTCAAAAACAACTTCTCGTTCGTGATCGCCCGCACCTTCGCCCCCGGCTTCGCCAGCGCCGTCGAAAAGATGCCGTTGTCCGGACCGATCAGATATTGACCGTCCACTTCCACGAGCAACGGCCGCCGCGAACTCCCCACCCCCGGGTCCACCACCGCCACATGAATCGTCTTCTTCGCAAACCATCGCCGCGCCTGTTCGAACACAAACGCCGCCTCGCCCACCTCGTAGGCCGGCAGCTCATGCGTCAAGTCCACCACCGTCGCCTTCGGGCAAATCGAAAGGATCACGCCCTTCATCGCCCCCACGAAATAGTCAGCGTTCCCGAAGTCGGTCGTCAGCGTCACAATCGGCATCTACAGCACCAATTCGCGGGCAGACCCGCGCACGTCCATCTCAAATTCAATCGTCTCTATCGGCGGCCGCGAATAGTGCCACGTCACCCCGTGCGCCGCGCCCTGGCCCATCTTCCGTACCACGTCTTCTGCCAGCAAGTGCCATACCGGATGCACTGTGTACATCTCCGCCACGGTCACTAGATCCCAGCCCACCCCCAGGCCCACCAGCCGTCCCGTCATCAGCCCCATCACGTACTGCGCCTTCACCCGCAGCGCCTCCGCCGAAGTCTCCCCGCGCCGAATTACGTCGTGCGGGTCGAGCGACCCCTCCGGCAACTCGCCCGCTCCAGCCACGATAAACGTCTTCCGCCCAATCTTCGACGGCACCGTGTACCCAAATCCGTACAAGCTCGGCTCCCCCGGTGCCCCGATTTCCGGAGCAATGTTCGTCCGGGCCACCGGGTTCATCGTGTCCAGAAACAGCCCCCACCCCTGCAGCACTTTCACGTAGCCCGCGTTAAAGTCGTTGAAGCCTTGAAACGTGAAAGGTCGCGGCGACCGCAGCTCCATCGAACAAAGCGCCGCCAGCGGTCGACCCACCTCTTCCAAGTGCGCCTTGACGCGGTCAAAACCAGCGGCCAAGGGCACCGGCTGGCCGAACCTCGCGTGCACAATCTCAAATCCCTCGGCGGCTACAGCTCCGCCCGAATACGGCGCGATTCCGCGCACAAAAGAATAGTTGCCCTTAGGGTTGGCGACAAGCATGAACCCTATTCTAGCCCTATCGATTCGGCTACCATCAAGAGTGGCCTACTTCGACCATAACGCGACCACCCCAATCGCCCCCGACGTCCTCGCCGCACTCGTTCCAGTGCTGTCGGAATCCTACGGCAACGCCTCCAGCATCCATCAGCATGGCCAGCGCGCCAAACAACTCCTCGAAACCGCCCGCCGCCAACTCGCCGCCCGCCTCGGCTGCTCTCCCAAAGAAATCGTCTTCACGAGCGGCGGAACTGAATCCAACAACCTCGCCCTCGCCGGCTCCTACCGCCACATCATCACCTCCTCGCTCGAACATCCCGCCGTCGCCCAACCTCTCGCCCGTCACCCCAACCTCACCGTCCTGCAGCCGAACGCGGACGGTCTGATAACCCCCGCCGCCCTGCAATCCGCCCTCCGCCCAGAGACCGGCCTCGTCTCCATCATGCACGCCAACAACGAGCTCGGCACCCTCCAACCGATCGCCGAACTTGCCGCCCTCGCCCATGACGCTGGAGCCCTCTTCCACTCCGACGGCGTCCAGGTCCCCGGCCGCCTCCCCCTGAATCTCACCGCTCTCGGCGTCGACCTCTACTCCCTCAGCGGCCATAAAATGTACGCCCCCAAAGGCATCGGTGCCCTCTACGTCCGCCCCGGCGTCGAACTCCAGCCGCAGCTCTTCGGCGGCCGCCACGAATCCGGCCGTCGCGCCGGAACCGAAAACATCCCCGGCATCGTCGCTCTCGGCGCCGCCGCCGCCCGGCCCCTCAGTAGTCTCACCGCCCTCCGCGATCGCCTCGAATCCGGCCTCCTCGCCGCCGTCCCCGACTCGATCGTCAACTGCGCTGCCGCCCCCCGCCTGCCGAATACCACCAATATCCGCTTCGCCGGCCTGGAAGGCGAAGCGCTCGTCATCGGCCTCGACCTCCGCGGCTTCTCCGTCTCCTCCGGAGCCGCCTGCTCCTCCGGCGCTGTCGAACCGTCTCCAGCCCTCTTAGCCATCGGCCTAACTCGTGAGCAAGCTAAGAGTTGCATCCGTTTCTCTCTAGGAGAATCGAATACCCCATATGAGGTAGATTCGCTCATCGCCGCCGTCGCCGCCTCCGTCGCCCATCTCCGTAAACTCTCTCCCACTTATGTCTAATGGACTCATTGCTGTCGCCATGTCTGGTGGTGTCGATTCCTCCGCCGTCGCCGCCCTCCTGAAAAAGGAAGGCCAACCCATTGTCGGAATGACGATGCAGCTTTGGAATCAACGCCGTCTGCCCGAACTCTCAACCGAAACTTCAAGTGGCCGCTGCTGCTCCATCGACGACGTCTACGACGCCCGCTACGTCTCCCAATTCCTCGGGATTCCGTACTACGTCGTCAACTTCGAAGATCAGTTTGAACAACACGTTGTGCGTCCTTTCGTCGATGATTACTTGAACGGTCGCACTCCCATCCCCTGCACCCTGTGCAACAACTTCATCAAGTTCGAAACCTTCCTCGAAATGGCTTCCGGCGTCGGCGCTGAAAAGATCGCCACCGGCCACTACGCCCGCGTCTCCTTCGACGAACCCACCGGTCGCTACCAACTTCGCCGCGCCGTCGACGCGACTAAGGACCAAACCTATTTTCTCCTCGGACTCACCCAAGCCCAGCTTTCTAAAACACTTTTCCCGCTCGGCCACATGTTGAAAACCGAGACCCGCGAACTCGCCCGCGAAGCCGGCCTCCCCGTCGCCGAGAAACAGGATTCGCAGGAAATCTGCTTCGTCCCCAACGGCGACTACGCCGCCTTCATCGCCGCCTACGCCGCCGAACAAGGCATCGCCCTCCCGGAGGCTGGAGGCGACATCGTCTCCCAAGCTGGCGAGGTCCTCGGCCGGCACGCGGGTTTTCACAACTACACCGTCGGTCAACGCCGCGGCCTCGGCGTCGCCGCCCCGGAACCCCTCTACGTCATCGCCACCGAACCCGCCTCCAACCGCGTTACGGTCGGCAGCCCGGCTGACCTGCTGACCACACGCCTCTCGATCCGCGACATGAACTGGATCTCCATCGCCGCGCCCTCGGATCCCATCCGCGCCCAAGTCCGCATCCGCAATCGCCACATCCCGGCCCCCGCCACGCTCACGCTGAAAGACGGCCTCGTCGAGGTCGAGTTCGACCAGCCCCAGCGCGCCGTCACCCCCGGCCAAGGTGCCGCCGTTTACGACGGCGACCTCGTCCTCGGAGGCGGGTGGATTGCGTAGCCACCGGCGCAACCTCGCCGAATATTGGCTCGTCCGCATCCTCCTCGCCACGGTCGCCTTCGGACCCACCCGTTTCCTCGGCACCCTCTACGCCAATATCCTCGATCTCGCCGTCCCCAAACTCCGCCGCGTCGCCCTCCGGAATTGCGAAATCGCCGGCATCGGCCCCCGCGTCGTCGACGGCGTCTTCCGCTCCATCGGCCGCCTCCTCGTCTGCTTCGCCCGCTTCCCGCGCATCAATAAGTCCAATGTTCACGATTGGATCCGTTATGAAGGTTTCGAGCATTATGAAGCAGCCAAAGCCCACGGCAAGGGGGTCCTCTTCGCTACCCTCCACCTCGGCAACTGGGAACTCTCCGCCTATGCTCATGCCCTCATGACCGAGCCCATGCACATCGTCGTCCGCCCCCTCGATAACCCGCTTCTGGACGCCTTCGTCCACGCCCGCCGCGCGGGAAGTGGCAACATCATTATCGGCAAAGCCGACGGCATCCGGCCCATCTTCCGCGCCCTGGCTGCCAACCAACCCGTTGGCATCCTCGTCGATCAAAACGTCGGACTCGATGAAGGGCTCTTCGTCAATTTCTTTGGGCGCAAGGCCTGCGTCAGTCCCGCCTTCGCTAAACTCGCCGCCCGCACCGGGGCCACCGTCCTCCCCGGCTACGCCGTCTGGTCGCCCGGGGAAGGGAAGTACATCCTGAAGTTCGATGCTCCCGTCGGTATAACCGGCAACACCCTCATTGATACCCAGCGCATTCAAAACGCTCTTGAAGCGGCCATTCGCGCCTACCCCGACCAATGGCTCTGGATCCACCGCCGCTGGAAAACCCGTCCCCACGGCGAACCTCCCATTTACTACTGAGCCGAAACGCGATAAAGTTTACGCGTCTTGCAGCGAGGTGAATGAGACGAAGTTTATCAAGATTGGATTAGCCGGCCTGGCCAGCGTGGCGTTGGTCGCCGCGTATTTTGTGTTACGTCCCCCGCAGTCGGCGCCGCCGCGCGAACTGCGGGTCTCGATGACCCCAGAAGTGATCGCCCGCGGTAAGTTTATTTACAACGTCGCCGGTGATTGTGATTCCTGCCATGGCGAACGGGATTTCAGCAAATTCGGAGGACCGGTGCTCCTCAGCGGTTCCGGCTTCCTCTTCCCGCCGGAACTCGGCCTGCCCGGCAAAGTGGTTGCGTCCAACATCACGATGGACGAGGAAACCGGCATCGGAGCCTGGACCGATGGCGAAAAACTGCGCGCCATTCGCGAAGGCATCGGCCGCGACGGCCGCGCCCTCTTCCCGATGATGCCTTACGAAAGCTTCCGCCACATGAGTGACGCCGACGCCGAAGCCCTCGTCGCCTATCTCAACACCTTACCCGCCGTACCCTCCAAGCGCCCCCTCACCGAACTCCTCTTTCTGGTGTCGATCCTGATCAAAAGTGCCCCCCGGCCCGTCACTGCTCCCGTCACGGCGCCCCCGGATTTGGGCAAGTACCTCGTAACGATCGGCGGCTGTATCGGCTGCCATTCGCAGGAAGATCGCGGGGCGCTCGTGGACGGAAAACAGTACTCCGGCGGTCGAGTCTTTAGGATCGGAGCGCACAAAGTCGTCTCTTCCAATATCACCCCGGACGTCGAAACAGGTATCGGTCGCTGGACCGAGGCTGCTTTCGTGAAGCGGTTTCACGACTACCGCGAGTACGAAACCACCCCGCTGCCCGCCGCCACCCGGAAGAACTTCACCTTAATGCCTTGGTTGAACTTTTCGAAGTACTCGCCTGAAGAATTAGGGGCTATCTATCGCTATCTCCGCCAACAAAAACCGATCCCGAACAAGGTCACGGCCCACCCGGAATCCTAACGCCCACCCGCAACGTCCAGAATACTCCCCGTCGTGTAAGACGCCTCTGCCGATAAAAGCCAAAGGATAGCCGCAGCGACCTCCTCGGCCTCTCCTCCGCGCTGCATCGGCACCAGCGTCTTCACCCGGTCCACCCGTCCGGCCTCGCCGCCTTTGGCGTGGAACCCGGTGTAGATGAAACCAGGCCGCACGGCATTCACCCGAATGCCTTCCTCCGCCACCTCTTTCGCCAGCCCGATCGTGAACGTCTCCAAAGCCCCCTTGCTCGCCGCGTAGTCCACGTACTCCCCCGGCGATCCATACTTGGCCGCTCCGGAGGACACGTTCACAATCGCCCCGCCCCGGCCACCCTGCCGCGTCGACATCCGCTTCACCGCCTCCCGCGCGCACACCATCGGCCCCACCACATTCACTGCCATCATCCGCCCCATCCGCGCCGCTCCCATCGCCTCCAACCGCATCTGGCTTTCGAGCGTAGCCGCGTTATTCACGAGCGCCGCCACTGAACCCAACTCGCTATCCACCCGCCGAAAAAGCGCTTCCACCTCCCCCTCCACGCTAACGTCCGCCTGCATCGCCACCGCGCACCCGCCAGCCCTCGTGATCTCCCGTACCACCTCAGCGGCGGCCTCCCGCCCTTCCCGATAATTCACGCAAACCCAATAGCCACGGCTCGCCGCCAACTTCGCCGTCGCCGCTCCAATCCCGCGACCCCCTCCCGTCACGATCAGTACCGGGCCCTCGCTCATACCACCAGTCGAGCTGTCCGTTTTTCGGCCTGTCTCGCCAACTCGGGCTCGGTCTCCCGCAGCGCCAATGCCGCCTCGCGGAACGTGGCCACAATCATCGGAATCTCTTCAGCGTCCAGCGTCACAGTGTCGATCCAACGGCACGCCTGCCCCAAAATCTCCGCCGCAAAAATAAGGTCGCCCCGGCGCGCAAAGTAGGCCGCATACACCCCCAATTCGGCCACCGCCCGCGAACCATACTCATACTGAATCGCCCGGTCCTGCAAAAGGCTGGCCAGTTCCACCGCCCAGCCGTGCAGCGTAGCCGGGGCCACCAGTTCACCGCAATACCACGCCACCTGCTGCAGCCCTCGCGCGTACGCCTGCCGGACCTCTTCCCGAGGCGTTTCCACCGCCAAACGCCGAAGATCATCCACCTGCTCCCGAGCCGGCGGCAGCTCCTGCAACTGGGCGTGGGCCGTCGCCGCGTTCGCCAGCGCCATCGCATACAACGCCGAAAACGCCGGACGCTCCGGCCAACTGCGGCTAAACGTCCGCAAATTATCCAGATAGATCGGGATAGATTTCAAGTACCCGCGCCGCGCCAGCAGCGTCACCATTTCAAAATTTGCCTGCGCATTCCAATACTGCACCCCCTCCGACCGCGGGAACTGGCTCGCAATCACTTCCCGCTCCTCTTGGCAGCGAAAGGTTTGGGGAAGCAAATCCCGGCTTCCGTACGCCGCCGTCAAGTGGCACAGCGATCGCGCCCACGCCGTCGCAATCGGTTCGCTATCTGGATAGGCGTGACGGGCCAGTTCCCCCGCCTCCCAGCACAAGTCGATCAATGCCCGAGTCTTCTCGCCCTCCGCCGTACCTTCCGGTTGCAGCATAAGTAAAGACGCGGCCCCTTCGGCGCAGGCAATGGCCGTGGGCAGGCTTCCCACCTGCTTCATCAGCGCCCGCAGTGCCGCCGCGGATGCGGTTTGGTCGGAGAGGTCGGGCAACTGAATCATGCGCTGGGTTAGCCTATCACAGGTTTCAATTGGAAACTTGGTCAGGTATTTGCCCGAGGGACTTAGAGCGCGCGATCGCCTATTCTGCCGTTATGGGTATCATTGGCTTCTATCTGGCGGCGGCTTTGCTCTCGGTGCAACAAGACCAAGCCCCCTTACGCACTGGCTGTGAGGATGGCGATGAACTCCTCACGCGCGTGCCGGCCGGGACGCCCGTAGCCATCCGCTTTGCCATCAACGGTTGCTACGCCGTCCGCGTCGGCGAACTCTCCGGCTTCCTCCCCGCCGCCGCGCTGGCCGGCCTTGATGCCTGGGAGGCCGAACGGCGTCAAGCCCGCGCTCTTGATACCCCGGTGGGCGCAGCACCCGTCAACCTGACCCCCGGCGCGAGCCCTCCCACCCAGGCCTCGCAACTCCTCACCGCCAACCGCCCGGCCGAGGCCCTAACCCTGCTCGAACGCGCTTTGGCCCAATCCCCCCGCGATGCCGGCTTACTCGGCATGGCCGGTTTGGCCGCCTGGCGCGCGAACCGAACCGCCCAAGCCATCGGCTATTGGAAGGACGCTCAAGCTCTCCGGCCAGACCCCGGCGTTGCCGCGCTCCTCGCCAAAGCCGAGCGCGAAGCATCCGCCGACCAAGACACCCAGACTCTGGAATCCACCCGCTTCTCGCTCCGCTATGAGCCCAAGGTGATGAGTACCCAGGTCGCCCGCAGCTTGTCCGCCGTCCTCGAACAGGAACTCACCCGCATCTCGGTCGATCTTGGCTGCCAAACCGCCGAGCGCCTTTCAGCCACCGCCCAGAGCCGCCAGGCCTACCTCCAGGCGACTGGCGCCGCCGAATGGAGCGGAGGCCAGTTCGACGGCCGGATCCGCGTCGCTGTCATTGAGGACGGCGGCGCCGGAGCGGAAACGCGGAAACGCTTCGCCCACGAACTGGTCCACGCCTGCTTGGCCGGCACCGGCCATTGGCCCGCGTGGCTCCATGAGGGCCTGGCCCAACGCCTGTCCGGAGAGACGTTGTCCCCGGAAGCGCGCGCCGAAGTCAGAGCCGCCGCTCAAAGCGGGGCCTTGCCGCCCTTGAGCCAAATGAACCAAAACTGGTCCCGTCTCAGCGCCGATCACGCCCGATTAGCCTACGCCTCGGCGCTGTATGCCGTCGAACTCTTCTACCTCCATCACAAGGAATTTGGCATCCGTACGCTCATCCGCAACCCGGAGTTTCTCGACCGCATTGCCGCCGATATCGACCAACGAATGCGCACCTAGCGCTTGGTTGCAGAAGTCCATGTCCTCTCCTTTACGGTCGTAAGTCACCGCCAGCACCGAACCGCGCGCCAGCACCCATCCACGCCATTTCCGCGTCCCGCCCTCAGCACCGAACCGCGCGCGCCAGCAAGCGGACCATTGCCCGGCTCGCACCCATCCATGCCGTTTCCGCCCCCCGCCCGCCAGCCAGCGGACTCTAATCACGGCCGGACTTTTGCAAGGAAGCACCTAACGCTGCCGCATCGCTTTATGAATCTTCTTCCACCGCTCCTTCTCGGCCCGCGCCGCGTTCGGGTTCTCTTTGCGTACCGCATAGGCCTGCTCTCGGCGAAGCTTCTGAAAACTCGCCAGCCGCTCCGGTGCCACCTGATCCCGCACCGCGCAGCCCGGCTCATCCTGGTGCTGGCAGTCCCGATACCGGCAGGCCGCGCCGTTAATGTCCGCAAAGGCATCCTCCACCGCCGCCGCGCTGGCATCCAACGACAACTCCCGCAGCCCTGGCATATCCAGCACCCACCAACCAAATTCCAGCGCAATCAACCGCCGCGCCGTCGTCACATGCCGCCCCGGCACTACCCCCGTCGCCTGTAACTCCCGGCCCAGCAACCGATTCACAATCGTCGACTTGCCCACTCCACTCGAGCCAAACAACGCCGCCGTCTCCCCTGGCTTAACGTGCTCACACATCGCCCCCAAATTCCCGTGCAGCGCACTCAACGCCACCACCGGCACGTCCAAGGCCAACGCCGGAATTTCCGCCCGCAGGTCCGCCTTGTTCAGCACCACCACCGGCCGCGCGCCCGACTGCCGCGCCTGCACGAGATACCGGTCCAACCGGTTCGGATTAAAATCCGCATCCAAGCCGCAAACCAGAAACGCGACGTCGATATTCGCCGCCAGCACCTGAGTGCCCCCGCCCGGATCCATCCGCGTAAAGCAACTCGTCCGCGGTTCAATTGCCGTGATCAGCGGCGGGTCCGTCGGCGTCACGGTGACCCAGTCACCCACCGCCGGAATCTCTTCTAAAAACCGCAAACGACCCGTCAGTTGGGCGATCTGTTCGCCGACGGTCGATGCGATCGTAAATAACTCATGGGCCTGCGATAAGACGCGGGCGCGTTCCAATGAAGACATGGGGGTTCGTTCCTTCTTAAGGGTTGAAGGCTGCGGGGCAAAAAGCCGCTATTAACGAACTACAATCGGAGCGAATGTTACCAACCCGTCATTGTACGATAAAATCATAAAGATGCTTACCCGTGCCGTGGCGGCGGAGAGTGGCCTTAGCCTAACGAGAACCGATTTGGTGCACGCCTTGCGGTTGATGCAAACTTCGCGACGTATCGACGATCGTGAGGTGCTAATGAAGCGCCAGAACCGGATCTATTTCCAGATCTCCGGCGCCGGCCACGAAGCCATTCAAATCGCGGCCGGCATGGCCCTGCGGCCCGGCCACGACTGGTTCTACCCCTATTACCGCGACCGCGCCCTAGCCCTCTCCCTCGGCATCACCCCGCACATGATGATGCTCCAAGCCGTCGGCTCGGCCGAGGACACCCAGAGCGGCGGCCGCCAAATGCCGTCTCACTGGTCGTCACCCGATTTGCACATCGTCTCCGCGTCCTCCTGCACCGGATCCCAATACGTCCAGGCGGTCGGTTGCGCCCACGCCGGCCGTCTACTCGACCCTACCTCCGATGAAGTTACCCTCGTCACCTCCGGCGAAGGAGCCTCGAGCGAAGGCGAGTTCTGGGAGGCGCTCAACGGAGCCTGCCTCGGCAAACTGCCCGTCATCTTCCTCATCCAGGACAACCACTACGCCATCTCCGTCCCCGTCGAAGCCCAAACCCCCGGCGGCAATCTCTCCAAACTCCTCTCGGGCTACGCCGATCACCTCAAGATCATGGAAATCGATGGCACCGACTTCCGCACTAGCTTCGCCGCCATGACCGACGCCGTCTCCCATTGCCGCGCCGGTTCCGGCCCCGTGCTCGTCCATGCCCACTGTATTCGGCCCTATTCCCACTCCCTCTCCGACGACGAGCGCTTCTACAAATCCGACGCCGAACGCGCCGCGGAAGCCGAACGCGACCCTCTCATCTTGTTCCCCCGGGCCCTCTTACACGAAGGCCTCATCACCGAACGCGAACTCTCCGAACTCATGCAGGAGGTCGACCGCGAGGTTCAGGACGCCGCCGACTACTCCTTACAAGCGCCGCCCCCCGCCAAACAGTCGGCCCTCCAGTTCCTCTATTCGCCCAAAGTCGACCCGACCTCTGCCTCCTTCTCTCGCGAACCCGTCTTCACCGGCGAACCCCGCACAATGGTCGATTCCATCACCTTGACGCTCGCTGAAGAACTCCAAGCCAATCCCCGCGTCGTCGTCTTTGGCGAAGATGTGGCCGACTGCTCCCGCCCCGCCCTTCTGCCCGAAGTGAAGGGTAAAGGGGGCGTCTTCAAAACCACCCAGGGCCTCCAGCGCCAGTTCGGCTCTGACCGCGTCTTCAATACCCCGATCGCCGAAGCCGGCATCGTCGGCCGCGCCATCGGCATGGCCACCCGCGGCATGAAACCCGTCGCCGAAATTCAATTCTTCGATTACATCTGGCCCGCCATGATGCAATTGCGCGACGAACTACCGGTCTTGCGCTGGCGGTCCAACAACGGCTTCGCCTGCCCCGCCGTCATCCGCGTGCCGATCGGCGGCTATCTCACCGGCGGCTCCATCTATCACAGCCAGAGCGGGGAAGTCGCTTTCACCCACATTCCCGGCCTCCGCGTCGTCTTCCCCTCCAATGCGCTCGACGCGGTCGGCCTCCTGCGCACCGCCATCCGTTGCGACGATCCCGTCCTCTTCCTCGAACATAAAAAACTCTACCGTGAGCCCTACAACCGCTCTCCGCATCCCGGCGCGGATTTCATGATCCCCTTCGGCCAAGCCCGTATCACCCGGCCCGGCGACAAACTCACCGTCGTTACCTACGGTGCCGTCGTCGAAAAGGCCCTCCGAGCCGCCACCGAAATCGGAGAATCGATCGAGGTGATCGATCTCCGCTCGCTCGCGCCCTATGACTGGGAGACCATCGCAGCGTCCGTCAAGAAGACCAGCCGTGTTCTCATCGCCCACGAGGATGTCTTGAGCTGGGGCTACGGAGCCGAAATCGCCGCTCGCATCGCCGACGAACTCTTCGGCCACCTCGACGCCCCCGTCAAACGCATCGGTGCGCTCGATACCTGGGTCGGTTACAGTCCGAATTTAGAAGACGCTATTTTGCCTCAGGTCGATGACTTAGTCCGAGCGATGCGAAGCCTATTGGCTTATTAGCAGTTCTTACTTAACTTATCTTTACATCGGGGCCTGCAAACCTAGGGAGCGGACTGGGTGCACGAGCGGATGCGTCTTCTGCCCATTGCCCTCGTATTCGCCGCCAGCCTCTCTGGCCAGCTTCTGACAAACGAGGATCAAAACAAGGTCTCCTCCGGCAATCTGTTCGTCTCCCCGCCGTCAAACTCCTGCCGAACGGCAATCTGATCCGGATGGAAGCCACCGTCAACAACGCCTTTCCCGGTGCCGTCGGCACGGGTGGGGCCGGCCTGTTGGAAGAGTTGGATTGGACGGGCCGAGTCGTCTGGACTTACACCCTCTCGAATGATCGGTATCTCCATCACCACGACTTTCAGGTGTTACCCAACGGTAATCTCCTCCTAATTGCCTGGGAAAGAAAACTACCGGAACAAGCTAGGGCCGCCGGTCGGGATCCCGCCAAAACTGCCCCCGAAGGCATTTGGTCCGAGGCCATCTTGGAGGTGCGGCCCACGCGTCCGGCCGGCGGGGAGATCGTCTGGGAGTGGCACATTTGGGACCATCTCGTCCAGGACTATGACGCAACCAAAGCCAACTTCGGCGCCGTCCCCAGCAACGTCGGCAAGCTCGATTTGAACTTCATCGGGGCCGGCCAGAGCCCATCCGCCAACCCCAACTGGTTACACCTCAATTCCCTCGACTATCAAGCCGGGCGGGATGAAATCCTGATGGGTTCACGCCTCTTGAGCGAGATCCGGGTCATCCCCCACGGCCCTGGCCGCAGCGGCGATTTCCTCTATCGGTGGGGCAATGCCAAGGTCTACCGTCACGGCTCCGCCGCCGACCAAAAACTCTTCTTTCAACACCACGCGCAATGGATTCCCGACGGCCACCCCGGCGCGGGTCATGTTCTGATTCTCAACAATGGCGTCGACCGCGGCTAATCCTCCGCCGACGAAATCGAAGTCCCGGCCGAGTACGCCCGCTCCGACCGGCAAGCTTTCGGCCTCGGTGCACCCGTCCAAACCTTCGACCAACAAATGGGCTCAACATTCTATTACTTGGTCGCCGGCAGCGTGCAGCCTATGCCGAACGGCAATACTCTCATCGGCCTCTCCAACGCCGCCCGGGTTGTCGAAGTCACTCCGGAAGGCGAAATCGCATGGGACATGGGCCTCTCTACCGGTGATCCACGCCGCCTCGCGCCAGCCCGGCATCATGGCTCCGAATTCCCTCATCAAGCTTTCCGGCAAGGATGGGGCATGGTCGATCACTGACTCCACCGGAGCCCGCTTCTCGCTCACCGGCCAGGGCATATTAGCCTTGCCGTCCAACTTGGCCGTCGGCCCCGCCCGCGTCACGGGAGTAACGGAAAGCATCGACGTCCGCGTCGACCGCGTCGCCCCCGGAGTTTTCAGCGCTACCGGCGACGGCAAAGGTGGGGGGCTGGTCCTGGCCGTGGTGGGAACAGCCCTGCGCCCCGCCTGGCAACTCGTTGCCTGGGATGTAGAACACGAAAGTCTGTCCTTGATCGCCTATGGCAGCGGCCTCTGCAGCGTCACCGCCACCCTAGCCGGAGAACCCATCGCCGTCAACGGCGTTAGCCTCGCCGGCTGGCAAACAGCGGGCAAACCGAACTGGTCCTCAGCTCCGGCGGCGAACGAGCTAACCCGGTGACGGTCTGGCTGGATTAGAACTCCAAATTCAGCGAGAACCGAAAAGCGCGGCCATCGTTCAGCGTATTGGTAATCTTGCCAAACGCCGGATTCGACAGGTCCGCCACCGGCTCGGCAAACTGAGGCGTATTCAACGCATTCAGCGATTCGGCCCGAAACGAAAGCCCCCGCTCGTGCGGCAATACAAACCGCCGCTCTACGCTCGCATTCAAGTTCCGGTAACCAGCCCGCAGGAACACATTCGAACCCAAATTGCCCCGTCGATCCGCCGGACTCAAGTAAGCAAACGCCGACCGCGGTAGCAGTCCCGTCGCTAAGTCCGGGTGGCTAATCGTCCGGCCCAAAATGGAAGGGTCCACCAGATTCGGCCGGTCGCCGGTTACCCCATCCACGTTCCCAAATCCCGGGCCGTCCGACCCCGTCACGATCGTGAACGGAATCCCCGATTTGGCCACGAACACCGACGACACCCGCCATTGCCGCAGCAGCAGATGGTGAAACGGCACCGCGTAGGATAACCGCGTCAAAAGCGCATGCGACTGATGAAAACTACTCAACCCTCGCAAATCCGCCGTCACGTTCGTCGCCATCTGCGCATGGCCCTGGTTGGAGTCGTCCCCGGCCGCGATGTTTACGAACGTGGCTCCCGTATCGATCGCCTTCGAAAACCAGTACGAAGACTCTACCGTCATCCCCCGCTTCGCCGCCAACGAGTAAGTCACTTTCGCCGCGTCATAGTAAGCCCGCGCCGAATTGTTAATCTCGCGAAAGTCAAAATAACGCGGGTCCGGCCGCCGGTCGTTAATGGTCGCCGTCGTCTGCGCCACCCCCGCCACCCGCTCCGCCCGATTCAGATACTGCATGTAGAGTAACTTCCACGTCCGGCTCCCCACGTAAGCCGCCTCCACTTTGCCCACCGCCGTCGGCAGCGGCAACTGCCACGAAAAGCTATATTGATGCGCGTAAGGCGTCCGTAAAGTCTCCGGATACGTAAACACCGTCGCCCGCGCTTTCGGATCAAAAACCACCCCTTGGAGTAAGTTCAGCAACGGCGGAGCCTGAGCTTCAACTTTCTGAAAGCTCGGCGGATTCCACCGCAATTGCTGCAACGTCGCCGGGAATATGTCACCATATTGCGTCGAGTAAGAAACACGAAATCGCCGCCACGCGATACCAACGTTCGGAGCAAAGTTATTGCAGTCGCACCGGAACGGAATCACCGTCAACTGGTTCACCTCTGATATCCCCGTCTGTGGCTGATATCTCATTCCAACCGTAACCGTCAGCCCCTTCGAGATGCGCCAAACATCCTGGATAAACGCATTGGGTTCGTTCCGTCGAAACCCCCGATGCAGCTCCCCCAGTCCAAATGAATACCGGCTTACTTGCCCCAACCGGAAGTTCGTCACCGCATCCCGCCCGAAATCGTTCCGGAAGTAAATGTTGCCCCGATTCGACGACGTCTCCCGCCCATTGAACTGCAACCGGGCAAACTCCCCCCCGGCTGAAAACGTATGCCGCTCGAACTGATGTTGGAAGCGAGTCGAAACCCGGTACCGGTTCTGCACCCGATCCACCGGAATCGAAGAGCCCGGCCCTAATTTGTCGTACACCGTGCCGACCTGCACCTGCGGCCCCACCGCATTCGGCTCGGCCACCAACAGCGTCCGATTCCGAGTAAACGCCGCCGTCGAATCAATCGTCGTCTTGGCGCTACGAATGTAAGTCCAAGTCAGCCGCCCATCGTGCGACTTAGTCGTCGTATCCGGATTCTGCCCCGCGATCAACTGAAAAGCGTCCACCTGCTGATTCGTCCACGTATGCCGGCCGGAAAATCGATGCTTCCCCAGCGTCTGATCCAAGCGCGCCGTCGTCGATGTCGTATCGATCGACTGCGGAGCATTCGAATTCAATGCCCGTGCCTCAATATCGGGCCGATTGGGCGCCAACGCCGGCCAAGCCCGAAAGAACCGGTTGATCACGGCGCAAACCGCCGCATCCGTCGCCAAACAGGACCGCTCCGCCGCCAGCGGGACCAGCACATTGCCGTTCACAAAGCCGCTCCGCGTATCGTGCGCGCCTTCCAAAGCCACGATCGCCCCCCGCCAAACCGGCACCGCTATCCGACCGGAAACAACGTTCTGCCGAGCCGGCAACACATCGCCAACCTGGAAAAAACTTCGCGCCGCCAACGCCGAATTCGCGTGCGTCCACTGTAAATTTCCGTGGACCGCCTTCGGGCGTCGCGCCGGAACCAAATGCAGCGCCGCCGACGGCGTCAACCCGAACTCCGCCCCAAAATACGTTAACGCCGACGTGAACTCCGTGATCGCCGTCGCCGTCGTCCCCAACCGAATATTCGCCTCTTTCTGCGCGTTATTGTCGAGCGCCGTGATGAACACGTTCTCATTCCGACGCGCTTCGCCCGCCTGCACGTCGACCTTCCCCAGAATATTAGTCTGCTGGCCGAACATCCCGCCGGCCATCAGCCCGAAGAAAATCAGCCGCATCTACCCCAGGCCCTTAACTTTCCAGCCCGTCCGATAAGGCCGCTTCAAATACTGATTCGCCTCTTTCACATTCTTAAACCGCAGCCGCGCCGAGTCCCACTCCAGCGTCGTTTTCGGAAAGCGCGTCGCCACGCTACCCAGCAGCACCGTCTCACTCAAAGGGCCCGAGTAATCGAACGAAGTCGAGGTCTTCGTCTTCCCCTGAATAGCCTCGACGAACTCGTGATAATGGTCCTTCCGCTTGAACTCCGGGAACTTGAAATCTACAAACGCCGTCTTCGGATGCAGCGAAGGCATCGAAAAATGCGGAATGTACAGGACGCCCTTCGTGCCAATCACGATCGACCCCGTGCCCGACATTCGGCTGTCCTCAATCAGGTCCAGAATCTCCTGCGCGGGTTTCTCGTCCCCGTCGTACCAAGTCACCCTCACCGGCTTGCCCGCCTCGCTATACTGCGTCGCCGGGAAGGTGTACTTCACAATCGCATTCACGGCCCAGCTGTTCTGATTCGGTTCCGGCCCTTCGCTTCGTACCGTCGACGGCGCAGTCAGCCCCAGCGCCCCAAAAACCGGGTCGTAGACATGGCAGCCCATGTCGCCAAACGTTCCGGTGCCGAACTCCAACCGCTTGCGCCAATTGCCCGGGTGGCAGTAATCCTTGATGTAGCTCTCCATCCGGCCTACCCCAACCCACGAATCCCAATCAAGGCTTGCCGGAATCGGGTCGGTCTGATCCGGCCGTTGCGCCGTATCGCCCCACTTCTTGTTCGACCACGCGTGAACCTCTTTCACCTTTCCAATCGCGCCCTGATGAACCAGTTCCACCGCAATCTGATACTCCGCGTACGAGTGAATCTGAATGCCCATCTGCGTCACCCGTTTGTGCGCGGCGGCATACTTGGTCACCTGCCGGGCCTCGTGTACGTGCGACGTCAACGGCTTCTGGCAATAAACATCCAGGCCCCGCCGCATCGCCGCCATCGTCTGCGGCGCATGCATATGGTCCGGCGTCCCCACGCAAATCGCGTCCAAATTCTTGTAGTTCGTATCCAACATCTTGCGCCAGTCTTGATGGAGCGCGGCCTTCGGGTACGTTTTCTGAACTCGGCCCGTCCGTTCCTTGTCGACTTCAGCGACGCAGATAAGTTCAACGTTAGGGTGCGTGGCGATGCCATGCAGAGTGGCCCAAGCCATGCCTTCCGCGCCCATGGAGGCAAGTCGGACGCGATCGCTCGGCGGAGCCGAAAGCAAATTCTTCAGGAAAAATGGAGCAGCGAGAGCAGCGCGGCGAGTGAAGGTAGACATTCCTTCATCTACTGTAACGTGACTGTCACTGTCCCCGAAAGATCTCGTTTTCCGCCACCGCAATCAACCGCGCACCCGCCGCCGCCCCCAATCCGCGATTCGCCTTCACGAACCCCGCCGTCAGAGTAAACCGGACCTGCCGAGTCGATTTTCGATTGCGAACCACGCTATACGATTCGGCCCCCGCCGAGCCCACCAAAGACAAATTCCCTTTGCCGAGGCTCGCCCCGGTCGCCGCCTGCAACCCATCAATGACGCCAGTCAACTCCGCGTCCGCCGGCGCGTAGTGAATCACTTCACAATCCGCGCTCGCCCGCCCCAACCCCAACTGCTTCATCGCCGCCTGGCCCATCCGATAACCCGCCACTGCGAACGGCCCGATCGAGCCGTGAATCGCCAACACCCGGTTCAACCCCGGATCTCCCTCGTCATCATGGGCCGCCACCAATGCCGGCACCAAGGCCAATCCCAAAAGCCGACGTCGCGAATTCATCCTATTGCACCTCAAACGTGAAACTAGACCAAAAGCTCTCCCAGTCCGCCACCGACGGCTCCGCGCACCGCTCCATCAACACCGTATGCAGCTTCCAAACCCCCGCCGAACCAATCGGAATCCGCAACCGGCCCTGCCCATCCGTCCGCCCCGCCGCCTGCCGCACCGCCTTCCCATTGAAAGGCAGCCAAGCCATTTCAATCTGCAGGTCCGCCGCCGGTTTACCCCGAAACATCACCCGAATCGGCAACTCCGCCCCCACCTTTAATGAAGCCGGATCCGCCATCGGCACAATCTCAATCGGGTACCCGACCGGATGGTTATAGAACCCCGTCGCCGCTCCCGCCACCACCAAACTCTTTACGTACTTGCTATACCGCTCCCGACCCGCCGTATCCGATTCGTGATGCTCCGCCCGCCAACGCAGCACATGCGTCAGCCCCTCATGCCGCAGATAGTCTTCAAATTTCAGCGGCTGCAACTCAATAAAATTCGGCTTCGTCCGCACCGAAAGCAGCGACGTCCCCGCCGCCACCGTCACGTCCGCCAACAGCACCTTCCCCTCCGCCCGCAGGTTCCGCATCGGCGTCGACCCCTTAGCCCCGTGCAGCGAAACATCCATCAGGTTCTCCGGTTTCGGTGCCCGATCCGGATCCGGAAAGTCGTCCCCATTATGAAAGGCGATCGTGATCGTCGCCCCCGCCGCCGGCCGAAACTGCCGCGGCATCAAATAAAGATCGTGCCCCAACAGAGGAAGAGCAACCAAAGCAAGAGCGACGCGAGAGAGCTTCATAATTCTCCAAATATATTCCATCCAAATCGTGCTACGAATCGTACATTCAGTGTTACGGTTCATTTTACGACAAGGCTCACCATGACATACGACACCATTCGCACTTTCGGATTGATCACCGCCAGCATTCTCTGCGCCCATGCCCAATCCCTCGTCGGCACCGTCGTCGACCAGCAGGGCAAAACCGTCTCCACTGCCAAGGTCACCCTCGTCGATCCCGCCAAAGGCCAGCGCCGCAACAGCCTCACCGACTCGGCCGGAGCCTTCTCCTTCCTCCCCCTTCCCGCCAACACTTATGACCTCCTCGTCGAACGCGACGGCTTCTCGACCGCCAGCTACCCCGGCGTCATCATCAACGGCAACGACCAGCGCTCCCTCCGCATCGAACTCCGCGTCGCCGCCAAAGGCGAAGCCGTCACCGTCACCACCGAGTCCCCCCTGGTCCGCGAAAGCCCCGCCGTCTCGACCGCCGTCGACCGCGCCTTCATCGAAAATCAACCCCTCAACGGCCGAACCTTCCAAACGCTCATCAACCTCTCCCCCGGCGTCGTCATGGCCCCCTCCACCCTCCCCGACCAGGGCCAGTTCTCCGTCAATGGCCAGCGCACGGGAACCAACTACTTCACCGTCGACGGCGTCGGCGCCAACTTCGGCCTCCCCTTCGCTACCACCCCCTACGAAGGCGCCGGCGGCGGCACCCCCTCCCTCACCGCCCAGGGCAGCACCAGCGCTCTAGCCTCCGTCGAATCCGTCCAGGAGTTCACCATTCAAACCTCCACCTACGCCCCCGAATACGGCCGCCAACCCGGCGCCCAGATCTCGATCGTCACCCGCTCCGGCACCAACAGCCTCCACGGCTCCGCCTTCAACTACCTCCGCAACGACAAGCTCGACGCCAATAGCTGGTTCGCCAATTTCAACGGACTGAAGCGTCCCGCCCTGCGCCAGAACGATTTCGGAGCTACCCTCGGCGGCGCGGCCATCAAAAACAAGACGTTCTATTTCGCCTCCTACGAAGGACTCCGCCTCATCCAACCCGTCATCTCCGTCCCCTCCCGCGTCCCCTCCCAGGCCGCCCGAGACCGCGCCACCGGCACCCTCAAGAACCTCCTCGACGCCTACCCCCTCCCCATCGCCCCGCCCCTTCCCGGCCTCCCCGACGAAACCCCCTACATCACCAGCTTCTCGAATCCCTCCCATCTCGACGCCACCAGCCTCCGCCTCGACCACGCCCTCTCCAACCGCATCAGCCTCTTCGGTCGCTACCACTACGCCCCCTCGGAAACCCGCGAACGCGGCCGCTTCTCGACGCCCAGCTTTGTCGCCACCCTGCCCGGCAAAACGGAAACCGTCACCATCGGCTCCACCCAAGTTCTCACCCCCCGCCTAACCAACGATTTCCGCTTCAACTGGAGCCGCTCCGCCGCCGCCCAAATCTATCAGCAAGACACCTTCGGAGGCGCCAAACTCCTCCCCCGCGAAGCCGTCTTCCCCAGCTTCACCGACCCCGCCACCTCCCTCTTCTACCTCACCATCGGCGCCAACGACGAGAACACCATCAGCCCCGGAACCTTCAGCCGAAACTCCCAGCGCCAGTTCAACATCGTCAACACCCTCGGCTGGAACCTCGGCACCCACGCCTTCAAATTCGGCTTCGACTTCCGCCACCTCGCCCCCTCCATCGGCGGTCGCCTTTACAGCAAAACGCTCACCTTCCCCTCCATCACGGCGCTCACCACCGGCATCGTCCCCACCGGCGAAGTCCGCCAAGTCGATACCTATCTCGAGCCGCGCTACCTCAATACCTCCCTCTTCGTCCAGGACGCCTGGCGAGTCAATTCCCGCCTCACGCTCACTTACGGCCTCCGCTGGGAGGTCAACCCCGCCCCCGGCGAAGCGAACGGCAATCTGCCCTTAACCCTCACCGGCATCGAGAATCCCGCCACGGCCAAGTTAGCCGCCCCCGGCACCAAACTCTATCCCACCACTTACAGCAATTTCGCCCCCCGCGTCGGCGTCGCCTACCAACCCTTCCGCTCCCGCGGCACCGTGCTCCGCGCCGGCTTCGGCATGTTCTACGATCTCGGCTACGCCTTCACCGGCACCGCCCTAACCCCCGGCAACTACCCCTACTCCCGCATCAGAACCGTCGCCAACCTTCCCCTCAACGACCCCACTTTCTTCGCCACCGTCGGAGCGCAAAATCTCAACCCGCCCTACCCCCGCCTCTTCGACTACGCTGACAGCTACAAGCTCCCCTACACCATGCAGTTCAGCTTCGCCCTCGAACAGCCGATCGGCGTCGCCAACTCCGTCTCGGCCTCCTACGTCGGCGCCGCCGGCCGCCACCTCGCCCGCATCGAAAGCCTCCGTCCCCAGGTCCTCCAAAACCCGCTCTTCACCCGCGTCGATTCCGTCAACAACGGCGGCTCCTCTGACTATCATTCCCTCCAGATCCAATTCAAACGTCGAGTAACTCGCGGTCTCCAGGCACTTACTTCTTACACGTGGTCCAAGTCCCTCGACACCGCCTCCGACGAGTCCATCACGAACCTTGCCGCCCCCCTCGCCCGCCTCAATCCAGAGAACGACCGCGGCCCGTCATCCTTTGATATCCGCCACGCCTTCACCGCCTCAACCAGCTATCAAATGCCCAGAAAGTTCGGCGGCTTCGCCCTCGATTCCATCGTCCGCCTCCGCACCGCCGCCCCGGTCACGGTAGTCACCGGCCGCGACCCCCTTGGCCTCGGCCTCACCAACGTCGCCCGCCCCGACCTCGTCCCCGGCCAGCCGCTCTACCTCTACGGCGACGGCCTCCCCGGCGGCAAACGCTTCAACCCCGCCGCCTTCGACGGAGCCACTCCCCTCGCCCAAGCCCGCCAGGGAACCCTCGGCCGAGGCACCCTCCGCGGCTTCGGCCTGCAGCAGGTCGACCTCGCCCTCCGCCGCCGCTTCACCCTTCACGAACGCCTCGGCCTCGAAGTCCGCGCCGACGCCTTCAACATCTTCAACACCGCCAACTTCGCCAACCCCATTGGGGTCCTGACCAACACCAACTTCGGCCGCTCCACCCAAATCCTCAGCACCGGCCTCGGCGGACTCAACCCCCTCTTCCAAATCGGCGGCCCCCGTTCAATGCAACTGGCCCTCCGGTTACAATTCTAGAAATGCGAATGCTCATCCTGTTGGTCGCTTGTACGCTCTGGGGAGCCGATCCGAGCGCTCCGCCCGTCGGCCCAGAAAGCGGCATGGCCAACTTCGCCGCCGGCCCCGACGGCACAATCTACCTCTCCTGGATCGACCCCCTCGGCCCCGAAGGCCACGCCCTGAAGTTCGCTAAATGGACCGGCCAACGTTGGACCCCCGCCGAAGAAATCGCCCGCGGCAAACGCTGGTTCGTCAACTGGGCCGACTTTCCCGCCGTCGCCGTCAGCCCAGACGGCACCATCTTCGCCCACTGGCTCACCCGTCCCGACGACGCCGGCAAATACGGCTACGGCATCCGCGTCGCCCGCCGTGAAGGCCCCGGCAAGTGGAAAGAGATCTTCGGCAAAAACCTTGATGAAAAGGAAGACTACGCCGGCTTCCTCAGCTTCGTCCCCGATGCCAGCGGCGCCCTCTACCTCGCCCCGCCGCCCGAAGGCGGAGGCCCCGAAGGCCATCGAAAGACTCTTCGCTACATCGCCTTCGACGCCAAGGGCCAACCCAGCGGCGATCGCGAAATCGATTCCGACGTCTGCTCCTGCTGCCAAACCGCCGTCGTCAAAACGCCCGACGGCCTCCTCGCCGCTTATCGCGATCATCAGCCCGGCGAGATCCGCGACATCGCCGTCATCCGTCTCACCGTCGGGAAATGGTCCGCCCCCCGCACCGCCAACCCCGACGGCTGGAAAATCAACGGCTGCCCCACCGACGGCCCCGCGATGGTCTCGAACGGCAAACACGTCTCCCTCGCATGGCTCACCCGCGCCCAAGACCAACCCCGGATCCAACTCATCGAATCGTCGACCGGCGGAGCCACCTTCGGCCCGCCCGTACGAGTCGATGAAGGCAACCCCCTCGGTCGCCCCGGCCTCGCCGCAGATGTGATCGTCTGGCTCGAAAAGACCCCCGACGGCAAAGCCGAAGTCCGCATGAAACGCTACGCCCCTGGAGGCAAATTCGGCAAAACCATCCGCGTCGCCGCGGTCCCCGGCGGCAGATTACCAGGCCTCCCGAAAGTAGCCGTCGTAGGCGGTCAAATCCTCGTCGCCTGGCGCGACGGCCGTGTCCAAGTCGCCGTCTTCAAACGTTCGGATCTGTAACCACCCACCGCCGCAACCCATGTCCCGCCAGCCGAATCGGGATGTTCTGAAACCGCGGATTATCGCTCGCGATCATCTGCAACATCGCCCGCGTCGCTGACCGATCCGCCCCCCCCAGCAGTGTCACCGATCCCCCCTCCCCTCCCGCCCCGTTCACCTTCCAACCCAACGCCCCCGCCTCCCGCGCAATGTCGATAATCCGCTGATGCGCCGCCCCCACCAGTTCCTCGTGCAGATTCCTTTGCCCCTCCGTGTTGTCGATCATCGCCCGGCCCAGCCCCGCCAAATCCCCCGCCAGCAAAGCATCCCGCGACGCCCCCGCCGTCAACCGCAACGGACCCAGCCGCGCGTCATCCGGAGTCAGCCCCGCGATCACCTTTTCATGCACCCGCGAAGAGCTATGCGAATCGCCCAAATAGATCAATAACAACCGGCTTTCCAGCTCCCAAGCCAACTCCTCCGCCACCGGCACAGCCTGCACCGTCGCATGCGGATAAGCGTCCATCGCGATAAAGTTGATCCCCCCATGCGCGCTCGCAATCTGGTCTTGAATCCCGCATTGCTGCCCCAGCAACTTGGTCTCGATCTCCTGCGCCGCCGACGCCACCTCCGCCGCACGCATCCGCCCCGGCGTCAGGCAGTCCAGCGCCCCAATCAACGCCACGCTCACCGCGGCCGAGGTCCCCGTCGAACACCCCGCCGGAGCCTCACAGTGAATCGAAACTTCCACCGCTACCTCCTCCGGCAGGTGCATATAATCAAACGCCGCCTCCAGCAGCGGATGCTTCGTATACACCCCGTTCGGAGGATTAATCGAATACCGTTCCCCATAGTTCTCGGCATGAATCGTAATCCGCGGCCCCGCCAACGGCACCACGCGCAACTGCACCTCCGCACACGGATGCACCGCGATATTGAAAATGCTGCCATGCCGGGCAAACCAAGTATCGGTCCACCCGCCGTTATCGCAAACCCGAATCGGAGCGACGCTGTTAATTCGCACGCGGTTCGACGTAAATCAAAAACCCGACCAGCATCTCCTCCGTCGTCCCCTCGCCCCACCGAACATCCTTCAGCGGATTGCTCGGGTTCTTCGGGTTCGATTCCGAGTTGTTATACCACGCGCTCACATTCACCTTCGTCCCCTTCGGCAGGTCCATCGGCTCTTGAAACGTATACTGCGTCTGCCAATTGAAGTCGTAAGGCTTCGCCCAAACCAGCGGCCGCTCAGTCCCATCCGGCAGCACCGCCGTCATCTTCATCTCTTGCCCCAACA
>Ga0105048_10002916_pt1 | contig 27988 bp, 25 predicted proteins | sample MAT05_FD_78382 | JGI IMG/M metagenome (GOLD analysis project Ga0105048, IMG submission 78382) | Freshwater microbial communities from Lake Fryxell liftoff mats and glacier meltwater in Antarctica - MAT-05 | ecosystem: Environmental > Aquatic > Freshwater > Ice > Liftoff microbial mat | place...
CTTCCGCCGTCGCGCGAGTGGCAGACGTGGCATCCCGACTACGAGGGGCGGCGACCGAGGCTGATGAGGACCGCAACTTGGTTCGCAACTCCGGAGATCGTGGCGGCGGATGCCGGCGTTGCCTGCAATCTCGGGGCCCGGATGCCGTCTCGGCGAAATCGGCCTGAGTTGCGCACCCCGCGTGAACCCGTAACCGCCCGTGCAGGCGCAAGGGCGCAGGCGCAGTGGCGCAGGCGCAGTGGCGCAGGCGTGCAGGCGCAAGCGCACGGGTGCAGGCGCAATGGCGCAGGCGGCGGGAAACCCAAAGCCGTTCCTAACTCCGGAGATCGTGGCGGCGGATGCCGGCGTTGCCTGCAATGTCGGGGCCCGGGATGCCGCCGCGGCGAAATCGGCCTGAGTTGCGCACGAAACTCGCTCACGCGCCCCGGCAACCCCCGGCATCCGCCCACGCGCCTCGGCAACCCCCGGCATCCGACCACGCGCCCCAGCATCCGCCCGCCCGCCCGGGCACCGGCCACCGTCAGCGGTTGCCGAGCAGCTCCTGCAGAAAGCGGTAGCTGCGCTTGGGCGTGCGGTCTTGTGTGTCCGCGTGCACGTGCACGAGGCCTAACGGCTGGGTAAACCCTGCCTCCCACTCCCAGCCGTCGAGCAACGACGACACGAAGTACCCCTGCACCTTGACTCCGGGCGCCCCGGCGAACGCGACCGCGAGGTGCTCCGCGAGATGGGCGCACCTGGCCTCGTCGTCGATCGAGCCATCGCGCTGCACTACATCGGGGTAGCTTGCACCCGCGGTCACCACGATGGGCGGCAGGGCGTCGCCGTAGCGGTGCGCGAGCTCCCGCAGTGCGACGCCGAGGAACTCTGGCGCGTCCGGCACACCGGACCCGGTCGTCGAAAACTCCGGCCACGGCACGAACGAGAAGGGGAAGTGGCCCGGCCCGCCCGCCCGGATGCGCGTCGGCGCGTGGTAGTTGAGCCCGTAGAAGTCGATCGGCCGGGAGATCGCCGCAAGGTCTCTCGGCTCGATCTCGTCAAACGCCGAGGTGAGGTGGCGCAGCTCCTCCGGCAGCTCGGGGAACCGCCCCAGCAGCAGCGGATCGGAGAACAGTCTGTTGTGGATCGTGTCGAACAGCTCGGCCTGGAGAACGTCGTCGTGCTTGTCGGATGCCGGCTCGACCGGCGAGTGGGTGTTCGCTATGCCGATGCGGCCGCGCACGTCGGCGGCCCGCAGCGCCTCGACGGCGAGACCGTGGCCGAGCAGCTGGTGGTGTGCTGTCGGCAGCGCGTCGAACAGCAGGGTCGCGCCCGGCGCGTGCGTGCCGAGCGCGTAGCCGCCCAGCATCACGGTGGCGGGTTCGTTGATCGTGACCCACGAGTCGACCCGATCGCCGAAGGCCTCGCCGGCGAGGTAGGCGTAGTCGGCCAGCCGGTACGCGGTGTCACGATTGAGCCACCCGCCGGCGTGCTGCAGCGGCTCGGGCATGTCCCAGTGGTGCAGCGTGACCATCGGGCGGATGCCGGCGCGGAGCAGCTCGTCGATCAGGCGGTCGTAGAACGCGACCGCGGCACGGTTCGCGCCGCCCCGACCGTTCGGCTGCAGCCGGGGCCAACCGAGCGAAAACCGGTAGGCGTCGACGCCGAGCTCGCGCAGCATCCGCACGTCGTCGCTCGCGCGGTGGTACGCGTCGGCGGCGACCGCTCCGGTGCTGTCATCGGCGATGCGGCCGGATTGACCCATGAAGGTGTCCCAGTTCGATGGCTCGCGACCCTCGTCACGCACTCCACCCTCGACCTGCATCGCCGACGTCGCGACGCCGATGGTGAGGCCGCTGGGAGCGAGCGTGGCGAGCCCTGGCGCGTCTCGCAGCCACTCACTCTCGATCTTCTTCGAATTCATGGGCCGAGCACCTTCTCGAGATAGGCATTACTGAACAGGCGGTCGGGGTCGAGCCGGTCGCGCAGTGCGACAAACTCCGCGTGCCGAGGGTACGTCTCCGCAAGCGCCGCAGCGCCCTGGAAGTGCACCTTGCCCCAGTGCGGCCGGCCGCCGTGGGAGAGGCAGATTCGCTCGACCGCCCGGAAGTACTCGACCGGGTCCTCCCGGTAGTGGCGGTGCACGGCAATGTAGCCGCTCGCCCTGCCGTGCGAGGGAGACAGCCACAGGTCATCGGCGGCGGTCGCGCGCACCTCGACCGGGAAGGAGATCGTCCAACCGCGGTCCTCAATGAGGCTGCGGATCTCGCGCAGGGCCCGCGGAATCGCCTCGCGCGGGATCGCGTATTCGAGCTCGCGGAAGCGCACGGTGCGCGGCGTCGCGAACACCCGCGTCGACGACTCGGTGAACTCCCGGTCTCCGGTGAGCGTGGTGACGACGCGGTTGATGGCGGGGGTGAGCGCGGGCATGAGCCGCGCGAGACCGCAGGTGAGCGCGAAAACCGAGTTGGCCATGAAGCGGTCGTCGAACCAGGCGCGCGCGGGCGACAGTGGCCGCCGCGCCACGGTGCCCGGCAGCCGGGTATTCGTCTTGGTCAGCACGACCTCGGTGTGCGGAAACCAGAAGAACTCGAAATGGTCGACCGCCGCCGCCCGTGCCTCAAAGTGCGCCAGTACGGCATCGAGGCGCTCCGGCCGCTCGACCGAGTGCAGGAGGAAGGCGGGCACGCACTGCACCGTCACATCGACGATGACGCCGAGGGCGCCGAGCCCGATTGCGGCCGCCGGCAACAGATCGGCGTTCTCGACGAGACCGGCTCCCGTGTCGCCGATCCGCAGCACCCCCGCATCCGCGGTCACCATCGTGAGACCGACGATGCGGGTCGCGATGCCGCCGAAGCGCACCCCGGTGCCGTGCGTGCCGGTCGAGATCGCGCCGCTGATTGTTTGCGCGTCGATGTCGCCGAGGTTCTCGAAGGCGAGTCCGTGGGCCTCGAGCAGCTGGCCGGCATCTCGCAGGGTGGTGCCAGCGGCAAAGGTGGCCCTGGAGGTCGCCGGATCGAGGCGGATGAGCCCCGTGAGGCCCGAGAGGTCAAGTTGGATGCCGGTCGCGATCGCGATCCCGGTGAAGCTGTGGCCGGAGCCGATCGCTTTGACCCGGATGCCACGGGCGGCCGCCTCGCCCACAACCTGGACGACCTCGTCAACGCTGACCGGGCGGGCGACCGATTGCGGGCGCACGCGCACGCTCCTGCCCCAGTTCTGCCAGATACCCGCGCTCACAAGAATGCCCGCCCGTCGCCCCGGTAGGTCGGCACGAGTGCGTCGATCCGGTCGCCGGAGACGACGGCGATCTCGGTCAGGTGCTCGGAGAGCTCGCCCGCCTTCGTGTGCCGCAGGAAAACCCGGTCGCCGATGTCGAGGCCGCGCGCGCCGGGGCCGGTGAACGGCGTCTGCACCTCGCTGGCACCCTCCCGGGGCATCAGACGCAGCCCGTGCGGCCAGGCCGGGATCGGGGAGCGGTCGGCGCCGGTCACACCCGAGGCGACCCAGCCTCCGCCGAGCGCGACGGCGATGTCCTCGCGCGGCTTGCGCACGATGTCAACGGCGAAACCGAGCGCGGGGGCCGGCCGGAAGCTGCGGTAGTGGTCGAACAGGTGCGGGCCGACCAGCCCGCTGCCTGCGGCGATCTCGGTCACCGCCGCCTCCGCGGCGGTCGACTCGATCGAGCCGGTGCCTCCGCCGTTGACGAACTCGAGGTCGGCCACCTCGCGCACGGCGGCGACGGCGAGAGCCCGACGCTCCGCGAGTTCTGGAATCGAGGCCCGCTTTGCGCGCCGCACGAGCGCCGAGAACGCGGCGCGCCCCGGCGCGTCGTCGACGAGGCCGGCTATCTGACTTTCGTAGGACATGATCCCGACGAGAGCGAACCCGGGCCGCGCCTGCACCGCCTCGGCGAGCGCTCGCACCTGCGCGGGGGTGCGCACGGACGAGCGCCACGCGCCGAAGCGTCCGAGCACCGGTACATTCCACGAGGCATCCAGCTCGAGGCAGACGCGGATGCTCTCGCGTTCCGCGGGCGGAACGACCGCGTCGATGAGGTCGAGCTGCTCCACCGCGTCGACCATCAACGTCACACGTCCGGCGAGGAGAGGTGACCGGGCGAGCGTCCGGATCGCGGCGCGGTGCGTTGTCGGGTAGCCGAGAACGACATCTGTGATCTCCTCCGCGAGCCAGAGCGCCTCCGGCAGTGTGTAGGCGAGCACTCCGGAGAAGCCGGGCAGCGCGAGCACCGCGTCGACGATCGCTCGAACCCGAATCGACTTGGTCGCTACGCGGATCGATGTGCCCACCGCCCGGTCGAGGAGGGAATGGGCGTTCCAGGCGAGCGCCTCGAGCGACAGCACCCCGAACGGCGGGTCGAGCTCGGCGGTCGCCCGGTTTAATCCGGCCCAGTAGTTTGCGGGGTCGAGCCACGGCGTCGCCTGGGGACGGGCGAGATCGAGGGTCACGCGCGCCCGTCCCGGAGGTTTCCGGTATCGGAACGACGGGACGCTGCGGAGACCGGCAGCGGCCGATCCTGGACAACGTGGCGCATGATCTGAATCTACCGTCCCGCACCACACCCGGCCGCGATAACCATTGTGCAACGTGCCGGGGAAAGGTTTGACTCTGCATCCGGGAGCCAGCTAAATGGAACCACGGTGCAGTCAACTTCGTCAGAATTTCACCGGCGGGCGTCACGCAGCACAGCCAGGACCCTCGGCCGGATGCACCGCTTGACAGCCCACGCAACAGCTATTGCGCTGCTCGTCCTCGCGGTCGCGATGACGGCGTCACTGCCAGCCCATGCCGCGATGGAAGATCCCTCACCAGCCCCGAGTAGCTCGGCCGACCCGAAGTCGTCTCAGGCGGCGCTCGCCCTGACCTCCGTCACGACCTCGCCGGCCGAATTCTCTCCCACGGGTTTCGTCGCCGTTTCGGGCACCCGCCAGCCGGGCAGCAGCATCACGGTCACCCTCACCGACACGGGAGCGGACATCTGCAGAGTGGGGGCGGCTGAGGCTGAAAACTGGTCCTGCGCAGGACTGCAGCGCCTGCCGAACGGGCCGGACATCTCGATCACCGCGACCGAGACACCGGCCGAGGGCACGGTCACTCAGGCGACGACCACCGTGGATGTACTCGGACCACCCATCATGGACGGAAGCGGCAGCTACCTGACCACGGGGCTGGTGTCGGGGAGCGGGCATCCGGGATCCATCGTCGCGGTGTCAGTCGATGGCACTGTCGATTCGAACTGCTCGTCGGTGCCGGTCTCGTCGACCACCTACTGGTCGTGCAACGTCTCCGTGCCGACCGGGGGGCCGTATTTCCTGCGTTCCCAACAGTCCAACCCGTCGATCGGCGGCGGGTCGCTCTCGGACTACTCCGACGTACGCCGGGTGACGGTGGACCGCGATGCGCCAGCGGCCGCCGTCATCACGTCACCGCGCAGCGAGGGCCGCATCGTCGGGCCGCAGAACGTCGTCTCCGGCACCGGCGAAAGCGGTTCGACGGTCGACGTCTACGTCGACGGCGTTCCGGTCTGCACCGCCGCGGTCGCGAACGGGACGTGGGCCTGCGACATCGGCGGCCACGGCACGGGGCCACACCTGCTTCAGGCGCTGCAGAGGGACGCGGCCGGCAATTTCGCCGCGCCCAGCGACCGGATCCGGGTCTACGTCGGCCCTCGCGACGCCAACACTCCCCCACCCGCCCCTGCGGCGCCACCCGAGACCGCTGTCCCCGCACCCGCGCCGGAACCGGAGCCCTCCGACGATGATGCCAGCCCGGCTCCGGCGCTCCCCGCGCGGCCAGACATTCCCGACTGGTCCGCTCCGGCACCGGACGAGGCGCTGACAAACTGGGGAACCCCGACCGGGTTCGGTGGCACCCTCGCCACCTTCACGGATTCGGTGCGCGCGCCCTGGTACTCGTCGCTCATCCTCGGCCTCGCCTTCCTCTCGCTCATCGCCCTCCCTGTGCGACTGCTCGCGTCCGCGCTGCGCGGGAGGCTGCGCCTACCCCGCGGGCAGCTGACCGGTCGCAATCTCCGAGCCGATCCCACGGCCGACATCCCGAAACCGATCAATCCGTGGATCGCTGGCGCCGTGCCGGTCGCCGCGGCGGCGGGGTTCATCGTGCTCACGGGCGGAGTAGAGGGTGAGGTGCGCTACCTCCGGCTCGCCCTCGCGGTCAGCATCGCTCTCGCGATCCTCAACGTCGTGGGCACTGCGATCGTCACGCGGCTCGGCGCGAGGTGGGCCGGCACGAGCAGGCGGCTGCGCTTCGTTCCACTCATGCTTCTGGCGGCGGCGCTCGCGTCACTGGCCTCACGCTGGACCGGAATGGACCCGCCGCTCGTCGCCGGGGTCCTGGTCGGCGCAGTGTTCGCTGCCGCCACGCCCGTGCGTTCGCGCGCGATCGTCAACCTCATCCACGTCGGCGGCATCCTCGTGCTCGGCGTGCTGGGCTGGCTCGCACACGGCGTTCTGGGGCCCGTGCAGGGGTTCTGGGGCTCCCTCGCGAGCGAGACACTCGCCGCCCTGTGTCTCGCCGGCCTCGGGTCGGCGCTCGTGCTCGTGCTCCCGATCGCGACACTGCCAGGGCGGGTGATCCTCGAGTGGTCGCTCACCGCGTGGGCCGTCACTGTTCTCCTGGTCGCGGGCACCGTTGCCACCGTGATCTACGGGACTACCCTCACCGGCGCCGTGCTGCCGTGGCTTGCCGGCGCCGCCGTCTTCGCGGCGCTCAGTCTCGCGATGTGGTTGTTCGTGCGATTTGTCGAGCCGCGCGTCACGTCGTGAGCGAGCTCGCGGCCATAACGACAAGCAGCCGCCTCCTCAAGGTCCGCGCCTGAGTCTCGTCGCCGGATGCCGGCCAATGTTCAGTTGGCGAAGTAGGCGACTCGAGAAGGCTTCTCGACAAGATGCGGGTTGGTCGACGGGGATGACTCAGATGCCGACGGGGCGGATGCCGCCTGCTGCTCGTCGGGTTGCTCGTCGGTCTGCTCGTCGGTCATGATCGCGAACGGAGTCCCCTCGAAAATCGCGAGCACTGTCGCGTGCCCCGACAGCTTCTCGGTGGTCGTGGTGAACTCGCCCTTGCGCCGGCGATGCTCGGGGCGGGTGCCCGCCATTTTTCGCCCGACCTCGGCCGTCCACGACTCCCGGCCGACTTTGAACGCGACCTGCCTGATGCGGCGCCCGGGTGCGGCGGGAATCCTCCCGGCCAACTGCGCGAGACTGCGATAGACGGCCTCGTCGGCATCCGACAACTCGGCATCCGACAACTCGGCATCCGCGGCCCCGGGCACAAAGAACATGGTCATGCTGGTACCCCCGGTGGGACTTGAACCCACACTGGAACGATTTTAAGTCGCCTGCCTCTGCCGATTGGGCTACGGGGGCACGCCCATACAGGCGCACCCGTTGAGCCTAGACCTTGGGACGTGACGCGACCTCGGCGAACGCCGCACGCGGGGCCGCGCGGGCCTCGAGCGCCACGATGTCGCGGCGCAGGGCGAAGTTGAGGATCCACGTCGTGAACACCCGGATCTTGCGCTCCAAGGTGGGGATCGCGAGGCCGTGGTAACCGCGGTGCATGACCCACGCCGGGAACCCGGTGATCGCGATCTTGCCGGACTGGAACACACCGACGTAGAGGCCGAGGGTTGCGACGGCGCCGAGATTATCGTGCTTGTACTCGGCTGGCGCGTCACCGCGGAGCACCCCGACGATATTCTTCGCCATGAGCTTTCCCTGGCGCACTGCGTGCTGCGCGTTCGGAACACAGTAGCCACCGACGCCGTTGCCGGTCAGGTCGGGAACGGCACTGACGTCTCCGGCGCCCCAGACGTCGGCTACCACACCGTCGTCGTTGATGACGCGAAGGTCTGCTCCGACGCGCAGCCGGCCGCGCTCCTCGAGGGGCAGGTCGGTGTTGCGCAGCACCGGGTTGGCCATGACCCCGGCGGTCCAGATGATGAGGTCCGACTCGAACGACTCCCCGGTGGACAGCTCGATGCGCCCGTCGACGGCGGAGGTCAACTGGGTGTCGAGGTGCACCTCTGCGCCGCGCTGGGCGAGGTTCTTGAGTACCCAGTGGCTCGTCTTGAGTGACACCTCCGGCATGATGCGGCCCATCGCCTCGATGAGGTGGAATCGGGTGTCGTCGAACGTGATGGTCGGGTAGTACCGAAGGAGGGCGGTCGCGAAGCTGCGCAGCTCACCGAAGAGCTCGATGCCGGCGAAACCGCCGCCGACGACCGTGAAGGTGAGGAGACGGTCGCGCTCGGGCCCGTCCGGAAGGTTCGCGGCACGGTCGAAGTTGCCGAGAACACGGTCGCGGATCGCGATGGCCTCCTCGATTGTCTTGAGCCCGATCGCCTCGTCGGCCACTCCGGGAATCGGGAAGGTGCGGGACACAGAACCGCCGGTGACGACGATCTGGTCGTAGTCCATCTCCCATGGCTCCCCGATTGCGGGGGTGATCGTCGCAGTCTTGGCGGCGTGGTGGATCGCGGTGACCTTGGCTGTGACGACCTCGGTCTTGTAGAGGTGGCGACGCAGCGAGACGACCGCGTGGCGGTCTTCGACAGAGCCGGACGCGATCTCCGGCAGGAAGGGCTGATAGGTCATGTACGGCAGCGGGTCGACGAGCACGACATCCGCTTCACCAGCGGTCAGCCACTTCTCGAGCCCGAGGGCAGTATAAAAACCGGCATATCCGCCGCCGACAATAAGGATTTTTGGCACGGCCCTTAACCTACCACCGCCTGCCGATCAGCTTTCGCGGCGCAACCGCCTCAGCTGGCGGCCGGCGAACACCAGCGAAAGCACCAGCAGCGACCCGAAGCCTCCGACGACGAGCACTGGGATCCCGACGTCCCGGAGCGATTCGACGGTCGGCAGCACCCCGCCGAGCGGGCTCCGCGGTCCCGCGACGGGAGGCGCAGGGGCCGGTTCAGCGCTCGCACTCGGGCTCGGCAGCGGCTCCGACGGCTCCGGGGCAGCCTCCGCGCGGCGGTTTAGCCTGATCCACTCGCGGAGATCGCCCATCGGGTTCGCCTCCACGAGGGCGACCTCATCGAACACCGCGGCGCGCGCGTCGATGAGCCCGTACCCGTAGAGCGGGCTCGGAACCTCGCCGCCGACGGGGGTCGCCGTGCTGATGACCCTGTTGATGACGTTGTTGGCATCGAGTTCCGGATGCGCGGACCGCACGAGTGCGACAAGCCCGGCGACCAGTGGCGCCGCGCCACTCGTACCGGCCCATTCGAAGTAGGCGTCGCCGGGGCCCGCACCGACCAGCGCCTCGCTCGGTGCGGACACCGAGATTGTGATGCCCTGCGAGGACGCGTCGTCGCTCGCCTGCGCCGAACGGTCGACCCCGGCGACCGTGAGCACGCCGGGCATCGTCGCCGGGGCGCCGACGACGGCCGTGCCGCTGCCCCGGTTCCCCGCTGCCGCGACGACCACGACGTCGTTCTCCATGGCGTAGAGGAAGGCGTCGTCCCAGCTCTGCGGCCAGTCGAGCGTGTTTCGGGTCAGCGACATGTTGATGATGTCGGCGCCGTTATCGACCGACCAGCGCACGGCATCCGCGATCTGCTCGTCGCTCGTTCTGGTTCCGACGCCGAAACCGACCGAGACCGCGAGCAGGGCTGCTGCCGGGGCGACACCGATCACCCCGGCACCGTCGCCGTGCCCGCGGCCGGCGAGCAACGACGCGACGAGGGTGCCGTGTCTGCTGTCGTCCCCGACCGGGGTCTGGCCGTTCGGGCTGCCGATGCCGGAGACGTCCGTCCCGCCGACGACGGCACCGCGCAGGTCTTGGTGGCTGCCGTCGATGCCGGTGTCGATCACCGCGATCGTGACCCCGGCGCCGCGGGTGGCCTGCCAGGCGCCGGTGATGCCGTATTCGGAGAGCCAGTATTGGCGGTCTCGGATCTCGTCGGCGGCAGCCGGCTGCGCAACGACGAGAACGGATGCCGCAACGACGACGGCCGCGACCGCGGACCCCCAGCGCCTCACTCGGTGGTCCGTGCGCTCGCCGTCGTGTCGGCGCGATCGCCAGCAGCATCGCCGCCGCCGCCGCGCGAATAGTCGACGCACTCGCAGAGGTCCGGCGACCACGAGGCGCGCGCGAGCGCGAGGTCGCCGATCGGGTTCACCCCGGGTCCGGCCGACAGGGAGTGGCCGGCGAGGGCATGCAGGCACTTCACCCGCGTTGGCATCCCCCCGGCGGAGATACCCGCGATCTCGTCGACAACCTCGATGCTCTCCCGGTCGCGGAGGTAGGCGCGGTGGGCGGCGGCGTAGGCCGCGGTGATCTCCGGTTCGTCGGTGAGCAGCGCCTGGAGCTCGGCCATGACCTGGGTCGCTTCGAGCGTCGAGATCGCGGCCGTCGCCGCAGGGTGGCACAGGTAGTAGAGCGTCGGGAACGGGGTGCCGTCGCCGAGGCGGGGCTTCGTCGCGACGACCGTCGGCGCCCCGCAGCGGCAGCGCGCGGAAATGCCGATCACATTGCGGGCCGGGCGGCCCAGCTGGAGCGAGACGATGCGGATGTCGTCCTCGGTGGGCGGATCGAATGGTGGTGTGGTCATTGCTTGCCCTGTTCGATCTGGGGCGCGACGATCTCGCCGGCCGGGGCATCCGTGAGGCCGGCGGTCAACACCGACGACAGCATCGAGCCGATCCAGTCGACCTTGGTCGTCTGGATCTCCTCACTGATCGGCAGCCCATCGGGCGAGGTGACGGTCATTCCATCGTCGATCACGAGAAAGCTGAACTCGCCCGGGTACACGTAGTCGAGGCGCTCCCGCGCGAGCGACTGGATGTAGCTGGGGTCGTCCCAGCGTGCCCGCTGGCCCTCGAGCTCGTCGACGGCCTCCTGCTGCTCGGCGACGTCGGCCGTGAGGGCCGTGATCTCCTGCCGCTGCTCGACGAGAATCCGCAGGCTTGGCGCGAGCACGACGACGGTGAGCACGATGAGGGTCAGGGCCGCGATGGTGAACCCGGACAGACGGATGCTGCGGAGCCAGGTCGCGGCGCCCGTGTCGAGGGTCGGCAACGCAACAGAGATCTTCCTGGTGCGTTGCCGACTCGTCATGCCTTACAGACTAAGCGGGCTCAGGCCGTGAAGCGGGGGAACGCGCTGCGCCCGGCGTAGACCGCCGCGTCGCCGAGTTCCTCTTCGATGCGCAGCAGCTGGTTGTACTTGGCAACCCGCTCGGACCGTGCCGGGGCGCCGGTCTTGATCTGGCCACAGTCGGTCGCGACGGCGAGGTCGGCGATCGTGGTGTCCTCGGTCTCACCGGAGCGGTGCGACAGAACGGCGGTGTAGCCGCTGCGCTGCGCGAGGCTGACCGCGTCGAGCGTTTCGGTGAGCGTGCCGATCTGGTTCACCTTGACGAGGATCGAGTTCGCGGTCTTGAGCTCGATGCCCTTGGCGAGGCGCTTCGGGTTGGTGACGAACAGGTCGTCGCCGACGATCTGCACCTTGCCGCCGATCTGGGCGTTGAGCTGGGCCCAGCCCTCCCAGTCGTCCTCAGACAGCGGGTCCTCGATTGTGACGAGCGGGTACGCGGCGACGAGCTCGGCGTAGTAGGAGCCGAGGTCGCCGGCGGAGATCTTCTTGCCCTCGAACAGGTAGGCGTCTCTGTCGAAGAACTCGGTCGCGGCGACATCCAGTCCCAGCGCGATGTCCTTACCGGGGGTGAAGCCGGCCGAGGTGATGGCCTCCATCAGCAGGTCGAGTGCGGCGCGATTGCTGTCGAGGTTGGGAGCGAAGCCACCCTCGTCGCCAAGGCCCGTGCTGAGACCCTTGCCGTGGAGGATGCTCTTGAGCGCGTGGTACGTCTCGACGCCCCAGCGGAGTCCCTCGGAGAAGGTCGCGGCGCCGAGCGGCAGGATCATGAACTCCTGAATGTCGACGTTGCTGTCGGCGTGCGATCCGCCATTGATGACGTTGAGCATCGGCACTGGCAGGGTGTGCGCGTTCGGGCCACCGAGGTAGCGGAACAGCGGCAGGTCAGAGGAGTCGGCTGCGGCCTTGGCGACGGCGAGCGAGACGCCGAGGATGGCGTTGGCGCCGAGGCGGCTCTTGTTCTCGGTGCCGTCGAGCTCGATGAGCTCGGCGTCGAGGAGGCGCTGGTCGGTGGCGTCGAGACCCTCGACCTGCAGCGAGATCTCCTCGTTGATGGCGTCGACAGCCTTGAGCACGCCCTTGCCGAGGTAGCGCTTCGTGTCGCCGTCACGCAGTTCGTACGCCTCGAACGCCCCGGTGGACGCGCCGGAGGGCACTGCAGCGCGCGAGACGGTTCCGTCTTCGAGCATGACCTCGACTTCGACCGTCGGGTTGCCCCTCGAGTCGAGAATCTCGCGGGCTCGTACTACCTCGATCGCTGACACCAGTGATCTCCTTTTGTATGCGTGGATGGTGGGGGTCGACGCTCCGGGCGCCTCATTCGCGTGCGCTGGATATCCTACTCGCGCGCCGCAAACGGGCTGTGAGGTTCTAGGTTGCAAGCGCGGCAGACACCGCGCGCCGCTCGATCCACTCGAGCGCGGCGGCATTGAACAGGTCGACGTTTTCGATGTTCCACTGGTGGTGCATCCCCGGCGCGATCGCGGTGCGGGCACCGGGCACCGACTCGGCGATGCGGCGCAGCGAATCCGACCTGACGAATGCGGCGTCTCGCTCCCCCGCGACGGCGAGCGTCGGCGCGGTGACCCCTGCGAGCATCTCCCCCGGAATTCCCGCACCGACCTCGTCGAGGATCAGCCGCGCAGTCTGCTGTCGGATGCCGAGGCCAGTCGTAATGAACAGCTCGCGCGAGTCGGCCGGGAGGCGGTAGGACCGGGCGAGCGCCGCCCAGAACCAGCGACGGTTCCACGCGCGGATCATCAGGGTGCCGGCCAGGCGTTGGCCGGACGGCACCGGCGTCACCGTCGGGCTCGCGAGGAAGAGGCTCGTCACGGCCCCGGGATGCCTGGCGGCGAGCGCGAGGGCCACGCTCGACCCGAGCGACAGGCCCACGATGTGCGCCCGCCGGCCGTGCGCGCGGTCGGCGATCATGTCAGCGACGCGGTCCGCAGCATCCGCCACCGAGGTCCATTCCTCCGCGCGGCTCTCACCGAACCCCGGAAGGTCGGGCACGAGGGTGTGGACGCGGGAGAAAGCCGGGAGCTGTTCGCCCCACATCCAGCCCGCGACGTTGCCGCCGTGCAGGAACACGACGGTGTCGCAAGCGGCACGATTGGCCTCGTGGAACTTCACGACCCCTCGCCCAGGGCGGCGATGGCGTTGGCGATGAGACGGTCGAGCGCACTCGCGAGGGCTCGTTCGTCGATTCCCGTGTCGAGGCCGTCCTGACGTGATTCGAGGCCGGCCCAGGCGCGGTCGAATACCTCGGCGCCGGACACTGTGAGGCTCACGAGGTTGGCGCGGGCGTCGCGGGGGTTGATGGTCACGGCGAGGTGGCCGTCGGCGACGAGCGCCGCGACCCGTTGGGTCACCGAGGCGCGCGAGACGCCCAGGTTGGCGGCGATCGCCTGCTGGCTCGTCGGCCCGGTCAGGCTCGCCATCATCAGCACGAGAAACGGCGCGTACCGGATCCCGTGACTCTGCCTCAGGTAATTGTCGGCGATGCGTTCGATGAGCACGGCGGCGCGATTGAGCTTGAATGCGGTGCTGTCGAGAAGTGGCGATTTATCCATATTGTTAAGTACTTAACAATATCGTGCCTCCCAAGTCAACCCTCCCTTTCATAATTCAGGAGTTATGGTGGCAGTATTCAGGAGCCGCCGGCGGTCACGCGGGTATCCAGCGGGTATCAGCTCGAACGCGGTACATTCCCGTGCCGGCGGGCCCCTCCCGCACGAGTCCGCCACCGCCGGCCCATCCCCTCCTGAATGATGAAAGTCTCCCATCCCTGAATGATGAAATTTACCCTCACTGAAAAGTGACAGGGCGGTCAGGCCAGCGGGCGGAAGGCCAGCTCGTCGAGGTTCGTGGTTGACGTCCCGACAGTAGCGAAGCTCGTGTATCCGGATGCCGCAAGCTGCGCGAACAGCGGCTTCAGGTTGCGGGGCTTGCGCTCGAGGCGCACCCGGCGTCCCTGAGTGATGAGCGCGGTCTTGAGCGCGACGAGCGTCGCCGGGGCAACATCCGCGTCGTGCAGCAACGCAACCGCGTCACCCGAGTCGCCGGCAGGCAGCCGCACGAGGTCGACGATGCGCTCGAAGCCGATCGAGAAGCCCGCCGCGGGCACGTCAACTCCGAGGAAGCGGCCGATCATGCCGTCGTAGCGTCCACCGCCACCCAGAGAAGAGGCGAAGTCGGGATGCGCTATCTCGAAGATCGTGCCCGTGTAGTACCCCATGCCGCGGACGAGGAACGGGTCGAACTCGAGCGCTACGCCGGGGCCGGCGGCCAGCACGGCATCACCGAGCGCGGCGAGCTCGGCGACGAGCCCAGCATCCACCCCCACGGGGAGCGCGTGCGCGATCGCCGCGTGCCCGAACGGCAGCGGCTCGCTGAGCACGGGCCTGGCGAAGAAGTCGTGCAGCGCGTCGATGGCCTCCTCACCGAAGCCGCGGTCGCGCAGTTCGGCGACGACGCCGACCTGACCGATCTTGTCGAGCTTGTCGATTGTGATGACGACAGAGTCGTGGTCGGCGGCCGCGAAACCGAGCGCGGTGAGCATGCCGGCGAGGATACGGCGGTCGTTGATGCGGATGCTGCAGCCGTCCAGTCCGAGCGCGCGCAGCGTCGCCGCCGTGGCAGTGATCAGCTCGACCTCGGCGAGCGGCCCGGCCTCCCCGATGATGTCAATGTCGCACTGGACGAACTGCCGGTAGCGGCCCCTCTGCGGACGCTCAGCCCGCCAGACGGGAGCGATCTGGATCGCCCGGAACACCGACGGCAGCTCGGAGCGGTGGCTCGCGTAGAACCGGGCAAGCGGCACCGTGAGGTCGAAGCGGAGCCCGAGGTCAGCGAGGTCGAGGGCGTCGGTCGCGGCCGCGAAGTCCTCCGGGGTGAGCCCGCGCTTCAGTACTCCGAAGGCGAGCTTCTCGTTGTCGCCGCCGAGCCCGGCGTGCAGCCGGGAGCTGTCCTCCATGACGGGCGTCTCGATCTCGTCGAAGCCGTGCGCCGCATAGACGCCGCGGATGATGCCGAGCACGCGCTCGCGGTGGGCTTTGTCTGCGGGGAGGAAGTCGCGCATGCCGCGCGGAGGGTTGACGGGAGAAGCCATGCGTCGATTCTCTCGCACCGCCACGGGTCCGTCAGCCGCACGATGTGTCGCGCCAGCAGCTACCCGGCAAGCAGCGCGTACGCGCTCGAGACGCCGGTGAACGCGGCCACGAGCAATACGAGCACCGCAAAGACCGTCTTCACCAGCTGGTCCCGGAGCCTCCCGGCGAATCGGGCGGCAACGAATGAGGCGGCGATCGCGGCCGCGGCGAACACGGCCACCACAGGCCAGTTCTCACTGCCGGCCAGCGAGCCCGCGTGCGCGGAGAGGCCCGCGAGCGCATTGACGACGATGATGACCAGCGAGGTGCCGACCGCGGTCGCCATCCCGAGGCCGAGCAGCAGCGTCAGCGCGGGAATGATGATGAATCCGCCGCCGATGCCGAGCAGCCCGGTGAGAAAGCCGACCCCGAAGCCGACGGCGATGCCCTTGACGATGCGGATGCCGCGGCGCCCTTGCGTGCGCGGCACGCTGGGGCGGCGTCCGGCGACGAGCATCCGCACGCCGGCGGCGACCATGAGCACGGCGAAGGCGAGCAGGAGCGCGTCGGGGTCGAGCAGGCGGCCAACCGCGGCGCCAAGCCAGGCTGCAGGGATGCCGGCGGCGCCGACCGTGGCCGCGGCCGTCCAGTCGACACCACGGCGGAGCCGCGGCAGCACGGCGACGATCGAGGAGAGCCCCACAACGATGAGTGAGGCCGGTATCGCCTCCCGCGGGCTCATCCCGGTGCCGTAGACGAGCGCCGGCACTGCGATGATCGAGCCGCCAGCGCCGACGAGGCCGAGGATGGCGCCGACGAGTAGGCCGAGCGGCACGGCAATCAGCAGCGGCATCAGGGCACGCTGACCGGGAGGCCCTGGGCGGACCACTCGATCATGCCGCCACCCATGGTGTCGCACTCGAACCCGGCAGCGGTCAGCACCTCGGCGACCTTGGCGCTTCGCGCACCGCTGCGGCACACCGCGATCACGCGACGGTTGAGGTCAAGTTCACCCAGTCGAGCGGTCATCTCGCTCATCGGCAGGTGCGCGGCGACCGCGACCATGCCGGTGTGCAGCTCGTTCGACTCCCGCACGTCGATCACCTGGGCTGACGCATCGGCGTTCAGCACCTCGGCGCAGGTTACTTCTCTCATCGGCGACTCCGTCGGTTATGCGGAAGGTTAAGCGGAAACGCTCGCGTGCAGGGCGGCCCACTCGTTGTAGCCACCGACCACGTCGGTGACCTCGTCCCGGCCGGCGGCACGAAGTACGCTCGCCGCGACGCTCGAACGCCAGCCGCTCGCGCAGTGCACGATGACGGGGCGCCCGGCTGGCAGCTCGTCGAGGCGCTGCGGCAGCTCGGCCAGCGGGATGAACTCGGAGCCGGGGATGAATCCGGCTTCGCGCTCTCCCGGGTTGCGCACGTCGAGCACGATCGCGCCGGTCTGCTCGGCGACCTCGTCGAGCTCCGCGGCGGTGATCCGGTTGGCGGTGCGCACGAGCGACGACAGCCGATCGAAGGCGCGCTCGGGCTCAGGCAGGAAGCCGACGGCACGGTCGTAGCCGATGCGGCCGAGACGCAGGGCGACCTCGTCCTCACTGCCCGGATTCGCGACGATCAACACGTCGTCGCCCTCCGCGAGCACCATTCCGGCCGTCTCCGCAAAGCGGCCGTCGATGCCGACGTTGAACGAGCCGACGAGGTGGCCCGCCGCGAACTCGTCCGGGGTCCTCGCGTCGACGATCTTGACGCCCGCGGTGATGAGGTCGCGCACGGCGTCTACCGTGAGCGGTGCCGCGATCGTCGTGCGGCCCATGAGGGCGTGCGCGCGCCTGTTGAGCAGCGCGTCGGTGGCGAAGTACTGCGGGATCGCGGGCTGGCCGCTCGTGATCATCGCGACGAAGGTGTCCTCGTCCATCGGGGCGACAGAGGGGTTCATCACGCGCTGGGCGCCGATCGTCGACTCGAGCTCCTCGGAGAGGTTCTTGCCGCACGCGGACCCGGCGCCGTGCGCGGGAAGCAGGCGAACGGCATCCGGGAGCACCATCAGCGTGTCGTGGATGGAGTGGTACAGCGCGTGGGCGAGCTCGATCGGCGAGGCGCCGACGGATGCCGCGAGGTCGGGCCGGCCGACGTCGCCGATGAACAGGGTGTCGCCGGTGAGCACCGCGTGGGGCACCGCGTCGCCGGCGTGCTCGCGCACCAGGACCGAGATGGACTCCCAAGTGTGGCCGGGGGTCTCCAGGATCTCGAGCTCGACGTCACCGAGCGAGATGCGCTCGCCGTGGGCGAGGTGACGGATCGTGTAGTCCGTCTCGGCGGCCGCGCCGTAGCCGATCCAGGCGCCGGTCGCGGCGGCGAGCTCGAGATGCCCAGCGACGAAGTCGGCGTGGAAATGAGTGTTGATGACTCCGACGATGCGAAGTCCGGATGCCGCGGCGTCATCGAGGTATTCCTTGATGTCGCGGCGGGGATCCACGACGACCGCCTGGCCCGTGGATTCGTCAGCGATGAGGTAGGAGCCGTGGGAGAGGCACCCGAGGTAGTACTGCTTCAGGATCATGGTCATGGCGCCATGCTACACATACCCCCCAGGGTATGCAAGATACCCGGCAGGGTATAGAATACCTATCTAGTTACTCAACAGAGAGGCACAAATGGACCTCGATCCGACCGACATGAAGCCGGTGATCAACCGGCTACGCCGCGCGCAGGGACAGCTCGCCGCTGTGACACGCATGATCGAGGAGGGCCAGGACTGCAAAAGCGTGGTGACCCAGCTCGCCGCCGTCTCGAGCGCGCTCGACAAGGCAGGCTTCTCGATCATCGCGACGGCTCTGCAGCAGTGCTTGACGCAGGACGACCCCAGCATCGACCAAGCCGAGTTGGAGAAGCTCTTCCTCTCGCTCGCCTGAACGAGGATCGTTGGAGTTGCACGCGTCACACAGCTGCGAGCTCTACAGAACGGCACAACTTCACAGACCGGCAACGACGAATCGTCAGGAGACACAGCATGATGTGGGGAAACGGATACGGATCGGGCGGGATGTGGTTGTTCGGAATCATGGTCTTTCTGGGGCTGATCCTCGTGATCGGCGCAGTCGTCTGGGCCATCGCGCGCGGCAACCGCAGTAACGGCACCGGGCAGTTCGGCGCAGACCGCTCCGGTCAGCCCCAGCCCGGCTCGGGCCTGAACTCGAGCAAGGCACGGCAGATCCTCGACGAGCGCTACGCCCGAGGCGAGATCGACGCCCAGGAATACCGAGACCGACGGGAAGCCCTCAGCGAGGGTCCCTGATGCCGCCCGTCAGCCGCCGCACGATCCTGATCGTCGGCGGCGTCGGCGGACTCACCGCGCTCGTCGGCGGTGCTGGCCTGCTCTGGGGCAGCACCGAGCCCCAACTCCCCGGCGGAACCGGCACCTTGAGCGGCGCCGACGACCTGCTCCAACCCGAGGTGCTGCGCAGCGACGCCGGCCTGCTGCGGGTGCGACTGTCGTCCGCCGAGGCGGCCGTGCGCATCGGCGGACGCGAAGCCACCGTGCTCGCCTACAACGGCTCCCTCCCGGGACCTACCCTCGTGCTCCGGCCCGGGGACCGGCTTGAGGTCGCGCTCGAGAACGGCCTCGACGCGATGACGAACCTGCACGTGCACGGCCTGCACGTCACACCACGTGGCAACGGCGACAACGTGCTTCTGGCGATCGAACCCGGCGACACGTTCGACTACGCCTACGACCTGCCCGCCGACCATGCGCCCGGGGTCTACTGGTACCACCCGCACCACCACGGCAACACCGCAGACCAAGTGGCGGCGGGCCTCTACGGTGCGATCATCGTCGAGGATCCCGAGCCCATCTCCGTGACCCGCGAACGTGTGCTCGTCATCTCCGACCTCTCCCTCGACGGGGCGGGACGCGTCGCACCGGCATCCGACATGGACCAGATGATGGGCCGCGAGGGCGAGCTCGTGCTCGTCAACGGCCAGTTGGCGCCGACATTGTCGGCGCGGCCGGGCGATCGGGAGCGGTGGCGCGTGGTCAACGCCTGCACGTCAAGGTATCTTTCCCTGCGGCTGGATGGCCAGAGCCTGCAGCTGCTCGGCATGGACTCCGGCCGCGACGCCGAGCCGGAATCGGTCGAGGAGGTGCGGCTCGCGCCCGGAAACCGGGCGGACCTGCTCGTCGATGCGACATCCGGCTCCTCGACCCTGCGCACCGACCCCGTCGACCGCGGGTCAATGCCCGGGATGATGGGCGGGCCGACCCCCACCGGTGCCGATCTCGCGGTGTTCGAGGTCACCGGCGACAGCGTCGACGCGCCACCGCCCGTTCCGCGCCAGAGCACCCCACGCGACCTGCGCGACGAGGCCGTCACCGGCCGCCGGGAGATCACCCTCGCGATGGGCATGGGCGGCGGCATGGGGGGTCGCGGGATGGCGTTCACAATCGACGGCCGCGAGTTCGCCGCCGACCGGGTGGACACGAGCGTCGACCTCGGCGCGGTCGAGGAGTGGACCCTCGTGAACACCAGTCCGATGGATCACCCGTTCCACCTGCACGTGTGGCCGATGCAGGTCGTCGAGTATCCCGGCACCTCGATCGACCGGCCGATCTGGCGGGACGTCGTCAACCTGCCGGCGCAATCGCGGGTTCGGGTACGCATTCCGTTCGAGGACTTCACGGGAACCACCGTCTACCACTGCCACATCCTCGACCACGAGGACCTCGGAATGATGGGCGTCATCGACACGCGGTGACCTGCCATCCCACCACCACACACGCACGTCGACGAAAGGACGCACGCATGACTTACGCGATCACCATCACCGTTCCACTGGCCTTTGATGAGGCCCTCCGCCGCACCAAAGAGGCGCTCGCCGAGCAGAGCTTCGGCATCCTCTCAGAGATCGACGTACGTGCCACCCTTACCGCCAAGCTCGGCCAGGAGGATGGCGATGAGCTCGGCGACCTCGTCATTCTCGGAGCCTGCAATCCGGGCCTTGCTAGCCGCGCGCTGCGAGCCGAACCCGACCTGGGCCTACTGTTGCCCTGCAACGTCGTGGTGAGGCGGGGCCCGGATGCCGACGCGACCGTCGTGCAGGCGATCGCCCCCCAGACGATGGTTCAGCTGACGGGCAACCCTGCTGTCGCCGAGGTCGCCGACGACGCCGAGGCGCGGCTCACCCGCGCACTGCGGAGCCTCGAGGCCGCCTCAAGCTGATGACGCGGGCGGGCGCGACACGCCGAATCAATTCGTGGTGCATGGGTTAGGAGATCGCCGGTTCTGCGTATACCCTGTCAACCGAAAGGCATTCGGGTTGCCTTTTGCTTGGTCGGCGCTTTCGGGTAATCGTGCCGACCATGGCAGCACAGCCCCCTCGTTGCTGGATCTCGAGATCTGACTGCCCGGACGCCCTCCCCCACCCCCCTTCGGGAGGGCGTCCCCTACTTTTTCCCGATGTTCTCCGCGACCCGAATGTCGGTCTGAAGCTCTCGCAGTGCGCCACGAAGTGCCCGCTCGGCGTCAAGGCCACTCGCCGTGGCCGACGCTACAAGAGCGAGCAGCGTGTCTCCCAGTTCCTCCTCGCTCGCCGGAGCGAGATCGTGCCGGGCTGGCTCGATTCCGACGCGCTTCGCCCGTCCGAGCAGCTTCTCTGCGAGGAGCAGCGACGGCATCGTTTGCGGGATGCCGTCGAGCACACTCGTGCGATCGGGCTTCTCGACCGCCTTCAGGTCGTCCCACACCGCGATGACGTCCGCGGCAGTCTGGGCCGTCGTGTCCGCGAAGACATGCGGATGCCGCCCGATCATCTTTTCGGTCATGCGCGCCGCGACATCATCGATGTCGAAACTGCCCTCGCTGCGGTGAGCAGCGATGTCTGCATGGAAGATCACCTGGTAGAGCACGTCGCCGAGTTCTTCGATGAGCTCGTCGCGACTGCCCGATTCGATCGCGTCGACGAGTTCGTACGACTCCTCGATCAGGTGCCGCACAAGCGACTCGTGGGTCTGCTCGAGGTCCCAGGCGCAGCCGCCCGGCGCGCGGAGGCGCGCGAGCACCGCGATGAGTTCGTCGAGTTTCGGGTGCGGGGCGCCGGACATGCCCCCATCCTCCCACCCGGGCGCTGGACCGGGCCGACCCCCTTGGTAACGTTGAGCAGCAGGCGGGCGAATAGACGGAGACGGGCAATGCAGGCACTGAGGATTGATCCGGATGCCGTGGTCTGGTCCGCGCCCGAGCGCGAACGAGCCGGGCGACCACTCCTTGTGCTGCTGCACGGCTACGGCTCCCACGAGGGAGACCTGTTCGGACTCTCGCCCCAGCTGCCGCTGCAGCCGGTCATCGCCTCGGTGCGGGCGCCGCTGCGCGCGGGCTCCGGCTACGGATGGTTCCCCTTCTCGACCGACGAGACGCCTGCCGCGGGCATCGCCGACGACACCGCGAGCGCCCTCCTCGAGTGGCTCGATACGACAGCGTCGTCGTCGGTCGGACTGCTCGGCTTTTCTCAGGGCGGCGCGATGGCGCTGCAACTGCTGCGTCACGCGCCGACCCGCTTCGCCTATGCGGTGATGCTGGCCGGGTTCGCGATCGACGAGGGCGGTGAGCGTGCGGACGAGTCTGGCGGTGCGCCCAGCGACACCGCAGCCCGCGCGGCAGCCGCGTTGCGCGATTCGCACCTCGCCGCGGCGAGCCCGCCCGTGTTCTGGGGACGCGGCACCGCCGACCAGGTCATCCCTGCCGAGCTGATCGCGCACACCCAACGATGGCTGCCGTCGCACTCGACCCTCACCGAGCGGGTTTACGAGGATCTCGCCCACGGCGTCTCCGCAGCCGAACTCGGCGACGTGAGCGCCTTCATCCGGCACCAGCTCGCCTGACCGGCAACGCCGACCGGCCCCGCTTGCCCTAGGTCTCGGGTGCTGTCTCGGCCAACCACTGCTCGAGCAGGCTGGGGCGATCCGTCACAATGCCGTCCACGCCCAGCGCCACGGCATCCGCCCAGCGGCGTTCGCTGTTGAGCGTCTGGACGATGAGGCCCGGGCCGGCGCGGTGCAACTCCTCCACGGAATCGGGAATCTCTTCGAGTGACCTCGGGATCGTGATGATCGCGATCGCGCCGAAGGTCACCGCGGTGGCCCGCGAACACGCGCGACGCCTGCACGGCCGAGGATGGTCACGAGCACCAGCACCAGCACGAGCACGAGCACGACGCTCGCCGCTCGCCGCTCGCCGCCAGCAGCATCCGTTCGGTGCGAGGGTCATCACGGCTCGCGCGGGGTGCGCGAAATTGCGGGCGCATTGTCGCCAGTGACAATCCGTTCTGTTCGGCTCCGTCGAGTCGCCCGCAGCAGTGCGGTTATCTCACTATATTGCGCTCCGCTACCTTTCCGTTATGCGTGCGTTGCGCTCGTCGTGGCCTGACACTATGGATACATGGATGCTGTCGAGACGGGAGACTGAGCCGTGCTCCCACCGTCGTCGCCGAGCACCCCGATCCTGCTCGGTGTCGCTCTCGCCCTGCTGATCGCCCTGCTGACCATCAGGGCGCTGCGCAAGGACCGGCGCGAGTACCACCAGTTCAAGCGCTTCCGCGGCACCCGGAAGCGGCAACGCATGTACCGCAAGTGGCTCATCGATTCCTTCCGGACCTTCGGCGGTGCGGGAATCCTTGTACTGCTGCTCGCCTGGAACCAGGTGCCGCTGCTGCTCGCCGACGTCTACAGCATCGGTTGGATCGACTCCGCCCGCACCGCCTTCGCTGAGTCAGAGGTCGCGATCGCCCTCGTCGCCGGCATTCTCGTGGCCCTCATCGGCGGGATGGTGCTCGCGATCTACGCCGCCCGGCACATCGACCAAGTGCCCGCCATCGGCGACATCCAGGCGCTGCTTCCACGCAACCGCACCGAGCTCCGCTACGGCGCGCTCCTCTCGATAAACGCGGGGGTAGTCGAGGAGCTGCTGTTCCGCCTCGCCCTGCCCGCACTCATCTACGGCGTCACCGGCAGCACCGTCACGGCGATCCTCGGCAGCCTCGCGCTGTTCGGGGCACTACACGTCTACCAGGGCGTCGCCGGGGTGATCGGGTCGACGATCATCGGAGGCCTGCTGATGCTCGTCTACCTCGCGACCGGCAGCATTCTTGTCGCGATGGCGGTGCACGCCTTGATCGACCTACGGTCGCTCGTGCTCATCCCGGTTGTCGTGTACAAGGTGCATAAGAAGCCGGTCAGGCGGACTTCTCCTGCCCCGCCGAGCTCTCCCGATCTGTCGCTGCCGCCGAGGTAAGCTCGGCCCCGAAGATCGCCACGAGCAGGCCGCTCGTCCACGCGATGAGCGTCGCGTCGTCGGGACCCTGCCCGTCGATCCGGGGCAGCGGCACCGAGACCGACTTCGTCTGCGCGAAGTAGCGCGCCCCCGGGTAGAGGCGCTGCAGGCGAATCTGGATCGAATCGGCGAGCTCTGCGCTCGCAACACGTAGGTTGCCACCCATTGTGACCACCTCGCTCAGGCCTACCTTCTGCGCCATGCGGCGCAGTCGCGAGACGGCGATGAGGTTGTGCACCTGCTGCGGCGGCTCGCCGTAGCGGTCGCTGAGCTCGTCGAGCACCTGGTCGATCGCGCCGTCGGCCGAAGTGAGTCCACTGGCGGCCGAGAGCTTCTGGTACGCCTCAAGGCGCAGCCGCTCGCTCTCCACGTATTCCTCCGGCACGTGGGCGTCGACGGGCAGTTCGAGCCTCAGCTCGGTCTGGCCCTCGGCGACGTCGCCGCGGAAGGCGCTCACCGCTTCACCGATCATCCGCAGGTAGAGGTCGAATCCGACGCCCGCGATGTGTCCGGATTGTTCCCCGCCGAGGAGGTTTCCGGCGCCGCGAATCTCGAGGTCCTTGAGTGCGATCTGCATGCCGGCGCCGAGGTCGTTGTTCGCGGCGATCGTCGACAGGCGGTCGTGGGCGACCTCGCCGAGGGGCTTGTCTGCGTCGTAGAGGAAGTAGGCGTAGGCGCGTTCACGGCCACGGCCCACGCGTCCGCGCAGCTGGTGGAGCTGGCTGAGCCCGTACTTGTCGGCCCGGTCGATGATCAGGGTGTTGGCGTTGGCGATGTCGAGCCCGGTTTCGATGATCGTCGTCGAGACGAGGATGTCGAACTTGCGCTCCCAGAAGTCGACCATGACCTGCTCCAGCATGTGCTCGGGCAGTTGACCGTGGGCCACGGCGATCCGCGCCTCCGGCACGAGCTCGGCCAGTTGCGAGGCGATCCGGTTGATGCTCGACACGCGGTTGTGCACGAAGAACACCTGTCCCTCGCGCAGCAGCTCGCGGCGGATCGCGGCGCTTACCTGCTTCTCGCTGTACGGGCCGACGAAGGTGAGGATCGGATGCCGGTCCTCGGGCGGGGTCGCGAGGGTGGACATCTCACGGATGCCGGTCACCGCCATCTCGAGGGTGCGCGGAATCGGCGTGGCGCTCATCGCGAGGATGTCGACGTTGGTCTTCAGCTTCTTGAGGGCGTCCTTGTGCTCGACGCCGAACCGCTGCTCCTCGTCGATGATCACCAGGCCGAGGTCTTTGATGACGATCCCCTTCGACAGGAGGCGGTGGGTGCCGATGACGATGTCGACGGTGCCGTCGGCGAGCCCGTCGATGGCCTCTCTCGACTCCTTCTCGGTCTGGAACCGGCTGAGCGCGCGCAGGTGCACGGGGAACCCGGCGAACCGCTCGGCGAAAGTCTCCATGTGCTGGCGCACCAGCAGTGTCGTCGGGACGAGCATGATGACCTGTTTGCCGTCTTGTACCGCTTTGAACGCCGCGCGGATCGCGATCTCTGTCTTGCCGTAGCCGACGTCGCCCGAGATGAGGCGGTCCATCGGGATGGGCCGCTCCATGTCGGCCTTGACCTCGTCGATCGTCGTGAGCTGGTCGGGCGTCTCGGCGAACGGGAACGCCTCCTCGAGCTCGCGCTGCCAGGGGGTGTCGGGCGGGAACGCGTGGCCCTTGCTCGCCATCCGCGCGGAGTAGAGCTTCACGAGTTCGACGGCGATGTCGCGCACGGCCTTGCGGGCCTTGCCCTTGGCCGCGGACCAGTCGCTGCCGCCCATCTTGCTGAGGCTGGGCGCCTCTCCCCCGACGTAGCGGGTCAGCAGGTCAAGCTGGTCGGTGGGCACGTAGAGCTTGTCGCCGGGGTAGCCGCGCTTCGAGGGCGCATACTCGATTGCAAGGTACTCGCGGTTGTTCTTCACCGGGTTGCGGCCACCGGTGGAAACCTCGCGTTGCACCAGTTCGAGGAACCGACCGATACCGTGCGTGTTGTGCACAACGATGTCGCCGGTCTTGAGCTGCAGCGGGTCGACGACGTTCTTGCGTCGGCTGGCGAGTTTCTTGACCTGCCGGGAGTCGAACCCGGCGCTGCGGCCGTAGAACTCGCTCTCGCTCACGACGGCGAGTTTGGACTCGGGCAGTTCGAAACCGTGCTCGACCGATGCCTTCACGAGATAGGCGACCCCGGATTCGGCATCCACGGGGAAGTCGTCCACGATTCGACCGGCGAGGCCGTGTTCGCCGAGGGCTTCGGCGGCGCGCTCGACGAGTCCGGACCCTTGCGCGACGACGAGCACTGTCCAGCCGTCCGCCAGTCGTGCACCCAGGTGGTCGATGGCTCCGTCGACCCGGCCGGCAAAGCTCGGCACGGTGTCTGCGGCGATGCGCACATACTCGCCGGCATCCTCGACCAGGGCGCTGATGGCGGCGGATGCTGCGGTGTCGACCGCCGAACGGCCAGCGGCAGCGGTGCCGTCGATGGCGCCACTCGCTGTCCCGCCGCCGGTTGTCGCTCCTCCGGTTATCGCACCACCGGTTGTCGCGCCACCGCGGACGGCGCTGCGGACCACCGGCGCGACGGGCTCGGCCGCGCCGGTGTTGAATCCGCTGAACGTCCACCAGGAACGCGCGCCGGCCGCATCCCTCAGTGCGGGAATGGCGAGAAAGTCACCTGAGTCCAGGTCGATGGGCGCCTCGGCGCCGGCCGTGGCCGCATTCCACGCCGCGCTGAGGAACTCGCGGTTGGTCTCGACGAGGCTCACGGCCCGGGAGGCGACGCGCTCAGGAGCCAAAACCGCGATGGCGGTGCTCGCGGGGAGGTAATGGGTGATCGGGACGAGTCGGTCCACGAGGGCCGGCGCGAGCGACTCCATGCCGTCGACGGGGATGCCCTCGGCGATCTTGGCGAGCATTTGCGCGAGGCTCGGGAACTCGTGCTGCATCTCTCGCGCGCGCTGACGCACCTCGGGGCCGAGAAGCATCTCACGGCTCGCGGGCAGTTCCGCCTCGGCGAGCTGCTCGGACAGCGATCGCTGGTCGGCAACCGAGAACGGGCGAATGTGCTCGATCTCGTCGCCGAAGAACTCGGCGCGCACCGGATGCTCGGCGTCGGGGGCGAAGACGTCGAGGATGCCGCCGCGTACGGCGAACTCTCCGCGGCGGGTGACCATGTCGACTCGCGAATAGGCGAGGTCGACCAGCTGGGAGGCCAACGCTGCGAGGTTGTAGCCGCGGCCACCGGCGACAAGGCGCAGTGGTTCGAGACTTGTGAGGTTGTCGGAGAGGGGCTGGAGGGCCGCGCGCACGCTCGCGACGACGACGATGTCGCGCGCTGGCATGCCCGCGTCGACCTGCGCTTGCCAGGCCTGGAAGCGGCGGAGAGCGTGAATGCGCTTGCCGACCGTCTCCGCGCTGGGGCTGAGTCGTTCGTGAGGCAGGGTCTCCCACGCGGGGAACTCGATGATCTCAGCATCCGGCATGACGCTCGGGAGAGCCGATCGCAGGGACTCGGAGTCCCGCCCGGTTGCCACGATCACGAAAAGCGACTGGGGACCTTCACGAGCATCGAGCAGTCCAGCAATGAGAGGAGCGCGGAGACCGTCGACGAGTGAGAAATCGGCACTTCTGCGCGCGTATTTCAGGGCAGCATCGAATGTCTGGGCGCGCGAAAGCGCCGGAATTAAGCCCTGAAGAATCACCGGGAAAGTCTACGCTTGCTCGCTGGCACTCTCCTGCGCCGAGGCGAGGCGAGGCAAGGCAAGGCAAGGCGAGGACAGCAGAATCAAAGTGGAGCCGGGATGACGGCTGGTCAGGGAGTGGGGCACCGTCAGCGGGATCCGGGCGGAGTGGGGTGCCTTCGGTCGTCACAGGCGGCTGGATTCGCTCGATCGGCTCGATCGGCTCGATCGGCTGCGGCCGGTTGAGCCTCAACCGGCCGGGACCAATCGACCCGTGGCTGGATCCATCCCGGCGCGGGCGGTGCGGATCAGTCGATCCCGGTCTCGACTGGCAGCTGGGGTCGGGGGCGGACACGGCATCCCGGCTGCTCGACACTCCTGTCCGGCGTCCGGCGCATCACGACGTTGCGGTCCACTTCGGCTGCCGCCGGTGAAGCGGCTGCTGCAGGAGGTGTCACCCTCGTGCCATCGGACTTCGGACTTCGGACTTCGGACTTCGGACTTCGGACTTCGGACTTCGGATAGTACTCTTCGCGGTCAGCTCGCTCTCTTTTTCTTCGTGATGGTGGCGATGGTGGGTGTTCTGCTGGGGAGCAGGATCAGGGTTTGGGTCGGATCGATGCTTTTTGGGGGTTGGAGCCAGTAGTTGTTGTGGGTGTTGGTGATTTCCCAGTGGTTGTCGTGGAGGAGGAGGTGGTGTCTTAGGCAGAGGAGGATTCCGTTGTCGGTTAGTTGCTAATCCGACCCCATGAATGGGACCGGCGACGAGGATCC